>Ga0102944_1000331_pt1 | contig 37337 bp, 36 predicted proteins | sample SalPonD_shore_MG_FD_78172 | JGI IMG/M metagenome (GOLD analysis project Ga0102944, IMG submission 78172) | Salt pond soil microbial communities from South San Francisco under conditions of wetland restoration - Salt Pond MetaG... | ecosystem: Environmental > Aquatic > Marine > Intertidal zone >... | reverse complement strand
GGCCAGAAGATAGCGCTTCACGCCGCCGCTGACCGGCGCATAGAACATCGTGGTGTCGACGATATGCATGTTTCCGAGGATCGGCTCCTGCACTTCACGTTCGGGACCCGCGGCTATCCCGTTCCCTCCGGCACCGCCCCGGATGCCGCGGCCCGGCGGACGCCCGTACGCGGGCCTCCGGCAACCGGTCCCGGAAGACGCGCTCGACTGGGAATTTTACACCTCCCGGCGTGAATGAACATTGAACCGCCGGCGCCGGCGGTCGCTCGCATGCGGGTTCGATGCCCGGGAGCCCAGCGGGTTCCCCGCGGATGCGGCCCGATCGCGGCACCCCAGGATGAGGCACCGCCCTGACCGGGTTAGTATCATGGTCCGACAATGTCAGTAGCAGTGCTGCATGCTGCCGGGCGAGACCGCCGGGTGCATCGGCCGTGGCGGCGAAGAGCGGCACGCCGGAGGACGGTACCGGGACCGCCGGGTGCCCCGTGCGGGTCTTCGGGCTGCGGATCCAAGCAAGGAGTCAGAAGATGGCCAATTCCGAAATCGACGCCGTTCGCGAGCTGCTGGCGGCGCGCGCTGAGTCCCGGGGCGAGTCGCTGGAGGAGATGCGAGCCGGGATCGATGCCCTCGCCGATGTATTCCCCACACCGAAGGACGTGAGCGTGGAGCCGGTCCGGGCGGGCGGCGTGCCGGGCGAATGGATCCGCGCGCCAGGGGCCACGGCCGAACGCGCCCTGTTGTACCTCCACGGAGGGGGCTACGTCATCGGCTCGGTTACCTCCCATCGCACCCTGATCGCCGACCTGTCGCGGGCGTCCGGCCGGGGCGCCCTGGGGATCGACTATCGGCTGGCGCCCGAGCATCCCTTCCCCGCGGCGGTGGAGGACGCGGTCGCTGGTTACCGCTGGCTGCTGGAACAGGGGTTCCAGCCGGCCGACATCGCCATCGCCGGAGACTCGGCCGGCGGTGGTCTGGCCCTGGCGACACTGGTGGCACTGCGCGACGAAGGCGTCAGCCTGCCCGGCGCGGCGGCTTGCATCTCGCCCTGGGTCGATCTCGAGGGCGTCGGCGACAGCATGCAAGCGAACGCCGGGATCGATCCGATGGTCAACCGCGAGGGCCTGCTGGTGATGGCCGAGCACTATCTCGCCGGCAGCGATCCGCGCAACCCGTTGGCGGCGCCGCTGTATGCCGACCTCCAGGGGCTGCCGCGCTTGCTGATCCAGGTAGGCAGCGCGGAAACCCTGCTGGACGATTCCCGGCGCGTCGCCGAACGCGCGCGGCGCCAGGGCGTGTCCGTGACTCTGGAGGAATGGCCGGACATGATCCACGTTTGGCACATCTTCGCGCCCATACTCAGCGACGGGCGACGCGCCATCGAGCGCATTGCCGAATTCCTGCGCAATGGCCACTGAAGCCGAGAGCGAGGAACACCAATGTCGACATCGATCATGATCACCGGCGCCTCGTCGGGAATCGGCAAGGCACTGGCTCTGGAGCTGGCCAGCCGGGGCTACTCCCTGGGGCTTGCCGCCCGGCGCAAGGACGGCCTGGACGCCCTGGCGGCGGAGATCCGTCAGCGGCATGGCGACGGCTTCCGGGTGGAGACGCGACCGCTCGACGTCACCGATTATGACGCCGTCCCACGCGTGCTGCAGGAGTTCGTCGATGCCCTCGGCGGGCTCGACATCGTGTTCGCCAATGCCGGCATAGGCAGCGAGGGGCGCATCGGCGATGGCCACTTCGAGGATGCGCGCCGCACGATCGAGACCAACGTGATCGGGGCGATGGCGACCGTGGACGCCGCCGCCGCGTATTTCCTCGAGCGTGGTCACGGCCACGTCGTGGCCACCTCCTCGGTGGCCGCCTTCCGCGGACTGCCGGGCAGCTCCGCCTACTGCGCGTCCAAGGCCGCGTTGACCACCTATATGGGCGCTCTGCGGGCCGAGACCTGGAAGCGCGGGATCGCGGTCACCGTCCTGCACCCCGGCTACATCGACACCCCGATCAACAGCACGATGGCCAGCCGCCCGTTCCTGATCACGGTCGACAAGGGCGCACGCCTGATCGCGGACATGATCGAGCGGCGCGTGCCGTCGGCGACCGTACCCGTCTGGCCCTGGAACGTGATCGGGCGCGTGCTGCGCTGGCTTCCGACGGGCCTGATCGCCCGCATGGGCTGACCCGGTCAATCGCCGACCGGCTGGGTCTGGCCGGTGCCCTGGTCACCGCCGGTTCCGGTGCCCCTGCCACCGCCCGCCTGGCCACTGCCCAGGCACTTGTAGATCCCAAAGGTCTGGTTGCCGTTCTTCACGGGGCTCAGCGGCGACACGGTGTCGCCGCCCTGCTGCGCCGCCGTATTGCGCGCCAGGGTCTTGAGATCCTGCTCCACATCCGACGGATAGCGGCTGACGAAGCCGACCTTGCTGTCGACCGACACGTCGGTCTTGCCGATCTTCTTGCAGTGAGCCACGCGGTCCCTGGGCAGGACCATGACGTTCTGTGCGTCCGAGCTCAGGCTCACCCAGGTGCAGGCGGTGAGACTGCTCGCCAGCAACGCTACGATTGCCACGGTGCGGTACTTCATGGCCGTCCTTTCGCCGTCATGCGGCTGTGTGGTTGCGATCCCCGGCCGCCGGCCCGGCCGGCGTCGGCGGCAGTGTCCCCTGGATGAAAGACAGGGCCGTCGCCCCGTGGTTCACCGGTCCGTCTCACCGCCGTTGTCCGCGCCGCCGGTAGTGGACTTGCCGCCACCCGAACGACCGCCGCCCGAGGTGCCGCTCCGCGCCTGCGAGCGCGTCCCGCCCGCGCGGGAGCCGCCGCGGCGACTCCGGCTCGCCCGGCCACCCCGCGAGGCCTCAGCGGTCGGCCACTCGGAGAACGGGAAGGGACGATCGTCCGTGTTGAAGGTCATGTACAAGACGACGTCCGCGATAAAACGCGCCAGCGTGCGTCCGAACCTCGCCAGGTTGCCATTCGACCGTCCCGTCAGCAGCACAAAGCCGAACTGGATGATCACGGCGACCGCCAGCACCGCCGAGGCAACGTACAGGATCACGGCGAACAGGACGATGTAGAACAGCCGCAGCCAGGCGGCCCGATTCCGGATATGTTCCCTGATGTCGTCAGCCATTGGCATCCTCCCCCGATCCGGCTCCGGCCGTTCCCGGAACCAAGGGATCACCCGCACAGTACGTCCGGTCCCTTCCTGCTCGTCAAGTACCGCATTCCGCCGGACCCGGCCTTGCCGAATACAGACTAACCCGGCCGCCCGAGCGCGGAGCCCGCCACGGGCCTCACCCGGCGGTGTCAGACGAAGAAATCCTGCAGCAGATCCTCCTCGTCGAGATCCGGGTCGACCTGGTAGGAGCGCAGGTCCGTTACCCCGCTCTCCCTGAGGACGTCCTCGTCGATGAAGAAGTTGCCGGTGCACTTGCGGCTATCCCGGGTGATGATCTCGTAGGCGGCGTCGGCCATGATCTCCGGCTTGCGGCTGCGGTTGACCGCGGCCTCTCCGCCGAGTTGGTTGCGCACCGCCGCCGTGGCGATGGCGGTGCGGGGCCACAGGGCGTTGAACGCCACCCCCCGGTCGCGGAATTCCTCCGCCATCCCCAGCACGCACATGCTCATGCCGAACTTGGCCATGGTGTAGGCGACGTGGGGGGAGAACCAGCGAGCCTCCATGTTGAGCGGCGAGGCCAGGTTCAGCACGTGCGGATTGCGCGCCTCGAGCAGGTGCGGCAGACACTTCTGAGACGTCATGAACGTCCCGCGCGCGTTGATCTGGTGCATCAGGTCATAGCGCTTCATGGGGGTCTCCAGCGTGCCGGTAAGGTTGATCGCGCTCGCGTTGTTGACCAGGATGTCGATACCGCCGAAACGCGCGACGGTCTTCGCCACCGCATCCTCGACCTGTTCCTCGAAGCGGATGTCCGTGACCAGCGGCAGCGCCGTGCCGCCGGCCCCCTCGATCTCCTCGGCCGCGGTATAGATGGTCCCGGGCAGCTTCGGGTGCGGCTCCGCGGTCTTGGCCGCGATCGCCACGTTGGCGCCGTCCTGCGCGGCCCGCCTGGCTATGGCGAGCCCGATGCCGCGACTGCCGCCGGTAATGAACAGGGTCTTGTCCTCGAGTTTCGACATGGTCATCTCCCAATGCTGATCCCGTGCCATGGCCGCCGGATCGGGAGATCCGGCCGTTCACGCGTCCCGTGTCAGCGCCCCCCCGCCGTCGTCATGCGACTCACCATGCGGCTCCGCGCGTCCCCGATTTCGATGGACCAGACGTGGCTGCTGCGCCCGAGGCGCACTGGCCGGCACACACCGGTTACCGTGCCCCCGGACACGCCCCGCAGGTGGCTGGCGTTGATCCCCAGACCCACCACACCATAGCGCGCCGGGTCGACGCACAGATAGGAAGCGTAGCTGGCGAGAGTCTCGGCAGGCACGCAGGATGCTCCGCCATGGAGCAGCCCCAGCGGCATCCGCGTCCACCGGCATGGTGCCTTCCAGGCAGTCGTCGCCCATCGCGGCTACCCCGATCCCCGGGTGCGCCGCCAAGTGACAATCAACCCGGTCGGCGACCTGCGCAAGCTCAAGCCGCTGGAACCAGATGCTCATCCGTCCCCCGCCGCCTACCCGAACTTCGAAAAATCGGGCTGGCGACGCTCCAGGAACGCCTGCATCGCCTCCCGCGCCTCGGCGGAAGCGAGCCGCTCGCCGAAGTGCTCTCCTTCCACGCGCATGGCTTCGCGCACGGCCTCCGCCTGCGTACGCTTAAGCAGCATCTTGGTCAGGCGCAGTGCCTCCGGCGGCTTGGCTGCGAGCTTGCGTGCCACCGCCATCGCCAGCTCGGTGACCTCCTCGTCCGGCAGGACCCGGTTGATCAGTCCAACTTCGTACGCGGCCTCGGCGTCGAACGGCTCGCCCAGCATCAGCAGCTCAGCCGCGCGCTGATGGCCCGCGAGGCGCGGCAGCAGTACGCTCGAGCCGGCCTCGGGAACCAGCGCGAGGTTGACGAAGGGGAGCTGGAACCGTGCCCCGGTGCCGGCGTACACCAGGTCGCAGTGCAGCAGCATGGTCGTGCCCACCCCGACCGCCGGCCCGGTTACCGCCGCGATGAGCGGTTTCGACGCGTCCGAGATCCCGGCCAGGAAGCGCGACACCGGGCTGCCCTCGCCGCGCGGCGGGTCGTTGAGGAAGTCGGCCAGGTCGTTGCCACTGGTAAAGCAATCGCTGGCCCCGCCGAGCACCACCGCCCGGATCGCCGCGCTCGACTCCGCCTGTTCGAGGGCGTCGGCAATCGCGGAGTACATGCTCACCGTCAGGGCGTTGCGCTTCTCCGGGCGATTGAGTGTGATGCGCAGGACTCCATCGCTGATCCCGGTCAATACGTGCTCGCTCATGCTCATGCTCCAATGCCGTGGTGAAGCCCGATACTAGCGCAGGCGGTGCCTGCGCCACAGGAGTCTCTGCATGACCCGTGCATGCGCCCGGATCGCCGTCGTCGCACTCGCGCTGGCATTGACCGCCTGCTTCAACCTTCCCTCGGCGCAGGAGAAGGCACAGATGGATCAGCAGAAGCAGGATTACTGCCAGAATCTTGCCCGCCAGATCCGCGAAGCCCGGGGCAAGCCCCTGCGCCGCTCGACACTCGAGCGACGCTACCAGCAGGAGTGCTGCCGCCCGGCGGGCTGCGTCGAAAAATGACCCGGCTTCGCCGAACAAGCCGACCGGTTGCGGTTCAGTCGCCCAGCTCGCCGACCTGCTTGGTGCAGGCGAACAGCCGCGAATCCTCCAGCGCCGCGTCGCGATGCCGGGTGGCGTCGCGGTATTCCGGGATCCGCAGCATCTCCAGGAAGGTCTTGCGCGACGGATACTGCACCAGGATCGCCTCGTCCCAGCGCTCCGCTTCCTCGCCAATCACTACCTGATCCACCGACGCCAGCCACAACACGCGCCCGCCGATGCGCTGGAGCATGCGACCGGCGACTTCGGCATACCGCCGGTATGCCTCCTCACCGCTGCAGGGACTGTCGCCGGAATCCGCCGCATAGGCCGCCCGGTCGCGGAACCGGAGCAGGTTGATCATGACCACGGGCTGGTCCCGCTGGTCCTCCGACAGCTTCTTCAGGCGTTCCCCGGTGGGATTGATCTGACCCATTGGCGCGCTCCTTGATGCATGCTCGCGAAAGCCTGGATGGGCCCGTCGCGGGATCCTGCCCCGCGCGTCCGCTCGCGAGGTCCGACACGAACCCCGGGACACGCACGATCTCCGGCGGGCCGGGGGAGATTGTTGCCGCGAGGCAAGCCCCGATCAAGGGCCGCCACGAGACAGCTCCGCGCCGTGTGCGGACGGGCTCGCTCTTCCGCTGGCCGACGGCCACTCCCGTGGGCGGCCACCCGCCGGGAGTCTGACCGCGGAGCGTGCGTCGCTTGACCGGCGTCAACCCGCTTCCGCCCGGGCCCGTCTATAAACCAACGGAATGATGTCTCACGGACGTGCAGCGTCCCGGCCTGCAGGAGATCTGGCCATGACTCACGTGGTAATCATCGGCGCCGGCATCGGGGGCCTGCCCGGCGCTTTCCGGATACGCGACACGCTTGGTCCCGGGCACCGGATCACCCTGATCAACGCCAGCGACTATTTCCAGTTCGTGCCTTCCAATCCCTGGCTGGCCGTAGGCTGGCGGGACCGCAAGAGTGTCACGCTGGCCCTTGCCGCGCCTCTGTCGCGACGCGGCATCGAGCTGATCGCCAGCCCGGTGACGAAAATCGAGCCGGCGCAGAACCGGCTCACCACGCAGAACGGCACGTCGGTCGACTACGACTACCTGGTCATCACCACGGGGCCCGAGCTCGCCTTTGACCAGGTGGAGGGGGCGGGACCGGATTACCACACCCAGTCCGTCTGCACGGTCGACCACGCCGAACGCGCCTACCAGGCCTACCTGCGCCTGTTGGATGAACCGGGGCCGGCGATCGTCGGTGCGCTGCCCGGTGCGAGCTGCTTCGGGCCGGCCTACGAGTTCTCCATGATCCTCGACCGGGACCTGCGCCGTCGCTGGAAACGCGCTGACGTGCCGATGACCTTCGTTACGCCCGAGCCCTACATCGGCCACCTTGGCCTCGGGGGCGTGGGGGACTCGCAGGGCCTGCTGGAAGCCGAGCTGCGCAGCCGCGAGATCAAGTGGATCACCAATGCCGCGGTCCAGCGGGTCGAGGACGGCAAGATGATTGTCGCCGAGCACGACCGCCACGGCGAGATCACCAAGGAGCACGAGCTGCCGTTCCGGTATTCGATGACGCTGCCGGCGTTCCGGGGTGTGCCCGCGGTGGCCGCGGTGGACGAGCTCTGCAACCCCAAGGGCTTCGTCCAGATCGACGAGTTCCAGCGCAGCCCGGCCTGGCCCAATATCTACTCGGCGGGCGTATGCATTGCCATCCCGCCGGTGGAAGCAACGCCGGTGCCGACCGGCGCGCCCAAGACCGGCTACATGATCGAGAGCATGATCTCGGCCATCGCAACCAACATCGCGGCCGAGGTCGCCGGGCGCGAGGTGAACGCCCGCGGGTCGTGGAACGCCATCTGCCTGGCGGACACCGGCAACACCGGCTTCGCCTTCATCGCCCTGCCACAGATTCCGCCGCGCAACGTCACCTGGGCCCGCAAGGGGCGCTGGGTGCACCTGGCCAAGATCGCATACGAGAAGTACTTCATGCGCAAGATGCGCAAGGGCCAGTTCCAATCCATCTACGAAAAATATGTACTCCGGATCCTGGGGCTGAAGCACCTCAAGGAGCACAAGGCCGCTTGAGCGGATGCCGGCGGGCTGCCGCCCCGCCGGCATGAGCACTGCCGCTGGCGTAACGGGACAGAGATCAGCACACTCACGTTTTCCGGTGCCGCGGGGCAGGTAACCGGCTCCTGCCACGTGCTCGAGCGCAATGGGCGGCACGCGCTGCTCGACTGCGGGCTGTACCGGCGCGACGCCGAGGCGTGGAACGAGCGCCCGTTCCCGGCGTCGCCGGAGTCCGTCGACGCGGTGGTTCTTTGGCACGCCCACCTCGACCACCGCGGGCTGCTCCCGCGGCGGGTGCGCGAAGGATACCGGCGGGAGAGCTTCTCCACGCGGGCGACCGCCGAGCTGCTGCAGATTACGCTTCGCGCCGCCGCGCAACCCCCGAAGACTCGATGGCGATCCACCGCATTGCGGGCGGCGCGATCATCATCGCCGGCAGCGGCATGGGCAACGGCGGCCGCATCCGTCGCCACCTGTGCCACAACTTCCAGCGGCGCGAAAGCCGGATCATGATCGCGGGCTTCCAGGCCCGGGGCACTCCGGGCCGGGCCCGGGTCGACGGCGCCCGCACCCTGCACCTGTTCGGCGAGGCGGTCCCGGGCAATGCCTCCATCCATACTCTCGGCGGCTTCTCGGCCCACGCCGGCCAGGCGGGCCTGGTCGAGTGGGCGTCCGCCATCGAAGGCAAACCCGACATCCGCCTGGTGCACGGCGAGCCGGACCGTCTGGAAGCGCTTCTTAACGCTTGCGTAACACGCCCCTGCCATGCTCCTCCCTGGATTCAAGGGGGGAGCACGGGAATATGCCACACGACCGCAAGCCGCACCGCCTTCACTACCGAACCATCTGGATATCCGACGTGCACCTGGGCTGCCGCGGGTGCCGAGCGGACTTTCTGCTCGAGTTCCTGCATGCCGTTGAGTGCGAAACGCTCTACCTGGTCGGGGACATCGTCGACCTCTGGCAGATGCGGCGCGGGCTTTACTGGCCGCAGTCCCACAACAACGTGATCCGGACCCTGCTCGGCAAGGCCAAGTCCGGGACACGTCTCGTGTACCTGCCCGGGAACCACGACCTGCCGCTGCGGGCGCACCACGGCACACGCTTCGGCAACGTCGACATCCGCCGCGAAGCCGTACACGAGGGTGCCGATGGCCGGCGTTTCCTGGTCATCCACGGCGACCAGTACGATCACGCGGTGCGGAGCTCGCGCCTGCTCACCGCCCTCGGCAGCGGTGCCTACGACGCCCTGCTGGTCCTGAACCGCGTGGTGCACGCCGTGCGCCGCCGGATGGGATTGCGCTACTGGTCGCTGGCGACATTCATCAAGCATCGCGTCGGGACCGCGGTCGAGTACATCGGGCGCTTCGAGCACGCGCTCGCCGCCGAGGCCGCCCGGCGCCGGCTCGACGGTGTGATCTGTGGCCATATCCATCGCCCCCGGGTGCGTACCATCGAAGGGGTGGCCTACTTCAACACCGGGGACTGGATGGAATCCTGCACGGCCCTGGCAGAGGACCCGGACGGACGCCTTGAGCTGATCCACTGGGCGGGAGCTCCGGCCGTGCAGACAGGACGACCCGCGGTCGCCGCCTGAAGCGGATGTCAAGAGGGCCGGGGAAAGCCAAAGGCCACGTCCGGCGTTGTTCGGGCCGGTGGACTCCGGCACATTTCCGGAGTCGCCTCCGCCGGATCGGGTACTTCAGGACCGGATCTAGGGCATTGCGGGAAGGTCCATCGATGGCCTTTGTCAGCGTCGCAGTGCATGAAAATGGCGCTACATCCCTGTAGCGCGCGGGGCGGCCCAAAAACAGTGTCTTGCGGCAGCCCCCTAGTGCAAGATGCGCCCGGTCTAGCTAGCCCGGGGGCCTGAGCACGACGCGACCGAACTGGTGGGGTGGCGTGCCCGTCACCCCGGTCACGAACGCCCGGAGCTGTGGGAAGAATTCGAGGAAATCGGCTTCCAGGTCCCCCTGCAGCCGGAACAGCTCGCCGGCGGACTCCGCCAGTGGGTTGCCGCGGCGCATCCGCCGGGAAAGGCCCGACAGCGTGCGCTCGATGCCGGCCCGGCGCCGGTAGGCATAGAGCGTGTCGTACTCGCGCATGTACCAGACATAGCGCTGCATACGCTCCGGCATCAGGTGCCGGCGCCGTTCCAGCAGCAGGTATACGCGTGCGCTGAACTGCCGCAGCGGGATCGAAACGTAGCGGTTCCAGTGTCGGGTCAGCAGATGATCGTAGAAAACGTCCAGAAGGATCGGCGCGTAGCGACGGTACGGCCGCGACAGCCGGCGGCGGCTACGGCGCATCACCGGGTGCGCATCGGCATAGCTGTCGATGCGCCGGTGCAGGCGTACGCCCCGCCGCAATGCCGGTGATTCGAGCTGCTCAACCGGCCCGCGCACGAAATCCCCCATCAGGTTGCCGACCACGGCATCCGGGTCCGGCTCGGAAAGCAGCAGATGGGCGAGGTGATTCATCGCTGGTCGACGTCTTTCAGCTTGGCAGGCGGGCCCGTTGCCGCCACTATACCAGCGTGGTCGCTGCCACCCCCATCCCCGCGGAGCAGGCCCATGACCCAGCCCAGCCGGACCGTGATCGCCCATCGCGGCGCCAGCGGCTATCTGCCGGAACACACCTTAGCCGGCTATGCCATGGCGCACGCCATGGGCGCCGACTTCCTCGAGCCCGACCTGGTAATGACCCGCGACGGCGTGCTGATCGCACGCCACGACGTCATCCTGGAAGACACCACCGATATCGCCGCGGTGTTTCCCGACCGCAGCCGCGCCGACGGACACTGGTACGCGGCCGACTTCGAGCTGGCCGAAATCCGCCGCCTGCAGGCGCGCGAGCGCACGGAGCACCGCTTCCGCCGGGACAGCCACGGCTTCCCCGTGCCGACTTTCGAGGAACTGCTGCAGCTCGTGGCCGAGCTGAACCGGCTCACGGGCCGCGGGACCGGGGTTTACCCGGAGACCAAGGAGCCGGATTTCCACCGCGCGGCCGGACTGCCGATGGAAGAGCCGCTGCTGGCGTTGCTGGAGAGATACCGCTACCGCGAGGCTGCGGACCCGGTCTTCGTGCAGTCTTTCGACCCCGAAAACCTGCGCCACATGCGCGAGTCACTGGGTACCAAACTGCGCCTGGTACAGCTGGTGAGCGACGCCGCCTCGGTAACCCCCGGCGGTCTGGACACCGTCGCCGCTTACGCCGACGCGATCGGCCCGGACCGGCGCCTGATCGACCCGGACGACGCCGGCGACGCTCCGGGCCCGCGCCTGGTGCAGGACGCCCACGCGCGCGGTCTGCTGGTGCATCCCTACACCTTCCGCGCGGACGCGGTGGACCCGCGCTACGCGGATTTCGAGAGCGAGCTGCGGCGCTTCTGCTTCGAGTTCGGGGTCGACGGTGTCTTCAGCGATCACCCGGACCGGGCGACGGCCGTGCTGCACACCGCGCCGGATCGCTGACTCAGGCGATGCCCGCGTCCCGCGGCTCGATGTCGACCTGTGTCACCACCGAGTTCGCGATGAAACAGCTCCGGTGCGCCTTGCGGTAGAGCTGCATCAGGGCCTCCCCGCTCTCGGGCCCCTTGCCCTCGGCGAAGCTGGCGCGCGGGCGCAGCACGATACGTGAGACGTAGTTGCGGTTGTCCTCGTTCCGGTCCAGCTCCCCGTCCGCCTCGTCGCTATAGGCGTCGACCACCAGACCCTTCAGCGACGCGATCGCCAGGAACGTCAGCATGAAACAGCTCGACATCGCGCCGATCAGCCCCTGCTCGGGGTTGAGCAGCCGGCCGTCGCCGTAGTACCCGGGCGAGGCGGATGCCAGCACGCGCACGCCGCCGCTGAAATCGAGGAAGTGCGTCCGGTCATAGGTCTTGTAGTCGAAATCGCCGTCCGCCCGTGCCCAGCTCAGCCTGACTTCACTCTCGCTCATGACCCGCTCCCACGCCCGGCGCCCGGGCCGTTCCGTCCATTGCTCACAGCCTGCCGCGGAACAGGTGACGGGAATATGACGCACGTCAAACGCCGGCGATCGACCCCCACGCATGATCGCGCCAAGATCAGCCCGTGCAAAGCAAACGTCCCGCACCGGCTCCACCTTAAAACTTAACACTTAAAACTATCCGCGAGTTACACGCACCGCACCGTCAGCACCCACCCGGACCGAACCCCGGCAAGCCCATTGAACCCAGCCCCCCGATCCCCATATATACTGTGCTGTCCGGGGCGTAGCCCCGGCACGCCGTTTCAGCCTTCCGCCAGCGAGGTACGTCATGGCAGTGCCACCCCGCGCTCCGCAGCGTCCGGGCACGCGCGTCGCCCACGGCGAGTCGCGCAGCGACCCGTACGCGTGGCTGCGCGAGCGTGACAACCCCGCGGTGATCGAGTACCTGCGGGCCGAAAACACCTGGACGGAGACATGCACGCGGCACCTCGAGCCGCTGCGGCACAACCTCTACCGGGAATTCCTGGACCGCATCCGCGAGACCGACGCCTCGGTGCCAGTGCCGCTGGATGATTACGTCTACTACCGCCGCACCGAGCGGGGCCTCGACTACCCGGTCTATTGCCGCCGTCCCCGCGAAGCGCCCGGCTCGGCCGAGCAAGTCCTGCTCGACGCCAACCTGCGCGCCCGGGCGGACAGCTATCTCTCCCTGGGTGCGGTCGAACCGAGCCCGGACCACACCCTGCTCGCCTGGAGCGAGGACCATGACGGCTCGGAACGGTATGTACTCCAGGTGCGCGACCTGGAGCGCGGCCTCGAGCTGCCGGACCGCATCGGGGACACCGGCGGCGATGTCCTATGGTCTGCGGATGGTTGTCACCTGTTCTACACCGTGCTCGACGACGCCCACCGTCCCTGGCGCGTGTTCCGGCACCGTCTCGGCCAGTCTTCCGAAGGCGACACCCTGGTGTACGAGGAGCCCGATCCGGCCTTCTTCGTCGGCCTCGATCAGAGCGCCGACCGCCGCTACCTGCTGATCGAGTCGTCCAGCAACATCACCAGCGAGACCTGGCTGCTGGACCGCCAGGCGCCACGGCAGCGCCCGCGGCGGCTGCTGCCACGGCAGGAGGGAGTGGAGTACGCGGTCGAGCACCGCGACGGCGAGCTGTTTCTGCTCACCAACCGGGATGCGCTGGACTTCCGGCTGCTGCGCGGGTCGCTAGCCGAGGTGCTGGAACGGGGCTGGTCCGCCCGACTGGCGGAGTTGGTGCCGCACGAAGCTGGCAGGACGCTCGAGGGCATGGACGTGTTCGCGCGCCACTTGGTGCTGTACACGCGCGAGGACGGCCTGCATCGCGTGCACGTGCTGGAGCTCGCCGGCGGCCGTTGGCGCCGGATCGACTTCGACGAGTCCGTCTACGCCTGCGGCCCCGGGGAGAACGCCGAGTTCGACACCGACACGTTGCGTCTGGTCTACACCTCCCCGGTCACGCCCCGCAGCGTGTACGACTGTGACATGAGCACGGGTGAGCGCGTCCTGCGCAAGCGCGACCCGGTGCTGGGCGGCTACCGGCCGGAAGACTACGTCGCGCGCCGCCTGCACGCCCGCGCGCCCGACGGCGCGCGGGTCCCGGTCACGGTCGTGCACCGCCGCGGGCTGGCGCTCGACGGCAGCCATCCGTGCGTACTCCACGGCTACGGGGCCTACGGCATCTGCATGGAGCCCGCCTTTTCCAGCACCCGGCTGAGCCTGCTGGAGCGTGGCGTGGTGTTCGCCATGGCCCACGTGCGCGGCGGCGCCGACCTGGGTGAGCGCTGGAAGGAGGACGGCAAGCTCACGCACAAGCGCAACAGCTTTACCGACTTCATCGCCTGCGCGCAGGAGCTGATCGATTGCGGCTACACGCGGGCCGGAAAGCTCGCCATAATGGGCGGCAGCGCCGGTGGCCTGCTGCTGGGCGCCGTGCTCAACATGCGCCCCGACCTGTTTCACGCGGCGCTGGCGCAGGTCCCGTTCGTGGACGTGCTCAACACCATGCTCGACCCGAGCCTGCCGCTGACCGTGATCGAGTACGATGAATGGGGCAACCCGCAGGAACCCGGGGCATACGCCCGGATCCGCGACTATGCGCCCTACGAGAACGTGGCCCGGCAGGACTACCCGCACATGCTGGTCACCGCGGGGCTCAACGACCCGCGCGTTGCATACTGGGAGCCCGCCAAGTGGGTGGCGCGTCTGCGGGAGATGAAGACGGATGACAACCTGCTACTGCTGCGCACCCACATGGGCGCGGGCCATCACGGCGCCTCGGGGCGCTACGCCCACCTGGAAGAACTGGCGTTCGAGTATGCCTTTCTGCTGGACCGTCTCGGCGCCGCCGACGGGCCCGAGTAGCCATGTTCTCGCGGGCGCTCATCGCGACCGGCGTGCTGCTCGTGGTTCTGGGCGTGGCGTGGCCTTGGTTGTCGCGCCTGGGGCTGGGCCACCTGCCCGGGGATATCGTGATCCGCCGGCGCGGCTTCACGTTCTACTTTCCGCTGACCACCTCAATCCTGGTCAGCCTGGTGCTGAGCCTGATCTTCTGGCTGTTCCGGCACTGAGCGCGGTGCCTTGGGACGGACAGGGCCCCGCCTGTCCTCCGGAGTCAGCCAATTGAAAACCCGGATTGCGGGGCTGTTCCTGCTCGCAGTCCTGTGCGTCGTCCCGGCCCGGGCGGCAGCCACGCCCGTGTTCCGGTTCCCGCGGATCGGGACGGTGCACGTCTACCGGCCCGACGGCGCTGTCCGGGCGGTGGTGCTGTTCGCCTCGGGCGACGGCGGCTGGAACCTCGGCGTTGTCGACATGGCCCGGATTCTTGCTCGCCGGGGCGCCCTGGTGGCCGGTTTCAGCACGCCGTCCTTTCTTCGCCGGCTCGAGCACGAGCAGGGCAAGTGCGCCTACCCGGCCGCCGACCTGGAAAAGCTGAGCCAGTACCTGCAGCGCCGCGAGGGCCTGCACCGCTACATCCCGCCAACCCTGGCGGGCTATTCCTCGGGCGCCACGCTGGTCTACGCCCTGCTGGCCGAAGCGCCCACCGGGACCTTTCGCGGCGGTATCAGCCTCGGGTTCGGGCCCGACCTGGCCGTGACACGACCGCTGTGCCCGGGCACGGGGCTGCGCATGACCCGGCGCCGCGACCGGCAAGGCTACGACGTGCAACCGGCGGACCTGCCAGTGCCCTGGATCATCCTCCAGGGCGAAATTGACCGCGTGTACGACATCGACGCCGTGGCCCGCTTCATCGGTCAGGTGGGCAACGCCACCCTGGTACGGCTGCCGCACGTCGGCCATGGCTACTCGGTCCAGCGCCACTGGGTCCGGCAGTACGACGCGGCGTTCGCGAAGATCGCCACGCGCAACGACCACGCCGGCAACAGCGACAACCGGCTGGATCTGCCGCTGGTCGAGGTGCCGGGCCGCGGCAAGGGCGGGGGCGTGTTCGCGGTGATGCTCTCCGGCGACGGTGGCTGGGTCGGGCTCGACCGGCGGATCGCGGCCGACCTCGTCGCCCGTGGTGTGCCCGTGGTCGGCTGGAGCTCACTGGAATACTTCTGGCACGCGCGCGGGCCGGACCGGGCGGGGCGCGACCTGTCCCGGGTGATCGCCCGCTACCGCCGGCGCTGGGAACGGGAGCACGTGATCCTGATAGGCTACTCGCTGGGTGCGGACGTGCTTCCCTTCATGGCCAGCCGGCTCCCGCCGAACCAGCGCCGGCGGGTCCGCCTGGTGGCGCTGCTCGGGCCCGGGAAGCAGACCGGGTTCGAGTTCCACGTCGCGGACTGGCTGCATCTGCGGGAATCCGGGCGGACATATCCCGTCGTCCCGGAGATTGAACGCCTGCAGGGCTTGCCGGTGCTCTGCGTCTACGGCGCTGGCGAGGCACATTCGGCCTGCCCGCGCGTGTCGCTGAAGGGCGCGACCATCCGCAAGGTTCAGGGCGGACACCACTTCGGCGGCGACTATCATCAGCTCGCAAACATGATATTGCAGGCGGCCAGCCACTCCGCCCGGCACTGACAACGCGAACAGGGAAGAGCGAATGAGCGAGGAGCGAAAGCTGCCCCTGAGTCTCGTGGTTCTCGGCGTGGTCTACGGCGACATCGGCACCAGCCCGCTGTACGCACTGCGCGAATGCTTCCTCGGCAGCCACCCGATCCCCGCGACGGCGGGCAACGTGCTGGGCGTGCTGTCGCTGATCTTCTGGGCCCTGTTGTGGGTCATCTCGGTCAAGTACCTGGCATTCATGATGCGCGCCCACAACAACGGTGAGGGCGGCATTCTGGCCCTGCTGGCGCTGATACGGCCCTGGCGGAACCAACAGCGATGGGACCGCCGCACGCTGCTCGCGATGGGCATCTTCGGCGCCGCGCTCCTCTACGGCGACGGCATGATCACGCCCGCGATCTCGGTGCTGAGCGCGATCGAGGGGCTGCAGGTGGCGGCGCCAACGCTTTCGGCGTACGTGATCCCGATCACCATCGGCGTGCTGATCGCGCTGTTCCTGTTCCAGAGCCGTGGCACGGCGCGGGTCGGCGCCGTGTTCGGGCCGGTCATGCTGCTGTGGTTCGCGGTGCTGGCGGTGCTGGGCGTGAGCGGCATCCTCCGGCAACCCGGCGTGCTCGTCGCGGTCGATCCCCGTCACGCGATACGCTTTCTGGCCGACAACGGCGAGACGGGCTTCATCGTGCTGGGAGCCGTGTTCCTCGTGGTCACCGGCGGCGAGGCTCTGTATGCCGACATGGGCCACTTCGGCCCGAAGCCGATCCGGCTGGCCTGGTTCACCGTGGTGCTGCCCTCGCTGCTGCTGAACTACTTCGGCCAGGGCGCGCTGCTGCTCGGACAGGGCCGCGAGGTCAGCGAGCCCTTCTATCACCTGGCACCGTCCCGGGCCCTGTATCCGCTGGTACTGCTGGCCACCATCGCGACCGTGATCGCCTCGCAGGCGGTGATCACCGGCGCCTACTCGCTCACGCGCCAGGCGATCCAGATGAGCCAGTTTCCGCGCCTGCGGATCGAGCAGACCTCGCCCTCGGAAGTCGGCCAGATCTACATCCCGGCGGTCAACTGGACGCTGATGGTCGCCACCATCGCCCTGGTGATGGGCTTCCGCACCTCCAGCCACCTGGCCGGGGCCTACGGGGTGGCCGTCTCCACCACCATGGTGATCACCACCGTGCTGGCCTACGTGGTGGCGCGCGAGCGGGCGGGCTGGGGCATCCTGCGGGCCGGGCTGGTGGCGGCCGGCTTCATCATCGTCGACGCCGCGTTCTTCGGAGCCAACCTGTACAAGATCGCGGACGGCGGCTGGTTCCCGCTGCTGATCGCCGCCATCGCGTTCACGCTCATGATGACGTGGCGGCGCGGGCGGCAGATCCTGGCGGAGCGCCTCAAGCTGGGCGAGACCTCGATCGAGACCCTGCTGGGCGAGTTGCGCGCCCACCCACCGCTGCGCCTGAAAGGGACCGCGGTATTCATGACCCGCCCGGGCGAGGACACGCCGGCGGCCTTGCTGCACCACCTGCGCGTCAACCAGGTGCTGCACGAGCGCGTGCTGATCCTTACCGTGGTCACGAAGGACGTGCCGCGGGTACCACCGGACGAGCGCATCGAAGTGGACGCCCACGAGCTCGGCTTCTATCGGGTCACCGTGAACTACGGCTTCATGCAGGGTCCGAACATCCCCGGCGAGCTGGCCGCCCTGCCGGAGCACGGCATCGGACTGGACCTCGACCAGACCATCTACTACCTGGGCCGCGAGACCCTGATCCCCGCGCCGAAAAAGCACGGCATGGCAATGTGGCGGGAGAAGCTGTTCGCGCTCATGTCGCGCAACGCCCTGCGCGCGACGCGCTTCTATCAACTGCCCTCCGACCGGGTGTTCGAGATCGGCATGGAGGTCCGGCTGTAACGCTCGCGCAGCGCGCGCAGCGTATGCGGCACCAGCACGTGGCGGTAACCTCCGGCGACCAGCGCCGCGAGGTCCAGCAGCAGCGGGTGAACCGCGACCCCGTAGGGGTAGGCCAGGTAGGCGCTGCGCCATTCCGGCCGGAACTTCTCCTTGTACCGGCGCAGGCCGCGGTAGTTGTAGGCGCTCCCGCCGAGCTCGTAGACCATCCGCACGAGATGCTCGTCACGCGAGGACCAGCGCGTTCCGCCGACCCCACTGAGTGGCGCCATGCCCAGGTCGAAGTCACGGTAGCCCTGCTCGCGGGCATGCTCGATCAGGCGCACGAACAGGAAATCCATGGTGCCGGGCGGGGCATCCGGCGCGTGCCGCATCAGATCGATGCCGAGCTCCTCGCACCGCCCGTAGCTCGGGAGCAGGCTGGCAAAGGCGACGATCGTCTCGCCGCGCCGCACCAGCGCGATGGGCGAGCGCTCCAGGTAGCCGCGCTCGAACCGCCCCACCGAAAAGCCCTTCTCGACCGCGCGCTTGTCCCGGAGCCAGGCATCGGAGATCGCGCCCAGGGCAGCCCAGGTGTCCGCGTCCAGCGGATGCTCCGCGAGGCTCAAGGCCAGGTTCTCGCGCGCGCCGCGGTTCAGCGCCGTGCGCAGGTCCTGGTTGCGCCGTCCCGCGAGGCTGAACGATTCCAGCGGCACCACCGCCCTCTCGCCCAGCTTGAGCAGGCGGAAACCCAGGTCGTGGAACAGGTGGATCTGGTCGTCGCGGACCTGGTAGAAGACCGGAACGCGATCGTAGCGGTCGGCGAAGTCCCGGAACGCCCGGATGCCGTCCTGCAGTGCCGCGGGGTCCCCCATCGGCGGTCCCAGCGAGATCAGCCGGTCGCGGATGGTGCCGTACTGGATCAGGACGCGATCGTCCGCAGGGTAGAACAGGTGCTTGTCGCCGGTGAACAAGAGGTGGGAAAGCTCCCCGCCGCCGTGCTGCTCGAGAAAGGTCCGCGCGCGGTCAAGGGCCTCCACGCCGGGCAGATCCTGCGGCGGCGCCGGCATGCGGAACCAGCCCCAGGCGACATATCCCAGCAGGGTGAGGCACAGCACCAGCAGGCTCCGCGCCAGGCGCACGCCGTGCAGCCCGCCGAGCGAGGCCATGCCGGTCAGCGGCCCGGTGTGCAGCGCCCCGGCGACCCACACGAACCCGGCAAACACCACCAGCGCGGCTCCCAGCCAGAGCAGGCTACGCCGCCCGATCAGGGAATAGCCCTCGCGCGTGAAGTGCTCGCGCGTGCCGCGCAACAGCAGGCTCACCACCAGCAGGAACACGGCAATGGCCGGGTGCATGCCCTTGATCAGGCTGAACAGCGCACCCCCGACCAGCAGCGCCTGCGTGAGCCCGTAGGCCGACCGCACGCGGGCGCCGATCCCGCGCGACAGGGCGATCAGCAGCGTGCCGATCATCACCGTCACGAGCTGCGAGCCCTCGGTAACCAGGTGCGAGAGCGGCATCACCTGGCGCGGCACAGCCAGGCCCGGGAAGGCGGCGGCGAGCAGCAGCAGGATCCCGCCGAGAAACGTCATGTAGCTGAGCGCGCGCACCCCGAGCGAGCTGATCATGCTCACCGGGATGCGCAGCGCGCCGAACAGCGGATTGGCCGCCATCCGGCGTGCCAGCCGGCCCAGCGGCGCCTGCTGGTCGATCTCGACCAGGCCGGCGCCCAGACGCACGCCGACCAGGAACGGCACCAGGTAGAAGCCCACCCGGAACAGCAGCACCGCGCTGAGCAGCTTCGCGGGGGAGGCCAGACCGGCGAGCGTGAGCAGGATGGCGCCGTCGAACACGCCCAGTCCGCCCGGAATGAAGCTGAACATGCCCCAGACCGAGGCGATCGTGAACGACGCCAGGAAGACGTCCGGCGACGGGGCGATCCCGACGGCCCACAGGCATACCCGGAACGCCAGCGCGGTCAGCAGCCAGTCCAGCACCGAGAGCGCCACCAGCGCGGCGCGGTAACCTGCGCCCAGCGTGGGGATCCGCACACGCAGCCAGCGGTGCACGGGTCCGCGACCGGTCAGCAACACGAACGCCGGCACGTACACCGCCATCGCCAGCAGCACGCCGAAGGAAATCGGTACCGGCACCGGCAGCATCCCCAGGCGTGCGGTCTGGAACAGCAGTACCCAGGCGCACAGCCCGCCGGCTCCCAGCGGTATCGCCAGCACCACGATGCCGGCGTAGGTGACCGCCCGCCGGGCCTCGACCCCGGCCCGGGTCAGCACCAGGAAGCGGATCGCCGATCCGGTGAGCGCCGCCGAGCCGATCAGGTTGTTGAAGCTGTTGGCGACCCAGGAGAACTGCAGTACGCGCAGGCGCGACAGGCGCAGACCGAGCCAGCGGCACAGCAGCAGATCGTAGGCGGTCATCCCCGCCTGGGCCAGCAGGCAGCTCAGCATCACCGCGAGCGTCGCCCCCACGGATACGGAGCGGATGCTGGCGCGGAACGCCTGAAAATCGAAGCTGCGCACCTCGTGCGCGACCAGCACCGCCACCACCAGCAGGAACAGGGGCGGCAACAGCCGACGACCGATGCGGAACGCGCGCTCGGCGCGGGTCGGCGCCGGCGATCTCCGACTGGTCTCCTGGTTCACGGATGCCCCGGTTTCACGGCGATACGGAGGCCGCCGTCGGGATCGGCGGGACACGCTCCGGCGCTCGCGGACGCGCCGCTTGTCCCGGCGGCGGGACTGCCGAGAGGATAGCACCGAACGCCACCGACTCGGTGTCCGTGACGCCTATAATCAACCGGGGAATCCACGGAAAATGCACCTTGTGCTTATCAGGGCATCAAGCCGGCCGACGGTCCGCCCGCCCAGGCACGCCAGGCCGTGATCCGTGGTGGGCCATCCCGGCCCCGGAGGCGCCCGGATCCGACCAGAGGCAATCACGTCCGAACGGAGAACATCGCGATGACGCGTACCCTGCTGCTCCTGAGACACGCCCAGGCCGGCCGCTCTCACGCCCGGGTGCGGGACGATTTCGACCGCATCCTGACCGCCGACGGCCAGGCCCAGGCAAGCGCGATCGGCAGGCGCCTGCGCGAGGAGGGCCTGGTGCCCGACGCGATCGTGAGTTCGCCGGCCGAGCGCGCCCGCGAGACCGCCACCCTTTGCTGCCACGAGCTGGACCTGCCGCGCACCCGCATCGAATACGACAAGCGCCTCTACGAGGACAACTCGGTCGACCTGATGCCGGTGGTGGAGGAATGCCCGGAGCAGGCGCGGACAGTACTGATCGTGGGCCACAATCCCGGCCTGGAACGCCTCGTGCGTAACCTCGCCCCGGACTGCGGCAACCTCTCGCTCGGCACCGCCAGGGTCGCCCGGCTGCGCTTCGAGGGAAGCTGGGTGGACCTGCGGCCCGGCCAGGCCACCCTGATGGAGGTCATTCAGGCGGAGCGCTGACCCGGACCGGCGGAGGACATCGGGATCAGCCGCCGTGCAGGAAGCAGCGCACGCGGTGCCCGCTTCCCAGCGGCGTCACGCCGGGATAGGTCTCGCCGCAGCGGGCCATGGCGTGGGGACAGCGCGCCCGGAAATGGCATCCCCGCGGCGGGCTGGCCGGTGACGGCGGGTCGCCCTGCAGGCGGATGACCGGGCGACGGGGGGACTGCTCCACGGTCGGCGCGGCCGCCAGCAGGGCCTGCGTGTAGGGATGCGCCGGCCGCTCCAGTACGTCACGCACGCTGCCCTGTTCCACCACCCGGCCCAGGTACATGACCGCCACCTCGTCGGCCATGTAGCCCACCACCGACATGTCGTGGGTGATGAACAGATAGGAAAGCGCCAGCTCCGCCTGCAGCCGGCGCATCAGGTTCAGCACCTGCGCCTGCACCGACACGTCCAGAGCGCTGGTCGGCTCGTCACACACCAGAAGCTTCGGGTCGACTGCCAGGGCGCGGGCGATGCAGATGCGCTGGCGCTGGCCGCCGGAGAACTCGTGCGGATAGCGGTCCATCACATCCGCCTCCAGCCCCACCTGCCGGAGCATCTCCGCGGCGCGGGCGCGTCGCTCTTCCGTCCCTTTGCCGACCGCCTGTGCCCGCAGCCCCTCCATCACTACCTCGCCCACCATCATGCGCGGGTCCATGGACGAGAACGGGTCCTGGAAAATCATCTGGAAATCCTTGCGGCGCGCGCGCAGCGCTCCGCCGCCAACCCGCGCCAGGTCCATGCCCCCGAACAGCACGCGGCCGCCGGTGGGGCGCAACAGCCGGGTCACCGCGCGTCCCAGGGTGGTCTTGCCGCAGCCCGACTCGCCCACCAGCGCCAGCGTGCGTCCCCGCCGCAGCTCCAGCGATACGCCGTCCACGGCGTAAACGTATCCGCGCACCCGCTGCAGCACGCCGCGTCGGATCGGGAAGTGCACCTGCAGATCCGAGAGCTCCAGCAGGCCCTCGCCGTCCGCGGTCGCTCGCACAACGGCCCGGGCCGCGGATCCCGCTAGCTCCCCGGATGTCGCCGGTGCCCGCTCGCGAAAGCGCGGATCGTACAGGTGGCAGAGGACTTCGGACCCGCCCTCGCGCTGCCAGCCGGGTTCGGTTTCCCGACATGCCCGCCAGGCATAGCCGCAGCGGTCGGCGAAGCGGCAGCCGGCGAACTGCCGGGTCAGCGCGGGGACTGTGCCCGGGATCACGGACAGCGGGCGCTCGCGATTGGCCGTGCCCGGCAGGGACTCAAACAGCTTGCGCGTGTATGGGTGTCGCGGCGCCCGGAACAGCTCCCCACGGCTGGCACGCTCAACGATACGCCCGGCATACATGACCGCCACCCGGTCCGCGGTCTCGCGCACCACGGCCAGATCATGCGTGATCAGCAGCATGGCCATGCCGTGCTCGCGCTGCAGGCGCCGCAGCAGCTCCAGGATCTGGGCCTGGATGGTCACGTCCAGCGCCGTGGTGGGCTCGTCCGCGATCAGCAGCTCCGGCGCACCGGCCAGCGCGATGGCGATCATCACGCGCTGCTTCATGCCGCCGGAGAGCTGGTGGGGATACTCGTCCAGCCGCCGGGGCGGGTCCGGCAGGCCCACCTCCTGCAGCAGCTCGGTCGCGCGCCGGCGCGCCGGCGCGCCGCGCAGCCCGCGGTGCAACCGCAGGACCTCCCCGATCTGCCTGCCCACGGTCATCACAGGGTTCAGCGAGCTCATCGGCTCCTGGAAGATCATCGCCATGCGACCGCCCCGGATACGGCGCATGCCGATCTCGGTCAGGTCGAGCAGTTCCCGGCCTTCGAGCAGCACCCGCCCGCCGGCGATGTAGCCGGCGGGCTCGGGCACCAGGCGCATCAGCGACAGGGCGGTCATGGACTTGCCGCAGCCGGACTCGCCCAGCAGCGCCAGCACCTCGCCGCGGCGCAGGTCCAGGTCCACGCCGTCCACCGCCCTCACCGTACCCTGCGGCGTGTCCAGCCAGGTCTTGAGCGCCTCAACGCGCAGCAACTCGGCACCGTTCACAGAACGCCTCCCGGCGAGCCGCCGCGCAGCCGTGGGTCGAAGGCGTCGCGCACGGCATCGGCGAACAGGTTGGCGGCCAGCACCAGCACCAGCATGAACACGAACGCGGCCGCCAGCGGCCACCACACCACGGGATCACGCGCCAGCTCCAGGCGCGCGCTGTTGATCATGTTGCCCCAGCTGTTCATGCTCGGGTCCACGCCCACTCCGATGTAGGACAGCACCGCCTCCGCCAGCACCAGGTTGCTGAAATCCAGCACCACCTGGATCAGTACGATGTGCATGACGTTGGGCACGATGTGCCGGCGCAGGATGCGCCCGTGGCGCGTACCCAGGCTGACCGCCGCCTGTACGTAGTCCAGCTCGCTCAGCTTGAGAGTTTCGGCGCGCAGCAGCCGGCACAGGCTGGTCCAGCTGGTGACGCCGAGGATCAGGCACAGGAACAGCAGGCGCAGGTCCGCGCGGGCGGCGGTGGTATCGTACAGTCCGGAGTGGTTCTCCATGTACACCTGCAGCATCAGAATCGCCGCGGCGATCAGCAGCACCCCCGGGATCGAGCTCAACGTGGTGTAGACGTACTGCACCAGGTCGTCGACCCAGCCGTGGAAGTAGCCGGCCATGGTGCCCAGGGCGATGGCGAACGGGAGCATCACCAGCGTCGTCAGGGTCCCGATCAGCAGCCCCGTGCGAATGCTCTTGAGCGCCTCGTAGAAGACGTCCTCGCCCACCTTGTCCGTTCCGAATATGTGGTAGTTCGCGGCGAGTTCGGTGCAGATGCAGACGAATATCACAAGAATCGCCAACGTCACGATCGCCGTCCGCCAGCGCACCACGGTACGGTCGCGCAGCACGTCGGCGGCCGCTGCCGCCGGCGGACGGCGCCGGCGGCAGGCGAGCAGCAGGATCAACGCGCCCGCCGCGGCCGCGGAGATCAGCAGTCCCCAGCCGGTGCCGGCGAGCGCGCGCCGGGCGATGTCCCCGGCCTCCTGCGTCGCGGGGTCGGTGAGGTTGGCGCCGCCGTATTTCAGCCGCTTGTAGACCTGCCGCTTCTTCCCCTGCGGTCCGGTGACCACCTGCCGGGTGTACAGCCGGGTAGCGAACGGCGCCGAGTAGGTCTGCTCGCTGTGCTCGCGCAGCGGCGCCACGATCCGGTCCAGCAGGCTCAGCACCTCGGGCGAGTAGCGCGTGTGGCCCGGCTTCCCGCCCGGCACCGCCGGCCGATAATGGATGGAATCCAGCACCCCGACCACCAGGTAGGCGCAGAGGATTACCAGCGCCGCCATGCCCACGTGGCTCGAGAACACGCGCCGCCAGGGCCCGCGCGCGTGGGGCGTGCGCAGCACGTAGACCACGAACGCGGTCAGGGCGATCAGCAGCAGGTACAGCAGCGCGTCGGTCCACAGGATTACGGGCATGGGGTCAGCTCAACCTCACGCGCGGGTCGACCAGGGTGTAGGAAATGTCGGTCAGCAGCAGCCCGATCACGTACAGCAGCGAGCCCAGGAACACCATCGCGCGCACGATCGCGAAGTCCTGCGAGTTGATGGCGTCGATGGTGTAGCTGCCGAGCCCGGGGATGCCGAAGAACGACTCCATGATCAGGCTGCCGAGGAACAGGGTGGGGATCACCACCACGGTGCCGGTCAGGATCGGCAGCAGGCCGTTGCCGAGCACGTGCCGAAACAGCACCCGGATCTCGGACAGCCCCTTGGCCCGCGCCGTGCGCACATAGTCGCGGCCGTACTCCTCCAGGAAGATGGTCCGGTACCAGCGGGTGCCGGCACCGATGCCGCTGACCACGCCGATGGCGATCGGCAGGGCCAGGAACTTGAGCGCGCTGCTCCCGCCCACGTAGCCGGAGATCGGTACCAGGTGCATTACCTTCCCGAGCAAGTACTGCCCCCCGATGATGTAGAACAGTTGCGAGATCGACATGATCACCACGCACAGCACCACGCCCCAGGCGTCGATATAGGTGGTGCGGAAGAACACCAGCATCAGCGCGAAGGTGATGTTGGTCAGGATGCCGACGACGAAGGTCGGGACGGCGAACGCCAGGCTGGGCCACATCCGCGTGCGGATGTCGCGGCCGATATCGCGCCCGGCATCGGAGCGACCGAAGTCGAAGGCGAACACCTTGAGCGACTTCTGGAACAGGATGGTGTCGGTGAGGTGGCCGAGACCGGTGACCTTGTCGTTGTAAATCAGTGGCTTGTCGTAGCCATGGTCCTGCTCCCAGCTCTGGATCGCCGCCGGCGTCACCCGCTTGACCCCGAGCTGCATGCGGGCGATGTCGGCCGGCGAGTTGACTACGAAGAACAGCGCGAAGGTGATCAGGTTTACCCCGATCAGGATCGGGACGGCGTAGGCGGTGCGGCGGATGATATAGCCGAGCACGCTATTTCCTCCGCGCGCCGCGGCGCTCGCGCCGCAGGAAGGTCACCACGCCCGGCACCACCAGCAGCGCCAGCACGCCGGCCACGGCCCAGAGCGGCCACAGCACCGGGTGGTTCCAGCGGTCACGGTCGCGGGCCCGTTCGCGCGGGTCCAGGCGCAGGTACTTGAGAGTATTGTTGGCCATCATGTTCGGCTTGGCGTTGTGCAGCCACGACTGGTAGAGGGTGTAGTTCTCCGGATAAAAGCCCCAGATCCAGGGCGCGTCCCGCTGGGCGATGTGCACCATGCGGCGGATGATCGCGAGCCGCTTGGGCCCGTCCGGCATCGCCCGCATCTTCTGGTACAGCCGGTCGAACTCCGGGTCGTGGTAGTTGGCCACGTTCTCGCCGTGGTACTTCGCCTTGCCGTTGGGCCCGTAGAGCAGCGAGAGGAAATTCTGCGGGTCGGGATAGTCGGCGTTCCAGCCCCAGACGAAGATCTGCGCGTTGCCGTCGGCCATCTTCTGCTGGAAGCGGTTGTAGCTGGTATTGCGGATCACCAGCTGCACGCCCAGGCGGTCGAACTGCTTGCGGTACCAGTCCAGGCGCGCCTTGTCCTCGGGGCCGCTGGCGGAGATGTCCAGGTGCAGCAGCAGCGGCTGGCCGGTCTTCGCGCTCACCCCGCCGGGATAGCCGGCCCGCGCCAGAAGCTGCCGGGCCGCCTGCATCGGCTTGCGCACGGCGTGCCCGCTCTTCCACTGGTAGACATAGGGGTCCATCCCGGCCCTGCCGCCCTGGTGGCCGAAGATGCCGGGCGGGATCGGTCCCTGGGCGGCGATGCCGCGGCCGTTCAGGAAGATGGCGATGAAGCTCTCGTAGTTGACCGCGATGGAGATCGCCTGGCGCAGCTTGCGGGCCCGTTCGCTGTAGCCGCCCACCAGGGGGTCGAGCATGTTGAATCCCATGTAGAAGATCGTCGGCGCCGCGGCGGCCTTCAGCTGCATGCCCTTGGCCTTCATGCTGCGCGTCAGGTGCGCGCCGCCCTGGCTGCCGATGTTGATCGCCTGGTCGAAACTGTCGGAGCTGATTCCCGACATGTCGTAATAGCCCTGCAGGAACTTGTTCCAGTACGGGATGTTCTCCTTCTCCAGGGAAAACACCACCCGGTGGATGAACGGCAGCGGCTTGCCCGCGTCCTTGAGCAGCCCGGCCTTGCGATCGCCCGGCATGCCCGAGTCCGGGTAACTCTCGTGGTGGAAGTTCGGATTCTGCACCAGCACCATGCGCCGGTTGGGGTTGTTCTCGCTCAGCATGTAGGCGCCGGTGCCGACCGGATACTGGTCCAGGGTGAGGTTCCGGTCCCGCAACACCTTCTGGCTGTAGAAGCGGGCCACCTCCGGCGGGACCGGGGCGAAGAACGGCATCGCCAGCCAGTAGCGCAGCTGCGGGTAGCGCCCTTTCACCTCGATCCGGAACGTGTAGCGGCCGGTGGCCTGCGCTCCCTTCATGGGAATCCTCGACAGGTCCACGAACGCGCCCTTGCCCGCCTCCTCCCGGCGCGCGCGGACTTGGGTCACGCGTTTGGCGAAGGCCTTGAAGCCGACGATGTGGTCCTGCATCAGGCTGAATATGGGCGAGTGCACGTGCGGGTCGGCCAGGCGCTTGATCTCGTAGACGTAGTCCGAAGCCACCAGTTCGCGCGTACCGGTGTGCGGGAAGTCCGTGATGCTGGAGTAGCCGGACAGCTCCGATGCAGTCAGGTGCAGGTACCGCGGCTTGCCGCGCGGGCCCTTCGCGAACGCCGGGTGCGGCTGGTAGCGGATGCCGTGGCGCAGGTGGATGGTATAGACGCTGTAGGCGATCCGGTCCGGGTCCGGGTGTGGCCCCAGCGGGTCGCCCTGTGCGTCGAGATAGTGCGGCTTCGGGACCCGCGTCGCGGTCAGCGGCACCAGCTGGTAGGGGCGCTCGAGATACGCGTACTGCAGCGGCGGCTCGTAGACCGGCCCGATGAAGGTGTACTCGTCGGAGGAATAGGCCCGCGCCGGATCGAGGTGGCGCGGCTGCTCCTGGAACGAGGCGTACAGGGTATTGGCATCCGGCCGCGCATACGGGTAGGGGTCGTTCCAGGGCCCGCCGCAGCCGCCGCCCAGGAGCAGGACCAGCGCCACCACCGCCGTACGCAACGCCTTGCCGCCTACGCGCATCGACCCGCCATGTTCCGTCCCGGTCCGCCTCGCCCGCGCGGGCTCTCCTCCAGCCGATGCAGCGACTCTACTGGAACGCCAGCCGCGCTCCAAGCGGGCACGTCAGGGCAGCGTGAACCGGAGGCCTCGCGGGCGTCCTCACGCGCGGTATCCTCTTGCTTATGCTTCTGTTCACCGCCCCAGGGGCAATGCAGGATCGCGACAATGGGGGGTGACCGTGCCAGAGAAAGAAATCATTCGCGGATCACCGTTCTCCGAGGGCGCCGAGCGCCTGGGCGTGCCGATCTCCACGGCCGTGCGGGGCAGCGGCATGGTGTTCGTCTCGGGCATGCCGCCGCTCGACCTTCAGAGCGTCCGCCCGGTGCAGGGCGACATGGGGCAGAAAGCGACGCAGTGCCTGGAGAACGTCCGGAAGGTGCTGGAGACGGCCGGCAGCAGCCTGGAGAAGGTGCTGAAGGCCACCGTCTACGCTACGGACCCGGACCAGTTCGCTGCCATCAACCGGACCTACGCACGATTCTTCCGGCAGGATTTCCCGGCACGAACATTCGTGGCAGTGAAGGGGTGGCCGGAGGGGATGGGCTTCGACATCGAGAGCGAGTGCCCGGCGTTGGCCTGAGCCGTCGTCCATCCGGCGGCTCGCCGCTATACTTACCCGCGCCGCCTACCGAGCCGACCGAGGGACATCATGCTGCACAGCGCATTCTGGAAGGACGTGCTGGCCTTCTACCACGACTGGTCGTGGCTGTTCTGGGCCGCCGCCATCGTGTTCGTCTGCGCCGGCGTCAACTTCGTCGTCCAGCGGGTGTTCCAGCGCTTCGTACAGCGCCTCGCCCGAAAATCCGCCGCGCTGTGGGACGACGCGCTGGTGGAGGCCCTCAACACGCCGCTGCAGGTCTTCATCTGGATCATCGGCGTGAGCGTCGCGGCGCACATCGCCATCGCGGGCAATCCGCAGTCGGCCCTGGCCGCGGTGTTCCACCAGGCGCGGGCGGTGGCGATCATCGGCGACATCGCCTGGTTCGCGCTGCGCTTCTCGGTCCGCCTGCAACGCGCCTACGCGCTCAAGCGCAACCGGCGCGGCGAGGCGGTGGACGTCACGGCGGTCGACGCCCTGGGCAAGCTGGCGCGTGCCAGCATCGTCATCGTGGCCGTCCTGGTGGCGCTGCAGACGCTGGGCTTTTCCATCTCCGGCCTGCTGGCTTTCGGCGGGATCGGCGGCATCGCCGTGGGCTTCGCTGCCCAGGGCTTCGTCGCCAACCTGTTCGGCGGATTCACCGTGTACACCGCCCGCCCGTTCAAGGTCGGCGAATGGATCGTGCTGCCGCAGCAGAACGTGATGGGCACGGTGGAGGAGATCGGCTGGCGCACCACCCGCGTGCTGAGCTTCGACCGGCGGCCTTACTACGTGCCCAACTCCCTGTTCAACACCGCGATCGTCGAGAACGGCACGCGCATGCTCAACCGCCGCATCTTCGAGACGGTGGGCATCCGCTACGACGACATCGAGAGGATGCAGCCGATCCTGGACGACGTGCGTGGCCACATCGCGGCACGCGAGGACATCGACCACGGGCAGTCGGTGATGGTGAACTTCGACACCTACGCGGCGAGCTCGCTGAACATCGTGATCTACTGCTTCACCCGTACTATCGATTGGAGTGAGTACAAAGACGTCAAGGAAGACCTGCTGCTGAAGATCGCCGACATCGTGCTGGGCCACGGGGCCGAATTCGCCTTCCCCACCCAGACCGTACACGTACCGGATGGGCTCGGCGTCTCTGGTCTCCCGTCGCGGGACCGGGCATAAGCGCCGCCCCGCGGACGTATTCGACGCGGCGGCCGGCGTGTGTTAGTAACCCGGTCGGGGAAACCTTCCCGGAACGGGCGACGTGTGTGCCATAGACTGCCGCGCCGCCACCAGTGGCGCGCCCAATAACGAACAGCGAAAAGGAGAGTGCTCATGCGAATCAATCGTCGCCTGACGCAGGCCGCGGTCGGCCTGGTCTCGCTGGTCACCGTCGCCCAGCTCGCGGGGTGCGGCACCATCCTCTATCCCAGCCGGCGCGGACAGACCGGCGGCGAGATCGATCCCGGCATCGCCATCCTGGACGGCGTGGGACTGCTGTTCTTCATCGTTCCCGGCGTGATCGCTTACGGCGTCGATTTCGCCACCGGCGCCATCTACAAGCCGGGGACCCAATCACTGGCCGGCAAGAATCGCGCGGAGGTGGACCTGAAACGGGTCCGGTTTTCCCAGCTTCCACCCGCGAAGGCTCAGCTGCTGGAGGACATCATCAAGGCCTTTCGCAAGCACCCCAGCGCGACTGCGCTCAACGTCGACGGGGAGCACGTGATCATCCGCAAGGGCGGCACGGCAGGTTATGCCGAACGCGGCGCGGCCATGCTGCCCGCCGGCTGATCCCGCGGCCGCTCCCGCCACGGCCCGGCGTCCGCGCCGGGCCGTCTGTCTGGTATCCTTTGCGGCTGTTTCCCGGATGCCGCCCGCTACGCCAGCCACCGGCCCGGGCGCGCGGCGACACTCCGCCACCGGATCGCCGTACCGCCGGCAGTCGCAATGGAGGAGACTCATGAGCAACGAGTTCGTCGGCACCATGCCGGTGCAGGAACGCCACCAGTTCGACGTGGGACGCCTCGCGGAGTACATGCAGGCGCACGTCGAGGGCTTCACCGGCCCGCTGGAGGTGGAGCAGTTCAGGGGCGGCCAGTCCAACCCGACCTTCCGCCTGAAGGGCGGCGACGGTACCCGCTACGTCATGCGGCGCAAGCCGCCGGGCAAGCTACTGCCCTCGGCCCACGCGGTCGACCGCGAGTACCGCGTGATCACGGCGCTGCGCGACACCGACGTACCCGTGCCCCGTACCTACTGCCTGTGCGAGGACGACGACATCATCGGCACGGCGTTCTACATCATGGAGTACAAGGAAGGTCGCGTGATGTGGGACCAGACCCTGCCGGAGATGGGCAATGCCGGGCGCCGCGCGGTCTACGAAGAGATGAACCGGGTCATCGCGGCGCTGCACAGCGTCGATTTCAAGGCCGTGGGGCTGGATGATTTCGGTAAGCACGGCGAGTATATCGCGCGCCAGATCCACCGCTGGTCCAAGCAGTACCGGGCCTCCGAGACCGAAACCATCCCCGAGATGGACCGGCTGATGGAGTGGCTGCCCGAACACATCCCCGAGAGCGACAAGACCGCCACCGCCATCGTCCACGGGGACTATCGCCTGGACAACCTGATGTTCGATCCCACCGAGCCGCGCATCATCGCGGTGCTGGACTGGGAGCTTTCCACGCTCGGCCACCCGCTGGCCGACTTCGCCTATCACTGCATGTCGTGGCACATCCCGGCGGACCTGATGCGCGGGATCGGCGGCGTCGACGTCGCCAGTCTCGGAATCCCCACCGAACAGGAGTACGTGCAAATGTATCGCCGCAACACCGGCCGCGGCGAGATCGGCCAGGACGAGTGGGGCTTCTACATGGCCTACAACCTGTTCCGCATCGCCGCCATCTCGCAGGGCATCATGGGGCGGGTGAAGGACGGCACCGCCGCCAGCGAGCACGCGGTGGAGGCCGGCAAGCGCGCGCGGCCCATGGCCGAGCTCGCCTGGAAGCAGGTGCAGAAGGTCCTCGACCGGCAGTGACGACAACGTGCGGGGGCACAGCGATCGCCTTCCCGCCCCTGCGGAGACAGCCCTGCGGAAGATGCAGATCTGGGTAGACGCCGATGCCTGCCCGAAGGTCATCCGGGACATCCTGGTGCGCGCCGCCGCCCGGCGTTCGGTGACGGTGACCCTGGTCGCCAACGCACCGATGCCGGTGCGGCGCACGCCCAACGTGAAGCAGGTACGGGTACCCTCCGGGTTCGACCAGGCCGACCGCCACATCGCGCAGACGGTGGCGGCCGGCGACCTCGTGATCACGGCCGACGTCCCCCTGGCCGCCGAGGTCATCGAGCGCGGCGCATCAGCACTCACGCCCCGCGGCCAGATGCTCACGCGCGACAACATCGGCGAGCGCCTGACCATGCGCGACGCCATGCAGGACCTGCGCGACGCCGGCGTGGAACTCGGCGGCCCGCCGACCTTCAGCGCCCGCGACCGCCAGGACTTCGCCAACGCCCTCGACCGGTTCCTGACCGCGAACGGCTGACCGCTTGAATACGGGACCGATCCTTCGGCGCGTTCCACGGGCCGGGGACGGCCTGCGGTGGATCCGGTGCAAGCGTGCTCGGCCCGACAAAGCCGGGCCCGGACGGGCCCCAAAACAAGAAAGCCCCGCCGGATGGCGGGGCTTCCCTGAAATCCTGTCGGGACAGGATCTGCCGCTCAGGCCGCCTGGACGTTCGCGGCGGCCGGGCCCTTGGGACCCTGCTCGATCTCGAACTGAACCCGCTGGCCGTCTTCCAGCGTCTTGAAACCGCTGCCGACGATGGCGGAGTAATGAACGAAGACGTCCTTGCTGCCGTCCTCGGGAGCGATGAATCCGAAGCCCTTGGCCTCGCTGAACCACTTGACTGTTCCGGTAACCACGGAAATACCTCTACTGCATGTTGAACGAACCTAACCGCAGCCGGACGCGCGAAGAAAACTACGGGAGATACTACCAAGGACGTGCCTGGAGGGACTTCCGTGCTTACTGCCGTAACCGTACTGCAGGGCAGACTTTACAACAGTTGCCGCTCCATGTCTGCCCCTTTATTGGGTTGGCCAATGGGCCAATGCGAAGAGCCCCGCCGGGCGGCGGGGCTCTTCGTTACCTGCGGCGGCGCGACCCGCGGGCTAGATTGCCTGCACGTTCGCGGCGGCCGGGCCCTTGGCGCCCTGCTCGATCTCGAACTGCACGCGCTGTCCGTCGGCGAGCGTCTTGAAGCCGGTGCCCAGGATCGCGGAATGATGCACGAAGACATCCTTGCCGCCGTCCTCGGGAGCGATGAATCCGAAGCCCTTGGCCTCGCTGAACCACTTGACTGTTCCGGTAACCACGGAAATACCTCTACTGCGTTGATGATTGCACGTTTGCAGTCGGGTCAGGCGGGAAATACGGGGGGTCGACCAAATGGTATGGAGGGACTTCCGTGCTTGCTACCGTAACCGTACTGCGAAGGCGACTTTACACCACCACGGGGAAAATGTCTCCAGTTTTTTACACCTCACCGGGCGCTCCGTTCGGGGCCCCTCAGTCCACCTTCGGTTTCACCGCGGAACAGTCCAGCGGCCGGATCCGGATGGTCGCCACCGCGCCGCCGTTCCTGCCCGAATAGCGGTACACCACCACGACCTGGTCCTTGACGAACACGTCCAGGTTGCCGGAGGCGCAAAGGCGCTCGACCAGCAGGGGGCGTACGTACTGCCGGAAGCGGGCGCTGTCCAGCTGGTCGGCCCGGTAGTGCAGGATAGTGTAGTGATAGGTAAACCGATGACTACCCGCCTCGACATCGTCGAGGCGGGTGTCGGCGTCGATCTGCCGCGGAAGCACCGCGTTCATGCGCGCTGCCAGGCGCCGCAGCTTCCAGTCGACCGCCGGTCTGCCGTTGTCACGGAAGTGCAGTACCACCGCCCGGCCCGCCAGACCGGCACCCGCTCCCACGATCACAGCCCCGGCAACCGCGGCGATCCTCTTTCCGAGCATCACGGATTGTCCCCTTTCTGACGGCCCGCTGCGGCGACCTGCCGCGGCGCCGGAGCCGCCCCTTCCCCGAAGTTATGCTACCCCGAATACCGACCCTACGCGTCAACCACGGCCGGTGGCGCTCTCCCGGTGGACCGCCGCCCCCGGTGAGGGCAGCGCTCGGGAGCACCGTTCGACCCGGGCCAGGCGCTCGAAGCCGGGGCCGTCACCCCCCGTACAGAGTCCTCACGGCGTGTCCGGTGATCGCTTGACATTGGTTGTCAACGACCGTCCTGCGAGCCCCCTCCAGGTCGGTCGCGGGCAACGCCACCATGCCCGAGCGCACGCGATCCCCCGACTGCGGATCGAAGAAAACAATGAACGGCGACCGGGGCAGGAAGCCGCCGTGCCCGATCTCCTTTGCGTAGACCTCGCCACACTCAAAGTAGCCGAACTCACGTTGACCCTGTGCGATGAGCCAGCTCTGCCGTACCGGGTCAAAGCGGTATCGGGCAGAGCCGGGCTCCTCGAGCTGGGGGGAGACATAACGCACGACCGCCGCGTGGGCCGCGCGCCGGCTCGGGGGCGGGGTAGCGTTGTGCATGGCGGCCAGCTCCGCCGACGTGGGCGGCGGCAAGGCACAGCCTGTCAGCGCGACCGTTGCGATCGCCCAGACGGCACCCGTCACCGTCCACCGCCATTGCATTGTGACCTCCAGGGGTTGCCTCGGAACCCCGCGCCTGCGGCGGAACCAGCTCTGGCCCGCATAGCTCACCGAGAGAATGGCAATAGGCCGCAATCCAGGGCATAAGATGAGTACGCGCAAATACTTACCGGTTCCCGAGGAGAGAGGCCATTGCGGCAGAGTGTATGTCAGCGCGGCCGGAATTTCACGTCTTGGCACGGCCGGAAGGGGTGGGATCAGTTTGATGCTGGACGGCTCGCGTCGGATGACGCAGAGCTGCTGCCCTGGGAGGTTGACCATATGCGGAGTGACTGCGGCGGACTGCCTCACCCGTGAAGCCATAGGCGCGTCCGCTTCGTGGAACGCCATGCGGCGCTCGGAGCTTGCTCATCCGGCGACACGCCCGATGCGGGTCGGATGATCGAGCCCACCCTGCATCGGACCGCCAGCGCCTACGATCCCTGCGACTCGAAGCACAGGGTCTTGAAGCGGCGAATGTGATGGACCAGATCGAGCGGGTCCCGGTCGGCCCGGTTTACAGCGTGCATCCTGGACCCCTCCGCGACGCGCCCTTCGCGCTCGAGCACGACTTCGATGCCGTGCGGGACGCTTTTCGGGAGCGATCGGGCCGGGCCACGGCGTCGCAGCAGTGGTTTTGCGCTGGTTCAACAGGATGGCGCGGCGCTGACGGCTCATCGATCGCGGCGAGCGACTTGACGCATTGCCCGCGCAGACCAAGAATCGGGGTCAGGCAAGCGCTGCCCCATGGAGCCCACGTCCGTTCTTGTCCAGCAGCCGCTATTGGCAAAGAGTTTCCCGACATCGCATCCCTTTCTGTTTCACGTAAGCGCAGAACAGCCGAACATGGGAAAGAGCGTCGCAAACAGAACCGGACCCCAGCGCGCGGGGAAGAGGCAATGGCCGGGGAGCACGAGTCTGTCATGGTGATCCGGTCGGTCGGATTGCGGCGCGTTGCGCGTCAGCTTCCGCAGATTCCAGGAGGTCCGAGATGAACCCGGCAGTCGAAGCGTTCGTTCCCACGGCCCTTGACGACAACACCTTGCACCACTGGATCGACGGTGCTCCGGCCCACGACCAGGGCACCGACCGATCCCCGGTCTACAACCCCGCCTCCGGCGGGAAGACGGCCGACGTCGCCCACGCCGGACCGGCCCAGACGCGCGCAGCGATCGCCGCCGCTGCAAGGGCATTCCCGGACTGGGCAGCGACGCCGCCGGTGCGACGCGCGCGGGTGATGTTCCGGTTCAAGCAGCTGCTCGACGAGAACCTGGACCGGCTCGCGGCCACGATCACGCGCGAGCACGGCAAGGTTCTTTCGGATGCCCGGGGCGAGGTGATCCGCGGCATGGAGGTGGTGGAGTTCGCCTGCGGCATTCCCCACCTGCTAAAGGGCGAACACTCGCTCGACGTCGGTAGCGATGTGGATTCCTGGTCCGTGCGCCAGCCCGTCGGCGTGGTCGCGGGCATCACCCCGTTCAACTTCCCGGCGATGGTGCCGATGTGGATGTTCCCGGTGGCGATCGCCTGCGGCAACAGCTTCGTGCTCAAGCCCTCGGAGAAGGATCCCAGCACCGCCCTGGTGCTCGCGGAGCTGCTCCAGCAGGCCGGGCTTCCGGACGGTGTATTCAACGTGGTCAACGGCAGCAAGGACGCGGTCGATACCCTGATCGAGGATCCGCGCGTGGGTGCGCTCAGCTTCGTGGGATCGACTCCCATCGCGGAATACATCTACCGCCACGGCTCGGCCCACGGAAAGCGTGTCCAGGCCCTCGGCGGCGCGAAGAACCACGCCGTGGTGATGCCCGACGCGGACATGGAGCAGGCCGCGGATGCGCTGATCGGCGCCGCCTACGGCTCGGCCGGCGAACGCTGCATGTCCATCTCGGTGGCGGTCCCCGTGGGAGACGACACCGCGGACCGGCTGGTCAGTGCCCTCCGCGATCGACTGGCCTCCCTCAAGGTCGGCGACGGCCTGGACGCGGACGAGCCGCAGATGGGCCCGCTGGTCACCGGGGAGCACCTGGACAAGGTGCGCGGATACGTGGACCTGGGCGTCGAACAGGGCGCCGAGCTGGCGGTCGACGGCCGGGACCTGGAAGTACCGGGCCACGAGAACGGCTTCTTCCTCGGCCCCTGCCTGTTCGACCGCGTGACCCCGGAGATGCGTATCTACCGGGAAGAGATCTTCGGGCCGGTGCTGTCCGTCGTGCGTGCGAGCGACTTCGAGCATGCTCTCGAGCTGGTCAACGACCACGAGTTCGGCAACGGCACGGCGATCTTCACCCGCGACGGAGACGCGGCACGAACGTTCGCCAACCGCGTCCAGGCCGGGATGGTCGGCATCAACGTGCCCATCCCGGTACCCATGGCCTTCTACAGCTTCGGCGGCTGGAAGCGCTCCCGCTTCGGCGTCCAGCACGCCCACGGCCCCGACGGTGTGCGCTTCTACACGCAACTGAAGACCGTGACCGCCCGGTGGCCGAAGGGTGTTCGCGGCGACAACCAGTTTGTGATGCCGGTGATGAAATAGGACTGTCCGGCGGAGCAGGGAGCGGGGCAGAGGGAAAAGGGGACAGGGAAAAGGGGACAGATTTATTTTCTGGACGTCTCGTCCTTCAGCAAAATAGATCTGTCCCCTATTTCGTTGTTCCCGCCAGCAGCCCTGTCCGTTGCCGCACCAGGTGCGCTCGGCAGCGCAGCAAATCCCGCAGGGCCCGCTCGCTGCGCGGCATGATGTAGCCTTCCGGCAGGATCCCAAGGCGCAGCATCTCGGCCAGCCAGCGGGCGTCGGTGAAATCATCGGCGTACTTGAGCCCGTCGTAGCGGTCGGCCTTGGCCGGGTTGCACAGCCGCACCGCGTAGCCGGCATCCTGCAACCCGTCCACCAGCCAGTACCCGTTGTAGGTCGACTCCACCACCACCGCTTCCAGTGCGTCCGCAAACGGCGCCAGCCCGCCCTTGATCGCCTCCGGCTCGTTGGGATAGCGCTTGTGAAAGAGCAGTGCGCCCTCGGCGTCGATCAGTGCCAGAACACTGTTGTTGGAGTGCAGGTCAATCCCGCCGTAAACTGCCATGGAAAGGCCTCCTCTGTGTCGGTAACTCGTTGCTGCCACACAAGAAGTTACCGCCCGCGGAGGGGGCCTTCTAGATGATTCTCAGATTTATTTTCTGGACGTCTCGTCCTTCAGCAAAATAGATCTGTCCCCTATTTCGTTGTT
>Ga0102944_1000329_pt1 | contig 37391 bp, 40 predicted proteins | sample SalPonD_shore_MG_FD_78172 | JGI IMG/M metagenome (GOLD analysis project Ga0102944, IMG submission 78172) | Salt pond soil microbial communities from South San Francisco under conditions of wetland restoration - Salt Pond MetaG... | ecosystem: Environmental > Aquatic > Marine > Intertidal zone >... | reverse complement strand
TCCGCTTCGCTGACCCTCACTTCCCGGTTGCCTCGCCCTTTCTTCATTACGCTCTCCCTCGTCCAAGCATACCCCTTAGACAACACAGAGAACGTCAAGTTACTTACGATACGCTACACTAGTCTTCTCACGGAATACCATGTCGGGTACCCGTGGTTCGGGTGCAACGGGAGATCGGTGACGCCGGTATGCAGCGTGTCACGGTACTCAATGCGAAGGGAGGCTGCGGCAAGACGACGGTCGCCACCGGGCTGGCGGCGTACCTGCGCCAGCGAGGCCACGTCACCGCCCTGATGGATTACGACAGCCAGTCGTCCAGTCTGGGCTGGCTTTCGCGCCGCCCCGACGGGGCTCCGCCCATCTACGGGGTTCCGGCCACCCGCCCGGCCGGCGCCGGCGTCACGCGTAGCTGGCGAATGCGGTTGCCTCCTGATGTGGAGCGCGTGGTGATCGACACGCCGGCCGCGATGGACCTGCTGCAGCTGCAGGAATTGGTCGCCAGCAGCGACGTCCTGCTGTTGCCCATCCTGCCCTCACCCATGGACATCCATGCTGCATCCCGGTTCATCGGGGACCTCCTCCTGCGCGGACAGACCCGACGGCACGGCTGCCACATCGGCGTAGTCGCCAACCGCGTGCGCGCAAATACCGTCACTTACCGTTCCCTGCGAGCATTCCTGGATACCCTGGATATCCCGTTCGTCGCCACGCTGCGCGACTCCCGCGGCTACCTGCGCGCATGCGAGGCCGGCCTCGGGCTGTGTGAGATGGGACGCTTGTACACGCCGGGTGAACAGACGGAATGGGAGAGGCTCGCGCGCTGGCTGGAGTGCTGTCGCGAAACCAGTGCCGAAATCCCGTAGAATGTGGCGGCCGGCGGCGACCGGCCGTCGCTTTCCGGAGGCCCGCTTTTGCGGGCTTCCCGTATCCGCCGGGGGAACAAAGGGGTTTCGGGGCGCATGAGCGAGCAGAGCATACGGGTGCCTCCGGGGCGTGAAGTGGCCGGGGCGCGCAGCTGGGGTGAATTCCTGGGCGTCGTGCATCCGCGCGAAAGTGGGCCGGGCAAGCTGCTCCTGCCCTATCGCGAGCGTCATCTGAACGCGCCTGGTGCGGTGATCCACGGCGGCATCATTGCCACGCTGCTGCACGACAGTGCTCTGGACCTGGCGCGCTCCCGCGCCGAGAGCGCCCTGCGTGCCAGCGACTGCCAGATCAGCTTCCTGCGGGCCGCCCGCGAGACCGACCTGCACGCCGGTGCGACCGTGCTGCGCCTGGGCCGGGAATTCAGCTTCGTCGATTCCACCGTCAGCGACGACGCCGGACGCATCATTGCCGCGTCGCGCTGGGCCCTGACCAGCCACGGCGCCGACGCATCCGCAGCGACGCTGGCGGACCCGGCCGCGTTGGCCCGGGGCGCTGCCGCCGGGGCGGGCCTCGGCCGTCTGGGCGCCGCCTTCAACCGCAACATGGATGACCGGGTACCGGGCCTGTACCTGGAAGCACTGTCGCCGGGCCGTTCCACCCTGACGGTCCCTGACGCGCCCCATCTGCGCGACGTGACCGGGGATCTCGCCCCGGGCATCCTGCTGCTGGCCGCCGACAACTCCGCCGTGTTCTCCTGCTACGAGCTGGTCGAGCGTCCCCGGCGGGGATTCACGGTGCAGCTGGCGCTCACGCTGTGCGAGCCGGTGTCGGGCGAGGACGCCAGGGTTCTGGGCGAGAGTGTCTGCCAGCGCGGCGACCTGGCACACAACAGCTGCGCGATCCTGGGGGCCCGGAGCGGGCGCCCGAAGGCGTTCGGCACGGTATCGTTCATCGTCTAGCGCGCATGGAGGCGGGCCGATGGAGCCGGCGACCGGTTCCCCCGAAAGCCAGGCATCGCGGACGCGCCGCGAACGCAACATCGCGCTTACCGCGTACGGCCTGTATCTCGCTTCGGCGCTCGTTCCGGTGCTGGCGCTGGCGGCGCTGGTGGTGAACTACCTGCGCCGCGACCTTGCCGGTGAACCCGCGGTCAGTCATCACGGCTGGATGATCCGTACCTTCTGGTGGTCCCTGCTGTGGTCGCTGATCGCGGTCGTCACCGTGACGATCTACATCGGCATCGCGTTTGGCATCGCCGTGTGGATCTGGTGGTTGTACCGCCAGCTCAAGGGCTTGCTGACGCTGCTCGACGGGCAGGCGATGCCGGTCTGAAGGGCCGCCGTTCGCATGCATACCACGCTGACGATCGATCTGGTGCTGATCCTGGCGCTGGGCGTGGCCGCCCAGTGGCTCGCGTGGCGGAGCCGGATTCCGGCGATCATCCTGCTTTCCCTGGCGGGGATTCTGGTCGGCCCGGTCACGGGGATGCTGCGCCCGGAACAAGCCTTCGGCCCGCTGCTTCGCCCCGTGATCGGCCTGTGCGTGGCGGTGATCCTGTTCGAGGGAGGGCTGAACCTGCGTACCCGCGACCTGCGGGGCGCTGCCGCCGGTGTGCGCCGCCTGGTCTTTGTCGGCGTGCCCCTGAGCTGGTTGCTGGGCGCTGCCGCGGCGCGCTACGTGGGCGGCTTCTCCTGGCCGGTGTCGCTGGTGTTCGGGGCCATCCTGGTGGTCACCGGGCCGACCGTGATCATTCCCCTGCTGCGCCAGTCGGCCCTCAACCGGCGCACCGCGTCCTACCTCCGGTGGGAAGCGATACTGAACGATCCGCTGGGGGCCCTGATCGCGGTGCTGGTGTTCCAGTATTTCGTGTTCACCGGCGTCGACCCGGGCTATCACCAGGTGCTCTTCGCCCTGGGCCGGGCGCTGCTGATCGCGGGCGCGCTGGGGTTCGGTCTGGGCTACTTGCTGGTCCGTTCGTTTCAGCGCGCCTACGTGCCGGAATACCTCAAGGCCCCGGTGCTGCTGGGCGTGGTCCTGGTGGCGTTCAGTCTCTCCAACGAGGTGCAGGCGGAGGCCGGCCTGCTGACGGTGACGGTGCTGGGTATCGTGGTGGGCAACCTGGGTCTGCCCAGCATCGACGAGCTGCGCCGTTTCAAGGAATACATCACCATTCTGCTGGTCTCGGCGGTGTTCATCCTGCTGACGGCAGACCTGCAGCCCTCGATCCTGGGCATGCTGCACTGGCGGGCGCTGTCGCTGCTGATCGTGATGCCGCTGGCGGTTCGCCCGATCGCCATCCTGATGGCGACCGCGGGCTCCGGGATGGGCTGGCGCGATCGCCTGCTGGTTGCCTGGGTCGGCCCCCGCGGCATCGTCGCGGCGGCGGTCGCCGGCGTGTTCGCGCCGGACATGGTGGCGGCCGGCTATCCGGACGCGCGCCTGCTGGTGCCGGTGATCTTCACCCTGGTGTTCGTGACCGTGTTGCTGCACGGCCTCTCGCTGGATCGCCTGGCGCGGGTTCTCGGCCTGGCGGCGACGCGGCGCGACGGTCTGCTGGTCGTGGGTGCCTCGCCCTGGGCCGTCGAGCTGTGCCGGACGCTGGGTGAGTTGGACGTCAAGGTCGTGCTCGCGGACAGCTCCTGGCACCGCCTGCGGGGCGCACGCCTGGCGGGGGTACCGATCTGGTTCGGGGAGGTGCTCTCGGAACGGGCACAGGAGTCGCTGGCGCTCAACGAGATCGCGTTGCTGCTCGCGGCCACCAGCAACGACGCCTACAATGCCCTGGTGTGCAACAGCCTGGCGCCGGAGCTTGGAAGTGAGCACGTGTACCAGCTGCCGCTGTACGACACCGGCGAGGATACGGAATCGCGCGGCGTGGCGCGGACCCTGCGCGGGCGGATTGCGTTTGACGATCGCGCGGTCATCGACGAGCTGCTCAAGCGCCATTACGCCGGCTGGCAGTTCCGCCACACGCGCTTGACCGAGGCATTCACCTATCCGGACTATCTCCGCCAGTGTCACCCCGACGCGTTCCAGGTCCTGGTGGTCGGGGAGGGCGGAGAGGTGGCCATTCACCCGGCACACAACGCCGGTGAGCCGGGCGAGGGCGACACCGTGGTGCATTACAGCCCGCCCCGGGAGGAACCGGCACCCGAGGCGGTGGAGGAATCGCATGGTTCAGCCGAGCGGCGAGACGACCAAACTCCGGGGACCGGCGGGTGAGCTGGAGGCGAGAATCGATCTGCCCGCCGGCGGCACCGGCGGCGGGCGCGCGGCGCTGGTCTGCCATCCGCACCCGCTGTACGGCGGGACCATGGACAACAAGGTGGTCTACACCCTGGCACGGGCGTTCAACGATCTCGGGATGCCGGCGCTGCGCTTCAACTTTCGCGGCGTGGGCGAGAGCGACGGCGCGTTTGCCGGCGGTGAAGGCGAAACGCAGGACGCGCTTGCCGCCTGGGACTGGATCGACGCCGAGTGGGCTCCCCGTGACCTGTACCTGGCCGGCTTCTCGTTCGGCGCCATGGTGGCCCTGCGGGTGGCCGCGGAGCGTACGCCCGCGTGCCTGGTGACGGTCGCTCCGCCGGTGCACGACTTGCCGGCCGACTATCCCGGTCCCGGCTGCCCCTGGCTGCTGGTACAGGGCGAGGCGGACGACGTGGTCGGGGCCCGGGCGGTGCTCGACCGACTGACGCGTCTCGCCGCGCCGCCGCGCGTGGAGACTTTCGCCGGCGTCGGACACTTCTTCCACGGGCATCTGCCGCAGCTGCGCGAACGGCTAGTGGCCGCAGTGACGGAAATCATGGAGAGACCAGAGCATGGCTGAGCAACAGGCCGGCGCCTCCCTGGGCGTCGTGATCATGACTGTTTCGGACACCCGTACGGGCGATAACGATACCTCCGGCGACACCCTGGCGGAACGGGCGGAGCAGGCCGGCCACCGGCTGATCGAGCGCTGCATCGTGCCGGACGATATCTACCGCATCCGCGCCGAGCTCTCGCGCTGGATCGCGGACGACCGCGTCGAGGTCGTGCTCACCACGGGCGGCACCGGACTGACGGGGCGGGACGGCACCCCGGAAGCCATCACCCCGCTGCTGGACAAGATGATCGACGGCTTCGGCGAGGTGTTCCGGGCGATCTCGTTCGACGAGATCGGCACCTCCGCGTTGCAGTCCCGTGCGATCGCCGGCGTCGCCAACGGCACCGTGGTGTTCTGCCTGCCGGGCTCGACAGGTGCGTGCCGCACCGGCTGGGACCGCCTGATCCGGGAGCAGCTCGACATCGGCAATCGCCCGTGCAACCTGGCGGAGCTGATGCCGCGCCTGCGCGAAAGCTGAAGGCTCCCGGCTGCAGGCCGGGAACGCGCTCGTGCGTACGGGCGTGTCAGGGAAGAGCGGCGGCCGGGCGGCAGCGAAGCGGCTGCCCGGCCGCCGCGCGACGATAACAACAGGGGGGAGAACCATGCGCTACGCGATCGCGCTGCTGGCCGCCATGACGCTGGCCGTTCCCGTGGCTCACGCCAGCAATGTCGAGCACGTCGACCAGCTCAGCCAGAGCCAGTTCCGGGGACTGTCCGAGGACCTCGGGGGCGTGCTCAGCTACAAGCAGCTGCAGCCGGCGGCGCCCGAGGGCGCCCTGGGCTTTGGTCTCGGCGTCGATGCCAGCTACACCCGCGTCCGGAACGACGCGGCCTGGAAACAGGTCACCGGCAGCAGTGTCAGCGGTGTGCCGACCGTCCGCATCCGGGCCAGCAAGGGCCTGCCGTACGGGTTCGACGTGGGTGCTTTCTACGGCACCGTGCCGGGCAGCAACATCAACGCATTCGGGGCCGAGCTCCGCTACGCCCTGCTGCGGGGGGGACCGCTCAGTCCGGCGGTCGGAATCCGCGGCTCCTACACGCGCCTCAACGGGGTAAGCCAGCTGAGCTTCAATACCCGGTCCCTGGACCTGTCGGCGTCCAAGGGCATCGCCTTCGTGACCCCCTATGCGGGAATCGGCCGGGTATGGGTCGACAGCACCCCGGAGGGCAGCGCGGCGCAGGCGGGCCTGCACGGGGAGACGCTCAAGCAGTCGCACGTCTTCGGCGGCGTGCGGCTGAGCCTGATACCCGCGAGCCTGACCCTCGAGATCGACCGCACCGGCAGCGTGAACACCTACAGCGCCAGACTGGGTTTCGGCTTCTGAGCGGGACGGGACGGTCGGCTCTGCCCGGCTCGCGGATGCCCCGGTCAACCACCGGCCGCGTGGTATGATAGCTAACCGGCCGGAGCGAACAGCTCGTCTCCGAGGGCGCGTGAGCGTTACGGGCAAGGCGCCGGAGCGGGCGCGACACCGCCATGGCGGCTCGTGCGCCCTCCCGCGGGGCGCTGCTGTCGCCCCGTCTGAACGGCGTTGCCGGTCGGTCGTGTGGCGCCCACTGCGCTGCACGCGCCTTGCCAGACGGGCCGACACAGGGACGGCGAGAGATGCCGTCGCCGCTGGCCGGATTGGTGTGGCGGTGGCCGTTTCCGTCGCCGGCTGCGGCTGCCCTTGCTCGTGAGCAACCGAATCCTATGCTGCAGCACCTGAGAGAATTCTTCACCGAACATGCCGGCCGCGACAGCCAGGTTGACCTGGACGAGCGCCTGCGCGTGGCCTGCGCCGCGCTGATGGTGGAGATGGAACGCGCGGATGCCCGCACCGATGCCGCAGAGCAGCACACGGTCGCGCGCCTGCTGGCGGAGCACTTCTCGCTGACCGAGGAGCAGACGGCGCGGTTGCTCGAGTTCGCCGACGAGCGGGCCGACGATGCGACCTCGCTGTACGAGTTCACCTCGCTGATCCACGCGCATTTCAGCATCGAGGAGAAACGGGAGCTGCTCGCAATGCTGTGGCGCACGGCCTATGCGGACGGCCGCCTGAACAAGTACGAGGAAGCGCTCGTGCGCAAGGTCGCGGAGCTGTTGTACATACCCCACCAGGACTTCATCGCGATCAAGCTGCGGGTGCAGGGCGAGACTTCCTGACGGATTGCTGGCCCGGCCGGGGGCGACGCTACGCCCCGGACGGCGGGCAACCGGTCGGGGTCGGGCATTTACCAATCTTCCGGAAGATTGGTATCCCTCAGGCCGGCAGCGGCTCACGCTGGCGCAGGCTGTAGAGCGCGATCTCGCCGATCAGGTTGGGTACCGTCTGCATCCAGCGTCCGCTATGGTGCCGGTGATCCACCATGGTGCGGTTGAGGATCTGGATGCTCTTGTTCCGGCACAGGGTTTCGAAATCCCGCAGCGTGCACAGGTGGATGTTGGGCGTATCGTACCACTGTGACGGCAGGGCCCGGGATACCGGCATTCGACCGGCGAGCCCGAGCTGCAGGCGGCTTTTCCAGTGCCCGAAGTTGGGGAACGTGACGATGCCCTCATTGCCCACACGCAGCATTTCTTCGAGCAGCCGGTCCGGGTGATGCACCACCTGGATCGCGTGCGTCATCACCACGTAGTCGAAGGATTCGGTCTCGAAGTCGCCGAGGCCCAGGTCCAGATCCATCTGGATCACGTTGATGCCCTTGCGGACCGCCCGGCCGACATAGTGGGGGGCGATCTCCAGGCCGTAGCCCGTCACGCCGGCGGTATCGTGCAGGTGGCGCAGCAGCGTGCCGTCTCCGCAGCCGAGATCCAGCACCCGCGAGCCCGGGCGGATCCAGCGGCTGATGATCTCGAGGTCGGGGCGCAGCGCCATGTCAGCCGACCTCCGCCGCGATCCGGTCCAGGTAGCCTCCCAGCACCTCGATGTACTGCGGGATCGGCATCAGGAAATCGTCGTGTCCCAGGTGCGACTCGATCTCCGCGTAGGAGACATTCTTGTCGGCGTCGAGCAGGGCCTTGACGATCTCCCGCGAGCGGGCCGCCGAGAAGCGCCAGTCGCTGCTGAAAGAGATCACCAGGAAATCGGCCGCGGTGCGGGCGAAGGCGCGCGCCAGGTCGTCATCGTAGGCGTGGGCGGGATCGAAGTAATCCAGGGCCTTGGTCATCAGCAGATACGTGTTGGCGTCGAAGCGGTCGACGAAGGAGCGCCCCTGGTAGCGCAGGTAGCTTTCCACCTGGAACTCGACGTCGAAGCCGAATGAGAGCTTGCCCTCGCGAAGCTCGCGCCCGAATTTGTCCCGCATCGAGGTTTCCGAGAGGTAGGTGATGTGGCCCAGCATCCGGGCCAGCATCAGGCCGCGGCGCGGCACCACGCCGTGGTCGTAATAACGGCCTGAGTGGAAGTCCGGGTCCGACAGGATCGCCTGGCGGGCGACCTCGTTGAACGCGATGTTCTGGGCCGAGAGCTTGGGCGCTGCTGCGATTACGAGCGCGTGACGCAGGCGGTCGCTGTAGTCGATCGCCCACTGCATTACCTGCATGCCGCCGAGGCTGCCGCCCACCACGGCCGCCCACCTGTCGATACCCAGTCGTTTACCCAGCCGGGCCTGGCTGCGCACCCAGTCCGCACACGTGACGACGGGGAAATCCGGACCGTAGTAGCGGCCGCTCTCGGGGTTGACCGTATTGGGGCCGGTGGAGCCGCGACAGCTGCCAAGGTTGTTGGGGCAGACTACGAAGAAGCGCCGGGTGTCGATGGGTTTGCCGGGACCGATGCAGTTATCCCACCAGCCTGGTTTGCGGTCCTCGAGGCTGTGGTAGCCGGCCGCGTGGTGATCCCCGGAAAGCGCGTGACACACCAGGATCGCGTTGCTGCGCTCGGCGTTGAGCTTGCCGTAGGTCTCGTACACCAGGTCGTAGGACGGCAGCACCTCGCCACAGTCCAGCCGGAGCGGCTCGTCGAAGTGGAGCTTCCTGGGGGCGACCAGCCCCACCGAATCTTTGGGTAATGTCTCGGCCATGGTCTGCGGTTGCACTCGCCGCTCCCTGCTGATGGTCCCGGCCCCGGCCCGTGTGTGTCTCCTCCGCGACCGCCGCGCGAGAGATGCAGCCTAATGGGAGGCCCCGGTCGCCGCAAGTCCGCGTCCCGGCCCGTCAAATGCGGCGGTTCAGCGTTTCGCCAGGGATTCCGGCGGTCCCGCCGCACCGGTGACAGCGACCGTCTTGTTCCGGCCGCGCTGGCCGCGCACGAGCCGGACCTGGCCGGCGGACACCCCCAGCCGCTTCGCGATCAGTCGCAGCAGGGCGTGGTTCGCGCGGCCCTCGTGGGCCGGGGCCGCGATGCGCAGCTTCAGGCGTCCGTCATGCATACCGGCCGCGCCGGAGCGCCTCGCGCCGGGTTGGACGTACACCTCCAGCAGCAGGGTATCGCCATCGCGCCGGCACCAGGGAGGATCGGTGTCCGCCCGGGAGTCCGGCATCTCAGCTTCCGAACGGCGCGATCAGCATCTTGATCACCTCGATCGCGACCAGCACCAGCAGGGGCGAGAAGTCGATCCCCCCGAGAGGGGGGATTACGCGCCGGGCCTGCTCGAGCAGGGGCTCGTTGATGCTGTAGAGCACCGATAGCGCCGGGTTGTAGGCCCCCGGGCTGACCCAGCTGAAGATGACCTGGATGATGATCGTGAACAGGTAGAGATTGAGCAGCAGCAGCACCAGGCTGACCAGCGCCGCCAACAGCAGATAAGGGGCCGGCGCGACCCCCGCCATGCCGCGAATCGCGAGCACGGCCTCCAGGCTCGCGAACTCCAGGATGTACATGAACACGACCGATGCCGTGTCGAAGCGCCGCGTGCCCGGTATCAGGCGGCGCATCGGTCTCAGCACCGGCTCGGTAATGCGCAACAGGAACTGCGACAGGGGATTGAAGGCGTCGGCGCGCACCAGTTGCAGCAGAAAGCGCAGCATCACCGCCAGGATATAAAGCATGAAGGCGGTCTGCACCAGGAAGACGATCGGATTCTGCCAGTAGCTGCTGCCCATTCGGACTCCTTCCCCTGACCCCTCCGGTGGGTGAGCACCGCCTCGCGGCGGTGTGTCGTCGTGCTACGCCTGCGGCTCCGCGCCACCAAGCGTGTCGGCCAGCTCCCCGGCGCGCGCGGCCGCGGCGGTGAGAGCTTCGCGGAACGCGTCGCGCAGGCCCGCGCTTTCCAGCGCTTCGATGCCGCGTTCGGTGGTTCCCCCGGGTGACGTGACGCGCTCACGCAGCGTCGACACGTCCTCGCCGCTCTCGATCGCCATGCGGGCGGCCCCGAGAGCCGTCTGCTGGCACAGCCGGCGGGCGGTGTCGGGCGCCAGGCCGAGCTCGGCTGCGGCGTTCTGCATCGCCTCCATGACCAGGAAAAAATAGGCGGGACCGCTGCCGGACAACGCCGTGACGGCGTTCATCTGCGCCTCGTCGTCCAGCCAGGCGATGATGCCGGCGCTTTCCAGGATGTGGGCCGCGATCGCCCGTTGCCGCCGATCGACCCGGGCATTGGCGTACAGCGCCGAGGCACCGGCGCCGAGCAGCGCCGGGGTGTTGGGCATCGCCCGCACCACCGGTCGTTCGCCGCCGAGCCAGCGCTCGATGTCTCCGCTGCGCAGGCCGGCGGCGATCGAGATCACCACCGGCCCGGGGCGCTCCCCCAGCGACCCGGCCAGCCCGGTGGCGACTTCCTGGAGGACCTGGGGCTTGACCGCCAGCACCACGGCATCCGTGCCACGCACGGCCTCGGCGTTGTGCTCGGTGGTTCCGACACCGAAGCGCTTGTGCAACGCCTCGCGGGCGTTCTTGCGGGGCTCGGCCACGACGATGTCCGCGGCGGGATACCCGCCCGCGACCAGGCCTCCAACGAGGCTCGTCGACATGTTGCCCCCGCCGATGAATGCGATGCGGTTGGCCCTGGTCATCGGTTCAGCTCCCTCCCGGTCTGCTCGAAGCGCAAAACGGCGCCCATTGTACTAACGCGATGAGCGTTCACGCCACGGCCCGCGGGCCGCGCCACCGTGCGTCCGGCTGGATGCGGATGTCGGCCGGGGAGGTCCGGGCGAAAGCGATGCCGCGGGCGTTGCCGCCCCGGCGGGGCATCACGCGCGAGCGTCGGCCGCCGGGCGCGGGCCGAATATCGCGGTGCCGACGCGAACCAGTGTGCTGCCCTCGGCGATGGCTGCCTCGAGATCGTCCGACATGCCCATTGAGAGGGTGTCCAGTGACAGGCCCCGTACGGCGAGAGCGTCGCGGGCTTCGCGCAGGCGCCGATAGGGCTCGCGCTGCCGCTCCAGCTCCGGTGCCGGTGCCGGGATCGCCATGAGGCCCCGCAGCCGCAGGCGCGGCAGACTCGCGACGGCCCGCGCCAGGTCCGGCAGCGCGTCGAGAGTGGTACCCGACTTGCTGGGCTCGCCGCTGATGTTGACCTGTATACAGACCTCCAGCGGTGGCAGCGTCGTTGGCCGCTGCTCGCTCAGCCTGCGCGCGGTCCTGAGCCGGTCCACGCCGTGGACCCAGGCAAAGCGGGCCGCGATATCGCGGGTCTTGTTCGACTGAACCGGCCCGATGAAGTGCCACTCCAGCTCCAGGTCGGCCAGGCTGTCGATCTTGGCCGCGGCTTCCTGCAGGTAGCTCTCGCCGAATCGGAGCTGGCCCGCGGCTGCCGCTTGCCGGACCGCGGCGGCGGGGTGGCCCTTGCTTACCGCCAGGAGCGTGATCTCCGCCGGGTCGCGCCCCCAGTGACCGGCCAGCGTCCTGATGCGCGCGTTCGTCGCGGCGAGCCGTGCTGCGACATCCGTCATATTGCGTGGTCCGGGCGTTACCGATATGTTTGCCGGAGAGATCCGCGGGCCCGACGTACCCGGGCGCATTGCGGCCCGTCCCCGGCTCGCCAGAAGAACGAATTGTAAGGTACTCCGATGGATATTGCTCAGCTGCTTGCGTTTTCCGCGAAGAACGGCGCATCCGACCTGCACCTGTCGGCCGGCCTGCCGCCCATGATCCGGGTCGACGGCGACATCCGGCGGATCAACCTGCCGGCCCTGGACCGGAAGGACACGCACGATCTCGTCTACGACATCATGAACGACAAGCAGCGCAAGGATTTCGAGGAGTTCATGGAGACAGACTTCTCCTTCGAGATCCCCAATCTCGCGCGCTTTCGGGTCAACGCGTTCAACCACAACCGGGGCTCGGGGGCGGTGTTCCGGACCATCCCCTCGAAGATTCTTTCGCTGGAGGATCTCAGCGCCCCGGCGATCTTCCGCGACATCGCGGAGAAGCCCCGGGGCGTGTGCCTGGTGACCGGCCCCACCGGCTCGGGCAAGTCCACCACGCTGGCGGCGATCATCAATTACATCAACGAGAATCAGGCCGGGCACATCCTCACCATCGAGGATCCCATCGAGTTCGTGCACGACAGCAAGAAGTGCCTGATCAACCAGCGCGAGGTGCACCGCGACACCCTGGGCTTCAGCGAGGCGCTGCGCAGCGCGCTGCGCGAGGACCCGGACGTGATCCTGGTGGGCGAGATGCGCGACCTCGAGACCATCCGCCTGGCGCTGACCGCGGCGGAGACCGGGCACCTGGTGTTCGGCACCCTGCACACGACGTCGGCCGCCAAGACCATCGACCGGATCGTGGACGTGTTCCCGGCGGCGGAGAAGGACATGGTCCGCGCGATGCTGTCGGAGTCGCTGCAGGCGGTCATTTCCCAGACGCTGATGAAGAAGGCCGGGGGCGGGCGGATCGCCGCGCACGAGATCATGATCGGCACCCCGGCGATCCGCAACCTGATCCGCGAGGGCAAGATCGCGCAGATGTACTCGGCGATCCAGACCGGTCAGAACGCCGGCATGCAGACCCTGGACCAGAACCTGCAGGAGCTGGTGCGGCGCAATGCAATCAGCCGCGAGGTCGCCCGGACCAAGGCCGTGAACAAGGACACCTTTTGATGGAGCGCGACGACGCCGCACGCATCCTGCAGAACCTGCTGCGCATGATGGTCAGGCGCGGCGGGTCGGACCTGTTCATCACCGCCGGCTTCCCGCCGGCGATCAAGATCGACGGCAGCCTGACCCCGGTGGCCGAGAAGCCGTTCACCGCCGATCAGACGGCGATCATGGCGCGGGCGATCATGAACGACCGCCAGACGCGCGAGTTCGAGCAGAGCAAGGAGTGCAACTTCGCGATTGCGCCGCGCGGCATCGGCCGCTTCCGCGCCAACGCGTTCGTGCAGATGGGCCGCGTGGGCCTGGTGCTGCGCACTATCAACACCTCCATCCCCACCTTCGAGGAGTTGCTGCTGCCGGAAATCCTGAAAGAGGTGGTGATGACCAAGCGCGGCCTGGTGATCCTCGCGGGTGCCACCGGCTCCGGCAAGTCCACCAGCCTGGCCGCGATGCTGGGTTATCGCAACGAGAACACGCGCGGGCACATCATCACCATCGAGGACCCGGTGGAGTACGTACACCCGCACAAGAGCTGCGTGGTGACCCAGCGCGAGGTCGGGGTGGACACCGAGAACTGGCACATTGCGCTGAAGAACACCCTGCGCCAGGCGCCGGACGTGATCCTGATCGGCGAGGTGCGCGACACCGAGACCATGGAGTACGCGATCCAGTTCTCCGAGACCGGGCACCTGTGCCTGTGCACGCTGCACGCCAACAACGCCAACCAGGCCCTCGAGCGCATCATCAACATGTTCCCGGAGGAACGCCGGGAACAGGTGCTGATGGATCTGTCGCTCAACATCCGGGCGGTGCTGTCGCAGCGCCTGATTCCCCGCCGCGGGGGTGGCCGGGCCGCGGCCTTCGAGGTGATGCTGGGAACGCCGCTGATCTCCGACCTGATCTTCAAGGGGGCGGTCAGCGAAATCAAGGAGATCATGGCCAAGGGCACCGAGCAGGGCATGGTGACCTTCGACCAGGCGCTCTTCCAGCTCTACGAGGACGATCGCATCACCTACGAGGAAGCCCTGCGCAACGCCGATTCCAAGAACGAGTTGCGCCTGCGCATCAAGCTCGAGAGCCGCAAGTCCGGCGACGCGACGGCCTTCGACGACAGCATGCAGATCGTTCCCGACCCGGCCGAGGATCCCTGAGCGTCCTCGCGGAGGGACCCAGATGCTGCTGACCCCGTTTCTCCAGCTGATCGTCGAGCGCAGGGCGTCGGACCTGTTCGTCAGCGGCGGCGCCGTGCCGCAGATCCGCCTGGAAGGTCGCACGCGGGCGGTGGGCAAGCGCGAGCTCACGCCGGAGGAGGTGGAACGGGTCGCCCAGGAGCTGATGGGCCCGGCCGAGCGCAGGCGTTTTGAACAGGACTGGGAGGTGGATTTCGCCTGCCGCATCGAGGGCCTGGGTCGCTTCCGGGTGAACGTCTTCCGGCAGCGGGGTGAGGTTGCCCTGGTGCTGCGGTTCGTGCATCCGCAGGCGCCGGAGATCCGCAAGCTCGGCCTGCCGCTGATCCTGCAGGACCTGGCCCTGGCGGGGCAGGGCCTGGTGCTGATGGCTGGTCCCACCGGCTGCGGCAAGTCCACCACGCTGGCGGCCATGGTCAACCACCGCAACCAGCACCTGACCGGGCATATCCTCACCATCGAGGATCCGATCGAGTTCTTCCACCACAACCAGCGCTCGATCGTGAACCAGCGCGAGCTCGGGGTCGACACGCGCTCCTACCGCAATGCCCTGCGCAGCGCGCTGCGCGAGTCCCCGGACGTGGTGATGATCGGCGAGGTCCGCGATCGCGAGACCATGGAGGCCGCCATCGAGCTGGCAGGGACCGGTCACCTGACGCTGGCGACCATCCACGCGAACAACGCGCCGCAGGCGCTGGACCGTATCGCCAACCTGTTTCCCAACGAGGCCCACAAGCAGCTGTTCATGGACCTGTCGCTGTACCTCAACGCGATCATCTCCCAGCGCCTGGTGGTCAGCCGCGGCGACGAGTCCCGGCTGGCGGCGGTGGAGGTGATGCTCAACACCCCCTACATCGCCGACCTGATCAGCAAGGGACAGTTCGACAAGCTCAAGGCCGCGATGGAGGACAGCAAGACCCGTGGCATGCAAGACATGGACACAGTCCTCTACCAGCTCTACCTGGAAGAGCGCATCACCCTGGACGAGGCTCTCTCCCACGCCGACTCGCGCCCGAACCTGGAAGCAAAGATCAACTTCTCCGGCTAGCAAGGCTGGCCGGAGAAGAGTGTTTAAGTGTTAAGTGTTAGGTGAGGAGGGTTGGGTGGACCTGATCCGGCTGTCCGACTTCGACTGATGCCTGTGGCTCCGGAAGACTCAAAGAAAGCCCCCGGGGCGAAGCGTTGGCGGTACGCTCGAACCCATTCTTGACTTAAAACCTAACACTTAATACTTAAAACCGGCCCCTGGCAGGCCAAAGGCCTGCCAGGGGCCGGTCCCTCGCCCACTCGAAACTCTCGCAGAACAGGCGCTCCTCCGGCAGTCCCCGGGCGGTGAATGCCGGGCGTGCGGCCCCGATCATGGTGGGCGGGCCGCTGATGTAGACTTCGTGGCCCGACAGGTCGCCGTAGTCGTCGAGCACGGCCCGGTGGACCAGGCCGGTGCGACCGGCCCAGCCGTCGCCCGGGTGCGGCTCGGACAGCACCGGGGTGAAGCGCAGACCCTCCTGCCGGCCCATCTGGACCTCGATCCAGTCGGCCATGTACAGGTCGCGCAAGGCGCGCACGCCCCAGTACAGGTGCACCGGCCGGCCGATGCCACGGTGGAACATGTCCATGAGCATCGACTTCAACGGCGCGAAGCCGGTGCCGCCGCCGATCATGATGATCGGGCGGTCGCTGTCCTCGCGCAGGAAGAAATCCCCCAGCGGCGCCTCGATCTGCAGCGTTGTCTTCGGTTTCATGCGCGCAAAGATCTGGTTGGTGTAGCGTCCGCCGTCCACGCGGCGTACCTGCAGCTCGACCAGGGCGTCCTCGTGCGGCGCATTGGCCATCGAGAAACTGCGCCGCCGGCCGTCCCGGAGAAGGATGTCGAGATACTGCCCGGCGCGAAACTGGAGCCGGTTCGAGGGCGGCAGCTTGAGGTAGAGCCCCATCACGTCGTGGCAGATGCGCTCCAGGCGCGCAACGCGCGCCGACCGCCGGCGCGGACGGAAGCCCTCGGGGGTGGCCATGATGCGCCGCGGCTCGAGCGCCAGGTCACGCTCGGGCAGCGCGCGGCAGAGCAGGACGTCTCCCTGCTCGGCCTGTTCGCGCGTCAGGGCCGGCGGCCATTCCCGCGGATAGGCGACGCGGCCGGACAGGACGCGCGCGCGGCAGCTGCCGCAGCTGCCGTTTCGGCATCCGTACGGGATATGAAGGCCGTGCCGGAGAGCCGCCTCCAGCACGGTCTCTCCCTCCGCGACCTCGATCTGATGCTCTTCGCCGCTGTCGCGACTGATCAGCGTGACGGTATGTGTCATGGCCTGTGCGTCGCCCGCCCGGCGGCGGGGGTTGCCTGGAGCCGGTACAGAATTTATATAGGCGCTATACATAGCGCTATGGCGTCCGTCGGGAGCCTGTTCCGCGGGCCCATTACGACCAGGGGCGAGCCCCGCTGCGGACTGCATAGCTTACGTCCGGCGCGTCCGCAGGTACACAGCCAAGCGCGCCGCGCCTTCCGCGCCGGGGCTGGACGCGCTTTCATTCTCCCGGGTACGTCCCGGCGGCCGGGACGGCTCGCGCGCCGGCCCTTCTGGAGGCTTGCATGCAATCGGTCCTGATCGTGGGGTGTGGTGATGTCGGCCTGCGGGTGGCGCGCCGCTATCGCAAGCGTGGTGCCGCCGTCGCCGGCGTTGTGCGTGGCGACGCGTCGATCCGGCGACTGGCGGCGGAGCGCATCCCGGCGCTGCAGGTCGATCTCGATTACCCGGTTTCGCCGGGTACGCTCCCGACCGGCGGCGCGATCGTCCACTATTACGTGCCACCTCCGCGGGAGGGCAAGGGCGATCCGCGGATCGAGCACTTCCTCGCCTCCATCGGCAGGGATGCGATGCCCGCCCGCATCGTCTACATCAGCACCAGCGGCGTGTACGGCGACTGCAATGGCGAATGGGTGACCGAGCAGCGCCCGCCGGCCCCGGACAGCGACCGGGGCCGGCGTCGGCTGGCGGCCGAGGAGAGCCTGCGCCGCTGGTGCGAGGCCCGTGACGCGGAGCACGTGATTCTGCGGGTGCCCGGGATCTACGGACCCGGCCGGCTGCCGATCAAGCGCCTCAAGAGCGGCTCGCCGGTGGTCGACGAGCGGGAATGCTCCTTCAGCAACCGCATCCAGGTCGACGACCTGGTTTCCATCTGCGTCGCGGCCGGGGAAAAGGGTCCCGGCAACATCGTCTACAACGTGAGCGACGGCGATCCGACCACGATGACCGAGTACTTCATGGAGATCGCTGACTTCCTGGGCCTGGAGCCGCCCCCGGTGATCAGCCTGGACGAGGCGCGCGAGCTGCTCAGCCCGGCGATGCTCTCGTTCCTGAACGAGTCCAAGCGGCTGGACAACCGCCTGCTGCTGAAGCACCTGAAGGTCAAGCTGAAGTACCCCAGCCTGGCCAGGGGCCTGCCCGCGAGCGTGCCCGGCGGGCACCTTTAGCGCACCCGTCAGCCCCGCGGCCCGGCATCGATGCCGAGCTGCTCCCAGAGCTCATCGACGCGGCGCCGGACCGCTTCGTCCATGACGATCGGCCGGCCCCACCGGCGCCCGGTCTCCCCCGGCCACTTGTTGGTCGCGTCCAGGCCCATCTTGCCGCCCAGCCCGCTGACCGGCGAGGCGAAGTCCAGGTAGTCGATCGGGGTGTTCTCCACCAGCACGGTGTCCCGGACCGGGTCCATGCGCGTGGTCATGGCCCAGATCACGTCCTTCCAGTCGCGGCTGTCGATGTCCTCGTCCACCACGATCACGAACTTGGTGTACATGAACTGCTTGAGGAAAGACCACACGCCCATGATCACGCGCTTGGCGTGGCCCGGGAACTGCTTGCGGATACTCACCACCGCCAGCCGGTAGGAGCAGCCCTCGGGCGGCAGGTAGAAATCCGTGATTTCGGGGAACTGCTTCTGCAGGATCGGGATGAACACCTCGTTGAGCGCGACTCCGAGGATGGCCGGCTCGTCCGGCGGGCGGCCGGTGTAGGTGCTGTGGTAAATGGGTTCGTCCCGGTGGGTGAGGCGATCGACCGTGAACACCGGGAAGGTCTCGACCTCGTTGTAGTAACCCGTATGGTCGCCGAACGGACCTTCGGGCGCGGCGTCGTCCGGCGCGATGTGGCCCTCGAGCACGATCTCGGCGCTCGCCGGCACCTGCAGGTCCGATCCGTGGCACGACACCAGCTCGGTGCGGCTGCCGCGCAGCAGCCCGGCAAAGGCGTACTCGGACAGGGTGTCCGGGACCGGCGTCACGGCGCCGAGCATGGTGGCCGGATCGGCCCCCAGCGCGACCGCGACGGGGAACGGCTCGTCCGGGCGTTCCTGCTGCCAGTCGCGGAAGTCGAGCGCGCCGCCGCGGTGGGACAGCCAGCGCATGATCAGGCGGTTGCGGCCGACGCGCTGCTGACGGTAGATGCCGAGGTTCTGGCGCCGCTTGCGCGGGCCCCGGGTGACCACCAGTCCCCAGGTGATCAGCGGCCCGGCATCGCCCGGCCAGCAGGTCTGCAGGGGCAGGCGCCCCAGGTCGACGGCGTCGCCCTCCAGCACATTCTGCTGGCAGGGAGCGCGGGATACCGTCCGTGGCGCCATGTCGATGGCTTTCTTGGCGATCGGCAGCGACTGCCAGGCCTCGCGCAGGCCACGCGGCGGATCCGGCTCCCGGAGAAAGGCCAGCAGCTCGCCGATCTCGCGCAGGGCGGAGACCTCGTCCGCGCCCATGCCCATTGCCACGCGGCGGGCGGTACCGAACAGGTTGCCCAGCACCGGGATGTCATGGCCCCGCGGATTCTCGAATAGCAGTGCCGGTCCGCCGGCCCGCAGGGTGCGATCGCAGACCTCGGTCATCTCCAGGTGCGGATCGATCTCGGTGCGGATGCGCAGCAGCTCGCCCCGCTGCTCCAGGCGCTGGATAAAGTCCCTGAGGTCGCTGTACTTCATCGGCGTGTTCCGTTGGGCGCCGCGGCTCGGTGCGCCGGTTCCGGCGCCCCACTATACATGCTAACCGGTTCAGGGGTGGCCCCGCGCGGTCCCTGCGGGCGGCCCCTGGAGTCCACCCCGGACGGTGCTTCTTGTCGGTCGTGCGGCGCCGCTGCACCCCGGTCTCCGGCGCCGCCGGCTCGGGCGACGGGAATACCGGGATGTGGCACCGCCGCCGCGCGGGTTAGAATGACCTCTCCGTCCACTCCATCCCGCGCGAGCGAAGCGATGCAGAGGGTACCCGAGCCGGAGCTGATGGATGCTCCCGAGCAGGCAAGAGCGTATGCGGAGGCGGATTTCGCCGAGGCGCATGATCGGCTGGTGAGCGCCTTCGCCCGGCACTTCCCGGACGCCGCCCCGGGCCACGTGCTGGATCTCGGATGCGGCCCGGCGGACGTCAGTGTGCGTTTCGCACGCGCCTGGCCCGGGGCGCGGCTGGACGGGATCGACGCCGGTCCCAACATGCTTGCCCTCGGCCGGCGCGCGGTGGAAGCGGCGGGCCTGTCGCAGCGCGTGCGCCTGCACCAGGGCTACCTTCCGCGGGCGGTGCCCCCGCGGCCCGCCTACGACGCGATCATCTCCAACAGCCTGCTGCATCACCTGGCGGAGCCCGGCGCGTTATGGGAGGCAGTGCGCCGCTTCGGCGCCCCGGGGGCACGGGTGCTGGTGATGGACCTGACGCGGCCGGCCGACGAGCGTGCGTGGCGGGAGCTGGTGGCCCGGTATGGCGCGGATGCGCCGACGGTGCTGCGCGAGGATTTCGGCAATTCGCTGCGCGCCGCCTACCGGCCGGAGGAGGTGGCGGCGCAGCTCGACCGCGCGGGGCTGGCGCTGTCGGTCGAGCTGATCAGCGACCGGCACCTGGTTGTCTGGGGGCGAATGCCGGGCTGACACGCCACTGCCCCGGGAGGTTCTGCATGGAGAGATTTCGCAATCCGTCCGGCGACAAGATCCGCGCCCTGCTCGGACGCGTGCGCAGCATCGCGGTGGTGGGGCTCTCGCCCGACCGGCGGCGCCCGAGCCACGGTGTGGCGCGGTCGATGCAGGGATTCGGCTACCGCATCATCCCCGTGCGTCCGGCAATCGACTCGCTGCTGGGCGAGCGCGCGTACGCCAGCCTGCACGATCTGTACGCCGACCATCCCGAAGGCGCCGGGCTGGTCGACGTGTTCCGCGCGTCCGAGCATGTCGCCCCCCTGGTGGACGAATGCATCGACCTGCGAGTGCCCGCCCTGTGGCTCCAGGACGGGGTCATCGACGAGGCCGCGGCGCTGCGGGCGCAGCGTGCCGGGATCACGGTCGTGATGAACCGCTGCGTGTACCGGGACTACCTGGCCCTGGTGGCCTGAGCGGGAGCCCTTCGCCGCATGCTGCTCGAGTTCACCAAGATGCAGGGGCTCGGCAACGACTTCGTCGTGATCGACGCGGTCGCGGCCCCGGTCGAGCTCTCCGGGGAGCGGCTTCGCCGCCTGGCGGATCGGCGCTTCGGCGTCGGCTGCGACCAGGTGCTGATGCTTGAGCGCGCCCCGGCCGGCAGCCAGGCCGACTTCCGCTATCGCATCTTCAACGCGGATGGCGGCGAAGTGGAACAATGTGGCAACGGCGCCCGCTGCATGGCGCGCTTCGCGCGCGAGCGCGGCTACCTTCGGGGCCCGCGGGCGGTATTCGATACCGCCGGCGGTCTGATCCGGCTGCGGATCGAGCGCGACGGCCGCGTGCGGGCGGACATGGGCGTGCCGCGCCTGGAGCCGGGCGAGATCCCGTTCGAAGCGCCCCGGCGCGAGGCCACGTACGCGCTCGCGGTGGATGGCGAGCGCCGGACCATCGCCGCGCTCTCGCTCGGCAATCCCCACGCGGTGCTGCAGGTTCCCGACGTCGACCGCGCGCCCGTAGCCGAGCTGGGATCGCGTATCGAGCGCCATCCACGCTTCCCCCGGCGGGTGAACGTCGGGTTCATGCAGGTCGCGGGCCGCAACCGGATCCGGCTGCGCGTGTACGAGCGCGGTGTCGGGGAGACGCTGGCCTGCGGCACCGGCGCCTGCGCGGCGGCGGTCGCGGGCCGACTGCAGGGGCTGTTGGACGCCCGGGTCACGGTCGAGCTGCGCGGCGGCGAGCTCACGGTAGAATGGGAAGGCGAGGGAAAGCCCGTATCGATGACCGGCCCGGGCGAGGTAGTATTCACCGGAGAGATCGAGCTGTAACGGGCGCGAGCAACGAGCGATCACGAACATGACCACGCAGCAGGAGCAGAAGCCGAGCACGGCCGAGCCCACCCCGGAGCAGGTGGAGGACTACCTCCGGCGCCACCGGGATTTCCTCGGGCGTCGTCCGGAGCTGCTCGAGGAGCTCCGGGTACCCCACCCGGTGAGCGGCGCCACCTCGCTGATCGAGCGACAGGTATCGCTCCTGCGCGAGCGTAATCGCAAGCTCGGCCAGCGGCTCAACGAGCTTCTGGACGTGGCCCGCGCCAACGAACAGCTGCTCGAGCGTATGCACAAGCTGACCCTGGCGCTGCTTGAGGCAGCCGGGCTGGACGAGGCGTTGAACGCCGTCCAGGATACGCTGCGCAGCGAGTTCGACGTGGATGAGGTGGCGCTGTTGCTCTACCGTGACGACGCGCGCGGAGAGCAGCGCGGCCCCGCGCAGTTGTTGCGCCCGGACGACGAACGTCTGCACGTATTCGCCCAGGTGCGGGAAAACGGCCGGCCGCGCTGCGGCGAGCCGGCGGCAGGCCAGGCCGAGATGCTGTTCGGGTCGTGCGCCCGGAAGGTCGCGTCGCTGGCCCTCATCCCGCTTGGCGAGGGCGGTTACGGCGGCCTGCTCGGGGCCGGCAGCCATCGCCCTGATCGCTTCCATCCAGGCATGGGCACCATGTTCCTCGCCCGCATCGGCGAGCTCATCGGGGCCGCCCTGGCACCACTGCCGGACTGATGACGGACGCCGCCGGCGAGCAGCTAGACGCATTCCTGGGCTATCTTGGCGGCGTGCGCAGGCTGTCCCCGCGTACCATTGACGGATACCGGCGTGACCTGTCGAGCGTGCTCCGGTACATCCGCGAGCGCGGGTTGCGCGACTGGCAGTCGATGACCGTGCACGACGTGCGCGCGGTGGTGGCGCAACTGCATCGCCGCGGGCTTTCCGGCAGAAGCCTGCAACGGCTGCTGTCGGCCCTGCGCACGCTGTTCGCCTATCTGATGAGTCAGGGCCTGGCGGGCCATGATCCGGCGGCCGGGGTGCGGGCACCGAAGCACGCGCGCCATCTGCCGGAGGTGCTGGATCCGGACGAGACCGCGCGGTTGCTCGATTTCGACGGGAACGATCCCCTGGCCGTGCGTGATCGCGCGCTGCTGGAGCTGATCTATTCCTCCGGCCTGCGTCTGGCGGAAGTGGTCTCGCTGGATCTCGCTACCCTGGATTTGCCCGACGGGACGGTGCGCGTGACCGGCAAGGGCGCCAAGGACCGGGTGGTGCCGGTCGGCCGGTATGCGGTGCGCGCCCTCCGGGCATGGCTGGACCGGCGTTCCGATCTCGCCGCCCCGGGCGAAACGGCGCTGTTCGTCAGCCGCCGCGGCCGGCGCCTGAGTCCCCGCAGCGTGCAGCTGCGGCTGCGGCAACGGGCGCTGCGCCAGGGGCTGGACCGGCCGGTTCACCCGCATATGCTGCGCCACTCCTTCGCCAGCCACCTGTTGGAATCCAGCGGTGACCTGCGCGCGGTGCAGGACCTGCTTGGTCACGCCGACATCAGCACTACCCAGATCTATACCCACGTCGACTTCCAGCACCTGGCGGAGGTCTACGATCGGGCCCATCCCCGCGCCCGCCGCCGCAAGCGCTAGAGGCTCCCCCGTCGTGAGCCAGGTCGGGTCCCCCGCCGCGGCGCGGCGCGTGTACAATCGGGGTAGCGCCGGGCCATCCGCGCCGGTCCGCGTCGGCGGTGCAGCGGCGCAGTTGGCCGCCATCCGGCGATCCCTGGATCCACTTCCGTCCGCCGCCGGCGGACGGCTCAAGCAGAGGCCGGCACGCTTTGGAGCAATTTTCAGGCACGACCATCCTGTCGGTGCGCCGCGGCGGCAGCGTCGCCATGGCCGGCGACGGCCAGGTATCGATGGGCGATACCATCATGAAGGGCAACGCCCGCAAGGTGCGGCGCCTGTTCCATGACCGGGTCATCGCCGGGTTTGCCGGCGGCACCGCCGACGCCTTCACGCTGTTCGAGCGCTTCGAAGGCAAGCTGGAGCAGCACAGCGGCAATCTCACGCGGGCGGCAGTGGAGCTGGCCAAGGACTGGCGCACGGACCGCATGCTGCGGCGGCTGGAAGCGCTGCTGTGCGTTGCCGACAAGGAGGTCTCGCTGATCATTTCCGGCAACGGTGACGTGATCGAGCCGGAGAACGAAGTCATGGCCATCGGATCCGGCGGTCCCTACGCCCAGGCCGCTGCCTGGGCGCTGCTGGGCAACACCGATCTCGGGGCGCGCGAGATCGCGGAACAGTCACTCCGGATCGCCGCCGATATCTGCGTCTACACCAACCACAACCTGGTGGTGGATGAGCTGGAGTCGGACGTGCGCTGAGCGCGCTCCCGGATCCGGCGGCCGCAACCAGCAACGGGCTGCAACCATGTCCAACATGACTCCGCGCGAAATCGTCCAGGAGCTGGACAAGCACATCATCGGCCAGGCCAACGCCAAGCGTGCCGTGGCCATCGCGCTGCGCAACCGGTGGCGTCGCCAGCAGGTGGAGGAGCCGCTCCGCAGCGAGGTTACGCCCAAGAACATCCTGATGATCGGTCCCACCGGGGTGGGCAAGACCGAGATCGCGCGGCGCCTGGCCCGCCTGGCGCACGCGCCGTTCGTCAAGGTCGAGGCGACCAAGTTCACCGAGGTCGGCTACGTCGGGCGCGAGGTGGACTCCATCATCCGCGAGCTGGTCGACGCGGCGGTCAAGATGACCCGGGAGGAGGAGATGGCCAAGGTCCACCACCGCGCCGAGGAGGCCGCGGAGCAGCGCATCCTGGATGCGCTTGTGCCGCGTGCCCGCGGCGGCGGGTCGGACTGGCCCACTGGCCAAGCGCCGGAGGAGGACTCCGCGACCCGCCAGAAGATGCGCAAGAAGCTGCGCGAGGGAGAGCTGGACGAGCGCGAGATCGACGTCGAGGTGGACGTCTCGCCAATGGGCGTAGAGATCATGGCTCCGCCCGGCATGGAGGAGATGACCAGCCAGCTGCAGAGCATGATGCAGAATCTCTCCGGCGGCCGTACCCGACGTCGCCGGCTGCGGGTGAAGGACGCCTTCAAGATTCTCACCGACGAGGAGGCGATGCGGCTGGTCAACGAGGACGACATCAAGATCAACGCACTGCACAACGTTGAGAACAATGGGATCGTGTTCCTGGACGAGATCGACAAGGTGACCAAGCGCTCCGAAGGCGGCGCGGGCGGCGCCGATGTCTCGCGCGAGGGCGTGCAGCGGGACCTGCTGCCCCTGGTGGAGGGCTGTACCATCAACACCAAGCACGGGATGGTGCGCACCGACCATATCCTGTTCATCGCCTCGGGCGCGTTTCACATGGCCAAGCCCTCGGACCTCATCCCGGAGCTCCAGGGCCGCCTGCCGATCCGGGTCGAGCTGGACTCGCTGGGAATCGAGGAGTTTGTGCGCATCCTGACCGAGCCGGACGCTTCGCTGACGCGCCAGTACCGGGCCCTGATCGAGGCCGAGGGCGTCCAGCTCGAGTTCACCGAGGACGGGGTGCGGCGCATCGCCGAGGCCGCCTTCCAGGTCAACGATCGCACCGAGAACATCGGTGCGCGGCGGCTGCACACGGTCATGGAGCGCCTGCTCGAGACCGTCTCCTACGAGGCCCCGGACCTGGTCGAGAAGACCGTCACCGTCGACCGGGGCTACGTCGATGACCACCTCGGCGACCTGGTACGCGACGAGGACCTGAGCCGTTACATCCTGTGACGCCCGGTGATCCCGGCCAGTGGAGGCATCGATGAGCGAGCGCACCCCCCCCCGACCCACACGCATCCGGCTGCACCGCAAGTCGCGGGTCATGGAGATAAGCTTCGAGGACGGCCAGGAGTTCCACCTGAGCTGCGAGTACCTGCGAGTGTTCTCACCCTCGGCCGAGGTGCAGGGGCACGGCCCGGGCCAGCAGGTGTTGGAGACGGGCAAGGAGAACGTCGGCATCACGCAGATCGAGCCCGTCGGCAATTACGCGGTGCGGCTGCACTTCGATGACGGACACAACACCGGCCTGTATTCCTGGAGCGTCCTCTACGAGCTCGGGATGAACGCCGAGCGCAACTGGACCCGCTACCTGGAGCGCCTGGAGAAGGCGGGTTACCGGCGCGAGGCCTGACCGGCACACACGAGGAATGGCGATGGATCACGACAGGGACACCGAGACCACCGATTTCGGCTACCGCGAGGTGCCGCGCGGGGCAAAGGCGCGCCTGGTGCGCGGGGTATTCGACTCGGTGGCCGGGCGCTACGATTTGATGAACGACCTGATGTCCGGCGGTCTCCATCGTCTCTGGAAACGCTATGCGCTCGAGCTCTCGGGCGTGCGCCGGGGACAGCGGGTGCTTGACCTGGCCGGCGGCACGGGGGATCTGGCAGCACTGCTTTCGCGCCGCGTCGGCCAGGAGGGTCTCGTGCTGCTCGCCGACATCAACGAGGCGATGCTGCGGCGGGGCCGGGAGCGCCTGGTCGACCATGGGCTGGTGGGCAACGTGGAGTACCTGCTGGCGGACGCGGAGCGCCTGCCGCTGGCGTCGGACCAGCTCGACTGCATCAGCATCGGCTTCGGCCTGCGCAACGTCACCGACAAGGACGCGGCCCTGGCGGAAATGCATCGAGTGCTGCGCCCGGGCGGCCGCTGCCTGGTGCTGGAGTTCTCCCGCCCGGTGGTGCCGGGGCTGAAGCCCCTGTATGACTGGTACTCGTTTCGCATCCTACCGCTGATGGGGCGCGTGGTGGCCCGTGACCCAGACAGCTACCGCTACCTGGCGGAAAGCATCCGGCGTCACCCGGACCAGGAGACCCTGCGCGCGATGATGGAGACGGCCGGCTTCGAGCGCTGTCAGTATTACAATCTCGCCGGCGGAATCGTCGCTGTCCATCGCGGCTTCAAGCTCTGAGACCCGGGCCGGTGCCGGGCAGCGGGATCGCCCACGGCCGGCGGGAAAGACTTTCCTGCCACCGCGCACCCGGCCCCCTTGACGGAGAAAGCCCATGAGCGAGACCGGCGCCAATGCCACGTGGGCCGGGTGGCTCGAAATCGCGCTCAACCGCGCCCTGGGTGCCGAGCCGGAAACCCTGGAACAGTGCGGGAGCCTTGAGGGTAAGCTGCTCACCCTCGCGCTGAGCGACCTGAGGCGCGAGGTGACCGTGCGCTTCAGCCGCGAGGGGATGCAGCTCTCGCCGGGCCCCGACCCGCGGGCCGACGCCATAATCCGCGGTGGCGTGACCGGCATGCTGCGCTTGGCCTCGGGTGCCGGCGGGGTTGCCGAGATGAGCCGGTACGGGGTGCAGGTGGAGGGCGATTCCGACCTGGCCGAGCGCTTTCATCGCATCCTGGCACGGGCGCGGCCGGATCTCGAGGAGGTGCTGGCGCGTGCCACCGGCGATGTGGTCGCACACGCGATGGGTTACGGGCTGCGCCGGGTGGGCGACTGGGTCCGCCGCGGCGCGCACACGGTCAGCGAGGATCTTGCCGACTACCTGCGCTACGAGAGCGGCGAGCTCGTGCCGCGCGGCGAGATCGAGGGGTTCCTGGCCGACGTCGACCGGCTGCGCGATGACCTGGCACGCCTGGAAGCCCGGCTCGAGGCATTGTCCCCGGTGGACCCGGAAGACGACAAGGGCCGATGATCACCTTCTCCCAGTCCATGCGGCTGCTGACCATCCAGCGTGTGTTCCTGCGCCACGGGCTGGACGAGGTGCTGCTGGACGCCCCGGTGCTGCGGTCGGTCCGCTTCCTGCGCCACCTGTTTCCCTGGAACTGGTTCCGGCGCAAGCGCGCGCCGCGCGGCGTGCGGATCCGCCGCGCGCTGGAGGACCTCGGGCCGATCTTCGTCAAGTTCGGGCAGATGCTGTCCACGCGCCGCGACCTGTTTCCGCCCGACATCGCCGCGGAGCTGGCCCGGCTGCAGGACAAGGTCCCGCCGTTCCCCGGTGCCGAGGCACGGGCGATCGTCGAGCACGCCTACGTTGACGCCTTCGACCAGAACTTTGCCGAGTTCCTGGACGAACCGCTCGCCTCGGCTTCCATCGCGCAAGTGCACGCGGCGCGCCTGCGGGACGGGCGCGAGGTGGTGGTCAAGGTGCTCCGTCCGGGGGTGCAGCGCGTCATCCGGCGCGACCTCAGCCTGATGTACCTGCTGGCCCGCGCGGCCGAGCGCTACCTTCCGGGCGGGTCCCGCCTGCGTCCGCGCGAGGTGGTCGCCGAATACGAGCAGACCATCCTGAACGAGCTGGACCTGATGCGGGAGGCGGCCAACGCGACCCAGACCCGGCGCAACTTCGACAACAACCCCATCCTCTATGTCCCCTACGTGGTGTGGGAGCTGACTACCCGCAACGTGATGGTCATGGAGCGGATCGCCGGGATTCCGGTGAGCGATGTGGAGACGCTGCGGCGGCGCGGGGTCAACCTGAGGCGCCTGTCGGAGCGGGGCGTCGAGATCTTCTTCACCCAGGTGTTCCGGCACAACTTCTTTCATGCCGACATGCATCCGGGCAACATCTTCGTCTCCGACGCCAACCCCAACGATCCCACCTACATCGCGGTTGACTTCGGCATCGTCGGCACCCTCAGTCCGCGCGACCAGAAGTACCTTGCCCACAACCTGCTGGCCTTTTTCAATCGCGACTTCCGGCGCGTGGCGGAGCTGCACGTGGAGTCCGGCTGGGTGCCGGCGAATACCCGCGTGGATCAGTTCGAGGCGGCCGTGCGCACGGTGTGCGAGCCGATCTTCAACCGGCCGCTGAAGGACATCTCCTTCGGCCAGCTCCTGGTACGTCTGTTCCAGACCGCGCGCCAGTTCGACATGCAGGTTCAGCCGCAGCTCGTACTGCTGCAGAAGACCCTGCTCAACGTCGAGGGCCTTGGGCGCGATCTGTACCCGGACCTGGATCTGTGGCAGACGGCCAAGCCCTTCATGGAGCGCTGGATGCGCGAGCAGCTCGGGGTGCGCTCGGTGGTCAACCGGCTGCGCGAGAACCTGCCCGCCGTGGTCGAGGCGCTGCCGGACATGCCGCTGCAGCTGTACCGCGCGCTTCAGCAGATCGAAGCGACCGAGCAGCGGCAGAAGGCGCTCGACCGGCAGCTGGAGTCGCTGCGCAGCGAGCTGCGCCGGAGCGGCCGGCGCCACTTCCTGGGCGCCGTCGGCGCGGCGCTGGTGGTGGGGGCCATCGTACTGATGGGCCTGACTTCCTATCTGCCGATGTCCTGGGGCGGGGCGCCGCTGGGTACCTGGATCCTCGGCCTGGCGGGGGTCGCGGTGCTGATCGGCGGCTGGCGGGATTGAGCAGGGGGGTTTTAGGTTTTAGGTTTTAGGCTTTAGGTAAGAAGCGATAGGCGTTGTTGCCCGAGTCTCGCGTCTGTCAGGCTCGACTGGCCTCGTCGAAACCCCGGACGCTTCCCGGAGCAGCAAAAAGCTACCGGATCCCTCTTTCCTAAAGCCTAAAACCGCCCCCCCCACGCCCAGCTCCGTGGCCCGGGATCTTTCGACCTCGCCGGAAGCTGTGAACCGCTCCGGCCCATGTCAGAACTCGGCGTGCATCACGTAGCGCATTACCACGATGACCGTCACCAGCACCCCCAGCGCCAGCAGCCAGAACATCAGGGAGATCCGCGCGGACTGCTGGGCCTTCTTGCGTTCCAGCCAGGTGCGCGGCCGCAGCCCCTGGACCAGCAGGACCACCTGGGCGGCCAGGTTCACGCACACCACGTTCACGGCCAGCAGCAGCCCCCCGCCCAGGGCGAGGTGCCAGCGCCCCGAGCCCAGCATCAGCCCGGTGACCGCGGCCGGCGGAAGCAGCGCCACGGCGACCATCACGCCCACCAGCACCGCCGGCAGGCCGGTGGTCATGGACAGCGCCGCCGCGGCACCGGAGGCCAGTGCCAGGGCGACGCTGTCCAGGCCCACGCGGGTCCGGGCGAGAATCCCGGGATCCAGTTGCGCCAGCGGCATCAGCAGCCCCACGGCCGCCGACAGGAGCAGGGCCAGCGCCAGGCCGGCGGCGCTCGCCCGCAGGGCCACGGCGCCGAGATGGCGGTCGCCCAGAACCGCGGCGAAGGCCAGCGCGATGTGCGGTCCCAGCAGGGGGGCGATCACCATCGAGCCGATCACCACCGCCACGTTGCCGGTGATCAGGCCGATCGTCACGACCACCGTGGACAGCAGGACCAGCAGCAGGTAGCTGCCGTTGAGCCGGGTACCCTGGACCACCTCCTGGTAAAGCGCTTCGCGGGTTGCGGCCAGGCGCCCGGCTGCCCCTTCGGCTTCCGGTTCCTCGCGCTGTGGCAGCACCGCCTCCACCGGGAGGAGGATGATGCGAAAGCTTTCCTCTCCGCTCAGCGTGGTTTGCAGGGCGTCCAGCACCGCCTGTTGCTGGCTGTCGTCCACCAGCAGGCGCAGACTGACGCGCCGGTCCGGCTCGCCGCCGCCGATCCAGTAGTCGATCGCCTTGTGCTGCTCGGCGATGCCGGTCAGCGTATCCAGGTGACCGCGGTCGGCCACCACCTCGATCAGGCCCATGCCCGCCTGCCCGGCTCGAATCGGTGGAACGGGCGTCGGGGGCTGCTCACCGGGCGGCGCTGCCGTGGGCGGCGGATGGAGCGGGGGATGAGGAAGCCCGCCATGTCTCGCGTTCCTGCTGGATGCGGATCGCCCGGTGCACCGGGATCAGCCGGATGTGTTCCCGTGCAAGCTCCGGCAGGGCCTTGCGCAGAAACTTCAGCGTCTGGGGATAGGGGTGTCCGATCGCCACCGCCACCCCGTCGCGGCGGGCCAGCGTAACCAGGTGCTGGAACTGCGCGGCGATCGCCTTCTCCGTGCGCACGTCGTCGAGGAATACGTTGCGCGAGGTGTGCGGGATGCCCCACTCGCCGGCCACCATGGCGGCCACCGACTTCGGCGTGGTGCGGCTGTCGACGAAGAACAGGCGCCCGTGCCTGCGCAGGACCTGCATGAGCCACGCCATGTCACCCGGGTTGCGGGTCATCAGGCTGCCCTCGTGGTTGTTTACCCCCTGCACGTGGGGCACGGCGCGCAGGTCCCGGCGTACCACGCGCCGGAACTGCACGGGCCCCATGTCCAGGGTGATGCCGCCCGCACCCAGCGGCAGGTCCCGGATCGCCTCCAGCGGCAGGTGCAGCATCACCTCCTTGCCGTTGCGCCAGGCGCGGTCGGCGAGCTGGCGGGTGTGGGGCCGGTCGGGCAGGAAGGCGCAGGCCACCGGCCCCGGCAGGGAAACCGCCTGCTCGCCGGGGTCCAACTCCTGCCCCAGGTCGTCGATGATGATGCTGATGCGGCCCTGCACACCCGGCCGCGGATCGCGGGCCGCAGCCGGCGGGGCGTGCAGGGCCAACGCCGCGACGGCCAGCAGCAGGCCGTACGCCGCGCCCTTGCCCGCCCGCGGCTTGCTGACCCGGTCCGAGGTAATGCCGCATCTCAGCGCTCCTGTCGGTCTGTCCGGCAGGGCGCGAGGAGCGGAGTGTAGGCGGGCGCTACACGACCGACGAGCAACGCCGTCCAGACGGGGCGAGGCGAGCCCCCTGCGGGAGAGCGCGCGAGCGACGGTGACGGCGTTGCGCTCGCTCGTCGTAGCGCTGCAGCGCCTTCGCTCCCGCGCCTGGTCCTCACCGCACACGCGCTCTCTGAGACGTGGCATCACCTCTGACCGGGTCGGTAGATACCGAACGCTACTTGCCCTGGGCCTTGTAGGACATGCCCTTGAGGACGTTGAGCGCCTCGTAGAGCTGGTAGTCGGACTCGGCCAGGTGCGTCTCTTCCTTCTGTATCTTCTTCTGGACTTTCTTCTCGGCCGCGCTTTCGGGCGCCTGGCGGTTCTTCAGCGCGCCCTCGAGGTCCTTCTCGTGCAGGGCGGGCGCCTTCTTCTCGGCCGTGACCTTCATCGGCTGCAGGACGATGTTGGGCGTGATGCCCTCCGCCTGAATCGAGTGGCCGTTGGGCGTGTAGTAGCGCGCCGTGGTCAGCTTCAGGGCCGCTCCGTCCTTGAGCGGGATGATGGTCTGTACGGAGCCTTTGCCGAAGGTGTCAGTGCCCACCACGATCGCGCGGTGGTTGTCCTGCAGCGCCCCGGAGACGATCTCCGCCGCCGAGGCGGTGCCACCGTTGACCAGCACCACGATCGGTGCGCCGTGGAGCATGTCACCGGGCTTGGCCTTGAACTGCTGATCGGAGTCCTGGGTGCGGCCCTTGGTGTACACGATCATGCCCTTGTTGAGGAACATGTCCGAGGTGTCCACCGCGGCCGTGAGCAGCCCGCCCGGATTGTTGCGCAGATCGAGCACGATGCCCTTGAGCTTGTCCTTGGATTTCTTCTCCAGCTTCTGGATCGCGTCGCGCAGGTTCTCCGGCTCCTCCTGGCGGAACTGGGTGATGCGGATGTAGCCGTAGTCCGGCTCCAGCATGCGACTCTTGACGCTGGCGACGTGGATCACGGCGCGCTTGATGGTCACCTTGAACGGGCCGCCCTTGTGGTCTTCGCGTACCACGGTGAGGGTGACCTCGGTGCCGGGCTTGCCCCGCATCAGCTTGACCGCCTGGTTGAGGTCCATGCCCTTGACCGGCTTGTCGCCGATGCGGATGATCAGGTCGCCCGGCTCGAGCCCCGCCTTGGCCGCCGGGGTGTCATCGATCGGGGAGACGACCTTGATGAAGCCGCTCTCCATCTGGACCTCGATGCCCAGACCGCCGAACTTGCCGCTGGTCTCGACCTGCATTTCCTTGAACTGGGACTTGTCCAGGTAGTCCGAATGCGGATCCAGCCCGTCGATCATGCCGCGGATGGCGTTGTTGATCAGCTCCTTGTCGCTGACCTTGTCGACGTAGTCGGACTTCACGCGCTGCAGGATCTCGGTGAAGGTCTGCAGCTGGTTCAGCGGCACCGCGGTGTCGGCAGGATTCTGTGCCGGCTTGTCGGCGAAGACAGTCAGGGCGACGCTCAGTCCCACGCCGATGCAAATGCCCAGCGCCAGAATCAGGCTGCTACGGGTTCTGCGAAACATCTAGCTGGCTCCTGGTGATTCAAGTTCGCCGGCCCCGGCGGCAAAAGCCCGCAGACCATACCATATCCGGCCTGTACGGGCATGTGGACGCGCTTTGCAGCGTGCGCGGCTGTCGGGAGATTCGGCCCCCGTCGGTCCAAACGCTTGCGGCAGCGGTCGCGAAATTGCTACTTCGAGGCGGTTTCGGCCCCGCACCATTTCTGGGGATTAAGGGGCGTCTTTCCCTTGCGGATCTCGAAGTAGAGCGCCGGATGGCTCTCCCCACCCGTGTCGCCGACGGTGGCGATGGTTTCGCCGGCCTTTACCCGGTCTCCTGCTTCTTTATATAGCGCTTGGTTATGGCCGTAAAGGCTGAGGTAACCGTTGCCGTGCTCGAGAATGATGGTCAGGCCGTAGTGAGGCAGCCAGTCGGCGAAGGCGACCCGGGCACGCGAGATGGCCCGGACCGGGGTGCCCCGGGGTGCACGGATGAGCACCCCGTTCCAGCGCAGCTGACCGTAGCGGCGGGGCGCGCCGTAGTGTTCCACGATCCGGCCGCGAACCGGCCACTGCAGCTTGCCCCGCAGCTTGCGGAAGGCGACGTGGCCGCCGAGGTGCTCGGGCACGCCACGCAGGGCGCTCTGCAGTTGCCGGATCAGCGCCTGCAGGTGCTGCTCGTCGGCCTGCATGCGCCGGAGCTTCTGGTGCCGTGTGTGGATCCGCCGGTTGATCCGCGCCAGCAGCGCCTTCCGCTGGTGACGGGTCCGCTCAAGATCGGCGAGCGACTGCTTCTGCTGGTGGCGCAGGGTGGCCAGGTGCGCTTTCTGCCGCGCGACCTGCCGCTGTAGGTGGTGCAGGGCCTGCAGCTTGCGGGTCAGGGCGTGAATCCGCCGGGTGCGCTCGGCATTGAAGTAGTCATAGTAGACCATCATGCGGCCCAGGGTGGCGGGATTCTCCTGGTTGAGCAGCATCTTGAGCCGTGGCTCCCGGCCCGCCATGTAGGCCGCCCGGAGCTGACGCCCGAGCGCCGCGCGGTCGGATTGCAGGTCGGCCTCGCGGCTGTGCTCCGTCGCCTGCAGGGCCGAAAGGCGCGTGCTCTGCGCGTGGATCCGCTGTTCGAGGCGGTGCAGGTGCTTGTTGGCCTCGCCTATGGACTTCTCCAGCTTTTCCAGCTCCCGCGAGAGCTTGCCCCGGCGGCTGCGATCCGCGCCGAGATGCTTCTTGACACCCTCGATGCGCTGGCGGAGGGCCTTCAGCTCCTTGCGGTGCTGTTCCAGGCGGACGTGGGAGCTCCCCGCCGCGAGCGCCGGGGGCCCCACCAGTGCCGCCGCCAGCAGTGCGGCTTGCAGGGCGCGATTTCGGCGTCGGAACCGTCTGCTCGTCTCGGACATCCAGGGCCTGGTCGATGGCGGAAGCCCCGCGCGGCTACGCGGGGATATCCGGCATTTCAGCATCGCCGGCTGGCGGCCGCAATGATGGTTCCGGCCCGGTGCATCCCGGCGTTGCCGCCGGCCGACCGGACAGGGTGGGAGGCGCGCCGTGTCGTGGCCGCTGCACGACCGACGCGCAACGCCGTTCAGACGGGGCGAGGCGAGCGCCCTGCGGGAGAGCGCGTGGGCGGCGATGACCGCGTTGCGCTCGCTCGTCGTGGCGTTGCCACGCCTTCGCTCCCGCGCCTGGTCCTCACCCCCCACGCGCTCTCTGAGACGTGGCCTTACCCCTGGCCGGGGTTACCCTAACCCGGCCAGGGGTAAGGCCGCACCTCAGCGCTCCTGTCGGTCTGTCTGGCAAGGCGCGAGGAGCGGAGTGTAGTCGGGTGCTACACGACCGACGAGCAACGCCGTTCAGACGGGGCGACAGGCGCGCCCTGCGGGAGAGCGCGTGGGCGGCGATGACCGCGTTGCGCTCGCTCGTCGTGGCGTTGCCACGCCTTCGCTCCCGCGCCTTGTCCTCACCCCCCACGCACTCTCTGAGACGTGGCCTTACCCCTGGCCGGGTTAGTATACTGTCGCGTTTAGACGCGCGCCGGGGCACTTTGCCCCGCGTCCCTTATCGAGGTACTGCCTTGGACCCGGCACGACTTTCGGACTTCATCACGCGCCACTGGGAGCTGGTGGCCGCATTCGTGGTACTGCTCATCGCGCTCGGCGCGACCGAACTGTGGCGACTGTTCGGCGGCCAGAAGCGGATCGAGCCACAGGAGGCCATTCGCCTGATCAACCGCGAGGACGCGTTGCTGTTGGACGTCCGGCAGGCGGCGGAATACAAGAAGTCGCACATCATCAATGCCCGCAACGTGCCGCAGGAGAAACTCGACGAGGAGGCGGACCGGCTCAGCCGGGAGGGCAACCGCCCCGTCATTGCCTACTGCAACACCGGCGCCAACGCGCAGCGTGCCGCAGCGCGCCTGGCCCGTGCCGGCAATGGACGGGTGTATATCCTCAAGGGCGGCATCCAGGCGTGGAAGAGCGCCGGCATGCCGCTGGAGGGCAAATGACGCACATGAAGATCGTGATGTACAGCACCGGAGCCTGCCCTTTCTGCATGATGGCCCGGCAACTGCTGGAGACCAAGGGCGTGGATTACGAGGAAATCCGCGTGGACAAGGAGGCCGGGGCACGCCAGCAGATGGAACGGGTGAGCGGCCGCCATACGGTGCCCCAGATATTCATCGGCGAGCGTCACGTGGGTGGCTTCGACGAGCTGCAGGCTCTCGAGCGGGACGGGGAGCTGGATGCTCTGCTGGTCGACGTGCCCGGGGCACGGACCGCCGGCGGGGACAACTGACCGGGAGAGACCATGACGGACGATGCAGAGCGGGCCGGGACAGGCGGCGAAGAGGCGGAAGACCAGCGCCAGCTGGTGATGCAGAAGATCTATCTCAAGGACGCTTCCTTCGAGTCGCCTTCCGCGCCGCAGGTGTTCACGCAGGAGTGGAATCCGCGGGTGGATGTCGATCTCAGCACCCAGGCCGAGGGCCTCGACGAGTCCAACTACCAGGTGCTGCTGCAGGTCACGGTGACGGCACGCCAGGAGGACCAGACCGCGTTCCTCGCGGAGGTCCAGCAGGCCGGGGTGTTCACCGTCGAGGGGCTCGACGACGACGAGCGCGGTCATGCCCTGGGCGCCTATTGCCCCGCGGCCCTGTTCCCCTTCGCCCGCGAGGCCGTGGCCGACCTGGTGGCCAAGGGCGGTTTCCCCCAGCTGCTGCTGGCGCCGGTGAACTTCGACGCCCTGTACGCCGACCATCTGCAGCGGCAGCAGGCGGAGCAGGGCGACGGCGGAACCCGGCACTGAGCCGGAAGGGTCAATGAGCAGCGGCGCGCGGCAAATCGGCGTGATCGGGGCGGGATCCTGGGGCACCGCCCTGGCGATCCAGCTGGCCCGCTGCGGCAGCCGGGTGCTGCTGTGGGGACGCGACCCGCGGCAGATCGCGCACATGGCCGGCGAGCGGGAGAATGCCCGCTACCTGCCGGGGTGCCCGTTCCCGGATGGGCTGACCCCCGAGGGCGACCTCGATGGCCTGCTCCGGGACTGCCGCGACCTCCTGGTGGCCGTCCCGAGTGACGCTTTCCGGGAGACCCTGGTCCGGGTTCGCCGGGGACTGCGCCCGGACACGCGCGTGGCCTGGGGGACCAAGGGACTGGAGCTGTCTTCCGGGTTGCTGGCGCACGAGGTCGCCGGCGAGGTGCTGGGGCGCGACATCCCGGTCGCGGTGCTTTCCGGACCCACGTTCGCCGGCGAGGTCGCGCGCGGGCTGCCGGCCGCCATCACGGTCGCAGCAACCGACCGGGAGTTCGCCTTCGACTTGGCCCAGCGGCTTTACGACGGACGCTTCCGCGCCTATACATCGCAGGACATGCCCGGGGTCGAGGTCGGCGGTGCGGTCAAGAACGTGATGGCGATCGCCGCCGGGATCTCGGACGGCCTGCGTTTCGGCGCCAATGCCCGCGCCGCCCTGATCACGCGCGGGCTGGCCGAGATCATGCGCCTGGGCACCGCGCTGGGAGGAGAACTCAAGACCTTCATGGGGCTCGCGGGGCTGGGCGACCTGGTGCTGACCTGCACCGACGACCAGTCCCGCAACCGGCGCATGGGCCTGGCCCTTGCCGCCGGCCGCGGCGCTGACCAGGCGCGGGCGCGGATCGGCTTGGTGGAGGGCGTGCACGCCGCGCGCGCGGTGTGGGAGAAGGCGCGGAGCCGGGGCGTCGAAATGCCGATCACCGAGCACGTCTATCGAGTCCTGTACGAGGGCATGGCGCCGCGCGAGGCGGTCGAATCGCTCACCACCGGGGAGCCGAAGCAGGAGCTCTAGGGTGACGCTGAAAAAGGCCACGGATGGTTTTCGGCGACCCCCCGGAGGCGGCGACCGCGTCAGTGCGGCCAGTTGCTGAAGCCGTTCTGGCGCCAGGCCTCGTACACCGCGATCGCCACGCTGTTGGACAGGTTGATGCTGCGAATTCCCGGACGCATCGGGATCCGCAGCCGCTGCGGTGCGGCGATGCTCTGCAGCACCTCGTCCGGCAGGCCCCGGGTCTCCGGCCCGAACAGCAGCGCGTCGCGGTCCCGCCAGCAGACCTCGTGGTAGAATCGGCTGGCGCGCGTGGAGAAGGCGAACAGCCGCGGGGGCGCGGTTGCGGCGCGGAATGCGTCGAGGCTGTCGTGCTCGTGCAGGGTCATCCGCTCGTGGTAATCGAGGCCGGCACGGCGCATGCGCGCGTCGCTGAGCTCGAAGCCCAGCGGGTGGATAAGGTGCAGCCGGCAGCCGGCGTTGGCGCACAGCCGGATGATGTTGCCGGTGTTGGGCGGGATCTCCGGCTGGAACAGGACCACGTGCAGCATATCAATCGGAGGACGGGCCGGGCGGGCCGCCATGGCTGAGAGCGAGCACAACCCGCTGGCGCTGGACTTCTGCGGCCTGCGCTTCGACAGTCCGCTGGTGCTGCTGTCGGGCTGCGTCGGCTTCGGCGAAGAGTATACGCGGGTGGCGGGCTTTTCCAACCGCGACGTCGGCGCCGTCTGCCTCAAGGGCACCACCCTCGAGCCGCGCCCGGGCAACCCTCCGCACCGGCTGTGGGAGACGCCCGCCGGCATGCTCAACGCCATCGGGCTGCAGAACCCGGGGGCCCGTCACGTGGTACGCGAGATCCTGCCGACGCTGGATTTCACCGAGACCCGTTTCATCGCCAACGTCTCCGGCTCCACCGTGGAGGAGTACGAGGCGGTCACGCGGATCTTCGACGACTCTCCCGTGGACGCGATCGAGATCAACATC
>Ga0102944_1000326_pt1 | contig 37475 bp, 36 predicted proteins | sample SalPonD_shore_MG_FD_78172 | JGI IMG/M metagenome (GOLD analysis project Ga0102944, IMG submission 78172) | Salt pond soil microbial communities from South San Francisco under conditions of wetland restoration - Salt Pond MetaG... | ecosystem: Environmental > Aquatic > Marine > Intertidal zone >... | reverse complement strand
CCGGCGGCCGCGCCAAATATATTTTTCGGAAGGTTGCTGAACATATTGTCCCCCAGGCGATATCCAATCGCAAAGATAAAATGGGATTTCCGGTACCGCTGAGCGAGTGGTATCAGGATGGTCCGGTTCGGGATTTTATCATTCAAACCTTGATGAGTCAAAGTGCCCGGGAACGGGGAATCTATGATATAGAAAATATTGAACCTACCATTAAAAATGAACGGGCTTTCGGAAGAGGCATCTGGGGGTTACTGAATATAGAACTCTGGATGCAAACGTTCATTGATAGTCATTAAAGCAGCAGCGTCCTGGGATTGACGATTGGATAACCACAAAATCCGATACTTATTGCGGATGTTATCTCGTTATTGGAGCAGGAATGAGAACAAATTATTAGAATTACCTGTTCCGCATCTCCCATATGATTACCAGACGCAGCTTCCGCCACGGCTATCCGAGGTAGGATTACCCTCCTGGGCAAACGAATTCGGGAAGGAGGGCCTAGTTCCGGTGCCGGAACAGTTCATCCGGAATGATCTTGGTCCTCTCTGGGAACAGACAGACTGGTGGAATGTGATATTCTGGTACTTGAACGGGACCGCCGAACGCTGCTATGAGCAAAAGCACGAAGTGATACACTCCTACAGTTCCAGATTGGACGGCTGGAATGCAGTGCTCTGGGAAAAAGCCTGGGTGAACAGAATTGCCCTTTTTCTGCGCCGCTGGTGTGCCCGGACATTCCAGCAACAGGAACAGGAGTTATTCGGAGAGCTTCCGGCGCCTGAAATCCTCCTCACGCATGACGTCGATGCCGTCCGGAAAACACCGGCAATCCTGCTGAAACAATCGCTATTTAACGGATATAATGTGTTTCGATCCTTGTGGCGCCGTGAGTTGGATACCACGTACTCAACTTTCATCAAAGGAATCAATTTTTTAACACAGAAGGCCGACTATTGGCGTATAACCGAAATACTGGATCTCGAGCAACAGCATAACATCAGGAGTTATTTCAATTTTTATGGCGGCAACTTTCCCGGACAGACTCTGAAACAGCAATTATTTGATCCTGCTTATTCAGTGTTAGAACCTCGTCTACGGGATCAGGTAAAAAATTTAATCCGGAGAGGCTGGCATATCGGTCTCCATCAATCGTTCGATTCATGGAGAAACAGTGAGAAAATGGCAGAGGAACGGGAGCGACTGGAGCAAGCGGCCGGAATACCGATTCGGAGTTGCCGTCAACATTGGTTGCGCTTCTCGTGGGCGGATACCTGGAGAGCCCAGCAACAAGCCGGTTTCGAGCTGGATATGACTTTAGGATTTAACGACCGGCCCGGATTCAGGAATGGCGCGGCACTGTGTTTTTCACCATGGTCCGACGAAGAGAGGCGAGAAATGCAGATTCGTGCTGTTCCAATGATACTGATGGATTCTCAACTGTTTGATTACACTCAGTTTACGGATGCTGATCGCATTGAAGAATTGAAGAAATGGATTAATGAAGTGCAATCCGTATTTGGGATAGCGAGTGTGATCTGGCACCAGAGGACGTTCAGCGACGATTACAATTGGGGAGGAGCGTACCAATCACTGTTACAATTACTGGAGTGACCTGTTAGCCCTCATGGAAATTTCTCCACCCGCACAAAATAATCCGTATCTGGATGAGATATACCGAGTACTGCCACGTTTACTGGCACTTTATGATCGGGATAACACCAGCCCGACATACGGGGTGGGTGATCGACTTTACTGGGCCTGGAAGGTGAAAGATTTTGCAAATGGGACTTTCCAGGGAGCAGCTCACGGGCTCGCCAGGCTACTCCATCATGATCTGCTGCCTGATTATGTTAGTGAGCGCGCCGTACTTGAACGAATCGATGCGATGTTCCGGGGGGCGCAATATATTTCCTACCCGAACGGGAGCGCGGTTGAGGCGTTTCCCTATGAAAATTCATTCTGTGTAACCGCGCTTGTGGCGTATGATCTCCTCACAGCGATTGAAATACTTGCATCTGCCCTCCCGGAGAAGAACCGGACACGTTACCTCCGTATCGTGCGACCGATGATACAGTTCGTTGAGCGGTCGGAGGAGACCCATGCTTTCATCTCGAACCATCTGGCCACCGCAGCGGCAGCATTGTATAAATGGAATCATCTGACAGCGGAAAGCGGCAGAAGCCGGGCAGATGTACTGCTTGAGCGCATTCTGGACGAACAGTCGGAGGATGGATGGTATCGTGAATACGAAGGGGCTGATCCTGGCTATCAATCGCTGGCTACGGACTATCTCGCTGATATCCATGCCATGACAAGGTACAAACGATTTGAGGATTCTCTCGCCCGCTCCCTACAATTTCTCTGGTATTTCGCCCATCCGGATGGTTCCTTCGGAGGGCATTACGGGAGCAGAAATACCAGATTCTATTTTCCGGCAGGGATCAAATACCTGGCAGGGGAAATCCCGGAAGCAACTGTACTGGCAGAATATATGGAACATTCCATAACCCGGCATTCGGTGGTCACTCTTGATACTCTGGATGAATCCAACCTGATACCCATGTTTAACAGCTATTGCCGGGCGGCTGCACTCTGGCGTGTCCGGACAGCAGAGAGCTCCGGTGAAGATCCCGTTCTCCCTGCGCTTCAGCGAGAATATCACAGAAAAAGATTCGATGAAGCGGGGCTGCTCATCGACAATACTCCCCGGGCATATACCATCGTTTCCTGGCAGAAAGGCGGTGTATGCTATCATTTTTCCAAAGAAAACGGGACGAGGATTATAGATACCGGTGTGGTAGGCAAATCACCGGCAGGCGAGCTTTTCAGCTCACAAACCAGCCAGCCGGAAAATTCACTGAGAGTGGGCGATAAGGTCATCACTGTAGAAGCTGCTCTCACCACACTGCATAAGGAATATCCTGCTCCGTTGAAGTTCCTCCTGCTCCGGGTACTGAATCTTACCGTAATGCGGATCCGGTGGATTCGGGAATTTATCAAGCGGCGGTTGGTGAAACGACTGATTACCGGGAGGAAGGTGCTATCCATCCGGAATAAACGGACTATTACTTTGGGAGAGCATCTTCATATCAATGACGAATGGATCCCGGCGAATTGTAATCTGGAGCGTGTGGAAGTTCCGCAGCCGTTCAGTGCAATTCATATGGCAAGCCAGGGATACTGGCAGCGGCAGGATGACTCCCGATGATCCCGCGGCTAAAACCCCGGTTGGGATTGTCTGAACTGGCTGCTGCCCTGCAATTTTGGGAACGCAACGGTGTGGAGGTATTCGAAGCGGAGTTCGCCGCACGGATGGGGCAGGATCATGCACTGGCATTTCCATACGGGAGAACAGGATTACAGCTGCTGCTCGAGGCTATGGGTTTACAAAACAAGGAAATAATCTGCCCGGCATATACCTGTGTCGTGGTGCCCCATGCTATTGTGTACAGCGGGAACACACCCGTATTTGTTGATTGTGCTCCCGATGATTTCAACATGGACCTTGACCTTGCGGAACAGGCGATCACCGAGAACACCGGCGCTATCATCCCTACCTCGCTGTTCGGGTACCCGGTTGATTTGGACCGTCTGAATGCGGTACGAAACCACCATCCTGATGTGAAGATCATTCAGGACTGTGCCCACAGTTTTCAGGCCGGGTGGAATTCCCGACCAGTGAATAAAGAGGGCATTGCGGCCTTGTACGGTTTGAATATCAGCAAATTGCTGACCTCGATTTTCGGTGGGATGATTACGACCGATGATCACACACTCTATAGGAAGCTAAAAGCACATCGCGATGAGCGGCAGAGTCCACCCTCCTGGCAAAAAGGGCTGAAGCGATTTCTCTACCTGATGGCGGTCTATCCCACCTTCTGGGGGCCAGTGTACGGGATGGTTAACCGGTTGGAACGGTCCGGGTTGATTGATCGGTTTGTCCGATACTATGACGAAACCTCAATCGATATGCCCGACGACTATCTGATCGGAATGAGTCCGGTTGAAGGTAGAGTCGGCCGTGCCAATCTGCACAAATATGACCGGATCATTGCCAGCCGGCGAGATGCTGCACAATATTACCATGAGATATTGCCGCATCGACCGGATTTTATCCATCCGCCGGTGGTCAACGGAGCCACTTATTCTCACTATGTTGTGGAGGTTCAGGATCGGCAGTGGTGGCTGCAGCAGGGTTTAAAACGGGGTGTACAACTGGGGTGGCTGATCGAATATACTATCCCGGAAATGAATGCTTACGGCAGCCATCCTCCGGATGCCTTTCCAAACGCAGCCCGATTGGCGCGGCATACTATCAACCTTCCGGTCTGGGGAGGATCGGCGGTTGCGAAAAGGGTGGTTAATTGCATTCGCCTATTGTTGGATTTCGCTTAGCTCTTAACTTGTTTATCTGATGTCATGATGATATGCCAGTTGTAGCAAGTACACTAATCAAGAATAATGAAAGCTTCGCGGGAAAAATACTGCGGCTTCGGGGCGCAATAACCTCGGGAAGAAAAGCAGCATATTTGGGATTACTTCTCCATGCTTTCCGCCCAGTGAGTTTGTTGATTGATTCTATTATCGCAAACCTGTTCCTTCGCTGCCAGGTGTGGCCAATAGAACCAATGCCATCCTCCCTGATGATTGTAAGCCCGCCCCGTGCCGGAAGTACGCTGATTTATCAGGTATTGACCAGGGTTATTCCCTCAGTCTATTACTCAAATTTCCACTATCTTTTCCCTGAATCAGCCTCTCATTTTATGAATAGATTCAATTTATTTGGAAAGACAGTAAATGAGTATGCAAACTATTATGGATATTCTCCGGAACTGCACGACGTCAATGAGGGTAATGCATTGCTGAATAGAATTCTCAACAGGAAAGAGCCTCAGGCGATCCGTGGCGAGTTTATACGAATCCTGGGATGGATGAAAGCCAGCCCGGATCGCCCCTTCCTCTTTAAAAATGTCCGCCATTATGGTGATATTGCGGCATTGCACGAAGCGATCCCTGAATTAAACTTTTTGCGCATTCACAGGAATACAGAACATATTATTCGAAGTGAACTGATAGGATATCGGGAGCTCGGCACATTTCATCCGGTACCGCCTGAACTTTGGAACAGTCAGATTTCTGATCCGATTGAGTTCTGTGTCCGACAAATTCAAGTAATTGAACGTACCCTGGATAGACAATTTGAACTGTTACCCTCATCCGTGAAAACAGAGTGGGAATATGAGGAGTTCTGCAAGAATCCGGAACCACACATCGAGTCCCTTGCGTCAGAAAATCTCCACTTGAATCGAGAGCAGCTTCGGTTTGACAATCTGACAGTGAATCTACAACCACGTAGTTATCCTGAGGAAGATTTCGTTGCTATCCGAGAATATCTTGAGGAAAAGCTCTAAAAACGATGAAAGAAAAGGTACAGACTAGGCGAATCGATTGACTCATGAAAAAATTAGGCAAGTTCATCGAGCTTTATGGATATCGCGGGCTACTCCTTGCGATATTTCATCCAATCACATTCCTGGTTACAAACCCGATACGGTTGATCCAGACGCTCCGGAACTGTAGAATCCTTGCCTCAGGAAGACGGTGGCGTGATTATCCGCACTTTTTGGCGAGACCGGCTCTTAACTCACTTTTTTATTGGACGCGGGCCCTGAACCTGTATCGTTATGGCAGGACCGGAAAAAGCCCATACCTTGGTTTGGGTGAATATGACCTTTCTCGGACATTCCACTACTCTCTTCCCTCATTATATCTCTATTGGAATGCCGGAGCAGTCCTGTTGCTTGCCGGGATATCGGGATGGTGGATGACGCATTTTATGTGGCTCGGTGTACCGGGAATCAAGATGAACTGGCTTTCCCTCATCATGTTCTTAGTACTAATTAGCAATTCACTGTATGTCAATGCCTTTGGAAAACAGAACTATAATATAGCCGGCTGGATTTTTGTGCCTCTGATATTCTATGGCTGGTATACACAGCACTGGATATTAGTGGCCCTGGCTGCATTGGCAGCAAGCTTCGGTTCCATGACCGTGGTGTTTCTCCTCACCTGTCTCTCACTGGTGTATTCATTTTACCAGGGATCGTTGTTCCCTGTGCTGTCAATGGTACCTGCAGGGATAAAGCTCTTTACACATTTTTGGCCGCTTCTATTACATGGGAGAATGAGGCAGGCTTTGTCCGGGGTTGCCCGAGCTATCGGAGTTGCTCCAAAGAAGGCCAAGTATGTACGTACCGAGATGGTCACATTTGATATCGAACAGGCCTATAAACTCCTGCTCTATGCACAGTTTATGTGTATCTATTTCCTGGCTACCAACCGGATCCCAGTAATATTTTTTACTTCATTTATTATCTGGTTGGTAAACGCAAATTTTAAAAGATTCGCCGACGAGCAGTCCCCATTGATGCTGTTGTTTAGTGCCGGAACGTTCACTATGATCACAAGTGACGTCCAGAGCGTAACACTGCTCGTTTCCTTCTGGCTATTTATTACACCGCTTTTTCCCTTTAATAAACCGCTTGAGGGGACGCATTTTCTGCTGCTGCCGGTATTGAAGCCGTTTGACGTACGACCAATTCTGACGGACCTTTTTGAATTCTTAGCACCCGTCCCAGCGAAATCTAGGGTACTCATGGCCTTTGATGATCCCGGGAACAGATATGAAAGCGTATTGGATGGTTATCGCAGGCTGCTGGAAACTGTCCATTATGTAGCAACAGTGAACAACATCCATTTCATGCCGGACTGGTGGGGTATCTTTGAATTGAACTACGAAGGTGCCCCGGATTTCTGGGGGCGGAGTGTGGAAGAAGTCCAACAAAATGTCAAAGAATGGAACGCAGAGTACATCATAGTATATCAAACGGAAAACGAGGAGTTAGACGCGAAATGGGAGAGATCCGGGTTCATAGTGCTCTCGAGGTTTTCCTGGAAGAAATATGATAGGGGATTCTTGCCCATTAAACCCTACAATAAGAGACCTCCTCATTGGTGGTTATTAAAATCAATAAGTTGAGGGAGCAATGGCGAACCTTGTGAAATATATAAGAAATGAGATCCACTATTAAGGATTTATTCTGTCAGGAATAACGGTATGTATGCAAATGAAAAAATCTACGATATCTTGATTTCGCCAGATGATAAAACACCTCTAAATAGAAACCTGGTTTCAGCGAGCGGAATCAGGTATGATAAAACAAGTTCTGGCATCTTTCTCCTTGATACTAAAGATGAAAGATCCTTGGATATAGTTTATAAACATAAAATGTTCAAAAAATGGGACTCAATAATCAACGAACGAATTAGATATTATACTGAAAATAAAAGTATCGCCGGCATACTTGCCAATATGGGGTATAACTCAATTAAGTATTTCAATGGGAAATTGGGGAAAGGTAAATTACTCTTAGATATCGGGTGTGGAGATGGCAGTCAACTGCGAAATATTGAAAACCGGGAGTTCTATATCGGTATCGATAAAAATTTAGACAGGTTAGAAATACTTAAAAGAAGATATCCCGAAGTTACCGCAATTTATGGTGATGCCTCGAGCTTGCCCTTTAAAACTGGAACAATTGAATATATATACTCATCAAATGCTTTTGAGCATATGTGGTATTTGAAAGAAGTGGTTTACGAATGTTACCGATGCACGTATCCCTCAGGAGAGATGGTAATTGTTTTTCCGACCGAAGGTGGATTATGGAATATGGGAAGAAAACTGTTCTCTAAGCCACATTTCACCCGGAAATATCCGGAACTAAATTTCGAGTTGATTTCTCGTATCGAGCACTGTAACAATGCATCGCAGATTATCAGAACCCTTAAAACATTTTTTAAAACTGATGTAAAATATCTCCCCACCCGAATCCCTACGATATATTTAAATGCTCTGGTGAAAATAAAATGTGTGCACTTCGATAAGACAGAAAATCACTTTCTCCAATCCGAATAGTACAGCGGTCCTCTCCAGAAATGGGTAGCAGACATGATATCTGCATATCCCGGCTGAAAAAAGGATGTAGCAGAACTACTGTTTTTTCACTAGGAAAATAACTTCACGTATGGGTGGAAATGTCTGGCTTCGTGTTCTAGAGGATGCAGTCCGCATTAACATACTTAACCGGATTGATCACGAACATTGCAGGGAATCAGGAGTGAATCACAGCATTTTTAGGTAAAATACAGTCATTGTTATTCTTCCTATTCGATATAGTGTTGGTTCAAAGTTTATGAGTTAATGTTTTAGAACTTCAAAATCACTATCAAGAGACAAAATGGAAATAGATAGTATACATCCTAATACTTGAAAATACGATATCTAATGGATAAATCCGTCGAACCAGTCTTTCACATTCATCATTCGCTTTTCAATTTCAACGAAGACAATTTGATCATTCTCATCGAAACAGCCTGTGTATTTTAAGCCGAGCATAAATACACCTCCATAGAACATAAAGTAGGCTGCGCCGATAAGGAAAGACTGAGGAGTAAAAACCATACGCATAATCGCAGCAAGTCCGATTGATAACATGCAAATTTTTATGAAGTACCGGGTGAAGGGCTGGATCTCTACTATCCGGTATATCTCAATTAAGGTGAGAGCATTCAATGTAATCAACGAGACAGCTGAAGCAATTGCGCTTCCAATAATACCGTACAATGGGATGAGTAGGTAATTCAATATTATGTTCAATAGAAAAATAGCGGTATTATTCAGGAGCATGAGACGGGTGCGTCCCAGAACAATTAAAAGATTACCGGTAGGCCCAACCGATGAAGCTAATAAGAATCCCAGGGAAATAATGCGAAGAACAGGGGCAGCTTCAACAAATTGTTTCCCGAAGATGACCACAAGAAAAAATTCAGGGAAAAAGAAAATCAGAGAAAACAGAGGGATGGTCAGCAAGAAAATCCATTTTGTGGAGATTGAAAAGGTCTTATCAAGATTAGTGATATCACTCCCGGCATAATATTCAGTCATGGAGGGCAGGAGAAAAGGAGTAAAGGAGCTGATAATAATCGTGAGCAACTGAGCAATAGGGACTGCTGCATTGTAAATTCCCACTTCGGACTGATTCAGGAAGTACCCGATCATCAGAATATCCACCTTATACAACAGCATATAAGCGATACTGGCCATCATCAACGGCCAGGAGAAGGAAAATAGGGTCGAGAATTCTTTAAACAGGCCGCTGGATTTATAGGTGCTGATTGGAGTGAGAGTGAAGAGACCGCTGGTACCGAGTAATCCTATAGCAAGATGGGCGCCCAAGTATGCTAGTCCGAGATATCTAACAGGACCGTTCAGTACCGTGACCGCCAGCACGGCCAGGAAGATCGCCGCGAAACGCAATAAATCCTTGACCAGTACGTAGTAAACCATTTTCTTGTATGCCTTAAACACACTGGCAGATAATTCTATGAAAATATAGACAACAAGAGTAAAACTGAAATAACGAAAAAAAGGTATCAATTGTTCATTTTTAAAAACACTGACAGCAATTAGATCGCTGTAGCGATACAGTAGAAATGCTAATACGCTGGCTATGAGTGTGCTGATGAAATAGGCGGAGAAGATTAAACTCCTCACGTTCGCATGTTTGCCTTTTCCAATATAGAAAGGGATCTGCCGGGAAACGGAATTCGTAAGCCCCATTAATGCTATCCGGGAGGCCATCACCATCACTGCCAGTGAGGTGCTTATCATGCCATACCCCTCCGGTCCGTATCCTCTTGCTATCAGAGCCCGAATGAAATAGCCGAAGATCCGGGCAATTATTGTTGCCGCGAAAACCACCCCCGCGCCCTTCGCTATACCGCGAACCAGTCTTTCATGTTGTAATTGCTTTGAAACCATAGTAAAGTTTAGCGAATCGCAGCTGTGGATAATAGCGATTTTTAGACCATCGTCGCCATGCATGGTGCTGATAATGAGGTGAGAATAACCGAAATTTTCGCATGAGTGATTATAAAAAAAGTGGATTATTATAACAGAGATAATCGCAAGATCGGAAGGATACTGACTCCATGAATCCTTACCAATCCGCCGGACGTGTGAAGGCGTTCTTGTTTTTATTTGCCATCGCGATCATATTGGGCGCCTTGATTTATACGCAATCCCTGGTGAGCCGGCTGCGCGATGATATCCGGGAATACCTGAATTTCTACGCGGATGTCTATGCAGAAACGGCGACCGATTTTCAAACGACCGATTCCCGGTTTTTCTTCGAAAAGGTTATTCAGCGGATTAACTTTCCGGTGATTATCAGCAGCCAGCGGGATGCACATCCCACGGCCTGGAAAAATATCGGTATCCCCGTGGATGCCACCGGACCGGAAAGTCTGTCAGAGATCACCCAGCGTATGCACAAGATGGATGAAGCCAACGAGCCGATTCCCATGCATTTCGAAGAGATAGTTCTTGGCTATATCCATTATGGAGATTCCCGGATTATCCGGGAGTTGCGCTCACTGCCTTATATCGAAATTGTAGTCGTGGCGTTGTTTATTTTGATTGGCTATATGGGGTACCAGACGATCCGGAAAAGTGAACAGCGGCTTATCTGGGTAGGCATGGCCCGGGAAACAGCCCATCAACTGGGGACACCGATCTCTTCTCTGCTGGGATGGATTGCGCTGCTCCGGGACAAGGGGCTTCCGGAAGGTACGCACCACATCCTGGATCAGATGCGGAATGATATCCGGCGGCTTGAACAAATTACCGCCCGTTTTTCACAGATCAGCTCTCGGGAGGAATTGGTGGATGGAGAACTGGGAGAAGTCATTGATGATGCGGTGGGATATATTCGCAAACGGCTGCCGCATACGAATAAATCAGTACAAATAGAGGTGCAGGGAACTACCGCCGTTGAGTTGCCAATGAATAAGGAACTGCTGGAATGGGCATTGGAGAATTTGATTAAGAACGGAATCGATGCCATCGAGAAGCCGAACGGCACCATCCGGATAGAGGTGGCTACGAGCAATGCCCGAACCATAACAATCGACGTGATTGACACCGGAAGAGGTATCACAGGTCTGACGGATAAGAATAATATCTTTAAGCCGGGATACTCTACAAAGAAACGTGGCTGGGGACTCGGATTATCTCTCACCAAACGCATTGTGGAAGAATATCACCAGGGAAAGCTTGAGCTCGTGACTACCTCTCCCTCGGAAGGGACGACCATGCGGATTACACTGGACAGGGAGAAACTATCCCGGTTGAGATCCTCCGCAACTGGTACTGGAGGAAAATCGAACTAATTGATTCAACGTCAGAGAATTACTCTTTATTATTTCATGCGTGAGGGTTAATTTCCTGGTAGAAGATGTGAAGAAATCATACGTATCAAAATATAGATCTAAAGGAGCCTCATCATGAATAAATTATTTAAGACGCGCACTGCGGAAGCGCACTGTGATATTCCCTGCGGAGTGTATGAGAATAATACCATTAAGCACGCTGCAGAGACCGTTTTCAAGATGGCCACAAAAATGCATGACCTGGAACATCCCGGGGCGAACGCCTCGAAAGAAGAGAAAGTGGCCTATCATAATACGCTTTCCAGATATGTCATAGTCAAGGAAGAATATGCCCATATTTGCAAGGAGCAGCTTTTGATTCTCTGGACGGATTATTTCAAGCCCGAACATCTGGACCAGGTACCGGATTTGCATGATAAGGTTTGGAAAGCCACCAAACTGTGCTCGAAAGTGAAACGGGAAGGAACTGTCGAGTCGGCGACGAATTTGAAAAATGCCGTCAAAGAGATTGCTGATATCTTTGAACAGGTGGAAGGCAGTACGGCTACTTACGAGTATTAATGTGCATCAGGCGCTATAAAATCACTGGCTGGAGCATGACGCCCTCTTTGAGAGAGGGCGCTCGTGTTTTAGCCAGTACCATTTTCCGATTGCGCCTGGCAGATGTTGTGGTATGCCGGCATCCGGTGACAGGCCGGGAGACGATAAAACGGATCGTCCGCCAACACGAAGATCGGTATTATGTTGAGGGTGATAATCTGTCGATGTCAACAGATAGCAGACAGTTCGGCCCGGTGACAGAGCAGGATATCGTAGCAAAAGTGCTCCTGCAATACCGGCCGAGGTTTCGGGTCTATCTCTGAGATCTGGTGCGGTTCGTAGTGTGCCGATATCGGTGCCCGGATTAATTTGTTTGCAAATCCTGAATGAGTTCCGTCCGCAGGTCGTTCTGTACCGGGGAAGAGGCATGGTAGGAATCGTGCCGGATCACCAGAGAAACGGCCGTATTCGGATCACAGAACATATCTCTGGTAGGCTTACTGAACTGAAACCGGCCAGTGTAGGCTGGCTGTCGAATATTACCCTCCATCTCGAATGTTCCGTAGACTTGCTCAGATTCGTTAATCCCGAACCAGATGGTTTGTGGTCGTGTGAGCTGCTGAAACTGGTGTAACACCGGTTGGATGGCTTCTTTTTTCGTGATGTTCAGCTGAATCACGCCGCACAGTTCATCAGGACCGGGCAGCAGTGGTGTATACAAGTCAATGAGCTGATGGACAGCGGCATCTTTCAGGGCGCGCTCTGCCCGGACGGCTTCCTGGATATAATATCGTATCGTCTCACGATTTTCAAAAGTCACGAGCAGTGAAGGTCCCAGGGAGAGGGTTCGTTTGCGTTTTAAGGCCACCATCTTCTCTCGGATTTTTGTCCGCTGCCGGTTGTACTCATAGATGTTTTGAATGTCATCTATCGCAAGAGATTTCATAGATTTAGCCCAGCGTGACATCCAGAAACATCATCAGGACGAACCCGATCAGGACCCCGAAGGTGGCTTCGAGTTCGTAGCCCTTCCTATGGGATTCGGGGATAATTTCATTGCTGATCACATAGAGCATGGCACCGGCAGCGAAGGCGAGGCCCCAGGGAAGCAACGGAAGGAATATGTGAACCACCCCGGCCCCCAGTGCTCCACCAATCGGTTCCACCAGTCCGGTGAGTAATGCGATTCCGCATGCAGCGAGCCTGGTATAGTGGTGCGACACCAGGGCCAGGGCAACCACCAGACCTTCCGGCAGGTTCTGGAGACCGATGCCAATTGCAAGCACAACACCGTTATGAATATCCCCGGTGCCAAACCCGACGCCTACCGCCATTCCCTCGGGAAAGTTGTGCAGCGTGATAGCAATGATAAACAACCAGATGCGGCGAAGTTTCGCGATATCCGCTCCCTCTCTTCCTTTGATAAAATGTTCGTGCGGAAGGTAGCGGTCCCCGAGAAACAGAAAGACGCCCCCCAGCAATATCCCTATAACAATAATAAGAGCAGAGAGCACGGAACTGCCCGTATTTTGATTAGCGGCTTCAATGCCCGGAATAATGAGCGAGAAAGAGGTGGCCGCTAACATGACTCCGGCACCGAACCCCAGCATGGAATCCTGAGCACGCACAGAGATCTTCTGGGTAAAGAATACCGGAAGCGAACCGATGCCGGTGGCGCTGCCGGCTGCGAGACTCGCAACCACTCCCAATATGACGATTGATGTGTCTGATAACTGTGCTATGAAGGTATCCATCCCGTGTCTTCTCCCGAGTGTTGTATTGTGAGTTTCCGTTCCGCCTGATTCCCTGCGTTACGCATAACCAGGTGGTGAGCATACCGTCTGTTCATGCTGTGCGGTCCGGTTTTCTGGCAGCCACGCCAAAGGCCCGCGGCCGGCGTTTGATATCGTTGAATCGGGCTGCTGTGAGTCGCTGAATTACGCCCCCGGTGGTTGTGCCGCCGGATGGACTTTCCGGATCCCCTATATAGTGAAAAAGACGGCCGCCCGGTTGCAATACCCGATATAATTCCTCATAGAATGCCCGGCCATATAAATCCCCGGCCATAGTGAATACCGGAGGATCATGAATTATGGCAGAGAACGAGCGATCATTGAACTGCAAAATTTCTTCACTGGAATTCCCGAGAATACGTGTGATATTGGTCCGGGTGAACAATTCCTGTGACCAGGGATTCAGTTCGGCGATCTCGAGCACCATGGGATCCAGTTCGATGGTTGACACCTGTTTTGCCTTCCGTGCTGCCTGTATAGCCGTGTAACCCAAGCCGGTCGCTGTATCCAGCACCCGACCGGACAGCCGGCCGCCCGCCGCGATCTTTTCCCTGGTATCCTGCCAGGGATCTATGCCTTTTATCCGATGCATGAGGGTGCCGGAGATGAGAAGAGTCGGAGCGGTCTGGGTGGGCATTAAACTGTAGTATCGATTGGTTTCTTCCGAAAATCGCTGGATCTTGTAAGCAGTCCCTCCTTCAATATAGTAACAACTGTTCCCGGATTTCTGAATTGTTTCAATCTCCTTCCACCCAATCAGTTCCTGCCCGGGAAATTCCGCGCCTGCGTCTTTCACGGCCACTTCAACCTGGGAGAGGCCAAGATCCGGGGAACTGGTCGTATGGCGTATCGCTGTGTCTCTCGCCTGTACTAAAGGTTCCGTCTGATAATGTGACAAGACCATATCCGCTTCGTGCGTGTTCCAACTCTGTTAAGTATAGTATATCTGGTACTCTACATCAATATAAAGCCAGTTACTAACCTTTTCCGGCTCAGTTCGAATTCCAGGGAATACTCTACCGGATGGGTGGGGTACGCCTGTCTCCCTGAACTGTACGGCAGCGGTCTCTCCCTATCTATACTTGACAATCACCGGCAGACGGCGTAAAATGTAATATTTCGTGAATGCAAAACTACATTAGGAAGGAAGAAGAAGACATTGGTGTTAGCAGAACTTTACGCACTGGCCCAACCGGCCGAGGGGCAGGAGCCGAATATTTTAGCCACGTTGTTACCTATTATCATTATTTTTGCCATCATGTACTTTCTGTTAATCCGGCCACAATCGAAACGGCAGAAAGAGAAGCAAAAAATGCTGGATGCGCTGAAAAAGGGGGATGATGTGGTGACGTCCGGCGGCATCTATGGGACCATTGAAGCAATCAAAGAGAAGGAGAACCAGGTAATTGTCCGGGTGAGTAAGGATATGAAACTCACCATGTCCAAGAGCAGTATCGCCAGCGTACAGGGGAAGGAATAGTCCTGAGTACGTTCAAGTGACCTAGTATGGCATTGAGTCTGACACATTACGGGCAGGATATCCTGCGGAAACGAATACAGCGGGTGGAGCGATACGACGAATCGCTGGAGCAGTTAGTCCAGGCGATGTTCGAGACCATGTATGAAGCGGATGGTATTGGTCTGGCAGCGAATCAGGTAGGCATTGATAAGGCGGTGGCTACCATTGATATTTCCCAGGTGGAGGAGGATGTAGAACCTTTTGTTCTGATGAATCCGGAGATAGTGGAAGCCGAAGGAGGAGAATCTCTGGAAGAAGGATGTTTGAGTATTCCCGGTGTTCGGGAGGAAGTCAAGCGAGCGGAGCGGATTGTGGTGAAATATTTAACCACGGACAATCGAGTTATCGAACGAGAAGCCACCGGATTGTTGGCACGGGTTATTCAGCATGAGACCGATCATCTGAATGGGAAATTCTTTGTCGACCATATCAGTCCGGTGAAGCGGCGATTCCTTCAGCGCAAGCTTAATACCATTGCCCGAGAAGGCTTTCCGGCTGAGGAAGAGTAATCCCGGATTCATCTGTCATGCGTGTGTTATTCATGGGCACTCCTGATTTTGCCGTTCCCTCCCTTGAATTGCTTCATGAGAGTGAACAGACTGTGGTTGGCGTGGTGACTGTCCCCGATAAACCGCGTGGACGCGGACAGAAACTGCGTCCCTCCGCCGTAAAGCGGGCGGCGCAACGGCTTCAGTTGCCGGTGTATCAACCTGACGACCTGGGCGCTCCGGAGTTTTTATCCCAACTTCACGAATTGCAACTGGATTTGATGGTTGTTGTGGCTTTCCGGATTCTACCGGAAAGTTGCTATTCGATTCCGCGGCATGGGGCGATCAACCTGCACGCGTCGCTGTTGCCGGAATATCGGGGAGCGGCTCCCATCCAGCGCGCACTGATGAACGGAGCTACCCGTACTGGAGTGAGTACCTTCTTCCTGGAGCAATCGGTGGACACCGGCGCGATACTTAAGCAGGAGGCGATTGAAGTGGGACCCGACGAAAATGCCGGTTCCGTCCATGATCGACTGGCAGAACTGGGGGCGAAGGTAGTGCTTGAAACTATTCACGGCATTGAGAATAATTCGCTTCAGCCGGTTCCCCAGCAGGAAGCGGCAGCCGGCAAGGCCCCGAAAATTACCAAACAGGATCGACGCATTCGCTGGAAGAACTCCGCCCGGGACGTCCATAACCAGATCCGCGCCCTTTCTCCCTATCCGGGCGCCTTTACCTACTGGGATGACACGCAATTAATTATCTATGAGGGACGGGTGAGTGATGATCCGCCCTCCGAAACGGTCGATCCCGGAGAGGTAGTAAGCGCTGATGAGGGGTCTATCCATGTGGCAACCGGGACGGGTGGTTATTTGATTATGGAGGTGCAACCCCAGGGCAAGCGCCGGATGTCAGCCGCAGATTTTCTGAACGGATATGATCTTCAGGCGGGAACTGTCTTACATTAGAAAAGGAGGGACTGATCAGGAGAAAAGCGTTGAACATTATAAATCAATATGAATTAAAAATATAATTCAACGGGATCGCTGTGTAACGGAATGCATCTGATTGTGATTTACTGCGATCTCACTGCAACTAAGATAAGACGTTCTACAGGGATATGAAAAAAAAACTCATTGTGGTAATCCAGTATTTTTTGGCATTGTTTCTGGTCGGATTGGTAGTCTTCCTGCTGATGGACCAGGTCGTTATGCCGATGTACGTGAAGCACGGCCAGATGATCAGCCTTCCGGATGTCCGACAGATGGATTTTGATGAAGCCAGCGAATTGCTGCAAGACAGGGGATTTGTGCCAGTCGAGGGTGATTTTAAATACAACCCCGAGTTTGAACCGGGGACTGTGATCGACCAGCAGCCTGATCCCCGGTCGACGGTGAAGTCAGGCCGACGGGTGTATCTCACGGTGGCCAGGGAAGAGAGCTTCATCGAAATGCCGGAATTAGTAGGGCAGTCCATCCGGGGTGCGAAACTGGAATTATCGCAGGTCGGATTACAGCTGGATTCCATCCGGTGGGTTTACTCAAATACCTTTCCGGAAGATGTGGTCACCTGGCAGTCCGTGGGAGCGAGTGGACTGATTCGGCGGGGTTCTTCGGTGGATTTGAGAGTGAGCCGGGGCCGGGATCCCAACAGATTCAACGTCCCCGACCTGGTGGATCTCAGTCTGGAAGAAGCGAAATCGAAGCTGGCGGAATCACGGTTAAATATCGGTGACATCACCTATGTCCAGGATACGGATCTCATCCCGTACACGGTACTGCAGCAATCGGTCGAATCCGGGACGACCCTGCAAAATCCCGTCTCTATCGATCTCACAGTGAGCGTGATGTCGCTGAACGACATTCTCAACGAACAACAGAGGCAACAGTGATATGCAAAAATTAGTCGTTCCCTCGGTTCTCTCGGCAGATTTCGCCCGGCTGGGAGAGGAAATTCAATCTGTGGAGAATGAAGGGGCCGATCGAATACATCTTGATGTCATGGACGGGCATTTTGTGCCAAATATCACTTTCGGACCGATGATTGTTGAAGCGGTTAACCGGCTGACCGACGCCCATCTTGAGGTGCATTTGATGATAGAGAATCCCGGCCGGTACATTCCGGACTTCGCACACGCCGGGGCGGATACTATTTTAATTCAACAGGAAACCTGTCCGCATCTTCACCGGGATTTGCATCTGATCAGGGATCATGGCGCGAGACCGGGCGTGGTGCTCAACCCGGGAACCCCGGTGGAAACGATTTCCATGGTCTTGTCCGACATCGAGCAGATTTTGATTATGACGGTCAATCCCGGGTTCGGAGGACAGTCGTTTATAGAATCCATGCTCGCAAAAATCCGGCAAACCCGAAATCTCATCGGATCGTCGGGTATCCGACTGGAAGTGGACGGCGGAATAGATCTCAACACAATCGGCAGAGCAAATCAAGCCGGTGCCGATTTGTTTGTCGTCGGGTCCTCAATTTTCGGCGAATCCAATCCCGGGGAAGCATATCGGGCTCTCAGCGATCAGTTGCGTATTCTGGCATGACGCTCAAGCGGGAGCTCGGCAGGAAAGCGATACATCTGGGATCCGCAGTATTTCCTGTTTCCTACTGGTTTCTGGATAAGGAACTCTTCCTGCCGATTATCGGTGTCCTGGCCATCGGGACCATTGCGATAGATTACGGCCGGCATAAAGTCGACTGGATTCGCCGGCTGTTTCACGCCATCTTCGGATCGGTGTTGCGTGAGCAAGAGCACACCACCCTGACCGGTGGTTCCACTGTAATGGCCGCCGAATTCTTAATGGTCGCACTCTTTCCCAAACCGGTTGCCATCGCCAGTCTTCTCACCTTATCCATTGGCGATTCTGCAGCAGCCATCGTGGGGATCACCTATGGACGGCATACGATTCACAAACGAAAAACATGGGAAGGAACACTGGCATTTGTTGTTTCCGCGTCCGTAGTGGGGTGGCTGGTGCCGGGGATTCCCCTGTATGCTGCTATACTGGCTGCGCTGGCCGCCGGACTGGTGGAGGTGCTGTTCACTGTATTTGACGATAACATCTGTATCCCGCTGGCCAGCGGACTGACCCTCGTGCTGTTATTGGGGATTTAGTGAACTATTCGGCGTTCACTGAGTTGTATAATCACGTGTCGTAGAGAGATTTCGCTGGAAACAATTGGCCAGGACATACAACATACCATAGATGATTCAATTCACCACACCCTGGATTTTATGGGGCGCGTTGGCGGCGGCGCTGCCCATCCTAATCCATTTGTTCGGTAAACGCAAAACCCGGGAAGTCGAATTCAGCTCCCTCCGGTTTCTGCAGTCCATGCAGCGGGAACAAATCAGGAAGCTCCGGATTAAGCAAATTCTGCTGCTGATTCTCCGGACGTTGTTCTTGTTACTGCTGGTCTTCGCTTTTGCAGGACCGCGATATACGCCCTCTTCGGCAGAGAATCTGGCGCATGAATCGGCGGTAGTGCTCGTGGATAATACCATCAGCGCGTCCAGTCAATACGAAGAGACCTCGTACCTCAACCGGTTGAAATCAGTTGCGCGGGAGCTGATTACCGGAGATTATCAATACGAGACTATTGTTTGGACGGCACTGATGAATCCGGAACAGCACAGGGTGACGTCCGGAAGCTCTGTGCCTGAAGCGTTTCTTGCTGATCTTACTCCCATTGAAGGACGGTTTGATTTGTCCGCCTACCTCACAGATCTGCGTGAGTGGCTGGATACAGAAGGTTACGATGCGGTCGATGTATATCTGTTGACAGACGGGCAGCGTGCTCAGTATGTTTCAGGAAGGAGTCCGGTTCTTGATCCCTGGGGCTCAAGCCGCTGGCTGGTAGTCACCTTACCCCGGCAGGTCACCCAGGCAGGTATCCAGACGGTCAGTTTTCCCGCAGAGATGCTGCAGCCGGGAACGGAAATGCCCCTGGAGGTGACGGTGGGAAGATCAGACAGTACCGAGCCGAGCTCGACTGCCATCCAGGTATTCAAAGATGGGCAGAAAATAGGACAAAGCCTGGTGAACTGGAGCACGGAGTACGAAGCCACCGAAACCTTCAAAGTGCCGCTGAAGCAAACAGGATTGTTTCAGATGGCAGTTACGCTTGGAGCTGATGCCTACCCGGCGGATAATCACTGGTATCTCAACGGCGATGTACCGGCGGGACTGGAAATCGTGTTGGTGAGCGATTCGCCGGGGAGCAGGTTCTTCCTGGAAACCGCACTGCAGAGCATTGCGGCGAGACAGAGCACTATTTCGGTCAACTCGGTATCGTCCGGGGAGATCATGGAGTATCTGAATTCGGAGGTGGATGTAATCGTCCTCTCTGATGTGGCGCTCTCCGGTCCGGCGGCAGATGCCACGATGCAAATGGTCGAGGCGGGTACGGGCCTCATGATATTTCCCGGAACCACGATTCGCAGGCAGGAATCGTACATACTGGGCGGACGTTTGCCTGTGTACACCAGGTACGAGGAATTGGCACCCGGAACATTTCAACAGGTGCAGCAGGTGGACTGGGATCATCCGGTTTTCCTGCATCTGAGCAATAACGCAAGGGATTCAATCCAATTGCCTCAGGTCTATCGATATTTCAGAATAGCACGGAGCACCTTTCAACCATTGATGCAGCTGGGTGGCGGGATACCACTCTTATCCGAGACTGGGTTGCAACGGGGCCGAATCTGGTGCTGGGCGACCGCTCCTTCATTGGAGTGGACTGACTTGCCGAGACGGGGAATCTTCCTGCCGATCATTGTACGGGGGCTCTATTATCTGGCCGGGACACAGCGGCGATATCAGAACCAGTTAACCACCGGTGAACCACTGACCTACAGTATTTCTGACCCGGCTGTGGGCGATCAATTAACCCTCATCACTCCGTCGGGACAATCCGTGGCCCTCCCGGTGACCGGGGGAGAGGTGCAATACGTGAACACATCACGATCCGGTCAGTATAGCTTATATGATAACGAGCGGTTGCTGGCGTTGTATTCGGTCAACACTTCTCCGGCCGAGCGGGATATGAGCCGGATAAGCTCCAGTGAATGGAAAGTTCTGTTTGGCGAGCAGTTTAGCGGCGTCTTTGAACCTTCTGGTGAAGATGCCAGTTTAGCCGGCACCGGCCTCACACACGGGCGCGCTCTCTGGCAATGGGCCTTTTTGTTGGCGCTGGCCTGCGTGATCATCGAAATGATATTGACACGAACGGAATTTACAGAGGAAAGGAACGCTGAAAACTGAATGATTAACGAGACTCCGAACAACCTGGACCAGGGCATTCTGGTTGGTGTAACCAAAAATGCATCTGATACCTGGCATATGAATGAATACCTGGAGGAGTTGAACCTGCTGGCCACAACCGCCGGCATCGATGTGGTGGATGTGTTGACCCAGCATCGGGAGAATATTGACCCGGCCTACTTCATCGGAGAAGGGAAAGCACAAACCCTGGCCCATATGGTCGATGAACAGGAAGTGAACGTCGTCATTTTCGACGACGATCTCAGCCCGGCCCAGGTGCGGAACTTGGAGAACCTAGTCGACGCCCGGGTGATGGACCGAAGCGGCCTGATTTTGTTGATCTTCCAGCTGCACGCTCGTACCAAAGAAGCAAAAACCCAGGTTGAACTCGCCCGGCTGGAATACCTGCTGCCGCGCCTGACCCGTCGCTGGACCCACCTGGAACGACAGGTCGGCGGCATCGGTGTGCGCGGCGGGATGGGAGAAACCCAGATTGAAATTGACCGCCGGCTGATTCGAAACCGGATCGCCAAACTGAAAGGGGAACTGAAAAAAGTGGAACAGCAGCGATCCGTCCGGCGGGAAGGACGACATAATGAATATCGGGTGGCGCTGGTGGGGTATACGAATGCCGGCAAATCCACCCTGATGAACCATCTCTGCAAAGATAATGCGGATCTGTTGGTGCAGGATCAACTCTTCGCCACCCTGGATACCACTATCCGATCCGTGGAATTGACCGATTCCCATAGGATTTTACTGTCGGACACCGTCGGGTTTATCCGGAAACTGCCCCATCAGCTGGTTGCCTCTTTCCGCTCGACCCTGGCGGAAGTACAGGAGGCGGATTTGTTGATTAAGGTCGTGGATGTGAATCATCCGCAATACGAAGAGCACCTGCGAACGGTGAATGAAGTGCTGCAGGATATGAATTGTCTTGAAATTCCGGCTGTCACTGTGTTTAATAAAATCGATGCGGTACCGGATACCAATCTGCTGGCAAAAGTGCGGCGAGAGCATCCGGATGCTATCTTGATCTCTGCGGAACGGGATATTCGACTGGATGAAGTTAACAGCCGGATTGTCGATATAAAAGAACAGGATTATGTGGATGATGAAGTGACATTGTCGGTGAAATTCGGAGATAAAATTGCGGCGCTGCATCAACAGACGGAAGTCCTGGAAAAAACGTTTGTTGATACTATGGTGCATATTCGATATAAAGCACATAAGAATGATATACCGAGAATCAGAGGCATGATATTAGGTGAGTAAACGAGGGTTGGACTTATGGAAGTTAAAGTCTTGAACAGCAAAGTCGAGATTGTGCAGGGGGATCTTTCAGAACAGGACACGACCGCCGTGGTCAACGCGGCGAATAATCATCTCTGGATGGGATCCGGCGTGGCCGGGGCCCTGAAGAAAAAGGGTGGAGAGTCGATTGAACAGGAAGCCATCGAGCAGGGGCCGACGAACATCGGCAATTCGGTGCTTACAAAGGGTGGAGACCTCAAGGCACGCTACGTCATTCACGCCGTGAGCATGGGGCAGGACATGAAGACCAATATTGATTATGTTGCCAAAGCAACTCGCTCCGCCCTGCAGCTGGCAGATGAGGAAGGGATAGGTTCGGTCAGTTTCCCGGCCATCGGAGCCGGCGCCGGCGGACTTGAGATGCATCAGGTGGCCAGTACCATGTTAACCCAAACCATCGATCATTTGCAGTCAGATACCTCCATTCGACTGGTGCGGTTTGTCCTGTTCGATGAAAAAACCCACGAAGCCTTCAACGATGAGTTACGACACATGTTTGCCAGGAATTGACGCTCGATTCTGCCCTTGCATTCTTTCCTGAATTCAGTCACCTTATGGGCATTCGACCGCGAAGAGACCCAAGAAAATGTCTACAAAAACTACACACCAGGAGAAAACAACCTCCACTGTCAGGGTGATTGGCGAGAGTGGAGAATTAAAAATTGGGCTGTTAAAGAATCTGGGCACGGATATCATTCTCGATTTGGTCGAGGTATCCGAGAGTCTGGCAGAGAAATTCGGCGCCTCGGCCAAACTCAATCCATCCACCCTGGAAAAATATTTTAACTTTCCCTTCACCTATCCGTTCGTCGCCGTATTGCGGGGAGAGATAATCGGGTATATCATCGGGGTTCCCCTGGAACGGTTCGCCGATGATCTCTGGTCGAGCTACGATGACAATCTCGGGAAAAACAATACGATTTATACATACGCGTTCGCCTTTAAAAAACGGTTCCATAAAACCGGATACGCGAAAGTCCTCAAGAAGATTTATTACACCTGGATGCGAAAGCGCGGGGTCGAGTATATCTCCGGACACGTGGTGCAGGGTATAGCCGAGAGTTTTTCCGGCGAAGTGGACATTTTGCACCAGTTTGAAAACTGGCACGGGACCGGAGAAACCTTCGAATACTATCGCCGGCCGCTGCAGAATTCACAAAACGGCCGGATGTAATCGCCATGCCGGATGCTCCCGGGGCGACACTTTCCTTTCTTGCCGATACCATGTTAAAAAAATTAGCCAAGTACCTCCGCGCACTGGGCTACAATACCTTCTTCGATGAATCCGCCGATGATCAGGAGTTACTTCGAATTGCCCTGGACGAAGATCGTATTCTCTTAACCCGCGACCGAGCCCTGTTTGAGGATGCTCCGGACGCCCACGCCTTTTATCTCACACCGCAACTTACAGAAAATCAACTCAAACAGCTGGCCCAACATTATCCCATAGATTTTAATGAGTCGCGGTTTCTCACCCGCTGCCTGGAGTGTAACACCCCTATTGAACAAATCGAGAAATCGAAGGTCCGGGGGGAAGTGCCGGCGCGGGTGTATAAATACCGGGAGAAATTCTACCACTGCACGGTCTGCGACCAGATATTCTGGCGCGGCGACCATGTGAAGCGCCTGCGGAAGAAACTGCTGCGGATATTGGAAGCAGAATAAGCGGCTGGGTGATTACAAACTTGAACAGGAATAATGTCTGTTTATTCCCCGGAACTAAGCGTTGGCTATTTGGGAATTTGTTATAAAATCAGAGAATATCAATCCTAAACTGAAAGAAGGAGGGAACAGTAATGCCGGAACTACCGGATGTCGAGGTGTTTCGACAGTACTTCGATGCCACGTCTCTCCATCAGCGTGTCACGGCGGTTGATACCAGAGATGCGCGCGTACTGGAGGATATCACACCCGAGACGTTTCGGGAGGCTCTGACCGGACGAGAATTCGCCGCTTCCTCGCGGCACGGGAAGAATTTTTTCGCCCATCTTGATGCCGGAAACTTTCTACTGCTCCACTTTGGAATGACGGGAGAATTGAAGTATTTCGAGCATCCCGACCAAGAGCCGGACCATACCAGGGTTCTGTTCACGTTCGATAACGGCTGGCATCTGGGATATGTGAACATGCGGATGCTCGGGAAAGTCAACGTTATTTCCAGTATCGATGAGTACGTGGAGAAACAATCTCTGGGACCGGACGCATTACAACTCAGCTACGATCAGTTTGCCGGCCTGCTATCCTCCAAACGCGGCATGATAAAAAGCGCCTTCATGGATCAATCGTTAATGGCGGGGTTGGGGAACATCTACTCCGATGAAGTCCTTTACCAGTCCGGGATTCACCCCAAACGGCAGATGACCGGTCTGGGCGAGGACCAGTACCACACCCTTTATAAAAAGATGTGCGAAGTCCTGAACACGGCTATCGACTGCCAGGTGGATACGACGGAGTTTCCGGAGAACTATCTGATTAAGCACCGGGATCAGGAAGACACCTGCCCCAGGTGCGGCGGAGACATCAGAAAGATAAAAGTCTCTTCCCGCTCCACCTACTTTTGTCCCGATTGCCAGCCGGAGTAACCGTGCGTTACTGTATCTGTTGTCGCTGAAGGTCCTGGAGGGCTTTCCAGCCGATCAGCCGGGCTCCCAGGGAATCCAGGTAAGCGCGGGTTTGAGGGGAGGAGAAGATATGATAATCGAATTTTCGCCGTTCCCAGGCGCCGGAGATAGCTTTCATCTCGGGGGTGGGCATCGCTGCGTGGATATATAATTCCGTGACACCAGGTTCGAGGTTCCGGAAGAGGTCTTTGTACCGTTCGAGGGTTCCTTCCTGGGTCCCGGCATGTTCGACGGTGATCAGGTAATCCGGCAGCACGAACCCCCGACGGACCAGCTCCCGGGTCCGGCGCTGGAATTCCGTGATTTGTTCCTGGGAGAGTCCCTGACGTCCGGAAGCCTCCCGGGGCAGCCGGAACGGCAGTCCGTACTCGGCACTCAGTTCGAATACGACATCCAGAAAGTCATGACCGGTCAGCAGCCCGTACGCCGAGCCCATATGGTTATCGATATGGGTGGGCCGGATACCGGCTTCAAGGGCTCGCTCAATCTGGGCGACAAATTCGGTTCGCACCTCTTCCTTCACGGCCTGCTGTTCCACCGGGCGAACATCAGCAGGGAAGTATCCGGCAGGTGTCAGCAGAGATGGTACCTGGTCGGCGGAGGCAACGCTTCCCCACTTATACCCGTCCCATTCGGCGTTCAGGGTTAAGTGCACACCCACATCCACATCCGGGTGGGCCCGGCAGAAGTCGGCCACTTCCTGAAACCAGGGACAGGGGGTCATAATGGTGGCGCTGGTCACGCCGCCGGTCGTCAGCAAATCCATGGTGGCCTCATTTTCCGCATGACACATACCGAAGTCATCCGCGTTGATGATCAGCAGCCGGGCGTCGGAATCGTATCCCAGTAACTCCGCAGTATTTTGGGCCACAGCCGGGTTCAGCATGGAAGCAATACCCAGTAAAAGCGTAACCGCAACAAATCGCATGTAGGCTCCTTTCTGATCATGACGACTAAGATACAACCCAAACTGGTGGAGTCACAACGACTTTTCATCTCGCCATTCCCCGGAAAAGTAGTGAGCTTTGAACACCGGATAGAGAAATCGTGGTACAGGGTTCCCGTGGAATGAGGGGAAACACATTAATCCAATACTGAAATCCTCTGGCAAAACATCTGATTCCCCAGTCCGATCCTGGGACTCCATACCGTGCTCCTCTGCGGACAGGTCTGTATGTTCCGGCGAAAAAGTCTATATTTTCCAGCGAACAAGTCTGTGCCTCCCGACTGACAAGCCAATTTTTGTAGCCAGAGAAGTCCATACATCACATCAGAGATATCCGGACTTCCTGTATATCGATTGCGCAAACAATTAGGAGCCGTTGCGCAGTCGATTAACATCCATTGCGCAGTTGATGTCAGTCAGGTGCAGACTCGCTTGGTGACAAGTCTATACTTCTCATGTGCCGGATGCAAACTTCTCTGCAAACGAGTCTGATTACGATCGCTGGGATGCCCTGCTGTGTGAGTCTTGCAGAGATGACCGGGGATTCTCCGGGAGGTTAACCTGTAAGAAGTCCGGTTGGATGAACCTGTTGGTGATTTGTTGCAGAAACGGCTATATTCCACTATCCGGGAATTATATCAGAAGGAACATCATTATGCAGTCTGAACGGGGCAGAGATTTTTATATAGTCGACGTGTTTGCGGAAGGGAAGTACTCCGGGAATCAGCTGGCGGTGTTTCCGGAGGCCAGTGGTTTGAGTGAGAAAGAGATGCGGTCGCTGGCGCTGGAGATGCACTTTTCGGAAACCGCGTTCGTGGTGTCTCCGGACCAGCGTGACGGCGGGTATGATGTCCGCATTTTTACCCCGACCGAAGAGGTCCCCTTCGCCGGTCATCCCACTTTGGGGACGGCATATGTGATTAATCATTTTCTCGCTCCGGAGCCTGCGCGAGAGATTGTGCTCAACCTCAAGGTCGGCCAGATTCCGGTGACCTGGGATCCTGAGACCCAATATCTCTGGATGCGCCAGCATCCCCCGATATTCGGCGAGAGCATTGCACCGGAGCGGATGGCCCAAATTTTGGATATTCCGGAGTCGGAAATCGACAGCCGGTATCCAATCCAGGTGGTCTCGACGGGATTGCCGTTTATCATTACACCCCTGATGTCTCTGGAAGCCGTGAAGCTGGCCGGCCTTAATCGCAAGTATTACCCGGATCAGCTCGCCGGTGTCGAGACAAAGGCCATTTTACTCTTCGCACCCGAGGTAGAGCAGCTGGACAACCATCTCCACGTCCGGGTATTTGCGGAGTACTATGGCGTCTCAGAGGATCCGGCCACCGGCAGCGCCAACGGTTGCCTGGCCGGGTACCTGGCGCTGCATCGCTACTTTGGCGCTCCGGAAATCAATACACGGGTGGAACAGGGGTACGAAATTCACCGGCCGTCACTGGTCTTGATCCAGACGGAAGAGGAAAACGACACGATATCGGTAAGTGTCGGGGGGAGGGTTCTGCCGGTAGCAGTGGGTCGATTGTACTAGTGTTCCTATCCTCATTCCCGCACCTTCCAGGGGAGTTCCAACTGAACATCGCAGGTGATTCCGAGTACTGATGGGGGGTGGGGAAATTTTGACGTCAGAGAACCTGCGCTGAATATCTTTCGCGATCCGACGAGATTTTCATCACACGGATGTGATATTACCTTGTTGGTCCGGTCAGTCGGGAATTGCAGTGCCTTGTGAGGTGTAATTATTACTTCCACTGCGGTTGATCTTTTTATAAATTTTTTACTGAAGAGGTAATAAATTGAAACGTTAGTTGTTGATGCAAACAAGGATTAGCCTGACCAATCGTTTCCTTTCCCTACATTTCTTACTTCGTTCAGAAGCAGATTTGACCGACGCTGTCCCCGTCTGCCTCCGCTTCCGGAACTCTACGTTTGTGTGGATTGCAGATGCCCGGTTGCAAGCGATAATGCAGGAACGAACCTGTGGATAGATCGAAGATTTCTTCACTACGCAATCGGGTCCGAATCCGGCTATTTATCCGGAACTTTCTGCAGGAACTCAGTCAGCGTCTGAAGTTCTCCGAGCAGATTTTCATGATTTTGTGTGGCGTGGTGATTGGCATCGGCGGTGCGTATTTTTATGTCGGTTTCAAGTGGGCCATTCATTTTGTGCAGGATCTGGCCTGGGGTGGGTGGGAAGACCCGGCGGCTCTGCTCAGTCAGATCGAATGGTATTGGGTGGTGATTATCCCGGCGATGGGGGGGTTATTCACCGGACTAATTATTCATTTTATGTCTTCGGAGGCAAAAGGGCACGGGGTGCCTGAGGTCATGGAATCCATTGCGCTCCGGGGAGGAAAGATCCGGGCCCGGGTGCCGCTGGCCAAGGCGGTGGCGTCGGCTGTGAGTATCGGAACCGGGGGGTCTGTCGGCCGGGAGGGCCCCATGGTGCAGATCGGTGCGGCGATGGGATCGATCGTCGGACAGGTTACCCAGGTGACCAGGCGAAAAATGCGAACCTTCGTGGGATGCGGGGCCGCTGCCGGCATTGCAGCCACCTTCAATGCGCCGATTGCCGGAGCGCTGTTCGCACTGGAAATAATTCTCGGTGATTTCGGCGCCGCCAATTTCATCCCGATCGTGGTCTCTTCGGTCTCGGCTACCGTGGTTTCTCATCAATATATACAGGAGTTCCAGGCCTTTGAAGTGCCTCCCTATACTCTGGTCAGTCCCTGGGAAATGATTCCCTATATTCTTCTGGGAGTCCTGACCGGCCTGGTGGCCATCGGATTTATACGAGTACTGTATAAAACAGAAGACATCTTCGATAACCTGAACATCCCTCTGTATGTGAAAACAATTATCGGAGGGATCGGACTGGGAATATTGGCTTTGTTTTTCCCGCATATTCTCGGGACCGGGTATGAAGCAGTCAACGCAGTCATGGTCGACCGGTTGCTTTGGTCCACCGCCGCCATTCTGGTCGTCTGGAAGCTGCTGGCCACCAGCCTCACCCTCGGATCGGGGGCCTCGGGCGGGATATTCGCCCCGTCTCTCTTCCTCGGATCAATGGCCGGAGGTGTGCTAGGATACTGGGCCCACCTGCTGTTTCCGTCGATTACCGCCACGGCGGGCGCCTACGCCCTGGTGGGAATGGCGGGGGTGGTCGGAGCAGCCACCCATGCGCCACTGACGGCGATTCTGATTATTTTCGAACTGACCAATACCTATCAAATTATTCTTCCGGTGATGGCCACAACCATCGTGGCAACTGCCGTGGCCATGAAAATTCAAAATGAGTCCATTTACACCCTCAAGTTAATGAAGCGTGGTATTGATATCTTTCAGGGACGTGACGCAAACGTGCTGCGAACCCTGAAGGTGGGAAGAGCCCAGCGTCGATCCATTGAAATCATCGGAGAAACCACCCCGCTGACTGACTTAATCCAGCTGGTCAGCCAAAGTCCCCATTCCGTGTTTTTTGTGGTGAATCATTCCAGGAAACTTATCGGCTATGTGACTTTGAACGACTTACGAAAGTTATTAGAAGATGCCAGTGTATTGAGCCATCTCATTATTGCCGGGGATATTGCCTACCCCTGTCCTTTTGCGCTCACTCCCGGTGATACCCTGGATCGTTCCATGGAACTGTTTGCCCAGGAAGAGGTCGACGAACTGCCGATAGTGAACGATAAAAACGAATTCCAACCCATCGGCACGTTGTGGCGCCAGGATGTGATTGAGGCTTACAACCGGGAAATATTCAGGCGCGACATGGCCTCGGGAATGGCGACGAAGTTGCATTCCCGCGAATACTCGGCTCAACCGGTAGAGATTGTCACCGGGTTCTCAATCCTGGAACGCGAAGTGCCGAAATTCCTGGTGAATAAAACCGTTCGGGGCAGTCATCTCCGTGACCGGTTCGGTGTGCAGGTAATCCTGGTGAATCAGCAGGTGGATGGCGAGACAGGTAGCGTCCGGGAGGTCATGCCCGATGCGAATTATCGCCTGAAGGAGACGGATATGGTACTCGTTTTTGGTGAGACCCAGCAGGTCGAGCGGTTCGGGAGACTCTAACCCTACCAAGCAGGGCACCTTCACCCTCATGTCGGAACCGATTGCGAGCACCGTTCGGGAAGATGCTTCAGCTCCTCTGGTAAACAGACAGACTTATGGGATATATCTTGTTGTACTTCAAGAAACTGCGTTATAATTTTTAGGTGAACTCTCAGATATTTCTCTGATAACGCTACGGAACAGCACGGAATAAATCTTTATGTCCATAGAAGAGGCCCTCAGAAAGGCCGTCCGGTCCGGATGGATACAGTCACCGGATCAGGATTTGGAAGGTCTGATTCAGGGATTGGATCCGGCTGTTCAGAAGTACGTGGTGACCCTTGTCGAACGGGTGCAAACCCTGAGCGAAATCGGCACGGCGCTTTCTGCCGAGCATGATCTGCAGCGACTGCTGGAGACGATTGTCTCGGAGACCCGCAATCTCACCCGGGCAGACGGCGGGACTTTGTATTTGGCAGGTGAGGAGAAACAGCGCCTCCATTTCGAAATTATTCAGACTGCCTCACTGAATCTCGCCATGGGCGGAGCCACCGGTGAGGCGATCTCCTGGGAACCGATTCCCTTGTATGGCGATGAGAGTCATCCGAATCATAACAATGTCTCAACGTATGTCGCCCTGACAGGCAATGTGGTGAATATTCCGGACGTCTACGACGTGGAAGGGTTTGATTTCTCCGGAACGAAGCAATTCGATGCCAGCAACGGATACCGTTCACGGTCTATGCTGGTGATTCCCATGCAGAATTACGAGGACGAAATTATCGGGGCGTTGCAGCTGATTAATGCCATTGATGAAGAGACCGGGGAAGTGATCGGCTTCACCCCGCAGTCTCAGAAACTGGCAGGTGCGCTGGCGTCGCAGGCTGCTATTGCGATTACGAACGCCACTCTTATCCGTGATTTACGGAATTTATTCGATTCCTTGATTCAGGTAATCGCGACTGCGGTGGACGAGAAGTCTCCCTATACCGGCGGTCATATTCACCGGGTTGCCGAATTGAGCATGCGTATTGCCGGGGAGGTGAATGCGGATCAGGAGGGAGAATTCGCAGAGATTACGTTCACTGAGGAAGAACTGGAAGAATTGCGTATTGCGGCCTGGCTGCACGACATTGGGAAGATCACCACGCCCGAATATATCGTGGACAAAGCCACCAAACTGGAAACCATCTACGATCGCATTCACGCTGTGAACCTGCGGTATGAAATCATCCGGCGGGATTGGGAAATCGACCGGTTGCGCGCCAGGATCGAGCGGTTGGAGTCCGGTGCAGCAACCGGGCGGAGCACAGAGAGCGAAGAATCCCCGCAGGATGTTGGTCAGCTCGATGAGGAGCGCTACTGGCTGCACAGAGCGAACTTCGGCAGGGAAACCATTTCAGAACAGCAGAAAGAAAAAATCCGTTCCATTGCAGCGCGCACCTACTTTATGAATGGAGAGAAGAGGCACCTGCTGGAACCGGACGAAGTGGTAAATTTAAAGGTATCCCGGGGAACGCTGAACGAGGAAGAGCGTGCCATCATCATGAACCATGTGAACGTCACCAGGCGCCTGTTGGATCAGCTCCCGTTCCCCGGCCATTTGAGCCGGGTGCCAGAATTTGCCGGGGGACACCATGAAAAACTGGATGGCAGCGGGTATCCCGAGGGGAAAGCAGGCGAAGAGATCCCGCTGCAAACCCGCATTATGGCATTCGCGGACGTGTTTGAAGCGCTGACGGCGGAAGATCGACCGTATAAGCCCGGAAAGCAACTGTCTGAAGCCATGCAGGTGCTTCAATCTATGGTAAAGAATAATGAAGTGGACGGGCGGATATTTCGGCTGTTCGTCCGATCCGGATTGGTAAAAGAATGCGCCGAGAAATATATCAAACCGGAACAGGTGGATTGTGTGGAGTACAGCGACACCGGGGAGCCCCTGACAGGTAAATGAACGGGCGGGAATTTCACCTGCATCCGTACTGAGATTTGTGTATGTTCCCGTTACGAATCGAACCGGACATGTTTGCCACACTTGAGACAAAGGGTAACCCGTGCGAGTAACAACCAGAAAAACATTAACCAGGATACTTGTAATTCTGGGGCTTGCAGCCGTACTGGGCGTCGGCAGAAATGTGTTATTCCCCGGCGGGCTGACCTGGCAAACCGCCCCCAGGGAGATGGGGGCGGCCGATACGTTAGCATTAGAGATCACACTGGAACAGGCATACCGCCTCTACCGCCAGGATATCCCGTTTATTGATGCCAGAATCGAAGAGCGGTTCACCGCCGGTCATATCCCGGAGGCGATTAACATACCGGCGGCGGGTAATTTCCAGCAGAAAATGATGGCTGCCACCGAGCTGGATACGGCCCAAACATACGTTCTGTACTGCAATGACGAGCATTGTCCGCTGGCACATGAACTGTACGAATTCCTGCGGGTCTCCGGATTTGAATCGCTGCACATCATGTTCGAGGGCTTCGACGGGTGGGAGCAGGCCGGGTATCCCGTCTCGGGAGAGGAGGTGACCCGTGGCGGGTAGACACACTCCGGAGCGGGATAAATTTCAACTCCTGCTGAGCCTCATCATCGGCGGGATATTTATTTACGCTGCTAGCCCAAAGATCCTCGCCCCCGATGCTTTCTACCTGGATATTATCGGATACAACCTGGTGGGCGGATTTCTGGCAAAGGTGATTGCCCTCTGGCTCCCCTGGGTGGAGCTGCTGGCAGGCATTGGTGTTATCCTGGGGGTTTGGTATCTGCCAAATCTGCGTATTCTGCAGTGGCTGTTGAGTGTGTTCGTGGTCCTGCTATTTATCACCCTGCTCAGAGGCATCACCACGGATTGCGGCTGCTTCGGCAGCGCCGGCGGCCGGGTCACCTGGTGGCATGTGTTCGGCGACTTGGTGTTACTGCTGATGACTACGTTTTTGATCAGCTGGACCAGATATGCCGGTGAACGGCGCACGCAGGACTGAGGTGAGGCAATGAGCAAGGCCGATGATATTTCAATACAGGTGAGTCTGTATCCCCTGGGCGATTATGATATTACTGAGAAAATTTTCGGGTTCCTGGACATTTTTGAATCCCATGGATTGCGATATAATCTCGGAACTATGAGCACTGTGATCTCCGGGGAGACTTCGTCAGTGTTCGAAGCCCTGGAAGAGGCGTATCGATGGGTGGCTGAAGACACCAGGTTTGTTCTTGTCTGCACTATGTCCAATTCGGTGCCCACCGAATCGGATCTCGATACGCTGGAGGCCTCGAAAAGAGCGGAGCGGGGTTCTGAAGATTAAGACTGGTTCGCGGAGAAGAAACGGAACCCACCCGCCAATTTCAGGTGTTCAGTATTTCAATTACCCGGGAATGCAGCGTCGGGGCCGCGGCCACACAGGAGTTTGCCTGCAGCACATCATCCCTCTCCCATCCGGTGATGGTGCCCCCGGCTCCCTGAATTATCGGGATTAAGGGTAGTTTATCCCATTCGTGCATGATGGGATCGACCATGATATCCGCATAGCCGCACGCCACCAGCAGGTAACCGTAGCAGTCCGCCCAGGTGCGGAAAATGTCTACCCGGTCAATCAGGTTCTGGAACGAGGGATAGTTCCGATGGGCTTTGACGTTCTTAATATCGGTCGTCAGCAAGGTGGCATTTTTTAGGGAGGAGACGGACCTGACTTTCACTGGTCGTCCGTTAAGCGTGGTCTGCTCGGAAGTTCCGATACAGGTCAAATCCGTGACAGGCTGATGAATCATACCTGCGATCGGTTGCCTGTGATGAAGCAGGCCTATAAGCGTACCAAACAGAGGGACGCCGGTGGTAAAGGCAATAGTTCCATCGATGGGATCCAGCGTCCAGACAAATTCCGCATCCGCTTTTTCATTGCCGAACTCTTCCCCGATGATCCCGTGCCGGGGGTACTGCTTATTAATCAATGACCGGATTGCTTTTTCGGCTTCTCGATCAGCTATAGTAACCGGGGACTTGTCCGCTTTGTACTCCACCGAGAGTTCCGGATTGAAGAAATCGGGGCGGATGACCTCGGCGCTTGTCTCAGCCAGAGTGTGGAAAAATCGGATATATTCCTGAAGATTCATGCGCGCTCCTCTCCGTTCTTGATTGGGACTTATCACACCAGGCGCTGTAAATGTAACAAAAATCTCGGTAACTATGAATCGGGGAGTGAGTGGTCTGTTTCAAAGCCAACAGACTCATGTTTAAAAATTGCATCTGAAGTGTGGTGACTATACCTTTCACACAATAGTATTTAAGAGGTATATGTGATGCATAATACAGCTGTGGAATATACGGACTATTCAAGCGGGATTCGCCGATGAATTCTAGTGAGCGCATGTCTGAGCGTCTTCGGGGCCATGAGGTGGACAGACCGCCCAATTTTGACATTATGATGGTGTTCGCCGCCCACTATATCGGTCAGAATCTGTCGGATTATTATTTGGATCACCGGGTCCTGTGTGACGCTAACCTGATGGTGCTCGATGCGTTTGACCTGGATATCGTGCAGGCCATCTCCGATCCTTACCGGGAGGCAGCCGATTTCGGTGTCGACGTTGAATTTCCGGACGACGGGATGCCGGTGCGGAAAGTCCCCCTGCTTGCGGAACCGGAGGATATAGGCAACCTCCCTTCCCAGGCCATCGAATTCGGCCAACGCATGAACGATCGCCTGGAAGCCGTCAGACTCTTTCGGGAGCAGGTGGGAGGTGAAGTGCCGATTATGGGATGGGTGGAGGGCGCGCTTGCCGAGGCCAATGTGCTGCGGGGGGATGTGACTCTTATGATGGATTTTTACCACCGGCCGGACTGGGTGCACGAGTTGCTGGAAATCTGCGTGCAGACGGAAATCGCCTTTGCGAAAGCCCAGGTCGACGCAGGTGCGGATATCATCGGTCTGGGAGATGCCATCGCCTCCCAGATTTCGCCGGAACTGTATGAGCACTTTGCACTGCCGTACGAGCGGCGTATTTTTGACGCGGCGAAGGAGGCAGGCGGTATTCCCCGGCTCCATATCTGCGGGGACACCACGCATCTGCTGTCCCTGATGCCGACATCGGGAGCCGATATCATTGATATCGACTGGATGGTGGACATGGGAGCAGCGGCAGAGGCGTTCGGAAGTGCGGCGGTCTGCGGCAATTTCGATCCGGTGGAGGTTATGCGCAATGGCACTCCGGCCGCAGTAAAAAAGGCCACTACACAATGTATGCGCGACGGCGGGAACCACAGTATCAGTGCCGCCGGATGTGAAATTCCTGATGGGACGCCTGAGGAGAATCTGTTGGCCCAGGCTGAAGCGCTCAGGACATTTCAGCATGATTCGCCCTGATTGAAACATCGGATGGAGCAACCGGTCTGAATAAAGATAGGAGTGGACGGCATAGTAACTACCCTGCATAGGCGGGAATCGGAGAATCTGAATGACACTTCCGAATGAAGATGAGAGGTCGAACATATGAGTCAAATCCTGGACGACATTCGCGACGGTATAATCGAGGGACAGGTAGACCATGTGGTTTCACGGGTGCAGCAGGCGCTTGATGAGGAGCTCATGCCGGGTGATATTCTGAACGATGGACTGATAGCAGCCATGGCCGAAGTGGGCCGGCGGTATGAAGCAAAAGAATTCTTCGTCCCGGAGATGTTGATTGCCGCCAGCGCCATGAAAAAAGGTATGAACGTCCTCAAGCCTCATCTGGTGAGCTCGAATGTCAAACCCCGGGGAACGGTTATCGCCGGAACTGTCAAAGGCGATTTACACGATATCGGAAAAAATCTGGTGTGTGTGATGCTGGAAGGCAGTGGATTTGAAATATATGATCTGGGTGTGGATGTCTCTGCGGAACAATTCCTGGAGGCACTGCGATCCCGGGAGGCGAATATCGTGGCTATGTCTGCGCTGCTGACAACCACCATGGTCCAGATGCGCACAACAATGGAGGCCCTGTCCGAATCCGGCGTACGAAACCAGGTGAAGGTGCTGATCGGCGGCGCTCCCGTTAACGAGCGGTTTGCCAGGGAAATTGGCGCAGACGGATATGCGCCTGATGCCTATCAGTCGGTTCAGGTGGCGAACTCTTTAGTGGAATAGCCGGGCATGGTTTTCAACGCGGGCCACGGAGAACATATGAATGGTAACTTGGACTTGGGAGTGTATCTCTGGTGTTTCATCGGAACGAATCATTCATTATCTATTTCCGAAGTCTAATATGAGTCCAATCTAAAACGTACCGAGAAGAAATCATAGCTTGTATTATTAAAAATATATCCTTTGAATAGAATTATTTAACATATAAGTAATAAAATTATTAATTTTATTATTTTATTCATGACAATTCCCCGACAACTCGGGGCAGGCTGTGTTCATTTGTGGTTTCTATAGTTGATTCTAATATCGCAGAGTGAAGGAGGATAGAGTGAAGATAGGTATCATCGGAACCGGCAATATAGGAGGCACCCTGGCGAAACTCTGGGCAGATGCGGGACATCAGGTCATGGTGAGTTCACGCCATCCGGAGCAGCTCACGGGACTGGTGGAGGACATCGGCGAAAACGCCAGTGTGGGAACTGTCGAAGAGGCGGTCCGATTCGGTGAGGTGGTTTTCCTGGCCATGCCCCTGAAGGGGGTGCTGGATACTCTCCCCAAAATAAAAGACGATCTGTCCGGAACAGTCGTACTCGATGCGATGAATCCCTTCCCGAATCGCGACGGGGAAGTTGCGACAGAGATTCAGCAGCGGGGTATCGCCTCCGGAGTGGCCACGCAGGAGCGACTACCGGACTCTAAAGTGGTGCGGGCGTTCAGCAGCGTCTATTATCAGGCGCTGCAAACCGAACATCACCTCCAGGATCACTGGGTGGCCGTTCCCATAGCGGGCAATGATGACGAGGCGAAGACGATGGCAGCCAATCTGGTGCGCGATGCGGGCTTCGAACCGTTTGACCTGGGTTCACTCTCGGATTCCAGGCCGCTGGATCCGGGTGGCTCGCTATTTACCGAAACACTCACTTCAGCGGAAATGCAAAGGAAGCTTGGTACAGACTAGGGTCCCGGTGATCGGTCTCGTCCTGAGCATTATTTTCCTCTCCCGGATAGGGCACGTTTGCCGAAGCAGTCTCCGGCAACAGGCTGAGAATTTATACGAAGAACCATGCTTCAGTACCTCGCTTCCGGAATAATTTTGGGTTTGTCCGCCGGTATGGCCCCCGGTCCAATCCTGGCGCTGGTGATCACGGAAACGCTGAAACACAGTATGAAGGAAGGGATTAAGGTCTCCCTGGTGCCCTTAATCACCGACTTCCCGATAATTGTACTCTCGCTCCTCCTGGTAGGTCAACTGGCCCGCTTCGAATCGGTGCTCGGCCTCATTTCAATTGCCGGATCTTTGTTTGTGCTGTATCTGGCGTATGAAAGTTTTCAAAGCATCAATACCTCCATTCATCCCAGTGATGAAACCCCCAGATCCCTGCAGAAGGGGGTACTGGCGAATCTCCTGAATCCACACCCCTACCTGTTCTGGATCACGGTCGGGGCACCGCTGATACTCAAGGCAACGGAAATGAGCACTGCAGTGGCCGCAGCATTT
>Ga0102944_1000325_pt1 | contig 37560 bp, 35 predicted proteins | sample SalPonD_shore_MG_FD_78172 | JGI IMG/M metagenome (GOLD analysis project Ga0102944, IMG submission 78172) | Salt pond soil microbial communities from South San Francisco under conditions of wetland restoration - Salt Pond MetaG... | ecosystem: Environmental > Aquatic > Marine > Intertidal zone >... | reverse complement strand
GTTGGCGGCCTCCTGGCTGACGTAGGCGAACGTCCAGGTGCGCGGGTTGGCCTCGACCACCGCCGCCTCGATGCTGTCCAGCAGGGTCTGGAAGTGGCGGGTCTGGCGTTCCAGGGCCTGGTTCTTGCTCTCCAGCTCGCCGCGCACCCGCGCCAGGTGATCGGCCATCTGATTGAAGCTGCGCGCCACCTCGGCGAACTCGTCCCCGCCCCGGGCCGGGATGCGGTGGTCCAGATCGCCGCGGGCAACGGCCTCGGCGCCGTTCTCCAGGCGCCGCAGGTTGCGCGTGAAGAACACCCCCAGCAACAGGGTCACCAGGATCGACAGCGTGATCTCCACCAGGGCGATGGCGGTGTTCTGCCAGCGGGTCTGGCGGGTTATGGCCTCCTCGCGGGCAATGGAGTAACCCGCGCGCACGGTCCCCAGGCGCTGACCGTAGAGGCGGACGGGCGCGACGGTGTCGTAGGTGCCGTCCCGGCGGGCCTCGGCGTAGCTGGCATCGGCCCGGAAACGCTCGGGGGGATGCCCCAGAGCGGCGAGCCGCCGTCCGTCGGCGTCGAGCACCTCCACGTAGGTCAGCTCCTCCTTTTCGCGCAGGAGGTCGAGGGCGTCCTTGATGCGTGCCCGATCCTCGGCGGCCAGGGCCGGGGCCAGGGACTGGGCCAGGAGGTGGTTGGACTGACGGGTGTGGACATCCAGCAGGTGGGCGTGGGAGCTGGTGACCAGGCGGACGCTGTTCCAGACCAGGGCACCGAGGGTGAGCACCTCGATGGCGACCACGGCGAAGATGAACCAGGTGGACCGGCGCGCCCTGCGCATCGCGGTGATCGCCTCCGATGGAGGGCCGCGCGGGGAGGCGCGGCCGGGATTCCCCTAGGGGACTCTACCGGTTTTCCCGCATTTTCCGCCAGCCTTCGGGCAGCTGGCGGAGAAAGGGCTGTACCGGGGCGAAGTCCCCGGCATCGGCCGGGCGATAACCGGGATAGGCCATGCGCCGCAGGGCCGCCCGCCCTCGCGGGTCCTGTCGCATGCCCACCAGGACGCGGGTCAGGCGGTCGCGCAGCGCCGGGGGGAGGTCCTTGCGCAACAGGATGCCGAGACCGGGAATGGTCGCGGTGCGGGCCACCACCCGGAGCCCGGACTCCTGATCCCGGATGCGATGCCACACATTGACCGAAACCACGGCGGCGCAGGCATCGCCTCCGAGCACGGCGCGCACGGCGGCATTGTGGGAATCGAACGCGCGGAAGCGGGGCCGGATGCCCCTTCCCTCCCGGGCCAGCTGGTGCTTACCCAGCAGGGTGATGACGGCCGAAGGCGGCGGCGTCGCCACGGTCCGACAGCCCTTGCCGCCGGGGCGGAGACCGCGGTCGGCGGAGCGCATGAGGAAGACCGCCCGCAGCGGCTCCCGGTAGCGGGCGCGAACCTCGTAGCGTCCGGTGTCCAGGGCCAGCAGCACGAAATGGGGGGCGGTGAGGACCACATCGTAGCGGCCCTCCCCGGTGCGGCTGACGAAGGTGGCGAAATCGGGCGCGGTCTTGAGGCGCACGGGGATGCCGATGCGCTCTTCCAGGTACTCGCGCAGGGGGGCGAAGCGCTTGAACAGGGTGCCGGCGCTGGCGAAGGGCAGCAGACCGAGCTCCAGGGGCTCGGTCCGCTCCGCCGCCCGCCCCGGCGGCATGGCCAGGATAAGGGCCGCCACCATGGCGACCAGGCCCGCTGCTCGCCCCCCCATTTCCGCCTCCCGCTGGCAGCCGCTCAGGGTCCCTCGCCGCCGGACCCGATGGCACGGGCCAGGGGCCGGAACTGCAGGCCGTAGAACATTTCCAGGTACCGGCGGGACTCGTCCCGCTCCAGATTGGTCACATACTTCCAGAAACCGTAGATGCGCGACAAGGTCATCATCCGCTCGGCGTACAGCTCCCAGGTGTAGCGGCTCTGCACCCGCTCCCTGGCCCCCTTGGACAGGCGCAGCCAGTAGGGGTCGTCAGCGGCGCAGCGCTCGAAGAACTGGGCCATCACCTCGGCGCTTTCGTCGCCGTGGTTGGGGTCGATATGGAAGCCGGAAACCCCGTGCTCGATGATCTCCAGCGGGCCGCCGTAACTGGTGGCGAAGGTGGGCAAACCCGAGGTCATGGCCTCGATGACGGTTAGCCCGAAGGCCTCGAACAGCGCCGGCTGGACAAAGGCCCCGCGGTGGTCGGCGAGGTAGCGGTACAGCTCCCCGGCCAGGTTCTTGTCCAGGTGGCGGCCCAGCCAGCGCACCTGCCCGTCCAGGCCATAAGTATCGAACAGCTCGTGCATGCGCTCGATCTGCGCCCGCTCCTCCCAGTCGGCCGACTCCTCCGGGCGGATATGGCCGCCGATCACCAGCAGGTTGGCCGCCTGCCGCAGTCGGGGATTGCGCCCGAACCAATCCACCAGGCCGCTGATGTTCTTGATGCGGTCGAGCCGGGCCATGGTGAACAGCACCGGCCTGCGGGGGTCCAGAAAGCGGCCCCGGGCGTCGGCCCGCTCGCCACCATGGACCAGCTCCTCGATCTCGCGGTGGAGCCCGTTGAGGCGGCGCTCGGCCTGATCAAAGGGAAAGTAGACCTCGGCGTCGGCCCCCGGCGACACGATGTTGAACTTGGGGTCGTAGATGTCCACGCCGTGCACCACCCGGTACAGGCCGGGCATGGTGAAGGACTCGTAGCTCTCGTACTGGCCCAGGCTTTCCCGGTTGCCGGCGATCTCCTGGTAGGTGGAGGTGATAATGAAGTCGGCGGCATTCATGGCGATGAGGTCGGCGGTGAACTGGGCCGAGAAATGGTACTGGTCCTCGTTTTCCCGCCAGTAGAGGTCGGAGTAGAGGTACTTGGTCTTCTCCAGGGCGTGGGCGATGTTGCACTGGGTCACGTGCAGGCGCTGGGCCAGCAGGGTGGCCACCAGGTTGCCGTCGGAGTAGTTGCCGATGACCAGGTCCGGACGCCCGCCGAGGTCGGCCAGCAGCTCCTTCTCCGCCTCCACCGTGAAGCGCTCCAGGTAGGGCCAGATGGCGAAGCGGGAGACCCAGTGCGGGACCACCTCGCCGCCCTCCCCCCGGAACGGCACGCGCAGGATGTAGGCGTTCTCCGTGTGCAGGATATGCTCGCGCTGCTGGTCGCAGGTGGTGCCCTCGGCCTCGGGGATCAGCCGGGTCAGCACCCGGATCTGCGGGGCGATGTCCAGGCCCTGCTCGTGGATGCGGCTGCGCATCTCCCGCTCCAGGGCGCGCACCTGGTCCAGGATGTAGACCACCTGGCCGCCGGTGTCGGGCTTGCCCAGCACGTTGGCCTGGCCGAAGAAGCCGTGGGGCGAGACCACCGCCAGGCTGAAGATCATGGGGATGCGGCCGAGGAAGCGTTCCAGGGTCTGGGGCTCGGGGGCCTCCAGGATGTCCGAGAGCAGGTGCAGGGTGTCGCGCATCCGCGCCACGTCCCTGCCCCAGCCCGGCTCGAAGCCGAGCTCCTGCAGGTCGTGCCCGACCTCGCCCCAGCCCGCCCCCTGGTCGCTGCGGGCCAGCAGGTCCTCCGCCTGGCGCAGGCCCCGTCGCAGGTCGGCGACGCTGCGCAGGCGGTCGTTGAGCATCAGCTGCCGGCCCTGGTGGTGGTGCACCCGCAGGAATTCCAGCAGACTCTGATCGCCGCTGTTCAGGTCCTGGAACAGCTGGCTGGACAGCCGCCGGTTGAGGAACTCCACCCCCCGGCCGATGGAACGGGATTCCTGGAGCTTGGGGAACTCCCGCGAGAACGGCCCGAGGTCGAGCTCCAGGGTCCAATCCTCGTCGGGATCGGTGTCGTTGACCTGGCGCTCCTTGAACACCAGGAACTCCGACACCGAGATCTCCTCGAACTCCACGGCCTCCACATGGAAGCGCAGGTATTGCCAGCGGGCCACCGAGGGGCGGATGGACAGGGCGATCCACGGCGTCTCCAGCACCGCCTCCTGGGCCACTGCCAGGGTCCGCCCCAGGGGGCTGTCGGCCATGGAGGGGTCCACCTCCCGACAGAACCGCTCCAGTTCGTCATGCAGGTCCGAATGGAGCAGGAAGCTGCGGTCGGTGGCGAGGTATTGGCGGAGCAGGAGGTAGGCGTTCTCCCGCTGCTCCGACAGGTACTGGGCGAGGAGGTCCATGGTGGCTCCGGGCAAGGGGCGGCGGGCGTCCCTGTCCATGGAGCGCCCCGCACCGCTTCTTCTGGGGATTTCCCAGATTGCCACCCCCCGCGGCCTTTCACCAAGGGCGTGCGGCCCGCCCCTTGCAGGGGAGGGCCGACCAACCACCCAACCGGGGATAGCAATGATCCGTGCTTCACGGCTGATCCTGCTGGCGACCGCCGCCCTGGCCCTGAACGGCCCAGCCGGGGCCACCGACCTCGAGGACATCGCCCGCCGCTTCGATCACCCGGACCGCTACCGGGTCCTGTTCAGCCGCCTGATCGACCGCGGCGTGCCGCTGGCCCGGGTGGAGGCCGCCTTCGCCTCGGACAAGGCGGGCAAGCGCGACCACAAGGCGGTGGAGCTGCGCACCGACATCCGGCATATCCCCAAGCACCGCGAGGCGGAGCGCAAGGCCAACGAGCGCTACCTGTACCAGGCCAAGGTGCTGGCCGAGAACCTGCGCGAGCACCGCGCGCTCTACGCCCGGATGGAAAAGGCGTACGGCATCCGCCGCGAGGTGATCGGCGCCATACTGCTCAAGGAAAGCGCCCTGGGTCGCTACGACAAGTTCGACCACGACGCCTTCGTGGTATTCAACAGCCTCTACGACGGCCTGTCGGTGCCCGAGGACGCCGGGCCGCGCCTGCGCCGCCGCATCCCCCGCCTGATCCGGATGGCGCGGGAGCAGCTGATCGCCCTGGTGATCTACACCTACCGACGGGACCTGGACCTGGCGCAGACACCGTTCCCGGCCAGCTACGCCGGGGCCATCGGCATCCCCCAGTGGCTGCCCGTCCACCTGGAGCAGGCGGTCAGCGCCGACGGCGGCACCCCCGACCTCACCCGCCTCCCCGACGCCATCCTGTCCACGGCCCACCTGATCCGCAACAAGCTGGGCTGGCCCGATGCCATGCTGGACTTCGACCGCCTGGCCAATCTGGACGACATCGTGGCCGCCTGGAACGAGTTCGACCACGGCAATGCCAGCTTCGCCGCCGGGCGCAACTCCGACGGCCAGACCATGCGGCGCTTCGACCGGGCCCACGCGGAGATGGCCAATGTGCCCTACGTGGCCACCTACGTGCGCGCCCTCATGCACTACAACTACTCCTCCGACTATGCCCTCGGCGTCCTGCGCATCGCCCGGCGCGCCCACAGGCTCCTGGCCGCTGACGGCTAGGGGCGGGGCGCGGCCGACCCGGGTCGAACCCCGGGGCCACCCGCGCTATGCTGGGGGCAAGCCCATTTTCCTGCTCAGCGGAGAAAGCCATGAGCGGCCCGACCGACAATTCCTACACCGGCAAGGTCTCCTGCGAGGTTTGCCTGACCCAGATCCCCCACACCGAGGCCCGCAGCATGGAGGGCAACGAGTACGTCCTCTACTTCTGCGGCCTGGACTGCTACGACCAGTGGAGCCGCGAAGGGGAGCAGGAATCCGGCCACCGCTAGCCCTCCCGGGCCTGATCGCGGGGGCGGCGGTCCTTGCGACCCCCCTGACCGCCGCGGCCGCCTTACCCCATCACCGCCTGGACGTGCGGCTCCTGCCCGGTGACCAGGGCCTGCGGGCCACCGACGGCATTCGCTGGCGGGGCTCGGGCCCCCTGCGGTTGGCCCTGCGCCCCGACCTCACCGTCCCCGGCGCCCGCGTCGACGGCCGCCCCTATGACCTGACGCCGGCGGGCAGGGGCCGCTGGCAGGGGCGCCGGGCCCTGGAGGCCGGCCGCCACAGGGTGTCGTTCCGCTACCACGGGCGTCTCGCCGCCGGCGGGGATCATGGCCGGGATGCCCGTTCGGCCGGCCCGGGGTTCCCGCCCCCGATCGCCGCCTCCGGCACCTACCTGCCGGCCGGATCCGGCTGGGTGCCGCGCCTGGGGGCCGGCCGCATCACCTACCGGCTGCAGGTCACCGGCCCCGGAAGTCAGCATTACGCCGCGGCCGGGGCCCGCGCCCCGGAGCCGCCCGGCGACGGCCGGCGCAGCGTGGTCTACCGCCGCCGTCATCCCATCCCGGGGATCACCCTGCTGGGGGCCCCCTGCGGCGCATGCTCGGCGGAGCTGGGCGAGCGCTGGCGGGCCCTCGGCAGCGGCCCGAGCCTGGCCCGGAGGCCCAGCCAGGCCGATGCGCGCCAGGCCCGTGGGGCGGACACAGCCCGGCGGCGCCATGGTCCTGCTGGTGGCCGCCGATGACCCTGCCGCCCTGGCCGCCCTCGCCCGCCCCCTGCCCCCCTACGGCTCCTACGGCTGGCTGGCCTTCCACCGGGGCGAGCGCCTGGCCCGGGGGCGCTGGCCCCTGCGCGAGCCGTCCCTGACCTGGCGGGCGGGGACGTCGGAAGGCGGCTGAGGGATCTTTGCAACGGCCCCGCTTTGCCCAATACTACGCGACGGGAACCCTTCCCTTCCTACAGGACACCTCGATGCCCGGCACCCGCTACTCCCTCGAAGTCCAGCCCCGTATTCCGGAGAGCCTCGCCCGCCTCAGCGAGCTCGCCGACGATCTCAAATACACCGCCGACCGGCCCATCCGCGGGCTGTTTTACCAGCTCGACCCGGAGCTCTGGGAGCGCTGCGGCCACAACCCCAAGGTATTCCTGCGCCGGGTCAGCCAGACCCGGCTGGAGCAGGCAGCCCACGACCGGGTGTACCTGGAGGAGTACTCCCGCGTGCTGTCGAGCGTGGACAGCTACCACAAGGAGCCCATCCGGGCCGAGATCTGCGAGCACCTGAATCCCGACAAGGACCTGGTGGCCTACTTCTGCGCCGAGTTCGGCTTCCACGAGAGCCTGCCGCTGTATTCCGGCGGCCTGGGCATCCTCGCCGGGGACCAGGTCAAGGCCGCCAGCGATATGCACCTGCCCCTGGTGGCGGTGGGGATCCTGTACCGCCAGGGCTACTTCATCCAGACCATCGACGCCGCCGGCCACCAGGTGGCCCACTACCGCCAGACCCGCTTCGCCGACCTCCCCATCGAGCCCGTTCGCGACGAGGCCGGCAACGAGCTCCACGTATCCGTGGAGCTGCCCGAACGGACGGTGGAGCTGCGCATCTGGAAGGGGACCATGGGCGGGGTGGACCTCTACCTGCTGGACACCGACTGCGACCGCAACGCGGACGAAGACCGCGCCATCACCTACCAGCTCTACGGCGGCGACAACAACGTCCGCATCCAGCAGGAGATCGTGCTCGGCCTCGGCGGGGTGCGGGCGCTGCGGGCCATCGGCCGGGAGCCCACGGTGTGGCACGTCAACGAGGGCCACGCGGCGTTCCAGGCCCTGGAGCGCTGCCGCGAGCTGGTGGCCGACGGCCTGGATTTCGAGGCCGCCCTGGAGGCCGCCTCCGCGGGCACGGTGTTCACCACCCACACCCCCGTCGCCGCCGGTCACGACGTCTTCGACGGCGAGCTGATGGCCAGCTATTTCGGGGACTTCGCCAAGGCCGGCCTGGGCACGACCATGGAGCGCTTCCTGGCCCTCGGCAACAACGGCGAGGACGGGGAATCCTTCAACATGACCGCCCTGGCCATGCGCACCTCGCGCTTCCACAACGGGGTCAGCCGCATCCACGGCGATGTCGCTTCGCGCATGGAGGGCTACATCTGGCCGGACATCCCGCCGGAGGAGAACCCCATCGGCTACGTTACCAACGGGGTCCACGTGCCCACCTTCCTGGCGCGCGAATGGGTGGGCTTCTTCGACCTCCACTTCGGCGGGCAGTGGCGCAGCGAGTTCCTCAATGAGGACTTCTGGGAGGGCATCGACCGCATCGCCGATCACAGCTTCTGGAGCATGCGCCAGACCCTGAAGTCCCAGCTGTTCGCAGCGGCCAAGGAGCGCCTCGAGGGGCAGTTCCGGCGCCAGGGGGTCACCGAGGCCCAGCGCGAACGCCTGACCCGCTTCCTCCATCCGGACCGCACCGACGTCCTGACCATCGGCTTCGCCCGCCGCTTCGCCACCTACAAGCGCGCCACCCTGCTGTTCTCCGACCCGGAGCGTCTGGCGCGCCTGCTCAACGACCCGGAGCGGCCGGTGGTGCTGCTGTTCGCCGGCAAGGCCCACCCCAACGACAAGCCCGGCCAGCACCTGATCCAGGTGATCCACGAGTTCTCGCGCAAGCCCGAGTTCGAGGGCCGCATCATCCTGCTCGAGGGCTACGACATCGCCCTCGCACGCAAGCTGGTCACCGGGGTGGATGTCTGGCTCAACACCCCGGAGTACCCCAAGGAGGCCAGCGGCACCTCCGGCCAGAAGGCCGGGATCAACGGCGGTCTCAACCTGTCGGTTACCGACGGCTGGTGGGGCGAGGGCTACAACGGCCGCAACGGCTGGGCCATCACCCCCCACGACCCGGAGCTCGGGGCCGACTACCGCAACCGGGAGGAGGCCACCGAGCTCTACGAGATCCTGGAGAACCAGGTGGTTCCGCTGTATTTCACCCGCGACGGCCACGGCTTCTCCAGCGGCTGGGTGCGCATGTCCAAGGAAGCCATCAAGTCCCAGATCCCGCGCTTCAACGCCCAGCGCATGGTCATGGACTACGTGCGCGGCTACTACGGCCCGGCCAGCCGGCATCAGCGTCGCCTGACCCGGGACCGAGGCGGGCCCGCCGCCGAGCTGGCGGCCTGGAAGCACAAGGTGGCCGAGGCCTGGGGCGGCGTTTCCCTGGAACGGGTGGACGAGGCGCGCAGCGAGATCGGGAGCGGCGCCACGCTGCCGATCACCGTTGCGGCCGACCTGGCGGGGCTGTCCCCGGAAGACGTGCGGGTGGAGTGCCTGGTGGGCGTGGAGGACGAGTACGGCGGCTTCGCGCTGAAGGAGCGCCACGGCCTGAGCCCGCAGGGGGAGACCGACGACCGCGGCCGGGCGCTTTTCCATCTGGATCTGGAGCCGTCCCTGCCGGGCCTGCAGGTCTACAAGCTGCGCATGGTCCCCTATCACGGCGAGCAGGCCCACCTGCACGAGACCGGCCGCATGATCTGGCTGTAGCGCTCCCCCCGCCCCGTTCATGGGTCCCGGGGCAAAAAAGCGCGGCCCCCTCACCCCTTTTGGAGGCACCGTTCCCCCCCAAGGAGGAGCCGTGAGGGGGCCGCGCGGCCCGTCCCCTCCGTGATTAGCAGGCGGGTGTGACGGATGTCAACGAAATCGACACTCCCGGCTCACACCAAGTCCCGGGGAACGGTGCTGTCCCAGTTGTCCGAGAATACCCGCACGCCGTCCTCGTAGGCATCGAGCTCGGCACGCACGTAGAAGTTCTCCGGATCGCAGGTCAGGACCGTGCGCGTGACCGTGCGCACCCACCAGTCGCCCCGGCGGAAGCCGCGGATGCAGTAGGTCTCCCCCCGCGGCGAGGCGAAATCGTCGTCGCCGAATTGGTACCACTCGGTGGTGCGCCGCTCCACCTCCAGGTCGGCGTCCTCGATGCGGCAGATGCCCTCGTCGTTGACCACCTCCAGGGTGGAGACGTCTTCGGCGAGGTCGCGCACCACCCGCCACTGGTGCTCCTCCGGGCGCAGCAGGGTCATGGGCAGCTCCGGCGCCGCCTCCGGCTCCTCAAAGCCGCGCAGGCGGCCATCCAGCTCCCGCGGCGGCCGCACCGGCAGCCGCAGTCGGCTGGGGGCGGTGTGGATGGTGAGCTGGACCGGCTGCGGCGGCGGCCAGGCCAGCGGCCAGTAGGAGCTGGACAGGGACAGCCGCAGGCGGTGCCCGACGGGGAAGGACTGGGCCACCTCGTTGAGCTGGACCTGCACCCGGTAGCGCCGTCCGGGCTCCAGGGGCTGCGGCTCCTCGTGGCTTTCCCGGTGGGTCAGGTTGAGCAGGCCGTAGGTGACGCGCGTGGCCTTGCCGTCCGGGGCCACATCGGACAGGCGCACGGCCACCATGGCCACCGGCTGGTCCGCGGACAGCTCCAGCTCCACCTCCGGCGCCCCCAGGATCTCCAGGGGCTCCTCCAGCACCCGGCCCTCGAACACCAGGGCGCCGCCGTCCTCCTCGCGCTGGTCGTGGGGCAGGTCGGGCGGCGCGGCGTAGGAGCACCACTTGCCGGCGTACAGGCCCACCGACAGCGGCGAGCGGATGGTGAGGGCGCCCTCCGCGCCCTTCTCTCCCGCATCGCCCAGGCGGCCCGGTGCCAGCGGCAGGGCCAGCGGCTCCACGCCGGCCGACGGCCAGGCCTCCTCGGCCACCCAGCGGCCCGGCCGGAACTTGTACATGGTGGTGGGCGGCACCGAATCCTGCATCCACACCCGCAGCATGGGCTCGGCGTCGATGCCGGTATCCTCGTCCTTGAGCCAGCGGTCCCACCAGCGCAGGGCCTCCTGCAGGAAGCCGATGGCCGGGCCGGGCTTGCCCATGTGCGGGTATTTGTGGCTCCAGGGCCCGATCAGGCCCTTGCGCGGCACCTCGAGGTTGGCCAGGAGCCGGAACACGGCGTTGGAATAGCCGTCGGCCCAGCCGCTGACCGCGAAAACCGGGCACTGCACCTTGCTGTAGTCCTCGCACACGGAGCCATGCTTCCAGTAGGCGTCGCGCCGCTGATGCCGCAGCCACTTCTCCAGCCACAGCCCCGAGCCCTTCAGCCGCTGGAACCACAGGTCGCGCCAGCGCTCCTCGCCCACCACCGCCGGGTCCGGGGGCAGCGAGTTGTAGGCGAACATCACCGAGGCCCAGGACAGGTTGTCGCCGAGCAGGCAGCCGCCCATGTGGTGGACGTCGTCGGCGTAGCGGTCGTCGGTGGAGCACACCGTGATCACCGCCTTGAGCTCCGGCGGCTGCAGGGCGGCGATCTGCAGCCCGTTGAAGCCGCCCCAGGAGATGCCGATCATGCCGACATTGCCGTCGCACCAGGGCTGCTGGCCCAGCCAGCGGATCACCTCGACGCCGTCGTCCAGCTCCTGCTGCAGGTATTCGTCGGCGAGGACACCGTCCGACTCCCCGGCCCCGCGCAGGTCCACCCGCACCGAGGCGTAGCCGTGCCCGGCGAAATAGGGGTGGTTGAGGGCGTCGCGGTCGGCGGTCATGTCCCGCTTGCGGTAGGGGATGTACTCCAGAATGGCCGGCACCGGCTCCTGCTCCGCCCCTTCCGGCATCCACATGCGGGCCGCCAGGCGGGTGCCGTCGGCCAGGGGGATCCAGACGTTCTCCCATTGGCGCACGGGGTAGGGGAATTCGCTTACGGTTTTCATGGGGCCGAGCTCGTCAGTCGTTGATGGCGGGGCCGCTGGGGCCCTCGGAAAAACGGAACGGCAGCAGGTCCAGGGTCTCCCGGTAGCGGCGCTCCAGGTCGGGGGTGTCGGCGCCGCCCAGGAAGATCCAGGCCAGATCGAAGCTGTAGCTGTCCTGCTCCACCAGGGACGACAACCGGATGCCGGGCTTGACGTTGATGCGCACCCGCGCCTCGGGGAAGCGCGCCTGTACCGCGGCAATGTCCCGCGGGGCGGGGATCGCCTCCACGTAGGCGTCGGCGAATCGCCGGCAGTACCACTTGGCGGAGCAGGCGAAGGCGCCGCGGCGGTACGGCATGCGCGGTTTCCGGCCCAGGCCGATGTCGACCATGGCCAGGTGGTTGGAGGCACCGTCCACATTGTGGAACAGGTCGCTGTGGGATTGGGAGATGCGGGTGTTGATCTCCAGCAGCCAGATCTTGTCGGCCGCCTCGTCCCAGAAGAACTCGACGTTGAACACCGAGGTGTCCAGGCCGATCCGCGCCAGGGCCCGCGCCGTCAGGTCGGCCATGCGGGCCTGCACCGGCTGCGGCAGCCGGGAGGGGTACTCGTAGCGCAGGAAGGCGCTGCTTTCGGGATAGCGGACCGAGTCGAGCACCCCGTAGATGCTCACCTCGCCGTCGAAAACGAAGCCCTCCAGGGTGCACTGGTGGCCGCCGATGATCTCCTCCGCGATGCAGTAGTGGCAGTCCACCTCGGCCATGTCGGCGGGCAGGTCGGCGAACTGCAGCAGCCGGTTGAAGGGCTCGGACAGGCGGCCGATCTCGGCCCGGATGAGGGCGAGCTTGTCGTAGAACTGCTGGCGGCTGTCGATGCGGAAGCCGAGGAACGAGCCGGCCGACTTCACCGGCTTGATCCAGAACGGGAAATCCAGGGCGATGTGGGCGAGGGGATCGTCATCGAAGGGATCGAAGCGGGCGAAGCGCGGCACCCCCTCGGGGATGACCTGGGCCTGCTCCACCCGGCTCCAGTACTTGTGCTGGCACTTGAGCACGCTCTCCAGGCTCGGGGTGGGTACGCCGTACTTCCGGCCCAGGATGGGCAGGATGGTGCCGACGGGGATGTCGATATAGCCAACGATGGCGTCGATGGGGCCGTCGAAGGTGTCCAGCTGGGCCTCGGCATCGGCCATGATGGCGTCGATGTCGTAGTGCTCGGGCTCCTCCACCTCCTCGTTGGGCACCAGGGGGATGAAGTTGTAGCCCGCCGCCCCGGGCATGCGCTCCATGAGGGAGCGATTGAAGTCGTTGAGGCCGAACACGAAGACGTTTTTCACGGCGGTCTCCCGCGGCTCCCCGACCGGTTGCCGCCCTGTTCCGCGGGGCTCCGCCCCGCCCACCACCGGCTCCGGGTTTTCTTTCATCGTGCCATAGCGCTCCTGTTCTGGGACCACCCCCACCGCGGGGCCGGCCGGACCCTTATTTGGGCCCATTCACGCCGGATTGCAAGTCCCCGGGTCATTTTTTTTGCGGCAACCGGATCCTTTGGCTCCGATCCTCGCCAGCGGCGTATAGTGGTCCTGTCATCCCCCGTTCCCCCTCGCGGGAAAGGACGCCGACCATGCGCACCTTCTTTGTCACCTACCTCGGCGAAGGTGGGGCCGCCGACTGGGCCGAGATCCACGCCGACACCCTCGCCCAGGCTGTCGACGTGGCCGCCAACCACGGCTGGCGCATCATGAGCCTGCACGATACCGCTTGCTGGCGCCCCAGGATCCGCGTGGAAACCAGCTCCCGGCTGGAGCTGCTGGAGCTCGAGCGCTTCCTCCACTACCACCGCCGGGCCCGCCGGGTGGACCCGACGTGGCTGGGACAGATCCGGGAGCGCGCCGAGACCCTTCGGGATGGCCCCCGCCCCGGTTGAGACCGCCATGCGGCCCTGCTGGCTGGCCCTGCTGGCGCTCCTCCTGGCCCCGGCCGGCGCCGCCGCCGGCAGCGGCGCGCTGGAGCTGCACGGTCGGCTCCGCCAGGGCGGCCTCCTGACCGGGCGGGTGTCCCCCGGCACCCGCGTATACTTTGACGGCCACCCGGTCCGCGTGGGCCCCCGCGGGTGGTTCGCCCTGGGACTGGGCCGCGATGCCCCGCGCCGCGCCCCCCTGTCCGTGCGCGGCCCGCAGGGCGCCTTCCGGCAGCGCGTCCTGGAGGTGGAGCAGCGCCATTACCGGGTGCAGCGCATCAACGGCCTTTCCCCCAGCCTGGTCCATCCCGACCACGAGGCCCTGCGCCGAATCCGGCGCGAGCACCAGCGGGTCCACGAGGCCCGCGGCCACTTCTCGCCCCAGTCTGCCTTCCGGCGGCCCTTCGTGTGGCCGGTTACCGGGCCCATCACCGGGGTCTACGGCACCCGCCGAGTCCTCAACGGCGAGCCCCGCCAGCCCCACTACGGGGTGGACATCGCCGCCCCTGCCGGAACTACCGTGCGCGCCCCGGCGGCGGGCATCGTGCGCATGGCCGACGGCGACCTGTATTTCTCCGGAGGCACCCTGATCCTGGACCATGGCCACGGGGTCAGCTCCACCTTCCTCCACCTCCGGCGCACCCTGGTCACCCCCGGGGAACGCGTCGAGCAGGGTCAGCCCATCGCCGAGGTCGGGGCCACAGGCCGGGTAACCGGCGCCCACCTGGACTGGCGGATGAACTGGTTCGACCGCCGCCTGGACCCGGCCCTCCTGGTCGGCCCCATGCCCGCGGCGAACGGCAGCGAAAGCGCGAGGGGCGGTTGAAAGCGGCCGGCGGGCGGGCCATAAAGGGGGAAAGGAGGTCGTTCATGCCCGCCAACGCGTTCCGCCTGGCCGCCGTGGCGCTCATCCTGATCGCCGGCTGCGCCAGCCAGCCCACCGGTCCCGGGCACTGGCAGCCCCTGGCCCTGGACCGGGTTCAGCTGGCCGCCGTGGCGCTGCCCGACGCCGACCGCCTGGCCGATCCCAGGGTCTGCCGCTATGCCCGTGAGGACCTGCAGCGCAACCTGGAGCGAAGCCTGCCCCGCCGGCTGGCCCCCGTGGGCTTCGTCGCCCCCGGCGACCCCCCTCCCCCATCCGGGGGGACGGGGACCCTTCGGGTCACCATCACCGCATGCCGGATCGAAAGCCACCAGTGGGACGTGGGCGGCGGCGAGCCGGACATCACCTTCTATGAGACCCTGGACCTCCACGTCCGGCTCGCCGACGCCGGCGGCAAGACCCTCCTGGACCGCCAGCTGGAGACCGTGGAGCAGATCCAGACCGACATCCCCACCCCGCTGTTCGACTTCCCGCACACGGTCCCCGCCGCCCGCATCTACGGACTGTTCTCGCAGGGCCGGGTGTGGCAGTCCGGCTAGTGTCCCCCAAACGAAAAGCCGGTCCCGCGAGGGACCGGCCTTGGTTCAGCGCCCGCACTACGCCCGCCGCGCGGGCTCAGCGGTGGGCGATATGGGACAGGGTCTTGAAAAGCTCGTTGTAGGAGACCTCGCCGTTCTTCACGAAGCAGGCGACGTTGCCCACATTCCAGACGCTGTATTCGCTGCCCTGCATGGCCCAGCCCTCGGGCGGGGTCCAGCCCCGCATGCCGGAGTAGGAGGCGAACAGGTCCGCCTCCTGGTGCATCATGCGGCTGGTGGCGTTGGCCATCTCCGAGGCCAGGTCGGCGTGCTCCCGCGGGATATCGCCGACCAGTTCGGCCAGGGAGCCGTCATCGTAGAAGCGCAGGGCGCCGACCGCCCCTTTGACCTGCAGCAGTTCGTCAAGGCTTGCCATTTGCCCGGCCTCCTTCGTTCAGAGGAAATCGCTGGCTGCGCGGCCGTGGTTCAGCCGCCCAGGACCTGGAAGGCCCGGTCGAAGTCGGCATCCGCCTTGCGCAGGAAGACCGCCTGGCCGTCCATGGCCACCACCGCGAAGTCCAGGCCCATGAAGGCGAAGCCCTTCTCCGGCAGGAAGCCCTTCTGGCCGGTCAGGCGGGACCAGCCGTCGGCCTGCATGCGGAAGATCGCCAGGTTGGCGGAGCACATCTGCCCGGCCATGGAGGCCAGATCGTCGGTGAGGTCCCCCCGGAAGTCGCTCACCTCGCCGCTGTCGTTGAAGGTGACTGCGGCGATGGAGCCGGGAAGTTCCATCAGCTGGTCGAGGGTTGCCATGGGTCCATCCCCTGTTCGTTTGTCCGTTCGGTCGATTGTTGGCAGGCGGCTTCGGTCCGGCGCCTATCGCCCCAGGGCCGCCATCAGGTCGTTGATGGACGCCTCCCGGCGATTGACCACGCACAGGGTGTCGTCCACCACCATGACCCCCATATCCGGGCCCAGCATGGCCCAGCCCTGGTATGAGCCCCATTCCGGCTGCTGCGAATACTCGGCGAACAGACGGGACTGCATCTGCATCAGCACCGAATTGGAGGCGCACATGTGCGCCGCCATGCGCGCCTCCTCCTCCGAGATCTGGCCCTTGTAGGACTCCAGCTCACCTTTGGGGGTGAATTTGGCCGCACCCACGATGCCCGGCAGCTTGAGCACTTCTTTTAGCTTCACGGTGACGCCTCCTTCGGCTGGCCCTTTGTCTTGACCGGCGTCAAGACTCCGCCCTTTGATGTTAGTTCGCCACTTTCTGCGGGGCCTGTCAACAAAAAGGCCCGGGCCGCAAGAAGAAAGAAGTGACAATATTAGTATTTGGTTACTTTTAAAATTTAAAACCTAATCTGTTTTGTCCGGAACTGGACAATTTCGCCGCGGGTGGGCGACAAAGGAGGGGGGAGCGCACAGGAGAACCGCCATGCCCGATCCATTCCCGGCCGCCGTCTTCGTGGGCGAGGAGCTGGGCCGTTACGGCTTCCCCAAGGGCCATCCGTTCGGACCCGACCGCCTCGACACCTTCTGGGGGGAGGCCCGGCGTCGCGGCCTGGCCGCGCGCGTGCAGGAGGCAGCCCCGGCGACGGCCGGCCCGGCGGTCATCGAGCGCTTCCATGAGGCCGACTACGTGGCCCGGGTACGGCGCCTGTCGGAGCGGGGGGAGGGTTTTCTGGACATGGGGGATACCCCGGCCTTTCCGGGGGTATACGAGGCGGCGGCAACGGTGGTGGGGTCGGCGGTGGCCGCCGCCGAAGGCATCCTGGACGGACGCTGGCGGCGGGCCTTCTCGCCCATCGGCGGCCTCCACCACGCCCGCCGGGACGGCGCCTCCGGGTTCTGCGTGTTCAACGACTGCGGCGTGGTGATCGAGACCCTGAAGGCGGTCAACGGGCTGGGACGGATCGCCTACGTGGACATCGACGCCCATCACGGCGACGGGGTGTACTACGGCTTCGCGTCCGACCCGGCGGTGTGGATCGCCGATATCCACCAGGACGGCCACACGCTGTTCCCGGGCACGGGCGACGCCGACGAGCAGGGAACCGGCGCGGCGGTGGGCACCAAGCTCAATATCCCGCTCACGCCGGGGGCGGACGACCGGGTGTTCCGGCAGGTCTGGCCGCGGGTGGAGGCCCACGTGGAGGCGGCCGAGCCGGAGCTCATCCTGCTCCAGTGCGGCGCCGACAGCCTGGCGGGGGATCCGCTGGCCAACCTGGGTTACAGCTGGCGGGCCCACGATCACGCCGCGCGCCGGCTACGCCAGCTGGCCGACCGCCTCTGCCACGGCCGCCTGCTGGCCCTGGGCGGCGGCGGCTACGACCGCGCCAACCTGGCCTCGGCCTGGTGTGCCGTGACCGAGGCCCTGGCCGAGGATTGACCCCGGTCAGCCCCCTCGGCTGCCCGGCTTCTCCAGGGGCTCCCCGGCGGCGCACTTGGGGCAGTCGGCCGGGTCCCAGGCCTGCACCTCCAGGCTCACCAGGGCATGGAGGTCGAGGCCGCCCACGTCGGCGCTGCCGCCGGAGCGGTCCACCAGGCAGCCGCAGCCGATCAGCTCGGCGCCGGTGTCGCGCAGGGCGTCCAGGCATTCGCGGATGGAGGTGCCGGTGGTAAGGATGTCGTCCATGATGAAGGTGCGCGCCCCGGCCGGCAGGCGGAAGCCCCGGCGCAGCTGCATGACCCCGTCCTTGCGCTCGGTGAACTGGGCGCGGGCGCCCAGGGCCCGGGCCAGCTCGTAGGCCACCACCACGCCGCCCAGCGCCGGCCCCACCACGTACTCGATCCCCGCGGGGAGCTTGGCCGCCAGCCCCCGGCACAGGACCTCCGCTTTGGCGGGCTCCTGGAGCACCAGCGCCGACTGCAGGTAGCGGTCGCTGTGCAGCCCGGAGGACAGGAGGAAATGCCCCTCCAGCAGGGCGCCGCTGTCGCGGTAGAGGTCGAGAAAGTCCGTCATGCGGGTGGCCTCGCTGCTTGGTGGTTGGGGACTCGGTGCAGGGGCGCAGGCCCCTGCGGGCGGCTCAAGGGGCCCCCGACGCCTCGCCGAGCTCAGCGCCGAGGGCTTGCCAGGCGGCGGCCGGGTCCTCGGCGGCGGTCAGGGGCCGGCCGACCACCAGGTAGTCGGCGCCGTCGGCCACCGCTTGCCCGGGGGTGGCGATGCGCCGCTGATCCCCGGCATCCGCCCCGGCCGGGCGCACGCCCGGGGTGACCAGCAGGAATTCCTTGCCGAGCTCCTGGCGCAGCACCGGTACCTCGCGCGGGCTGGCAACCACCCCGTCGAGGCCGGCCTCGGCGGCCAGCCGGGCCAGACGCCGGACCTGCGCCTCGGGGTCGTCGGCCACCCCCACCGCCCGCAGCTCCTCCGCATCCATGCTGGTCAGCACCGTTACCGCAATCAGCCAGGGCCGCTGGCGGAAGTCGGCCAGGGCCTCGCGCGCGGCTTCCATCATGCGCGGCCCGCCGCTGGCATGGACGTTGACCATCCAGGCGCCGATATCAGCGGCGGCGGCCACGGCCCCGGCCACGGTGTTGGGGATGTCGTGGAACTTGAGGTCGAGGAACACCTCGCGGCCGGCCTCGCGCAGGCGCTCCACCGCCGCCGGCCCGGCCCGGGTGAACAGCTGCTTGCCTACCTTGACCCGCCGATTGGCGGCGGGGAGCCGCTTCACCAGGGCCTCCGCGGCGTCCCAGGTGGGGGCGTCCAGGGCGGTGACGATACGGTCCTGCCAGGGCTCGCTCATGCGGTCTCCGGTCACGCGGCCTGCAGGCCGAGGGTCCCCCAGCGCCGGCATTGGGGGCATTTCCACTGCATGTAGCCGCTCTTGAAGCCGCAATGGGTGCAGGCGAAGCGGGACTGGCGGGCGCGGGTGCGCTCCAGGAAGGGCTGGATCACCTGCAGGACGCCGTCGCATTCGGCCGCGGCGGCCCCGGCCAGGTCCTTCCACATGCCCACGAAGGAGGACACCAGCTCGGCGCTCTCCGGGTGACGATGGATGCCCTCCTCCACCCGTCCGAGGGCCTCCCCGGCACCCATCTCCCGGGCCATGTGCGAGGCCAGGGCGGCGAACAGGGCCGGATGCCGGACCTCCTCCAGGGTGGCGCTCAAAAACCGCTGCAGCTCCTTCTCGGCGCCCAGGCGGTGGTAGGCGGCGACCAGCTCGTCCAGGACCAGGACCAGGTGCTGCGGGCTCTGGCGGACGATCCGCTGCCATTCGCGCACGGCCTTGCGTTCGTTGCCCTTCAGGCTCTGCAGCTGGCCCGAGAGGATACTGGCGCGCACGCAGGTGCCGTCGACCCCGAAGGCGCGGCGGATGTTGTGCTGGGCGCGCCCCGGGTCGTTGCGGGAAAGGGCCTCGGAGGCCAGCTCGCAGTAGATCAGGCTCTCCGCCACCGGGTCGCCGTGGCCGCGGATGCGGGCCAGCTGCTGGCGCCCGCGCAGGGCCTCGCCCCACTCGCGCTCCTGCTCGGTGATCTCGGTGAGGGCCTCGAGGGCGGGCACGTATTCCTTGTTGCCCTCCACCAGCTCGGCGAAGACCTGGCGGGCCCGATCCAGCAGGCCGGCCTTCTGGTAGTCGAGGCCGAGCTGGTACATGGCGTGGTCGCGCTGGTCGCGGCTGAGGTTGGGGCGCGCGATCAGGTTCTGGTGGATGCGCAGCGCCCGGTCCACCTCCCCCCGCCGGCGGAACAGGTTCCCCAGGGCCAGGTGGACATCCACCGTTTCCGGCTCCACCCGGGCCACATCCAGGAAGGCGTCGATGGCCTGGTCGGGCTGCTCGTTGAGGAGATGGTAGAGGCCGCGGAAATAGGCCGGGGAGCCCGAATCGGAGCGCTCCTCGGGGGCGGGCGCCTCCACCCCCCGCCAGCGCCCCGCCAGGTAGCCGAGCCCGGCCCCGGCCAGCAGCAGCCCCCCGGTCCAGAGCGCGTCCATGTCATCCCGTCCCCGGGGGCTGTCGGGAGCAGGCGCTCGGCTCGGCCCTCAAGGCTCGTCCTTGAGCGGCAGCTTGCGCAGGCGGGTGAGCTCCTGCTCCATCTCCTCCATGCGCCGGCGCAGACGCCGCGCCTCGCGGTAGCGGACGAGGAGGGGCAGGCTGGCCACGACGCCGCCGGCCAGGACCCCGAAGAGGAAAACCACGATGATCACGAGGCTGACCGGGAAGGGGCCCCATTCCAGCCCGAAGTAGTACTGGATGGCCACTCCCTGCGGGTTCTTCAGCGCGAAGCTCACGCCGATCAGGAACACCAGCAGGAACAGGATGGCGCTCAGGGTCCGTTTCACGGGATCGTTGCCTCCGGGAGTGGGCGCGGCCGGGGCTCAGCCCTGATCGACCTGGTTGCGCAGGCTCTTCCCGGCCCGAAAGAAGGGCACCTCCTTGGCCGGCACCTCGACCGTCTCCCCGGTCTTGGGGTTGCGGCCGCGGCGGGCAGCCCGGGCCTTGGTGCCGAAGCTCCCGAAACCGCGCAGCTCCACCCGCCGGCCCCGGGCGATCTGCTCGCCCAGGTAGTCGAACAGGGTGTTCACGGCAACCTCGGCATCCTTGCGGGTGAGGTACTCGAGGCGTCCGCAGACGCGGTCGATGAGCTCGGATTTGGTCATTATGCGAATCCTGCGTTGTTCGGTTCGCCCCCCTAGCGGCTCAGCACCGCCGGGGAACCGTAAAGGAATCGGGGCTCGGGGACCAGCATCCAGTTGGCCCAGCGCACCATCCCCTCGGGCATCAGCTCGCCCCACCACTTCTCCGGCGGGCGCAGCTTGCGGACAGGGGCCTGCGGTCCCAGGCCGGCCTGCTCGCGCAGCCAGGACTCGGCGGCGTGGCGGTCGCCCAGGGCGTCCACCAGGCCGTTGGCCTTGGCCTGCCGGCCGGTGAACACGCGGCCGTCGGCCAGGGGCTCCACCTGCTCCATGGACAGGCCGCGCTCCTTGGCCACCAGCTCCATGAACTGCTCGTGGAGGTGGTCCACCATGGACTGCAGGTAGGCGCGGTCGGCCTCGTCCATCTTGCGCAGGGGGGTGCCGGCGTCCTTGAGCTTGCCCGACTTGATGATGCGCGGCTCGATGCCGATCTTGTCCAGCAGCGGATAGACCCCGCTGCTCATCATGATGACACCGATGGAGCCGGTCAGGGTACTGTCCAGGGCGAACAGCCGGTCGCCCGCCACCGACACCATGTAGCCGCCGGAGGCGGCCATGGCGCCCATGGACACGGCCACGGGCTTGTCGGCGGCCAGGCGGCGCACCGCCTCGTAGATGGCCTGGGAGGCCCCCACCCCGCCGCCGGGGCTGTCCACCCGGAGCAGGACACCGCGCACCGAATCCGCTTCACGCGCCCGGTCGATCAGCTCCACCATGGTGTCGGCCTTCAGGATGGGGCCGTCGAGGTCGATGCGTGCCAGATGGGGGCGCGAGGTAGGCAGGCCGTCGTCGCTGGAGAGGATCCCCACCAGACCGCTGGCGATCAGAAACAGAAGGCCGCCTGTCAGCCAGGCGGCCTTCCGATTTTGGCGGGGACGACGGCCCACGGGACCGTCCTCAGCCGTCATCCTCTTCGTCTTTCTTCATCATCTGTTCTTTGAGGATGTCGCCCAGGCTGGTGGTGCCGGTGGCGGCGGCCTTGTCCTGCTGCTGGTGCTCGCGCACCGCCTGCTTCTCCTCGCCCTTATCCTTGTCCTTGATGGACAGGCTGACCGTGCGGTTGCGGCGGTCCACGCCGGTCACCATGGCGTCCAGGCTCTGGCCGGCCACCAGGGCGCTGCGGGCGTCGTCCACATGCTCCTGGGAGATGTCGGCGACGCGGATGTAGCCCTCCACGTCGTCGGCCAGGTGCACGCGGGCGCCCTTGGGCTCCACCTCGATGATCTCGCCCTGCACCAGGCTGCCCTTGTCGTGCTCGGCCACCCAGTTGCTGAACGGGTCGTCGGAGAGTTGCTTGATGCCCAGGCTGATGCGCTCGCGCTCGGGATCCACGGACAGCACCACGGCCTCCACCTCCTCGCCCTTCTGGTACTGGCGCACGGCCTCCTCGCCGGCCTCGCTCCAGGACAGGTCGGACAGGTGCACCAGGCCGTCGATGCCGCCGGGCAGGCCGACGAAAATGCCGAAGTCGGTGATCGACTTGATCACGCCCTGCACCCGGTCGCCCTTGGCGTGGGTCTGGGCGAACTCATCCCAGGGGTTGGACTGGCACTGCTTCATGCCCAGGGAGATGCGGCGGCGCTCCTCGTCGATGTCGAGGATCATGACCTCGACGTCGTCACCGGGCTGCACCACCTTGGAGGGATGGACGTTCTTGTTGGTCCAGTCCATCTCGGAGACGTGGACCAGGCCCTCGACCCCCTCCTCCAGCTCCACGAAGGCGCCGTAGTCGGTGATGTTGGTGACCTTGCCCCACACGCGGCTGTTTTCCGGGTAGCGGCGCGGCAGGTCGGTCCAGGGATCCTCGGAGAGCTGCTTGAGGCCCAGCGAGATGCGCTCGCGCTCGCGATCGAACTTGAGGATCTTGACCTCGAGCTCGTCGCCCACGTTGACGATCTCGGAGGGGTGGTTCACCCGCTTCCAGGCCATGTCGGTGATGTGCAGCAGGCCGTCGAGGCCGCCCAGGTCGATGAAGGCGCCGTAGTCGGTCAGGTTCTTGACGATGCCCTTGGTGGTCTGGCCCTCCTCGAGGCGGTCCATGAGGGCCTTGCGCTCGGCGCTGCGCTCCTCCTCGACCACCGCGCGGCGGGAGACCACGGCGTTGTTGCGGCGCCGGTCCAGCTTGATGACCTTGAAATCGAGCTTCTTGCCTTCCAGGTAGCTGGCGTCGCGCACCGGGCGCACGTCCACCAGGGAGCCCGGCAGGAAGGTGCGGATGCCGGTAATGTCGACCACGAAACCGCCCTTGACCTTGCCGGTCAGGACACCCTGCACCACCTCGTCGTTGTTGTAGGCCTGCTCCAGCTCCTCCCAGGCGCGGGCCCGCAGGGCCTTGGCGCGGGACAGCCGGGTCTCGCCGAAACCGTCGTCCACGGCTTCGACAGCGACCTCGACCTGATCGCCGACGTTCACGGTCAGCTCACCGTTCTCGTCGATGAATTCCTGGAGGGCGACCAGCCCTTCCGACTTGAGCCCGGCGTTGACGATGACTTCCTTGTCGTCCATGGCGACGACTTCGCCCTTGACGATCTCGCCCTGCTGGATGTCCTCCTGCTGGAGGCTCTCCTCGAGCAGGGTGGCGAAATCGGGCTCGCCGGTGGCCGGGGTGGTGGTTTGGGTGTTGGTGTCAGCCATAGAGGGTTGCAACTCCTGGTGAAATTTTCCGGGACCGGGGTCCCGCCGAGTACGGCGCGGGCGGCCATGCCGCCGGCTCCGGAGACTCAGTCCCCGAAGCGTTCGGGAAGGCGCTGGCGCACCCAGTTGAGGGTCTCGGCCAGCACCTCCTCGATGGAGATATCCGTCGTATCAACAACATAAGCCCCATCGGAAGGGCGCAAGGGCGCCGCCGTCCGCTGGGTGTCGCGCTCGTCACGCTGACGCAGCTCCGCTTGTATCCGGCCAAGCGTAACATCAACCCCCTGCCCCCTCAACTGATCGTAGCGGCGTTTGGCCCGCTCCTCGGGGGTGGCGGTGAGGAAGACCTTGGCCGGGGCATCCGGGAACACCACCGTGCCCATGTCGCGGCCGTCGGCCACCAGCCCCGGTTCCTGGCGGAAGCTGCGCTGCAGCTCGAACAGGCCGTCGCGCACCGGCTGCATGGAGGCCACCACCGAGGCGGCCTCGCTGGTTTCGCCGGAGCGCAGCTCGGCGGTGACCTCCTCGCCGTCCACCAAGGCGCGCACCGGGCCTTCGGCGGTGGGCTCGAAGCGGATCGCCAGGGTGCGGGCCAGCTCGCCCAGCTCGCGGGCCCGCGCCGCCTCCAGCGGGACGCCGCGCCTGCGCGCGGCCCAGCCCACCGCCCGGTAGAGCGCACCGCTGTCGAGGTAGTGCCAGCCCAGCTCGCGGGCCAGCAGCGTCGCCACCGTGCCCTTGCCGGTGCCGCTGGGGCCGTCGATGGTCACCACCGGGGCATCCTTGCCTTCAGTCATGGCCGCCTCCCTCCGTGGTCGGCTCCACTTCCAGTCCGGCGCGGTTGGCCACCTCCAGGAAGTCCGGGAAAGAGGTGCGGATGGCCGCGGCACCGCCGATCTCCACCGGGCCGTCGGCCACCAGCGAGGCCACGGCGAAGGCCATGGCCACCCGATGGTCGCCGCAGGCCTCCACCCGCCCCCCGTGTAGCGGTCCCCCGTCGATGACCATGCCGTCATCCAGGGGTTCGGCGGCAACGCCCAGGGCCCGCAGGCCGTCGGCCATGACCTGGATGCGGTCGCTCTCCTTGACCCGCAGCTCGGCCGCCTCGCGCAGCACGGTGCGGCCCTCGGCGGCTGCGGCCGCCACGAACAGCACCGGGAACTCGTCGATGGCCAGCGGGACCAGCTCGGGCGGGATGTCGATGCCGCGCAGGCTGCCCCCGCGCACCTCCAGATCGGCCACCGGCTCGCCGCCGAGGGTCCGCGGATTGGCCTCGCGGATATCCGCGCCCATGGCCTGCAGGATGTCGAGCGCGCCACGCCGGGTGGGATTGGTGCCCACCGCCTCGAGGGTGAGCTCGGCGCCCGGGGTGATGGCCGCCGCCACCAGGAAGAAGGCCGCCGACGAGAGGTCCCCGGGCACCGCCAGCTCCGTTGCCGCCAGGCGGCCGCCGCCGTCGACGCAGACGGTGGCGCCGTCGCGGCGCACCGGATAGCCGAAGGCGGCCAGCATGCGCTCGGTGTGGTCGCGGGTGGGGGCCGGCTCGGTCACGCAGGTCTCGCCCTCGGCATAGAGGCCGGCCAGGAGCAGGGCCGACTTCACCTGGGCCGAGGCCACCGGAAGGCGGTAGTGGATGCCGTGCAGGCTGGCGGCGGGACGGATGCGCAGGGGCGGCCGACCGCCCTCCCCCTGCGCCTCGACGGCCGCGCCCATGCGGGCCAGGGGTTCGGTAACCCGCCCCATGGGCCGGTTGCACAGGCTGGCGTCGCCGGTGAGGGTGGCGGCGAAGGCCTGGCCGGCCAGCAGCCCCGCCATCAGGCGCATGGAGGTGCCGGAGTTGCCCATGTCCAGGGGCCCGTCGGGGGCCCGAAGACCGCGCAGGCCGACGCCGTCGACGCGCACATTGCCGCCGGCGTCGGGGCCCTCGATGGTGACCCCCATGCGCCGGAAGGCGGCCAGGGTGGCCAGGCAGTCCTCGCCGGCCAGGAAGCCGGTGATGCGGGTCTCGCCCTCGGCCAGGGCGCCCAACATCACCGCCCGGTGGGAGATGGACTTGTCCCCGGCCATCCGCACCCGGCCGCGCACCGTACCGCCCCGGGCGATCAGGCGGTCATCCGTGCTCCGGGTCATGGTCCCCCTCCGGGCGGCGGCGGGCCGGCAGGCCGCGCCGGCGGGCGCGGGCCTCGTTGAAGGCCGCTTCCAGGGCGGCGCCGTCGCCGGCCTCGATGGCGGCGCGCAGGCTGCCGAGCTGGCTCTCGAATCGATCGATCATGGCAAGCAGGGCCTCGTGATTGGCCAGGGCGATGTCCCGCCACATCACCGCGTCGCTGCCGGCGATGCGGGTCAGGTCGCGAAAGCCGCCGGCGGCGAAGCGCTCCAGGGAATCGCATTCCGGCAGGGCGCCGAAGGTCTGAATCAGGGCGTAGGCGAGCATGTGCGGCAGGTGGCTGGTGACCGCCAGGACCCGGTCGTGCTCCGCCGGCGACATGGTCACCACCTCGCTGCCCAGGGCCTGCCAGGCGGCGCTCAGACGCCCCACCGCCCATTCCGGAGTATCCGCCACCGGGGTCAGAACACAGAAGGCGCCGGCGAACAGCCCCGGCACCGCTGCCTCCACCCCGGAGTCCGCGGTCCCGGCGATGGGGTGGCCGCCGACGAAGGCCGCGCCGGCCCCGAGGATGCGTTCGGCGTCGGCCTGCACCGAGCCCTTGACGCTGCCGACGTCGGTCACCAGGGCCTCCTCGGCCAGGGCCGGCCGGATCGACTCCAGGACGTCGGCAAAGCGCCCCACCGGAACCGCCACCACCACCAGATCGGCCCCGGCCACCCCCTGGGCCGGATCGGTCTCGCCGCGGTCGATCAGGGCCCGCTCCAGCGCCCGCTCCAGCCTCGCGGCCTGCGGCTCCACCCCCACCACCTCGGCGGCCACGCCGTGCCGGCGCAGCGCCCAGGCCAGGGAGCCGCCGATGAGGCCGACGCCGATGACGGCGGCGCGGTTAAATAGGGGGGTATTCGACAAATCGGGTACCGGGTGGGGAGTGTTCAGTGTTCAGTGTTCAGTGTTCAGTGTTCAGTGTTCAGTGTTCAGTGGTTTAGACCGGGGCGAGGCGAAAGTTCCGGAATTCTAAAAATCCCATCACCCTGAACCGGTGACTATCGCCGTTACTGAAAACTTCAAACTGAACACTGAACACTTCGCTTTCATGCCTTCGGATAACACCCGAGCACCTTCACCGCCCCGCCGCCCTCCCGGACCCCGGCGAGCGCTTCCTGCACCGCTTCGTCGTCGCAGTGGCCGTCGAGGTCGAGGAAGAACACGTAGTCCCACAGGGTATCGCGCGCCGGGCGGGAGACGATCTTGGTGAGGTTGACCCCGGCCTCGGAGAAGGGCTCCAGCATGTGCAGCAGGCTGCCCGGCCGGTTGGGGCCCGAGACCAGCACCGAGGTCTTGTCGCTGCCGGAGGCCCCGGCGGCCTGGTGGCCCACCACCACGAAGCGGGTGGTGTTCTCGGGGTCTTCCTCGATACCGGCGGCCAGCACCGGCAGGCCGTAATGCTCGGCGGCGGCGGCCCCGGCCACCGCCGCGGCCCCGGCCTCGTCAACGGCGCGCCGGGCGGCCTCGGCGTTGGAGGCCACCTCCACCCACTCGGCGTCGCCCAGGTTGGCGGCGAGCCACTCGCGGCACTGGGCCCGCGTCTGCGGGTGGAGGTAGAGGCGGCGGATGGCGCCCACGGACCCGGCGTGGCTCATCAGGTGGTGCTCGATGCGCAGGGCCACCTCCCCGCACACCTGCAGCGGGGTGTTCATGAGGGCGTCGAGGGTGGCGTTGACGGCCCCCTCGGTGGAGTTCTCCACCGGCACCACGCCATAGTCCGCCTGGCCGGCGTCCACCGCCCGGAACACCTCGCCGATGGTGGCCACCGGCACCTCCTCCACCGCGTGGCCGAAGTGGACCTGCACCGCGGCATGGGTGAAGGAGGCCTCGGGGCCCAGGTAGGCCACCCGCAGCCGGCGTTCCAGGGACAGGCACGAGGACATGATCTCGCGGAAGATGCGGGCCATGTCCTCGGCCGGGAACGGGCCCTGGTTGCGCTCGGCCACCCGGCGCAGGATCTGCGCCTCGCGCTCGGGGCGATAGAAGGGCCCGCCGCCCGCCTCCTTGAGGCGGGCGATCTCCAGCACCTGGGCGGCGCGCCGATTGATCAGGGCCTGGATCTCGTTATCCAGGCGGTCGATCTCGGCGCGCAGCCTGTCCTGGCGGGCATCCTCGCCCGTGCCCGGTTCGCCCGGGCGCTCGTCGTCCTTGCCGCTCACGGCGACCTCCGCCTCCGCCGGTTCCCCGTTCGGAACCGAGCCTGCCACGAACAGGGCCGGACCACCAGGGTCCGGCCCGGACTACCGCCGACCATGCCGCGCGGGCCGGCTACAGATTCACCTCGCGCACCTCGAGGATGTTCTCCTCGCTGGCGATCTTGTTGAGCACGTCCTCGGGCACCGGCTGGTCCACGCTGATGAACGAGATGGCCTGGCCCTTGGGGGCCTCACGGCCGAGCATGAAGCCGCCGATGTTGACGCCGGCCTCGCCCAGGGCGGTACCGATGCGGCCGATCAGGCCCGGCTCGTCGCGGTTGGCCATGTAGATCAGGCGGCCGTCGGGCACCAGCTCCAGCTCGACGCCGTTGAGCTCCACCACCCGCGGGGTACCGTGCACCAGCACGCCGTCGATGGTCCAGGAGCGCTTCTCGGTGGCCAGGGTCACGCGGATGCGGCTGGTGAACTCGTCCGCCTGCTTCTTGGTGGTCTCGCTGACCTTGATCTCGCGCTGCTCGGCCAGCAGGGGCGCGTTCACCAGGTTCACCGAATCGGGCAGGATCGGGTCCAGCACGCCCTTGAGGATGGTGGTGGTGATGGGCTTGTGGTTCAGGCTCGACACCTCGCCGGCGTACTCGATATCCACCCGCTTCAGGCCGCCCTCGGCCAGCTGGCCGAGGATGGAGCCCAGGCGCTCGCCCAGGTTGAGGTAGGGCTGCAGCAGCGGCATCTCCTCCTCGTCCACCGAGGGGATATTGACCGCGTTCTGGATGATGCCCTTGTTCAGGTAGTCGGCGATCTGCTCGGCCACCTGCACCGCCACGTTGACCTGGGCCTCCTCGGTGGAGGCGCCCAGATGCGGGGTGCAGATGAAGTTGTCGTGCTTGAGCAGCGGATGGTCCTCGCCCACCGGCTCCTCCTCGAACACGTCGAGGGCGGCGCCGCGGATCTTGCCTTCGGACAGCGCCCGGTCCAGCGCGGCCTCGTCCACCACCCCGCCGCGCGAGGCGTTCACCAGGATGGCGCCCTCCTTCATCTTGTCGAAGGCGGCGTCGTTGACCAGGTGCTTGGTGGCGTTGGTCAGCGGCGTGTGGATGGTCATGAAGTCGGCGCGGGCGAACAGGTCGTCCAGCTCCACCAGCTCCACGCCCAGGTCGTCGGCGCGCTCCTGGGAGATGAAGGGGTCGTAGGCGATCACGCGCATCTTCAGGCCGTGGGCGCGCTCGATCACCAGCGAGCCGATGTTGCCGGTGCCGATCACGCCCAGGGTCTTCTGGTAGAGCTCGACGCCGCCCCACTTGGTCTTCTCCCAGCGCCCGGCCTTCATGGAGGCGGTGGCCTGCGGGATGTTGCGCGCGGCGGACACCATCAGGGAGAGGGCGTGCTCGGCCGTGGTCACCGTGTTGCCGAAAGGCGTGTTCATGACGATCACGCCCTTCTGCGAGGCGGTCGGGATGTCGACGTTGTCGACGCCGATGCCGGCGCGGCCGATCACCTTGAGGTTGTCGGCGGCCTCGATGATCTCCTTGGTGGCCTTGGTGGCCGAGCGGATGGCGAGGCCGTCGTACTCGCCGATGATCTCGGCGAGCTCCTCGGGCGCGAGGCCGGTCTTCACGTCGACGTCGATGCCGTGCTCCTGGAACACGGCCTCGGCCTTGGGCGACATCTTGTCGCTGATCAGAACCTTGGGCATGGGTGGGCCTACCTTGTTTTCGGGTTCAGCGTGAGGGGACAGGGGCAGGACGCGGGAGCGGGGCGGCCGCCCGGCGGGGCGAGCGCCCGTGCCCTTGCGTCCCGCGCCTCACCGCTTAGGCGTTGCGCTTCTCGAAGTCGCGCATGAAGTCGATCAGGGCGTCGACGCCCGCCTCGGGCATGGCGTTGTAGATGGACGCCCGCATGCCGCCCACGGAGCGGTGGCCCTTCAGGGTCTTGAGGCCCTGCTTGGACGCCTCCTCGAGGAAGGTGGCGTCGAGGTCCGGCTTGGCCAGGGTGAACGGCACGTTCATGTAGCTGCGGTCCTCGGGGGTCACCGGGGACTGGTAGAAGTCGCTGCCGTCGATGGCGTCGTACAGCTTGCCCGCCTTGCGCTGGTTGGTCTCGGCCATGGCGGACAGGCCGCCGTTGTCCTTGAGCCACTTGAACACCAGGCCGGCGATGTAGATGCCGTAGGTGGGCGGCGTGTTGAACATGGACTCGGCGTCCACGTGGGTCTTGTAATCAAGCATGGTCGGGCACCAGTCGACGGCGTGGCCGACCAGGTCGTCGCGCACAATGACGATGGTCAGGCCGCTCGGCCCGATATTCTTCTGCGCCCCGGCGTAGATGACGCCGAACCGGGAGACGTCGATGGGGCGCGACAGGATGTCGGAGGACATGTCGGCCACCAGCGGTACGTCGCCGGTCTCCGGGATGTAGTGGAACTCGGTCCCGAAGATGGTGTTGTTGGTGGTGATGTGGCAGTAGGCGGCGTCGGGGTCGAGATTCAGCTGGTCCTGCTTGGGGATCCAGGTGAAGTTCTCGTCGGCGGCGGAGGCGGGGACGCTGACCTGGCAGTAGCGCTTGGCCTCGGCGATGGCCTTCTTGGACCAGCTGCCGGTGTTGACGTAGTCCGCCTTGTCCTTGCCGCGCAGCAGATTGAAGGGCACCGCGGCGAACTGGGAACTGGCGCCGCCCTGCAGGAACAGCACGCGGTAGTTGTCGGGAATGGCCATCAATTCGCGGAGGTCGGCTTCGGCCTGGTCGATGATGGACTGGAACTCGGAGCCGCGGTGGCTCATCTCCATCACCGACATGCCCGAACCGTGCCAGTCCAGGATCTCCTCGCCCGCCTGGCGCAGGACGGCCTCGGGCAGCATGGCGGGACCGGCGCTGAAATTGAATACTCGGCTCATCGACTACTCCGCGCAATGAATGGAAGCGGATATTCTATCGAAATCCCGGCCTCCGTTTAAGCCTTGCCTAATGCAGACCCGGGCTCAGCCCTCGTCCTCGTCGGTGTCGGCGCCCGATTCCTCGACGCGCTCGGCCCCCACCACCCATTCCTCGGCACCCAGGCCGATCAGGCGCACCCCCTGGGTGTTGCGGCCCTGGCGGGAGATGCCCTCCACCGGCGTGCGAATGAGGGTTCCCTGAGAGGTCACCAGCATGACCTCGTTATCCGGCTTGACCAGGCGCAGGCTGACCACCTCGCCGTTGCGCTGGGAGGTCTTGATGGTGAGCACGCCCTGGCCGCCGCGGCTCTGCACGCGGTAGGCGTTGGGGCTGGTGCGCTTGCCGTAGCCGTTGGCGGTGACGGTCAGCACCTCCCAGCCCGGGCGCACCACCTGCAGGGCGATCAGGCGATCCTCGGCGCCCATGGCGATGCCGCGCACGCCGCGGGCATTGCGCCCCATGATGCGCACCTCCTGCTCCGGGAAGCGGATGGCCTTGCCGGCGCTGGTGCCCATCAGCAGCTCTTCGTTGCCGTTGGTGAGCCGGGAGCCCACCAGCGACTCGCCGGCCTCCAGCTTGATGGCGATGATGCCGGCCTTGCGCGGGCGCGAGAAGTCCATCAGGTCGACGCGCTTGACCACCCCCTTGGAGGTGGCCATGACCACGTAGCGGCCCTCCTCGAAGCGGTCCACCGGCAGCACGGTGGTGATGCGCTCGTCGCGGTCCAGCGGCAGCAGGTTGACGATGGCCTTGCCGCGGGCGGTGCGGCCCGCCTCCGGCAGCTCGTAGACCTTGAGCCAGTAGACCTTGCCGGCGTCGGAGAAGCACAGCACGTACTGATGGGTGGAGGCCACGAACAGGCGCTCCACGAAGTCCTCGGCGTCGCGCGTGGTGGTGGCCGCCTTGCCCTTGCCGCCGCGCCGCTGCGCCCGGTAGCCGGACAGCGGCTGGCGCTTGATGTAGCCGGCGCGGGTGAGGGTGACCACCATGTCCTCCTCGGCCACCAGATCCTCCAGGGTCAGCTCGGCGGCCGCCTCCTGGATCTCGGTCCGCCGGGCGTCGGCGAAGCGCTCGCGGATCTCCACCAGCTCGTCGCGGATGACGCTCATCAGCCGGGTCTCGGAGCGCAGGATGTCGAGCAGGTCGTCGATCTTGTCGAGGATCTCCTCGAACTCCCCCACCACCTTGTCGCGCTCCAGGCCGGTGAGGCGGTGCAGGCGCATATCGAGGATCGACTGCGCCTGCTCCGGGGACAGCCTGTAGCCGCCCTCCACCAGCCCCAGGCCCTCCTCGGCGCCGCCGCGGGACTCGGCCGCCCGGCGCACCAGGTGCTCCACCCCGCCGGGCTCCCACACCCCGTCGCACAGCCGCTCCTTGGCGGTGGCCGGGTCGGGCGACTGGCGGATCAGGTCGATGACCGGGTCGAGGTTGGCCAGGGCGACGGCCAGGCCTTCCAGGGTGTGGGCCCGCTTGCGGGCCTGGCGCAGATCGAACAGGGTGCGCCGGGTGACCACCTCGCGGCGGTGGAGGATGAACGCCTCCAGCGCCTCCTTGAGGTTGAGGGTCTTGGGCTGGCCCTGGTCGAGGGCGATCAGGGTGATGCCGAAGACCGACTCCAGCTGGGTCTGCTTGTACAGATTGTTGAGGATGATCTCCGGCTCCTCGCCGCGCTTCACCTCGATCACCACGCGGATGCCGTCCTTGTCGGACTCGTCGCGCAGGTCGGCGATGCCGTCGATCTTCTTGTCGCGCACCAGGTCGGCGATCTTCTCCACCAGCCGCGCCTTGTTCACCTGGTAGGGCAGCTCGTGCACCACCAGCTTCTGGCGGCCCTTCTTGTCGGATTCGGTGCGCACCCGGCCGCGGATGCGGATGGAGCCGCGGCCGGTGCGGTAGGCCTGGCGGATGCCGGCGTAGCCGTTGATGATCCCGGCGGTCGGGAAATCCGGGCCGAGGATGTGGCCCATGAGGTCGTCCACCTCGACCTGCGGGTTGTCGATCAGCGCCAGGCAGCCGTCGATCACCTCGCCCAGGTTGTGCGGCGGGATGTTGGTGGCCATGCCCACGGCGATGCCGGCGGCGCCGTTGACCAGCAGGTTGGGGACGCGCGAGGGCAGCACGGTGGGCTCGGTCTCGGCGCCGTCGTAGTTGGCGACGAAGTCCACCGTCTCGCGGTCGATGTCGGTGAGCAGCTCGTGGGCGAGCCGGGCCATGCGCACCTCGGTGTAGCGCATGGCGGCGGCGTTGTCGCCGTCGATGGAGCCGAAGTTGCCCTGCCCGTCCACCACCGGATAGCGCATGGTGAAGTCCTGGGCCAGGCGCACGATGGTGTCGTAGACAGCGGCGTCGCCGTGGGGGTGGTACTTACCGATGACGTCGCCGACCACGCGGGCCGATTTCTTGTAGGGCTTGTTCCAGTCGTTGTTGAGGGTATGCATGGCGTACAGGACCCGCCGATGCACCGGCTTGAGTCCGTCGCGGACATCCGGAAGCGCCCGCCCGACGATCACGCTCATGGCGTAATCGAGGTAGGACTGGCGCATCTCCTCCTCGAGGTTGACCGGCAGCATTTCCTTGGCAAACTCGGCCATGTACGCCTAACCCCCTGCTTGAAAGATCAAAAAAACATCCTAACCGCGCCGGCAACGGGGGTCAATAAAGGCGGGATTCTGGGTTTTTTGGAAACTGCAACCGCTATTCCCGATTAACCCACGAGAATCCCAAAACTTCTCAAGCCTGCTCCGCCCTTCCGCCCCGGACGGAGCGGAACCCGCTTGGCCCCGGGGGGCCCTTCGTTTTATGCTGACTGTTCAGCCTGCGAGCCACTGGAGGAATGCGCAATGAAGGAAAATGTGGGAACCGCCGACATGGTCATCCGGATTGTGGTCGGGATTATCCTGCTGGGCTTCGCCGTGGCCGATCCGGCCGGCAACTGGTGGGGCTGGATCGGTCTGATCCCGCTGATCACCGGCATCTTCCGCCGCTGCCCGTCCTACTACCTGATGGGCACCAACACCTGCGGCACGCCCAAGCAGACCTGACCCGGCCGGTTCGGCCCCGAAAGACCGGCCCCGTGTCGGCAGGGGCCCGTGTGCCCTTTTCTCCGCCCCCGCGAGCGGCTACCCTTAGGCGCCATCGCGCCACCCCGTCCCAGGAGCCCGTCCATGCCCGCCGTCGACCCAGGTGAGATCGACAAGTTCGAACAGCTGGCCGCGCGCTGGTGGGACCCGGAGGGCGAGTTCAAGCCCCTGCACCGCATCCAGCCGCTGCGCCTGGACTACATCCGCTCGGTGGTGGACCTGGCCGGCAAGCGGGTGCTTGACGTGGGCTGCGGCGGCGGCCTGCTGAGCGAGGGCCTGGCCGGATCCGGCGCCGAGGTCACCGGCCTCGAGCCCGGCGAGGGAGCGGTTGGCGCCGCCCGCGCCCACCTCGCGGAGAGCGGCCTGGAGGTGGACTACCGCCAGGCGGAGCTGGGCGGGTTCCTGGCGGAGAACCCCGAGCCCTTCGACGTCATCACCTGCATGGAGGTGCTCGAGCACGTCCCCGACCCGGCCGAGCTGGTGCGCCAGTGCGCCGATCTCCTCAAGCCCGGCGGCCTGCTGTTCTTCGCCACCCTCAACCGCACCCTGCGCTCCTACGCCATGGCCATCGTCGGCGCCGAGTACATCCTCGGCTGGCTGCCCAAGGGCACCCACGACTGGCAGCGCTTCATCACCCCGGGCGAGCTGTCGGACCACCTGCGCCACGCCGGCCTGCTGCCGCGCGACCTCCGGGGCATGGTCTTCAGCCCCCTGAGCAACAGCTTCCGCCTGGGCAGCGACGTGGCCGTGAACTACCTGGGCCATGCCCAGAAACCGAACGCCTGACCGCCCCATGAACCCGGATCTGGAGCGGCTCAACCCCTACCCCTTCGTGCGCCTGCGCGCCCTGTTCGAGGGCGTGGAGCCGCCGGCCGACCGCGACGCGGTCAACCTCGGCATCGGCGAGCCCAAGCAGGCGCCGCCCGGCTTCGTCCTGGACACCATCGACGCCCACCGCGGCGACTTCGCCCGCTACCCGCTCACCGGCGGTACCGCGGAGCTGCAGCGGGCCTGCGCCGACTGGGCGACCGCCCGCTTCGGTCTCGCCGACGACCTGCTCGAGCCCGGGCGCCACGTGATCCCGGTTAACGGCACGCGCGAGGCCCTCTACGGCATCGCCCAGGCAGTGGTGGGCGCCAAGCAGCGGCCGGCCATCGCCATGCCCAACCCGCTGTACCAGATCTACGAGGGCGCCGCCTTCATGGCCGGTGCCGAACCGGTCTACGTGGCCGTGGGCGACGACGGCCTGCCGGACTACACCGCCCTGCCCGAGGCGGTGCTGGAGCGCCTGGAGCTGGTCTACCTCTGCTCGCCGGCCAACCCCACCGGCGGCGTGCTCGACGAGGACGGCTACCGCGCCCTGTTCGAGCTGGCCGACCGCTATGACTTCGTGATCGCCGCCGACGAGTGCTACTCCGAGATCTACCCCGACGAGGCCGCGCCGCCTACCGGAATCCTGCAGGCCGCGGCGGAGGCCGGCCGCACCGGCTTCGAGCGCTGCCTGGCCTTCCACAGCCTGTCCAAGCGCTCCAACCTGCCGGGCCTGCGCTCCGGCTTCGTGGCCGGCGACCCGCAGCTCATCGCCGGCTTCCTGCAGCTGCGCACCTACATGGGCAACGCCAGCCCCCTGCCCCTGCAGGCCGGCGCCGCCGCGGCCTGGGCCGACGAGGAGCACGTGCGGGCCAACCGCGCCGCCTACCGCGAGCGCTTCGCCGCCGTCCTGGAGGTCCTGCAGCCGGCGCTGGATGTCGAGGCACCCGCCGGCGGCTTCTACCTGTGGCCGCGGGTGCCCGGCGGCGGCGAGGCCTTCGCCCGCGAGCTCTACGCCCGCGAGGCCATCACCGTGCTGCCCGGTGCCTACCTCGGCCGCGACACCGGCGACGGCAACCCCGCCGCCGAGCATGTCCGCATCGCCCTCGTCGACGAGGTGGAGCGGTGTGTGGATGCGGCGTGGCGCATTCGGGGGGTAGCGGAACAGTTTTAAGTTTTAAGTTTTAAGTTTTAAGTTTTAAGTTTTAAGTTTTAAGTTTTAAGTTTTGGATTGGAAAGAAAGCCAAAAATAGTTGCGATTCCCGGATTTTTTATTCTTTTTGGGTTTTGCCGTTACTTAACACTTAAAACTTAACACTTAAAACTTCCTTTCCCAGGAGCCCAACCATGCAAGACCTGAAATCGACCATCGAGGCCGCCTTCGAGCGCCGCGCCGAGATCACGCCGGACAACGTCGACCCCGAGACCTTCAAGGCGGTGGAGGCGGCCCTCGGCCTGCTCGACCGCGGCGAGGCGCGGGTGGCCGAGAAGTCCGGCGGCGAATGGGTGGTCAACGAATGGCTCAAGAAGGCCGTGCTGGTGTCCTTCCGCATCCACTCCAACCGCGTCATGCGCGGCGGCGAGACCCACTACTACGACAAGGTGCCGCTCAAGTTCGCCGAGTACGGCCAGAGCGACTTCGAGGACCAGGGCGCGCGCGTGGTGCCGCCGGCCGCCGTGCGCCGCGGCACCTACATCGCGCCGTCGGCGGTGCTCATGCCCTCCTACTGCAACATCGGCGCCTTTGTTGACGAGGGCACCATGGTCGACACCTGGGCCACCGTCGGCTCCTGCGCCCAGATCGGCAAGAATGTCCACATCTCCGGCGGCGCCGGCATCGGCGGCGTGCTCGAGCCGCTGCAGGCCAATCCGGTGATCATCGAGGACGAGGTGTTCATCGGCGCCCGCTCGGAGGTGGCCGAGGGGGTCATCGTCGAGGAAGGGGCGGTGCTGTCCATGGGCGTCTACCTGGGCCAGTCCACCCGCATCCTCAACCGCGCCACCGGCGAGATCCTCAAGGGCCGGGTACCGGCCAACTCGGTGGTGGTGCCGGGCACCATGCCCGCCTCCGACGGCAGCCACAGCCTCTACTGCGCGGTGATCGTCAAGCAGGTGGACGCCGGCACCCGGGCCAAGACCTCGGTCAACGAGCTGCTGCGGGACGCCTGAGATGACCGGCGAGGTCACCGAGCTGGCGCGCGAGCTGATCGCCGTCGCCAGCGTCACCCCCGACGACGGCACCGGCCAGGAGCCCCTGCGGGCGCGCCTGGCACCGCTGGGGTTCCGCCTGGAGGACATGGGTGAGGCCCAAGTGGCCAACCTCTACGCCCGTTTGGGGGATGCCGGCCCCGTGGTCGCCTTCGCCGGCCACACCGACGTGGTCCCCACCGGGCCGGAGGAGGACTGGCGCCACCCGCCGTTCACGCCGACGGTGGACGGCAATCTCCTTTACGGCCGCGGCGCCGCCGACATGAAGGGCTCGGTGGCGGCGTTCACGGTGGCGGTGGAGCGCTTCCTGGCCCGCCACCCCGAGCCCGCCGGCAGCATCGTCTTCCTCATCACCGGCGACGAGGAGGGCCCGGCGGTCCACGGCACCCCGGCCATGATCCGCCAGCTCCAGGCCCGGCAGGAAGACCTGGACTACTGCCTGGTGGGCGAGCCCTCGTGCTCCGAGCGCCTCGGCGACACGGTCAAGAACGGCCGCCGCGGCTCGCTCACCGGCGAGCTGGCCGTGCTGGGCACCCAGGGCCACGTGGCCTATCCGCACAAGGCCGACAACCCCATCCACCGCGCGCTCCCCGCCCTTGCCGAGCTGGTGGAGACCCAGTGGGACGCCGGCAACGCCTACTTCCCGCCCACCAGCTTCCAGATCCCCAACATCCAGGCCGGCACCGGCGCCCACAACGTCATCCCCGGCTCCCTGGACGTGCAGTTCAACTTCCGCTACTCCACCGAGTCCACCAAGGAATCGCTCAAGGACCGCGTCACGGAAATCCTCGACCGCCACGGCCTGCGCTTTGATCTGCACTGGCACGAAAACGGCGACCCCTTCCTCACCGAGCCCGGCCCGCTGGTCAACGCCCTGACCGAGAGCATCAAGGATGCCACCGGCCTGGAGACCCACCTGTCCACGGCGGGAGGCACCTCGGACGGCCGCTTCATCGCCCCGCTGGGGGTGCAGGTGGCCGAGTTCGGCCCCATCAACGCCACCATCCACCAGGTGGACGAGCACGTGGACGTGGCGGACCTGGAAAAGCTGGCGGAGATTTATGAGGGGGTGCTGGAACGGTTATTGGGCGGAGACAGCGGTTAGGTTTCGATGGCCGGACCGGGACGGGCAAAAAGTTTTAAGTGTTAAGTTTTAAGTGTTAAGTCACACCAAAAACGGCAAACCTCTTTCCGCGGAAAGCTAGCACTCGGGAACTTTCAACATTTTTCCATCCAACTTAAAACTTAAAACTTAAAACT
>Ga0102944_1000324_pt1 | contig 37589 bp, 41 predicted proteins | sample SalPonD_shore_MG_FD_78172 | JGI IMG/M metagenome (GOLD analysis project Ga0102944, IMG submission 78172) | Salt pond soil microbial communities from South San Francisco under conditions of wetland restoration - Salt Pond MetaG... | ecosystem: Environmental > Aquatic > Marine > Intertidal zone >... | reverse complement strand
GGTGCCAGGGTGATGCCGAAAGGGGCGGTACCCACGGTTACCGTGGCCGTCACCTTGCGGGTGGCCAGGTCTATGAACTTGACGTTGTTATCGTCGCGGTCGGCCACGTACAGGGTGCTCCCGTCCGGCGCCACCGCCAGCCCCGACGGCGACTTGCCCACGGGGATCTTGCCCTCCAGCTTCAGGGTCCGCGCATTCAGGACAAACACGCTGTCCACGTACCAGTCGGCGATGTAGACGAAGCGATTGCGCGGTCCCACGGCGATGGCCAGCGGCCCTTCGCCCACGGCCACCGTGTCGATGACCTTGAAGGTCCGGCCATCGACCACGGTGACGCTCCGCCCCACCGGGTTGCTGATGTAGGCCCGCGATCCGTCGGCGGCCACCGCGACGCCGGCGGGCCGGTGCCCGGTGGGCACGGTGGCGACGACCTTGTCGCCGTCGGTGTCTATGACGGTGACATTGTCCGCCCCCTGGTTGGTGATCCAGGCAAACGGCGTGGCCGCCGCCGCGCCGGCGTACAGCATCAGCGCCACAAACAGCCGGGCGCCGGCCATGCTTGCAGTATTCATGGCAGAATCCCGGCGCTTACCGGCTTTCCGCCATTTTTTTCAGCTGCTCCATGCCGGCCCGGTAATACGTCGAAATGGCCTTGCGGCAGGCCGCATCGGACAGCTCCGGCGGCGGTGTGGGCCCGGGAAAGGCGCGGTAGAAGGCACCCCACCAGATCATGGTGGTGCCGCCCTTGCCGTCGTCTTTGAGTGTGATCTTGGAGCCGTGGCTGCTGACGGGGAAGGCCTTGGGATTGGCCTTGAGCATAAAGAACTGCATCATGTGCTTGTCCGGAGCGTAGTGCGCCAACTGTTCCCGCACCTTGGCACCGTTTTTAAGGGTAATGGTGCGTACGGCTTTGGGCGCGGTACCCTTGTCGCTGGTGCAGGCGGTGACCATGGGGTTCCACTTGCTGATGGAACAGAAATCGCTGATCAGGTTCCACACCTTGGCAGGAGAGGCGTTGATGTCGATTTTTTCTATAACCTTTTGCCGTGAGGGTCCGTGCGCCAGACACAGTGCGGGGAACAGCAACAGCCCCGCCAGGGCGGCCCGGTTAATAATTTTCATGAATAAATCTCCTGGTTGTTATGATTAGAATTCAGATCCGGTCGCCGGCGGGTGCGCGCGGCCGCAGGGATTATACCGGTTATTCAGCGTATTTCACGCCCCTGATCGGTTGCCGCTCCCGGTGGCATGGGCTAGACTGGATAACTACCTGTCGCGGAATTCAGCGCGGCAGCGCCCCGGCTGCCGCGGCGCAGAAGCGCAGAGTATGGCGGTTTCCGGGGTGGGTTCCAGTGAGAGATTTGCCCGGGTAAGTCATGTCTCGGTAATATCCGCAACAGCGTAAGTTTATTTACTGACTCATTCTCTTTATTCTCGTGCCTCTCCCAATTTCCGTGACCGCGGCCTTTGCAGCCGCTCCAGGATTTACCAATGAGGCCAGGACATGGCAAACCGAATCAGCGGTACCGTCAAATGGTTCAGCAGGGACAAGGGGTACGGGTTCATCACTCCCGATGACGGCTCCGATATTTTCGTCGCCAGAGCCGGCGTCAGGAGCCATGATTTCCGGACCCTGTCTGACGGCCAGCGCGTCAGTTTCCTGGTGAGGGAAACACCGGACGGACTGCAGGCCGACGACGTTGTTCCGCTCAATCTCTAAGTATTCATCAACAGCAAGGTGTCAGTTATGAAAATCAGTTCAGGTACTATTGTCTCCATTCATTACACTCTTACCGGTGATGACGGCCAGATCATCGACAGCTCCCAGGGCCAGGATCCGCTGCAGTATGAGCAGGGCGCCGGGAATATCATCCCCGGCCTGGAAAAGGCGCTGGAAGGTCATAGCAGCGGTGAGGACGTGCAGGTGACCCTGGAGCCGGAAGACGCCTACGGGCAGCGCAACGACTCCATGGTACAGTCCGTTCCGCGCGAGACCTTCAAGGATGTGGATCGGGTGGAACCCGGGATGCAGTTCCGCGTTGAAACCGAGCAGGGCCCCATGGTGGTGCAGGTCAAGGACGTCGCCGAAGAGAACGTGGTTCTGGATTTCAACCATCCCCTGGCCGGCGAGCGGCTGCATTTCGACGTCAACATCATGGAAGTCAACGACAAGGAAGGCGGCGACGATACCCCCAAAATCATTACCTGAGTGCAGCCGCCCCCCGGCGCTGCGCGAGGGGTGAGCCGGTCCTAACCGATATCCCGGTTGTCGTCCTCGGTCTTGCCGGCCCGACTGTAACCCTTGTCCTGGCGCCGGATATTGACGGCGTGCTTCTGGGTGTAGATGTCGAATACCCGCTCTGCGTCGAGTCCCGCGCAGATCATGGCGGAGACCAGGAAATGCAGCAGGTCTATGAGTTCGACCCTGATATTCTGCAGATCGATTTCATCCCGGCTCCACCACTTCCACAGCAGATCCGCGTCCAGTTCATCCAGTTCCTCGCGCATCGCCCGGGAATAACGGGACAGCCAGGTGTTCGGCAGCGCGTTGACGCCCAGCCTGCCTGCCGCCGTTTCCTCCTCGATGGCCGCCATGGTCAGGGGTGCATCCGAAGGCCCGCCGAGGCCGTTACTGCTGAATACGTAGTCGTTGAGTTCGGTCTGCATCCGGAAGATGCGGGCCAGCATGTCGCCGTCCGCCGATGATTTTCTGTCTGTCATGGTCCCCCTCCTGCCTGCTTGCTGTTGTATTTTTGCATTAACACGATTCGTGCCAATCTATTTGCCGGGCCGGTTTAACCTGTTTGTCACAAACGCAAATATTTCGCCCGGATATATATTCATTTCAAATTTTCTCGGTTAAACTTTAACTGTTTGCAGCATCAGTACGGTAATTTCAGTAGCGCCATTTTGGTACCTCCTGTAAGTAACCCTGCCGATTTGCAATCGTTCATTCATTACCCAAGTAGAGGTTAGTTTACATGGTCACAGGTACGGTAAAGTGGTTCAACGAATCCAAGGGCTATGGCTTTATCTCACCTTCCGACGGCGGTTCGGACGTCTTCGTCCATTTCTCCGCCATTGAAGGCGATGGATTCAAAACCCTGTCCGAGGGGCAGCAGGTGGAATTCGAGGCGAAGAACAGTCCCAAGGGTCCGCAGGCCACGCGAGTATCCGTAAAAAGCTGACGGAACAAGCCGAACTTTTCAAGACCCCGCCTGGTGCGGGGTTTTTTTTGGGCCTGCGGAAGGGAGGGGCTAGATGCCGTATTCCTGGCGCAACTGCTTGCCCAGCTTGTCCGCCTCGATGACCTGGAAGTGGTTCAGTCTCTCCCGCATCCGGTTCAGGGCGCGCAGCGCGGTGATGTGGTTGGTTTCAGCCGCGACATACAGCCAGGCATAGGCATTGACCAGGCTCCGGCGCACCCCCTGGCCGCGGTAAAACATCACACCGAGCCGATACTGGGCCGGCTGGTGGCCCTGCTCCGCCGCCTTGCGGAAATACTGGTAGGCGGTCTCGTAATCCTGCACCACGCCGCGGCCGTTGTAATGCAGGTTGCCCAGGCGGTACAGGGCGCGGTCAAAATTATAATCCGCCGCCTGCCGGTACCAGTCCACCGCCTCCCCGGGATCCGCGTCCACCCCCAGCCCCTCCTCGTAGATCCGTCCGATCTGGTAGGCAGCCTTGGGATAGCGGTTCACGCTCGCCTTCAGGAACCAGTTCATGGCCGTGATGTAATCCTGCTCCACGCCGCGGCCGTACAGGTACAGCAGGCCCATGTCGTACTGGGCGCGGTGATAACCCTGGTCGGCGGCCAGTCTGTACCAGCGCGCCGCTTCCTGAAAATCATTGGGCACACCGCTGCCGCGGGCATACATGCGGCCCAGGTTGTACTGGCCCTTGGCATAGCCCTGATCGGCGGCCTTGCGAAACCATTCCACCGCCTCGATGTCGTTGCGCCGGGTACCTATGCCCATGGCGTTCATCAGGCCCAGGTTGACCTGGGCTTTCCGGTGCCCCTGGACGGCGGCCAGCCGGTACCACTTCAACGCCTCCTCCAGATCCCGGTCCACACCCTCGCTGTTGGCATACATATAGCCGAGGTTATAGCGGCAGTTGGGATGGCCGAGGTCAGCGGCGCGCCGGTAGTATTCCGCGGCCCGGGCCAGGTCGCGGCGCACGCCCAGGCCCGTCTGGAAAGCCCAGCCCAGTTCCGCGAGGGCATCGGGGTTGTCCCTGTCGGCCGCCTTGCGCAGCCACTGCAGCGCCAGCTCGAAGTCCTGATCGACACCGTTGCCCTTCAGGTACCTGGCACCGATGATGGCCATGGCCTGTACCGATCCCTGGCGCGCCGCTTCCAGGTACCACTGGGCCGCCAACCCCATGTCCTTGGCCAGGCCATAGCCGTGATCGTACAGGCCGGCGAGGGTGAGCTGGGCCTCGACGTCGCCCTTCTCAGCCGCACCGCGCAGAAACGTCACATCGCTGGTATCGCTCATGGACCGGCTCTGTAATATAACAGGCTGGATCATACTGGAAGCCGCCGCATTATGCCTCGGGAGAGAGGAAGACGGGGCTGTGGTGCAGGCGGCGGCCGCTGACCGGCCGGCGCCGGGGAAAGATATCAGGTCGGGGCGACGGTAGGCTCGTGACCGCTGTTCCGGGCACTTTCCAGGTAAGCCCGCTGCTTCGCGGTCCTGGCCTGGGTGCTGGCGTCCCACTCCCAGAACATGGCCAGTTCGCCGTTCACCAGGGGCCGTTCCATGTCGTCGACCTTGCGCCGGTAAATGTCAACCTGCACGTACTTCTCGCTGAGATTGCGCACATCGTCCAGGCTGTCTTCACTGACGGGATTCATGGCGATCAGGTCATTTTTCAGTTCGATCATGCGCTGGGCGTTGCTTCTGAAACCGACAACGGTAATCACACCGGCCAGGCTCATGATAACGCCGACGACGGGGAAGACGCTGAAGGCGATGGCGGCGTCACGGACACTGTTGGTGCTCCAGTACACGGCAAAGGCGATGCCGATACTGCTGAGCAGGATCAGCAGAAAGGTGATAACGGTATCCCTGTTCCTGATCGATTTGATCTGGTTACTGATATGCTCGCGTTCCTCGCGTAATGCCTCATCAGCGGGAGGCGCCTTGTCAATGACGAAGTTCATGATTTTCCCCCTGTTACTGACAGGCCGCCTCGGGCAGCTGCCAAGATCCGGGTTTCTCAGATTATTCCTGATTTATAATGATTAAATCTAGTACATTCTGCATGACAAAAACGTGATTTTTATCGCAGTTGACAAATAATCACCCCCCTGCCACCAGCCTTTCTTTTTCCCCCCGGGATAGCTTCCTGATGCGGTATTCCCGCCGCGCCGCCTCGGCGCGCGTCAGGCCGGACTCGCTGTAGACCGCCTCCACCGGGCGCCGGCCGCGGGTATAGGCGGCGCCGCGCCGGTTGTCCCGGTTATGCTCGCGGACGCGCCGTTCCAGGTCCCGGGTGATGCCGGTATAGAAACTGCCGTCGGCGCAGCGCAGGATGTAAACAAGCCAATCCATATCAAGTCATCAGTCACAAGTCACGGCGTGTGCGCGGCCAGTCACCTCATTACCCGGTTAATCGGATCAAGGCATTAGGGTAAAATAACGGTTTTGCCGGCGAACAGTATACCCCGCGAAGTACTCCATGACCCTGCTGACCCTGAACGACGTGTCTCTCGCCTACGGCCACGTCCCCCTGCTGAACCGGGCCGCTTTCCGCATCGAACGCGGCGAACGGGTGTGCCTGGTCGGCCGCAACGGCGCCGGCAAGTCCACCCTGCTGCGCGTCATCAGCGGCGAAGCCCGGCCCGACGAGGGCGAGGTCTGGCGCCGCGACACCCTGCGCATTTCGTACCTGCAGCAGGATATCCCCGGGGATACGGGCGGGACGGTCTTCGACACCGTGGCGGAGGGGCTGGGAGAGAGCGGCCGGCTGCTGGCGGAATATCACCGCGCCGCCGCCGCGGCCGGCACCGGCGCCGGCGCCCTGCAACAACTGGACGAGATGCAGCAGCGCATCGAACTGGCCGACGGCTGGAACCGCAACCGCCGCATCGAAGCGGCACTCAGCCGCCTGGAACTGCCTGCGGACAAGCCGCTGGCCGCCTGTTCCGGCGGCATCCGCCGGCGCGTCATGCTGGCCCGCGCCCTGGTCAGCGAACCGGATCTGCTGCTGCTGGACGAACCTACCAACCATATGGACATCGCCTCCATCACCTGGCTGGAGGAATTCCTGCTTGGTTTCAGCGGCGCCCTGATTTTTATCACCCACGATCGCACCCTGGTGCGGCACTTGGCTACCCGCATACTCGAACTGGATCGCGGCAGCCTGACTTCCTTCCCCGGGGATTTCGATCATTACCTGCGTCGCAAGGATGAAATGCTGGATGCGGAACTGCGTGCCAATGCGAAATTCGACCGGCAACTGGACGAACACGAGGCCTGGCTGCGGCGCGGTGTCAAGGCGCGGCGCACCCGCAACGAAGGCCGCGTGCGCAAGCTCGAGCAGATGCGCCGGGACAAGCAGCGGCGCCTGGAGCTGCAGGGCACGGCCCGCCTCGATCTGGACGCGGGCGAGACCTCGGGCAAGCTGGTTGCCGATCTGCGCCACGTAACCTTTGCCTACGGCGAACACTGCATCGTCAGCGATTTCTCCACGCGCATCCTGCGCGGCGACCGGGTCGGTATTATCGGCCCCAACGGCTCCGGCAAGAGTACGCTGTTGCGCCTGCTGCTGGGCGAGCTCAAACCGCAGAGCGGCAGTATCGTGCTGGGGACGCGGCTGCAGATCGCGTACTTCGACCAGAAGCGGGCCCAGCTGCGGCCGGAGAAATCGGTGCGCGAGAATATCAGCGACGGCAGCGATTACGTCAATGTCCGCGGCCGCTCCCGCCACGTCATCGGTTACATGAAAGACTTCCTGTTTCCGCCCCAACGCATCGATTCGCCGGTAAAAAGCCTGTCCGGCGGCGAACGCAACCGCCTGCTGCTGGCGCGCCTGTTTACGCATCCCGCCAACATGCTGGTACTGGACGAACCCACCAACGACCTGGATGTGGAGACCCTGGAACTGCTGGAGGAATTACTGAACGACTTCGACGGCACCCTGCTGCTGGTCAGCCATGACCGGACCTTTCTCGACAACGTGGTGACCAGCACCATCGCCTTCGAGGGCGACGGCCGCGTCCGGGAATTTGTCGGCGGCTACCGGGACTGGGTACGCCAGAGCGGCTTCAGCGGCGGTTGGGAGAAACCCGCCGCCGCGCCCCGGCGCGCGGCGCCGCCCCGGTCCAGGACCCGCACCAAGTTGAGCTACCACGAACAGCGGGAACTGGCGGCACTGCCGGAAAAGATAGAGAAGCTGGAACAGGCGCAAGGGGCGCTGGAGACCCGGGCCGGCGATCCCGATTTCTACCGCCAGGACAAGGCGACCATCACCGCCGCCCTCGCCGAGCTGGAACAGATCGGGAAGGAACTGGAGCAGGCGTATGCGCGCTGGGAGGAGCTGGAGGAACCGCGGGGCTAGGGGCTGGGGACCCGGGATTCGGGATCAGGGATCAGGGATCAGGGATAAATGTATTACACTTACAGACTGACTCCCAGCTCCTGATCCCTGATCCCGAATCCCTGATCCCTGAATATGCACATCGATCTGCACACCCACACCACCGCCTCCGACGGTTCGCTGTCGCCGCAGGAGCTGCTGGCCCGCGCCGGGCAGCGCGGCGTGCGGGTGCTGTCCATTACCGATCACGACAGCGTCGCCGCCTACGGGAAGCTGGACGGTGGCGACGCCGGGGTGCGGCTCGTGGCCGGCATCGAGTTCTCGACCCAGTGGCGCGGCACCGAGATCCACATCGTCGGTCTTAACATCCGCACGGACGACCCGGAGCTGCAGGCCGGCATCGCCCGGCAGCAGCGTGCCCGGGCGGAACGGGGCGAACGCATTGCCGCACGGCTGGAGAAACTCGGCGTCCCCGATCCCCTGGCGGGGGCGCGGACCATTGCCGGCCGGCGCGCCGTGGGCCGTCCCCATTTCGCCCGGCACCTGGTGAACACGGGTACGGCCAAAGACATGAGCACGGCGTTCCGGAAATACCTGGCCGCCGGCAAGCCCGGCTACGCCCGGCCGCAGTGGGCGGAGCCGGCCGAGATCATAGACTGGATCCACGCCGCCGGCGGTGCGGCGGTGCTGGCCCATCCCGCCCACTACAAGCTCACCCGCACCCGCCTGGGTCTGTGCCTGGACGCGTTTCAGGCCGCCGGCGGCGACGCCATGGAAGTCATCTCCGGCCGCCAGGACCCGGCCACCACGGCGGACCTGGCGAAGCTCTGCAGCCGGCGTGACCTGCTCGCCTCCTGCGGCTCCGATTACCACGAAAGCCGCCCCGGCGGGGCGGAACCGGGCGGCTTCGATGCCCTGCCCCCGGGCGTCACGCCGGTGTGGCGGGACTGGGATTTAACGGCAGTAAGTAGTGAATAGAACAACAACTAAGTACCGTCATCCCGGAAAACGCGAAGCGTTTATCCGGGATCCAGTCTTCGCCAAACGAAAGCATGGATGCCGGATAGCGGCGCAGCCTGCCCCGGACTTCGATCCGGGGCCGCTTCCGGCATGACGGAGGTTTTTCTATTCACTATTTACTATTCACGATTCACTCATAAAAAACGGGGCCCGCTCACGCGCAGCCCCGTTTTCACGGTCGGAAACCCGCCAGGGATCAGCTGCCGAAATTCTCCTCGGCGAAATCCCAGTTCAGCAGTTGCCAGAAGTTCTCCACGTACTTGCCCTTGTCATTGCGGTAGTCGATGTAGAAGGCGTGCTCCCAGACGTCGCAGGTGATGAGCGGCGTCTGGCCGTCGCGCAGGGGATTGCCGGCATCGTGGGTGGAGACCACGGCGACAGAACCGTCCTTATTCTTGACCAGCCAGGCCCAGCCGGATCCGAAATGGCCGCCAGCCGCCTGGGTGAAGGCCTCCTTGAACTTGTCCAGGCTGCCGAAGCTGGACTTGATGGCGTCCGCCACCTTGCCGTGCATTTCGGACTTGTTCGGCGACATGCTGTGCCAGTAGAACGTATGGTTCCAGATCTGGGCGGCATTGTTGAACACCCCGCCCGGATCGGCCTGGGTAATGATCTCTTCCAGGGATTTGTTTTCAAAGCCGGAACCGTCGATACCGTTGTTAAGCTTGGTCACATAGCCGGCATGATGCTTGCCATAGTGATACTCCAGCGTCTCCTGGGAAATATGGGGTTCCAGGGCATTCTTGGCGTAGGGTAAATCGGGTAGCGTGAAACTCATTGAAGCCTCCAGATGGTTGCTGAATTAATGTCACGGCAGGCGCGGAACGCTGCTCCGCCGGGCAAGGCATGCAACCGTTCCTGTTGGTTCCATGCCGCCGCCCGGTACCCGGCCGCCAGGCGCTGATAAAAAGGATCGGACTGTGGAACCGCCTCAGCGGCAAGGCGGGGACTCGCCTGCTTCGGATCGCGTAACTGTTTAATTAGTATACAGATAACAGTAACGCATTCAAGCTGGTCCCGGCGCCGCACCGGGAGCGCCCGCGTACACCAGCTCACCGCCGCAGCGGCGGCAATAATAGCGCCGGCGGCGGTCCTGTATCCGCCTGTGGCGGATGCTGGTGAGGCTGTGCCGCCCGCAGGCGCAGGCATAGTCGAAACGGCGCAGCCGGCGTACGGGTACGCCGTCGAGATCGTAGCCGCCCGTGGCCCGCGCCTCGGCCCCGAGCAGGTGCATGATGCGCCGCCATTCCCGGCCGTGCGGCCGCGTGCGGCGCAGTCCATGCAGCATGTCGACGATGTAATGGGCCGCCTCATGGGGAACGGTCGTGGCGAGGTGCCCGGAAAAATCCCTGGCAAACAGCCAGGGATTGTAGCGGATTTCCCCCGTCTCCCCGCGCACCCGGTACATGCCCGCCGCGCAACCCTTCAGGTCGAAGCGGACCGGCGGCAGTACAAACTCGCAATCCAGCTCGCGCCCGGCCAGCGCCAGGCACCGCGCCGTTGCGTCGATCACCGCCTGCCGGCGGCGGGCACCAATGGGTGTAACCGTCGTCCCGGGGCGGGATGTTTCGTCTCCGGTCTTCACTATCTCATTATGCCAGCTATCGCGACACCACGCGCAGCCTGCCGGCGGTTTCGCCATTGTCAGGCCAGTGCGCTATATTTCCAGAAAGATATGACAGTCATGGATCTGCGCCATGAAACCCGTAACCCTGTTCACCTCTGTCCTGCTGCTGCTCGCGGCTTTCCCTTCGCCCGCATCCGGTCCCGATGCAAAAACACAGGCCCTGATCGAACGCCTGCACCTGCAGGAATCGAAACAGCCCGTCCGCGACTGGCCGCGCTGGCGCAGGCCGGACAAAATCTACATCGGTATCCCGGCCACCGACCCGGAACAGCGGGAAAAGTACCTGAACGAGGCGCGCCAGGTTGCCGATGGCGTCGAGCTGGTGCCCTATAACCTCCGTTTCGGCCAGCCGGTGCCTGACAATATCGTCCGCAATGCGGAGGTGATGCTGGGAGGCTGTACAGCCGGCCTCCTGCAGAAAGCAACGAAACTGCGCTGGTTCCAGCACTATGGCAGCGGTGTCGACAGGTGCATGTATCCCGGTATCGAGAACAAGGATTTCATCCTTACCAACAACCAGCACAGCGCTGCCCCGCCCATCGCCGAACACGTCATCGCCATGATGATGTCCCTGGCCCGCGGCCTGCCCGCTTTTTACAGCAACCAGGCCAGGGGCTACTGGGTACAGCGCAGAGATATCAACTTCCCCATGATCGAGGTCGGCGGCAAGACCCTGCTGGTGGCGGGGCTGGGCGGCATCGGCACGGAAGTGGCGAAGCGCGCCCATGCTCTTGGCATGCACGTGCTGGCGACGCGCCATTCCAGCCGCGAAGGTCCCGACTTCGTCGACTACGTGGGCCTGCCGCCGGAGCTGCTCAAGCTGGCCGCCAGGGCGGACGTGGTGGTCAACGCCCTCCCCCTGACCGACGAAACGCGCAACCTGTTTGACCGGAAGTTCTTCAATACACTCAAGCCCGGCGGCTATTTCATCTCCGTGGGTCGCGGCAAAAGCACCGTGACCAGGGATCTCATCGCCGCGCTGCGTGACGGGCACCTGGCCGGCGCCGGCCTGGACGTTACCGATCCGGAACCGCTGCCGCCGGACAATCCACTCTGGACCCTGCCGAATGTAATCATCACCCCCCACGTCGCCGGCCTCACGGACAAGGGCTTCGAACGGGGCTGGCTCATCATCAGGGAGAACCTGCGCCGCTATATCCGCGGCGAGAAGCTGCTTAACGTGGTGGATGTGAAGGAAGGCTACTGATTAACGGCAGTGAATAGTAATTAGTGAATAGTGAATGGTGAAACCACCCCGTTTAGCAGACTGTGTGACTCAACCCTTTCACGAATTACTATTCACGATTCACTATTTACTATTTACTATTTACTTCTTCACCCGTGACACCGCACTTGCAAACAGACAGCGAGCCCCCATATAAGCCAGATGTCCGATACCCTCCACGTCACCTGCGCCGCCTGCGGCACGACCAACCGGTTGCCCGCGGCGCGCCTCGACCAGTCGCCCCGCTGCGGCAAGTGCAAACAGCCGGTGTTTGCCGGCGCGCCCAGCGAGCTGTCCGGCGCCGGCGTCGATAACTTCCTGCAGCACAACGATCTGCCCGTGCTGGTGGACTGCTGGGCGCCCTGGTGTGGTCCCTGCCGCAGTTTCGCCCCCCAGTTCGAGAAGGCGGCCGCCGCCTGGGAACCGCGGCTGCGCTTCGCCAAACTGAACACCGACGAGGAAACCAACGCCGCCGCGCGCTGGGGCATACGCAGCATCCCCACCCTGATCCTGTTCCGCGGCGGCAGGGAAGTGCAGCGAATCAGCGGCGCCCTGCCCCTGCCGCAACTGCAGCAGTGGCTGCAGGAGAATGGCGTCCGGTAGGGCAGTGAATGGTGAATAGTAACTAGTGAGTAGTTAAAACCACTTTCGTCATGCCGGAAACGCCAGAGGCGTTATCCGGCATCCAGCCGGTGTTTAGCAAAACCCTGGATACCGGATAACTGCTTCGCAGTTTCCGGTATGACGGTTTTGTATTTTTCTACTTACGATTCACCCGTCTTTTTCAGGTCCGCCAGCACCTGCTCCAGCTCTTCCTCCGTGACCCGGGCAATTTCCAGGAGAGTGTCCCGGTTTTCCAGCTGCTGGGCCTGTTCCTCGGCGTCGGCATCGAGACCGCCCTGCAGATCCCCGCGGATGCGTTCCAGTCGCTGCAGCAGTTCGTCCCGCTTCTCCAGCAGATTGTCCCGTTCATTACTCATGCTTCCTCCTCGCGGACAGGGTTAACGGTCCGCCGTTGTTTCCCCGGGCGGGCGTTGCGGCAGGAATTCCTGCAGCAGGAATTCCTCCTCGCCGGGACTGAGATCAAAACGCACGCACGCCTCGTTGATGGTCTCCGCCGTAATCGGCGCATGTTCGGACAACCAGCGCACCGCCCGCCGCAGCCCCTCCCCCTCCGGCATCACCGAATGTTTACTGTTCATCCATTCATCCCGGGTTTATCTGTGGCTCGTGGCTAGTGGCTCGTAACTTTTGGTTCCTGGCTAGTCCTGCCAAGTTTCGGCGATTAACGTATGCGAACGGCAGCGCGCGGCAAAATCATAGGTGATGCTCACCACCATGAGCTCGTCGGCCCCGAAACGCTGCACCATTTCCTGCAGCCCGTCCCGGACCTGTTCCGGCGCGCCGATCACGGAATTGTGCATGCGGCTCTGCAGAAAGGCCCGCTCCTGATCGGTAAAGGGATGTTGCTCGACCTCTTCCGGCGGGGGGAAACCGCCGTCCCGGTGGCGGGTGGCCAGTCTCAGGAACCAGAGTTCGCGGCTCAGGGACAGGCGCCGGGCTTCCTCCTCGGTATCGGCGCAGACGGCGAATACCGTCAGGCAGGCCCGGGGTTTATCGCCGCTGCGACCGGGGCGAAAGTGCTCGCGGTAAAGCTGGAAAATATCCTCGCGGATACCGGGGTTGATGAAGCAGGCGACGTTGTAGGGCAGTCCCCGCTCCGCCGCGAGACGGGCGCTGTCCTCGCTGGAACCGAGCAGCCACAGGGCCGGCACGTGGTCAGTCCGCGGATACGCGCGGGCCTTCTCCAGTCCGGGCGTGGCCGGCGCCTCGTCGTGCAGCAGGGCTTCCAGATCCAGCAGTTTCTGCGGGAAGTACTCGGGACCGGACGCCGGCGAACCGTAGGCCAGGGCCGCGGCGATGTACGGGGTGGTGCCCGGCGCACGGCCAATGCCCAGATCCATACGTCCGGGGTACAGGGTTTCCAGCAGCTTGAAGCACTCCGCCACCTTGTACGGGCTGTAATGGGGCAGCATCACCCCGCCGGAACCGATACGCATGCGCTTGGTGACCGCACCCAGGCGCGCCAGCAGCACTTCCGGCGCGCACCCGGCCAGGGCGTTGGAGGCGTGGTGTTCGGCCAGCCAGTAGCGGTGACAGCCCAGCGCCTCGCACAGGCGCGCCAGGTGCAGGGTCTCGCCCAGGGCGTCGGCGGCGCTGCCGCCGGCACGTATGGGCGACTGGTCCAGTACCGACAGGGGGACGGGTTCTCGTGCTTTCGCTTTTCTGGGCATGATCACAATCGAGTCGGGATTTACGGTAACGCAGCGCCAACCGCAGCATGACAGCAAGGCGGTGCGCGGCTGTCAACCATGATGGGAGCTGGGGACTGGGGGCTGGAGAGTTCGGTACCATCCAACGCTATGTCGACAAGCGAAAGGTTGGGATCTGTTTTACCAGCCCCTAACCCCCAGCTCCCAGTCCCCATCTCACCCCGATACGTCCTTCAGGCTACGCAAATAAGCAGCCGCTACCAGCGCAAGTATGCCCAGCAACCCAATGACCGCATCAGCACCGGCATAGTCCGCCAGCAGGCCGAACAGGCCGCCGCCGATCATGGCGGCGCCGATGGCCGTATTGCTCACGGCCACGTAGGTGGCGCGGTTCTCGGTGGACGCCAGATCCACCAGGTAGACCTTGCGCCCCAGGCGCACGCCGTTGTGAAAGGCGCCGATCAGGAAAAACAGCACCGCCCAGGTCCAGGGTGAGTCCAGGAAACCGGCGCCGCTGCTGACCAGCAGCCAGGTGGCGAGTCCGGTCAGTCCCGCGGCGGTGGCGGCGATAACCATGACCCGGCGACTGGACCGATCGCCGAGACTGCCCCAGACGGGTGAACTGAGCATGTTGGCCAGGCCGCCGGCGATAATCATGAGCCCGAGGCCACTCACCTGCTCGCTGTGCCGCTGTGCCAGCAGCACGTAATACGGCTGCACCAGGGCGACGCTGAGGAGCAGGCCGCGGCCGATGACAAAGCGCCGGAAATCTGAATCACTGCGCAGGACAGCCAGGCTGCGTACGGCGGTGGTCAGGGCATTGCCGCCGCCTTCCGTGGCGCCCGGCGCCTCGACAATCGTCGCAAACACGGCCATGGACAGCAGGTACAAGCCGCCCGCACCGATCAGGAAACGGAAGAACAGCTCGCTGCTGTGCGCGCTGCCGGCAAGCCATTCGGCATAGACGCCCACGGCGAGGACACCCGCACCACCGATGGCCGCAGCGCTGCCCATGAGAGCACCGCGCCGGGTTTTGCTCACGGTCTTGCCGAGGACGTCCTTGGCGGACACTGAACACAGGCCCTTGGCCAGGCTGTACAGGGCCACCAGTCCCAATACCGCCCAGCCGGCGCTGACACCGGTCAGGTTGACGGCGCCCAGCGCCATCAGCAGCACCGCAACGGCGCACAGCGCTGTCCCCAGGAACCACACGCCGCGGCGCCGCGGCATACGCCGCACCCAGGCCGCCACCAGCAGTTGCGGCAACAGTACCCCGGCCTCGCGCAGGGGCACCAGGAAACCGGTAAAGGCCGCCGGCGCGCCCACCGCCCCCAGCAACCACGGCAGCACCAGGCGTGCACCGGCCAGTTCGTCCGCGATCTTGGTCATGACATTGGAAAGCAGGTAACCGAAGAAATTGCGCGGCTGATAGCGGCAGGCGCTCTCGGGGATGTCCTTGCAGACACGCGCGTCCTCGTCGCCGGTAATGAGATCGTAAATTTTGCCCAGGGGGGTGGGTAACTTTCGTGCCGGTGTTGCGGAGTGTGAGTCTGGCATTGTTCGTTGTTGGTTGTTGATGACTTCCTGCCCAACGTTCGTCATTCCGGCGCACGCCGGAATCCAGTAGATAAAATCACCCGCAGGGTGACTTCTGATTGTTGCAACAGAAAAAGGAATTGTTTAACCGACTGGATGCCGGCCTCCGCCGGCATGACGGTATAACTTCGTTCTTACTTTGCGTCCGATCAGCTGTCGCCGGCAATACGGCACGGGGAGGTCAGCTTTACCGAGCCACCAGCCACCAGCCACGATCTAAACCAACGCCTCCATGGTTGCAATACACCCCTGGTAGTAACTGCGCCCGAACAGATTCAAATGATTCAACTCATGATACAGGCGGTAGACGGTGATGCGTTCGTCGGCGCCGGGCGCGAGGGGCCAGACTTCCTCGTAGGCCTTCTCGCAGCGGGGGCCGAAACCGCCGAACAGGCGCATCATGCCGATCTCCGCCTCGCGGCGGCCGTAATAGCTGGCCGGATCGAAGATGATCGGCGCGCCGCTTTCGTCGGCGGCGGCATTGCCGGACCAGAGATCGCCGTGCAGCAGCACCGCCGGCTCGTCCGGCTCGGCAATCAGGGTATCCAGGCGGGCCAGCAGCCGGTCCCCCAGGGCCACCAGGGGATCGTCGTGACCGGCCTTGCGCGCGAACAGGTGCAGCTGCCAGTCGAGACGCTGTTCGCGCCAGAACGTCACCCAGTCACCGGACCAGTCATTGGGCTGCTGCGTGGTACCGAGATAGTTGTCACGATCGAAGCCGAAGCGATCCGTGCGCGTGGCCCGGTGCAGCTCTGCCAGCTGCCGGCCCAGCTGTTCCGCCCAGTCCGGTCGGCGCGCACCTTCCTCGAAGGCCTCGATAACGATGAAGTCCTCGTCCCAGGCCACGGGCTGCGGCACGCGCACCTCGCCGGGCTGCCCCAGTAGCTGCAGGGCCAGGTACTCCGCCTCGAAGAAGCCCGGCATGGCCACGTCGCCGGGCCGCGTCTTGACGAAAAACCGGCGGCCGTCCTCCAGGGTGACCACGCGGCTGTCATTGATGCAGCCACCGGTGGCCGCGCGCGCGGAGGCGAACTTCGCCGGGCTGCCGGTGGCCGCCGCAATCGCTGCCTCGATGCGCGCCTGCGGTTTCAAGGCTCCTTGTCCCGGGACAGCGCCAGGCAGTGATCCAGCAGGGCGGGACAGGCCGCCTCGATCATGTCCAGGACCTCCTCGAAGCCCCGGGTACCGCCGAAATAGGGATCCGGCACCGGCCGTGCCCGGGCGTTGTCGCCGCTGTCCTCCAGATAGCTGCCGAGCAGGCGGATATGGGGCCGGGGACCGCCGGCCAGGTGTTCCAGCACCGCGAGATTGTCGTGATCCATGGCCACGATTAAATCAAAGGCGTCGATATCGCCGGCACGCACCCGGCGCGCGGCGGAATCCAGGACATAGCCGCGCCGCGCCGCCGCCTCCTGCATGCGGCTGTCGGGTGCCTCGCCGGTATGGTAATCGGTGGTGCCGGCCGAATCGATGCGGATCACCGACTCCAGGCCCGCCTCCCCGACGTAATGCCGGAACACGCCTTCCCCCGTGGGCGAGCGGCAGATATTGCCCATGCATACGAACAGCACGGCAATCCCGGCGCCGGGCTCAGCCACATTCGCCCCCGCTCACGCTTGCGGCACTGCGGACAATCACGCCTGATCCAGCGCCTGACCGATATCCTGCAGCAGATCGTCGATATGCTCCAGGCCGATGGACAGCCGCACCAGATCGCTGCTGACGCCGGCCTTGGCCAGCTCGCCTTCGTTCAACTGCCGGTGCGTGGTGGTGGCCGGGTGGCAGGCCAGCGACTTGGCGTCACCGATGTTAACCAGGCGGGTAACGAGATTGAGGGCGTCGATGAAGCGGGCGCCGGCCGCCGCACCCCCCTTGATGCCGAAGCTGAGAATGCTGGCCGCCTTGCCGCCGCAGTAGCGCTGCACCAGTTCGTGATCGGGATGATCGGACAGGCCGGCGTAGCGCACCCATTCCACCTTCTTGTGATCGCGCAGGAACTCGGCCACGGCCAGGGCGTTCTCGCAGTGGCGATCCATGCGTACCGGCAGCGACTCGATACCCTGCAGGATCAGGAAGGTATTGAACGGCGACAGGGCCGCACCGGTATTGCGCAGCGGTACCACCCGCGCGCGGCCGATGAAGGCGGCCTCACCCAGGGCCTCGGTATAGACCACGCCGTGGTAGGACACGTCCGGTTCGTTCAGACGCCGGAAACGTTCCTTGTGTTCGGCCCAGGGGAACTTACCCGAATCCACCAGCACGCCGCCGATGGTAGTGCCGTGGCCGCCCATGTACTTGGTCAGGGAATGCACGACAATATCGCAGCCGTGCTCGAAGGGCCGGCACAGGTACGGTGTCGGCACGGTGTTGTCGAGGATCAGCGGCACGCCATGGGCGTGGGCCATGTCCGCCATGGCCTGTATATCGATGACGTTGCCGGCCGGGTTGCCGATGGATTCGCAGAACACCGCCTTGGTGCGATCGTCGATCAGGGATGCCAGGGCATCGATATCCCGGGCATCGGCGAAGCGCGTCTCTATGCCCATCTGCGGGAAGGTATGAGCGAACAGGTTATAGGTACCGCCATACAGGGCCGTGGTGGAAACGATGTTATCTCCTGCCTCGGCGATGGTCATGATGGAGTAGGTGACGGCTGCCATGCCGGAAGCCAGCGCCAGGCCACCGATACCGCCCTCCATCTCGGCGACGCGCTGTTCCAGCACCGCATTGGTGGGGTTCATGATGCGCGTGTAGATATTGCCTTCGACCTTGAGATCGAACAGATCGGCGCCGTGCTGGGTATTGTCGAAGGCGTAGGAGGTGGTCTGGTAAATGGGCACCGCGACGGCGCGCGTGGTCGGGTCGGGCTGATAGCCGCCGTGGATGGCAATGGTTTCAAGCTTCATGGGTATTCCTCCTGCCATGTTTTTCGGTTGGCATGATCATGGACGCAATCGTCGGGGCCGTCCAGCACGGCAGGGCTCAGCGGTAATTGCGGATATACTCGGCCAGTTCCTCGCCGTCCATGTGGATCAGATCCTTCTGGATGGTGCGGCTTTCCAGGCGATCCAGCGGGGCGGGCAGCTCGGCCCGGAGCATGCCCAGGAAGCGCGGCGAGGCAACCAGGATCAGTTCATCGAAAGGGTTGGCGCTGTGGCAATGCTTGAGATGCCGGCCCAGTTCCTTGGCAAAGGTATGCTCCTCGTGTTCCTTGGCCGTGGTGCGCGGATCCAGCGTAGACTGCGGATCCCGCGCCCGGCCGGCTGCATCCGAGGCCAGCTGCCGGTCACGCAGCCGGGAAGCGCTGTGGATCAGGGCTTCCTGTTCGACCAGATCCTTCCAGGACTGCCTGATCCGGAACAGGCGGGCATGGCCGGCATCCGCCACAACGATCATTGCATTCATCTGACTTCCTCCTTTTTATCATCCATCCTGCCGTCACGATAGCAAGCCGTATTGATTCATAGCAAAAATGCCGACCAATCTCAAAACCGCGTTCCCAACATGCCGCTGACACAGACAAATACACTCAGGTGGCAGGCGACCGCTACGCCCGTGAAGACGATGCGCAGGCGCCGGTAGGTCACATCCACGGGCAGGCTGCGACTGCCCAGTTCCGGCAGCAGCAACACCAGGTAGGCGGCGCCGAGCGCAGCCAGGATCTGCCGCCCCGGGGCAAACAGCATGAGCAGCCACAGGCACAGCAGCACCGCGACCGCGCCCAGGCGCAGGAGCAAGCGCGGCCGCGCGTCCATCCCGGCGAAGGAAAAACCCCACCAGGCGCCGCCCAGGAAAGACAGCAGCATGAGGGAATAGATGTTGAAGGCCTGCAGCACGAATACCGGGTTGACCGGTTCATCGAACCAGATCAGCACGGCGCCGGCCAGGAAGGGAAGGAGGCCGGCGCCACCCAGAAGGTAAACCGCCGCCGTGGTCGGCACCGTATCGTCGCGCGGCGGGATCATGCGCCGCCCGCGAGGAAGTCGACGGCGGCGGGGATGTGCCGTTCGAATCCCTGGAAGCTGTGATCCCCCCCCTCCTCCACCAGCAGCCGGCAGCCGCGGTACTTCTCCACCGCCAGGCGGTAGTCCAGGGTCTCATCGCCGGTCTGCAACAGCACCCAGTAATTGTCCGGGTGCCGGATCACGGGAGTGTCCGCGGCCTCCAGCGCCGCGGCATGGCGTTCATCCAGGACATAGACGTCATCGGTATGGTAGTTCGCGAGTTCCACGCCCAGGGCCTCTTCCCGCAAGCGCCGCGGCTGCACCAGCGGATTGATCAGCACCGCGCGCAGGTCGTAACGCTCCGCCAGCCAGGTGGCCCAGTAACCGCCCAGGGAACTGCCCATGAGCCAGACGCTGCCGGCCGGCCGGTCTTCGACTAATCGCTGCAGCTCCGCCGCGGCCGCGTCGAAATACGGCGTCAGGAAGGGACACAGGTATTCCACGTCGGGACGCTGGGCGGCGAGCCAGTCGCGCACCTGCACCGCCTTGGCGGAGGCGGGTGAACTCAGAAAGCCATGGATATACAGCAAGGACGACATAAGTTAAGTCTATCAGACGGCCAACGAATACCAACGGGCAGGAATGGTAGTGGACAGGGTTTATCTTGCTCCGGCCGGTACGGGCCTGGAACCTGCCTCCGGTCCGGAGCCACAGTCTGCGTCAGCCGGCAAGAGGGCGCAGAAACCGGGACGGACGCCGGTGAAATCCCTGCATGTACAGGCGGCGACTGGACTTCAGCAACTTGCGCATGCGCCGCTCCACCAGACGCTGCACGGGCATCCAGTCCTCGCCGGCCGGCAGCTGCGCCAGACGCCGGCGCAGCAGCGCCAGATCGTGAATGCGGCCGAGCCTGTCACCCAGCTTGTTCAGACGCTTGCGCATTTTGACGTAGGTGCCGGGACGCATCTTGTTGACAAACTGTAACTGGTAGTAGAGATACTTCACCCACTTGCGCAGTTCATGCAGTTTCTCGATGCCATCCTGTCCGGAAAAAGCGCGGCCACCCTCGCGCATGGCGCGCTTGTAGCAGCGTTTCAGCCCGCGCCGCAGCACCCTGTCCGAGTCCAGCGCCAGGGCAGGTTCGCGCAGCGCCGCTACCGCCTCGATCAGTTCCGGTTTCAGTGCCTGCCAGTCGATCCCGGCGGCGGCGGGCGTGAAATGCAGGCGCGAACGCAGCAGGGCCAGCATTTCCCTGTCTTTGCCGTCCGCCCTGCTTTCCAGCCGCTTCAGGGTATCCAGGACCACCTGGGCGTCGCGGCTGGGTGACAGCCGCCTGGCCCCGTCGCGCAGCCGCCGATCCAGGCTGCGCCAGTCGAAGTCGGCATCGGCACGCACCAGGCGCAGCCAGGCGCGCAGGCGTTTGATATCCACGCGGATGCGATGAATGTAGGCGGATCCTTCTTCGGGCTGGCGCAGGTGCTGCAGCAGGCCGTCCACGACGGACACGACGGCGGGGCTGACTCCGCCGGACTGCCGGCCAGTGACCTCGGCTCGCTGCATCCCTCTCCCCGACTGAATAAAGGTTATGGAAACACCGCTTCTCAGAGTTTCTTTAAGAAACCCCTCATAACTCCCTGAACATTTTCCGCCTCGACGCGGTCCCCGACCGCAGTCTTCTCCGGATTGTACGAACCAGAGTGCATAATATGACCCATTTCCGCCGCCAGGCAACCACCGTTCACCGTCCCGGGCCGGTGTTCATGTCGCACGGTCGCCTTCCGGGATCGGCGGGAAACGGTCCCCGACTTGCCGCAGATCAAGAGATAGCCGATTTGCGGACGGTATGCTGGGTTAAAAATGACCGAGACCCGCATATGCTTACCTACGAAGACTGTGTTTCCCTCTGCGACCTCGATCCCGAGGAAATCGACGCTATTGCCGAGCACGAACATATTCCCGAGATCGTAGCCGCGGCGATGGGTAATTACCTGGTGCACAGCGATGACGGAGAACCCTGTATCAGGAGCCTGATCCTGGACGACATGGCGCGCTACCGGGAAACCGGCGACAAGGAACGGGAGGAGCAGTTGCTGCTCGTCCTTAAACACTTTATCGCCACCCATCCCCGGGCCGAAATGCGCCGCCACTCGCGGCCAGGTCAGTAATCAGGCGGCAGCAACGAAAAGCGTTGCCGTCGATTCATCCGGTTGCCTGTTCCCTGTTGCCCGCTTCCTGGTTCAGGCAGGACAGCAACTCCTGCTGCGCCTTCGAGATGGCCTCTATCGCCTCGTTGGAGCATTCGGAGAAGCGGTTGCCGAACTCGGCCGACAGTCCCGATTCAATGGCCACCAGGTCCGACACGGTGCGGGCATTGGGTACGCGCTGAAAACTGGAATTCAGGTACTCCTGCCACAGGTTGACGAACTTCATCTGTACGTCGGCCAGGTGTTTCCAGGTCCTGAGCTGGATCTGGAACATCTCGTCAAACGCCTCGGCGGAGAATTGTTCGGGCTCCGGGGTCTGTGTCTTTTTATCCATGGTAAGCTCCCTCGTTAAACAGTCATACCGTTATCCTTGTTCTTTGAACCTAAACTAGGCCATCCCGGACATCGCCGTACTGACCTGGATCAATTCCCCGGCTCCCGGGAAGGGATCCGTCCCGGCCGGGAACGTTTATAATGCGCCTGTCAGATATCCCTGAATCGCCATGTCCTGCACGCTAACAACCGGCCGCCCGGGGAGGCGGACTTGACCGGATCACCGCTCAGCGGCGCCGCGCGCCGGGCAATCGTCGGGGCCACAGCGGTGACAGCCGCACCGCCGGACGCCGCCCCGTTCCCGGTGCAGGCCGTGGTGGAGGAACAGGACACCGCCCTGATCCTGGACCTGGAGCCGGTACTGCGCCCGCCGCAGCAGTCCTATCCCGCCCTGGTCAGCGCCATGCGGCAGCAGCGTCCGCGGCGACCCGGTGACGTCATTGTCCGGCGCGGCCGGCCGCTGCAGCTGCTTGCCGTGGTACATGATCTGGACGAGGAGCCCGGCTGCCGCGCGGAATGGATAGAACCCGCCCTCACCGGCATACTGCAGCGCTGCGTCCGTTACCGCATCCGCTCCATGGCCCTGCCCCTGCTGGGCAGCGTGCACGGACGTTTCAACGGCATGCATTTCGTACGCCTGCTGCGCACCGCCCTGGCACGCCACGCCCTGCCCTACCCGGAACGCCTGTGGCTGATTGCTCCGAAAGGGGACTGTGAGTGGATTGGGCGTTACCTGGGGAAAAGCAGTAAATAGTGAATAGTAAGTAGTAAGTAGTAAGTAGTAAGTAGTTATGTATTCTCCGTCATGCCGGAAAATGCGCAGCATTTATCCGGTATCCAGGCATTGATTAACGAAGACTGGATCCCGGATAAGGCCTTCGGCCTTTCCGGGATGACGGAGAATACACTACTTACCATTCACTACTTACTATTCACTGCTTTTCAAGGAGTTCACCGGCCAGCCGCCGCAGGCGGTCGTAGTGGCTGCCGGGCCAGTACACCCGGCCGCAGTCGCGGCACATGGAGTAAGTATCGAAAGACGCCGCCACGCCGGGCGGGATACGATCCAGGACTTCTTCCCGTGCCACCGCATGCAGCAGGCCGTTGCAACGCAGGCAACGGCTGAACGGCGCGGCCAGGCGGTACAGATCGAAGCGCCGCAATACCTCCCGCGCCTGGACCTCCGGCGCAGTGGCGCGGACGTAATAACCGTGGGTGATGCGGCTGCGCTTGAGCAGGCCCTGGTCCCGGGTCAGCAGGATGCGCTTGCCGCCGCCGGCCGAGAGTTCCTCCAGCTCGGCATCGGTATAGACGTTGCTGTACAGGGTATCGAAACCCAGCAGGCGCAGGATGCGGGCCAGCTTGCCGAGATGGGTATCCAGCACGAAGCGCGGCTGGCGCAGCGGTTCCGGCCGCAGCCGCGTCAGACCCGAGATATCAAAAGACTCGAACGCCGGGTACACACTGATGCGATCGCCGGCATGGACCAGACAGGTAAAATCCACCGACTTCCCGTTGACCAGGATGAGATCAACCTCGGTATGCGGCACCCCGAGGGATTCGATCATGTCCTTGACCGAAGCGCGATAGTAAGGAATGGAAAACTCCCGCTTGCGCCGTTCCACGGGCAGGAAATCGTTCAGTTCTTCGTAGAAGCGGAAGTGGACATGGGGCATGGGGACTGGGGACTGGGGACTGGGGACTGGGGACTGGGGATCAGGAATGGTGGCTAACAATGCCCTGGAATTAAAATTCTATTCTCCGAACTCCACCAACTCCCAGCCCCCGGCTCCCAGCTCCCGATTCACTCCCTCAAATACTGATTCAAATACCCCAGCAGCTTGTCCCAGGCGTCCTCGCTCTGCTCTTCGCGGTAACGCTCCTCCGAGGGAAACATCTGGAAGGCATGGCCGGCACCGTCGTAGCGGTGAAACACGTGGGGCACGTTGGCCTCGGTCAGGGCCTTGTCATAGTCGTCGACGTCTTCCGGGGAGGGGTTCTTGTCCTCGTTGCCGAAGAAGCCGACGACGGGACAGCGGATGTTGCCGGCCAGGTCGATGGGGGCCGGGCTGCCTTCGCCGCGACCGGTCTTGATGTTGCCGCCGTAAAACACCGCGCACACCTTGAGATCGGGTAGATGGCAGGCGCCCAGCCAGGCGACACGCCCGCCCCAGCAATGACCGACGATGCCGATGGCATCGGCGTCCACTTCCTCGCGCGCGGCCAGCAACTCGTAGGCTGCCTTGAGGTCCGCCACTGTCCAGTCATCCCGGCTTTCCTGCCGCTTCACGTCCATCTCTTCTTTCTTCGGCCACCAGTGAAAGATGAACGGCACGACGACGAAATAGCCGTTATCGGCAAGGCGTTCCGCGGTTTTCAGGGTAAAGGTATCGTGCTCGAGTCCATTGTGACCGGGTATGTGCATGGCCAGGACGATGCCGGGGTGCGGGCCTTCGCGTTCCGGCCGAAACAGCAGGATCTCCATGGGGCTGTCATGGATATCGACGAATTTGATTGCATGTTGCATGGGTTATTTCCGTTATGTATCCGTTACCGGCAGATTAGCGCAGCTTGAACCGGCGTGGCAACCGCGGTACTGAACGGTTACGTTAAATTCACATTCATTGATGTTTCACGGCCGCAGGCGGCGGTGTTTCCGGGCCAGGCCTTGAATCTAACCACGGATGACTGCAGGGATGCAGGAGGTAGAAAATGTCGGGAATACATTTTCGAGAGCACGGAGGACACGGAGAGAAATACTTGATAACAGATGGATCTCGCAAAGGTGCAAAGTCTTTGGATGTTTGTATTCCCGGCGCTCCGGGATCGCAGTCCGGGGCAGATTTTGCGTCTCCTTTGTATTTATTATTTTTCTCCGTGTCCTCCGTGCTCTCCGTGGTTAATCTTAATCAGGGCGGGCTCGAAAGTCAGGATTTCACCAGCATCCGAAGCAGCCGGCGCAGCACGATCTTGACCCGGCGCTCGTTGTCCGGGCCCATGCGGATTAGCAGCTTCTGGCCGGCGGACAGTTTCTCCAGGTCCGGATCGGCGAACTGGTAAAACACCTTGGGCTGCACCAGCTTGACGGGACCCTGCGGCTCCGGCGCCGCCAGCAGATGTTTGATCACCTCCACCAGGCGATCATTGAAATAGCTGTCCGGGTAACCGAGTTCCTGGTAGGCCTGCTGGAACAGGGAGTAATACTCGGTATAGAGAGTAACCAGCTTCTTCAGGTCCACGGATTCCGCCAGCTTGACGAAAGGCTCGTAGCGGGCGTAATTGGCATTGGACAGTATGTATTTATCCTTCCCGCCCGCTTCCTCGGCCTTAAAGCCGCCCGGCACCGCGGAGACGAAGCGATCCTGCTGCGGCAGTTTCTGCCGGGGCAGATTGTCGACAGTCACGACGAAGTGGCGAATGAGGTTCTTGAACACGAACATCTTCATCTGTCCGGCATCGAACAACCCGGAGAGATCCTGGCGCAGCGGTGCGTCGCTGTTCGCCAGCGTCGGCATGGCTTTCTGATTGATGTCGGGCATTTCCCGCTTTTTGGCGCCGACCTGGATTTCGTAGATGGGATGTTTGATAGTCGGCGCCTTATTCTCCGCGGGCGGCGCCGGCTTTGCCGTGGGAACCGTCACTTGCCGGGTCTGCTCGGGCTGTCCGGTTTCACCGGTGAAGTAAAACCTGGCGGCGACAAACAGGATGATCACGATGACGACGGCGGTAATGACACCTCTGTTCATGAATGCTTGCAGTTCCGGGCTGGTTGCGATGGTTACGGCGCACCAGTATACACACCGCCGTTTCCGAATGCAGGAAGGTTACTTTTTATCGGCGCCGCTGACGAGGCAGTTGCGGCCTTTCTGTTTCGCCTTGTACAGCGCCTGGTCCGCGGCCTTCAGCACTTCCTCCACATCCGTATGCTTGTCATCCGGGGCCGCCAGGCCGATGCTGACGGTCACCGAGACAGCCTTGTTGCCGCGGTTGCGGGCGCGGCGGCCGCGCCGCTCTTTGGCCTCCTTGCGCGACTCCGGCCGGTTTTTGCTGTCGCGCACCACCAGTTCATATTTCTCTATGGTCGCACGCACGGCTTCCAGAAACGGCTTGCAGTAGTCCGGATCCCGGCCGGGAAAAACCACGCAGAACTCCTCCCCGCCGTAACGATAGGCGGTGCCGCCGCCGGTGATGCCGGCGATGTGCTTGGCCACCATTTTCAGCACCTCGTCGCCGGTATCATGGCCGTAGGTGTCGTTGAATTTCTTGAAATGGTCCACATCCATCATGGCAATACTGTAACGCCGGCCCAGGCCCTTGAGCCGTTGATTCAGGGCACGCCGCCCGAGCAGTCCGGTCAGGTCGTCCCGGTAGGCCATGTCGTGGATGCTGAGCATCATGCTGACGAGCATGGCGAGTCCGGCAAAGCCCAGCATCAGGGTGGAGATCTCGGCACGGTCAAAGCGCACCAGCATGACGTAGCCGAACAGCAGCGCCGCCAGCACGGCGACGTCATGTTCGCTGTCGTAACGGCACAGGCGGTAGACGCCCGCGGCCAGCGCCGCGGCGAACAGGAGACTGCTGTTGACGGACAGAATGTAGCCGTCCACCGGCTTCGGGGCCAGCCAGTCGTTGATGATATGCAGCAGCACGGGATCGGTGACGAAGTACCGCAGCAGGCCGCCGGCCAGCAGCAGAACGGGGATCATGGAAAACGTCAGCGCGCCGTGCTGATTCCAGAGACCGCGTTCCCGCTGCAGGAACAGCAACAGCATGATCAGCGGCAGCGCCAGGCTGATACCCGTGTACACGATCAGTGCGTCCGTGGCGAGCAGGGTCACCTGCAGGCGCGACTGGATGAGATAGTAGACCACCAGCAGGGTCAGGGCGGCGGTAAAGACGCGGGCAACGCCGGTGTAGGCGCACAGCAGGGCGACGATGCCGAGGATCAGGTAGGGCCCCCAGTCAAGCAGGCCCAGGTAGACGTCGTCGAGACCCGCGGCGGCGGGCCGCAGCACGGCGGCGGCCACCAACAGGATCAAAGTAATGACAAGTCTGCGCAGTGAATATAAAGACATTGTTGTAGTTTTGTCTGCCGCTTTCAGCCTACCCGGTCCTGATGCCGGAACCCGTTTCCCCCGTTCAGCGGACAAACTGCTTACCCCGGAAGTCTACCCTCGCCGCTGCGGCAATGCCATGCACCATTTTCGGATGCGGCCGGCGGGTAATATTATATCTTGTTGATATTCAATCTCTATTTCCTGCACCGGCCGTCACGGCCGCTGCCGGTAATAGAGCACGAGCTGTTCGTACACGGCGGGCCAGACAGCCTGCAGCCGGCGCGGCGCCTCGAAGAATACCTCGCTCGTCACCGCAAAGAATTCCGCCGGATTGGTGGCGGCATAGGCATCGATATCGGTGTGCCGGCCCGCCGCCACGTCGCGCGTATGGGCCTCGAAGGCCGCACTGAAAGCCGCCGTCCAGTCCGCCTGCACCATGCCCGGCTGCATGGGCGGACGCCCATTCGCCACGCCGTCCAGCATGTCCAGCTTGTGGGCCATTTCATGGATGACGACATTGAAGCCGTCACCGCCGTTGACCACGTCCTCCCAGGAGATGACCACCGGCCCGTACAGCCAGGCTTCCCCCGCCCGGGCGTCGGCGCCGGCATGCACCACTCCCGCCTCGTCCCGGAACAGATCCCGGGCCACGTACGCCTCACCGTAGACGACGACCGACCAGAAGTTGTGGTAATAGTCGAGAGCCAGATTGAGGATGGGCACGGCGGCCTCGCCGGCGATGCGCGCGCGCATGGCATCGGTGAGCACCAGGCCACCGGCGGGCTCCAGGGACTTGGCATGCAGGAACAGCGAGGCCGTGTCCCGCAGCCGTTCGGTATCGGCCGGCCCCAGGTGGGCGGCGGCGCGGATCTGCGGCAGCACGCGCCGCCACAGTTCGCCGGGGATGCGATGCCGGCGCAGGATGCGGCGGCGGCGCCAGTCGCGCAACCAGGTAAACAGCGACCGTCCCCTTGCCGCGGCGTCAGCCGCGCGTGCCGGTTTCCGGCGGAAACTCCGGGGGCGTCTCCGGGGGATATTCCGGCACCGGCTCGCCGGGCTCCTCCGGCGGATTGTACGGGGGGATCCCGGGCGGCACCTCCGGCGGGTTCTCCTCGGGCGGCCCGCCCGGCGGGATCTCCGGCTCGCCGGGTTGCTGGCCGGCGGCTGCTGATTTGCCGTGCATGGTTACACCTCCTTGGCGATGGCTGGTTACTGCTCCACTTTAAAGCAGTAAGTAGTGAGTAGTCAGTAGTTAGTAGTAAAACCTGTTGCGTCATACCGGAAGATTGCGCAGCAATCTATCCGGTATCCAGCCGTTGTCTGGCGAAGACTGGATCCCGGATAAGACCTACGGTCTTTCCGGGATGACGGAGAATACACTACTCACTACTTACTACTTACTACTCACTATTTCAGTACCGTCGTCACCACCAGATACCCGTTATACCCCAGGTAACCCGCCAGCAGCAGGGCGCCCTCGAAGCGGTTAATGCGCCCTTCGCCGCGAAAGCCGTAGGCCGTGACGAACAGCGCCGCGGTCATGCCTGTCATCACGGCCCAGTCGCGGTACAGCACTTCCGGGCCCACCTGCAGCGGCTGGATGGCGGCGGCGAGGCCGACCACGGCCAGGGTGTTGAACAGGTTGGAGCCCAGTACGTTACCCAGGGCGATGTCGTGCTCGTTGCGGTACACGGCCGCGCATGAGGATGCCAGCTCCGGCAGGGACGTCCCCACGGCCACGACGGTCAGGCCGATAACGAGATCCGAAATGCCCAGACCCTGCGCCAGGGTGACCGCGCCCCACACCAGGATACGCGAACTGATGACCAGCAGGATCAACCCGACCAGCAGCCAGAACAGTGCGCGTCCCAGGGTCATGGCACGGTCGCTGAGCTCGGCGCCGGTCTGCTTTGCCAGGGCGTCGTGGCGCCGGCGCAGGCCGTGGTAAATGGCCCAGCCCATGATGCCGGTAAACGCCAGCAGCAGTACCGTCGCGTCCACACGCCCCAGCCTGCCGTCCCAGAGGAGCACGGCGGACAGCAGGGTGACGGCGAGCAGTATGGGCAATTCCTTACGCAGCACCTGGGAGTGCACGGCAATGGGACGGATCAGGGCCACCACGCCCAGAATCAGGCCGATATTGGCGATGTTGGAACCGTAGGCGTTGCCCAGGGCCAGGTTCGGATTGCCGCCCGCCGCCGCCAGGGCCGACACCAGCAATTCCGGGGCCGAGGTGCCGAAGCCGACCACCACCATGCCAATGAGCAGCGGCGGCATGCCCGCATGGCGGGCGGTTGCCGCAGCGCCTTCGACAAAGCGATCGGCACTCCACAACAGGAGCACGATGCCGCCCAGCAGGGCCAGGAGTGCGGTCAGCATGCTCGGGTATCAGCCAACGGGGAACGGGAAACAAATATTGTCAATCATGGTCACACTATACTTGTGCCCGTGGCATGTTGACGATATTTACCGCGGCCGGGCCGGGTAACGCGCGCAACAGAGTTGAAATCGGCGCGGGATGCACCAATGTGATTCATTAAACCCCCATTACGTAGTTGGCGGGATAATCATTGCCGATAATACCGCGCGGCACAACATCGCCTTGAACTGACGTATTGTTTATGAAATCGACGCTGCAGACATACGCCGGCCTGCTCAGGATGGCGGCGCTGCCGTTCGCCACGCTGTTCCTGGCAGTCGTGGTACTGATATTTGTCATGGCGCTGCGCGATGAGGCGCCGGCACCGGCGGCCCCGCCCGTGTCCCTGACGGCGATCAACGCCATGAATACCGGCGAGCTGGAAAAAATCTTTGCCGGTCACGATTACCAGTGGCCGCCGGACGGCCCCGTGCCGCCGCTGGGACTGCAGCAGATGCCGCCGGACATGGGCAAGCTCGATGTCGCCCGCAAGAAAAAGCTCTTCTTCCGCACCGTCCTGCCCCTGGTCCTGGCGGAAAACCGGCGTATCCGCCGCCAGCGCGCCTTCGTCAAAAAGGCGCTGCAGGAATACGCGACCCTGGATGCGCCGGGGCGCCGCCGCCTGGAGGACATCGCCGCGGAATACAAGGTAGACGGCGACCTGTCACAGCCGGACGTGCGCCGGCGCCTGCTGCGCCGCGTGGACATCGTCCCGCCCGCCCTGGCCCTGGCCCAGGCCGCCACGGAGAGCGCCTGGGGCGACTCGCGCTTCACCGTCAATTCCAACAGCCTGTTCGGCGTCTGGACCTGGAAAAAATCCCACGGTGTGGTGCCGGCCAGGCGCGACCCGGACGCCAAACACCTGGTACATACCTATCCGGATCTGCGCGCCTCGGTGCGCGACTACATGCACAACCTCAACGCCGGTTACGCCTATTCAGACTTCCGCAAAAAACGCGCGGCCATGCGGAACAGGGGCGAGTCGCTCGATCCCCTTAAACTGGCCGACACGCTGGATCGGTATTCCCAGCGCGGCCAGGCCTACGTGAACGAGATCAGGCACATCATGCTGAGCAATAACCTTATTCACCTGTCTCCACTCCAGCTGGCAGGATGAGCCAGGGATGGCTGTACCAGTACCAGCGCCTGGCATCGGGCGTCGGCGCGGTACAGTTATAGCGGGCACGGCCGGAAGCAAACGGTTTTGCCGCCTGCGTCGAGATGCGCAGCGGCTGCTGTTGCACTACCCGTGTGGCAATGCGGCCCTGCCCCGTGGCATAGCAGGCCAGCTGTGAAACGACGTAGTCGCCGTCGCCCAGGGTCAGTTCCAGGCGCGGCGGATTATCCTGCACCACCGGATCCCGCGGAGAAATGGCAGTCACCGGCAGCGGCAGTGACGCCGCCTTGCGGGCGAACTGGTCCAGAACGGCGTAGTGCTCGTTAATGGGATAGCGCGGCAGGCGCTGCCTGTCGGCATGCTGACCGACAGGGCCGGACTGCTGACCGAAGGCGGTATAGCCCATGTCGTCCAGCAGCTTGGTGAGGGCGTCGTCGTATTCGCCGTAGGGATAGGCGAACAGTTTCTTTTTGTTGGTTTCCCCGCCGAGTTCTTTTTCCAGCCGCTGCTGGCCTCTCGCGATATCGCCGCGCACGCGTTCGCGCCAGGCCTTTTCCGTCTCGCCCTTGTGCCGGAACACCAGGTGGGCATGATCAGCGGTGTGATCCCCGAATGCGGCACCGGCCTCCTTCATTTCGCGCATCTGGTCCCAGGTCATGAAATCGGGCAGTCCCTTGTCCACCACGTCGGTACTGACGAAAACCGTGAACGGCATATCCCGCGCCTTGAGCAGGGGGAATCCGTTCTTAAAGAAACTGAGATAGGCGTCATCGACGGTAATGGCCACCACCTTGTCCGGCAAGGGCTCGCTGAGCTGCAGGTAGTTCATGATGCGATCCAGCGCCCAGACCTTGTAATCATGCTGCTGCAGGTAATCGAGCTGCGCCTTGAACTGATCCACCGTGACGTTGGTGGAGGGATAGCGGCTGTCGCCGACACGGTGGTACATGAATATGACCGCGTGGGAAGGGACGGCCAGGGCGGCGGCGGGATACAGCAGGACGGCGAGCAGGAAGGCGGCTAATGATTTCATCAGAAAACTGTCATACGGTTTAAAATAGTGCGCAGCGTACTCTACAGACAGAGAATCGTAAACAGAACAGAAGTTCCGGCATGACGGAACTTTATATTCTATTCACTATTCACCATTCACTGGTCTGTTCTGCTAAGATCATCACACTCACCCGGATTCATGACACAAGGAGGAAACATGGCCGATCTCTCCCCGGGCCAGGTCCTGATCACCGAAGAAGGCCAAAAATACATGTGCCGGATCCAGACATCCCGGCACGAGATCCTCGCCGACGAACCGGAAGACAAAGGCGGCGCGGACCTGGGCCCGAATCCCTACGAACTCCTGCTCGCATCCCTGGGGTCGTGCACCGCCATCACCATCCGCATGTACGCCGAACGCAAACAGATGCCCCTGACCGGCGTGGATGTGACCCTGGATCACCGCCGCATCCACGCCGAGGACTGCGAGGAATGCGAATCAGAGCAGGGCTACGTAGATCGCATCGACAAACGCATCGCCCTCAAGGGCGATCTCACCGACGAACAGCGCCAGCGTCTCCTGCAAATCGCCGACCGCTGCCCGGTGCACAAGACGTTGAACAGCGAGATCCTTATCAAGTCTGTGCTGGCGGAGTAGCTATCGGCCACGAGCCATTAGTTGCAGGTGAATGGTGAATGGTGAATAGTAAATAGTGAATAGTAAAAACAAACGTCATACCGGAAACGCCGGAGGCGTTATCCGGTATCCATGCCGTTGTTTATCAAAGTCTGGATGCCGGATAAACACTGCGTGTTTTCCGGCATGACGGGTTTTACTATTCACTATTCACTATTCACCATTCACTGCCTTTCCATCCACCCCACCGCCTCCCTGACCACCTCCGGGAACGTCCCCGGCTCCACCCTCCCCCACCTGCCGTGGCCGGGGAAGACCCATTCCACGTCGGTGAAGGCCGCCAGCATGCGCACCGACTCGATCTGCTTCTCCCAGGAATACCAGCACACGTCGCGGTAGGCGCCGAAGTGTCCCAGGGCGGGGCGGAAGGCGAAGTGGTCGCCGCTGAACAGGTAGCGCCCGTCCCAGAGCATGACCAGGTGACCCGCCGTGTGGCCCGGGGCGAAGTGGATCGCCGCGCGATCGATGCGGTGCACCGCGCTGCCTTCCAGGATCCGTTCCGCGTCCCGCTGGGCGCCTGACTCCAGGCGGTGGATAATGCGCTCGGCGCCGAAATGCCCGGCATATTTTTCCGCGTCGCAGACGTCGTCGCTGTGGGTGAGAAAGATGTAGCGGATGCCGCCCATGGCCTCGAAGCGTTCCGCCAGGTACGGCAGGTAACGCGGTGAGTCGATCAGCCAGTTGCCGTTTTCCGAACGCACGAAGTAACTGTGGGCGCCGAAGGAACTACGGTGGTTGAAGCCGTTGAGGTAGATGCCCTCCGCCATGGGCAGCGGAAACGACGCCCGCGCCCCGGCCAGGTCGATTTTCTCCCGGGTGCCGATGGACGCCGACGGGCAGGACAGCAGCGCCCGCTCCGCCGCCAGCCGCTCGCCCTCCGCTTGCGGCTGCCGCTTCACATAGGCGAACTCGCCGGTGTCGCCGAATATTTCCGGCGCATAATGCCGGCTCACGCCGCAGTTGATGCAGGTGCGGTCGACGTAGAAGAGGCCGTCGGCGTTTTCGGGGAGGGCCTTTTTGCGGTTAGCCACGTTTTTCAGTAAATAGTGAATAGTGAATGGTAAATAGTAAAACCGTCATGCTGGAAAAACCGCAGGTTTTATCCGGCATCCAGTCTTCGACAAACAACGGCATGGATACCGGATAAGTGCTGCGCACTTTCCGGTATGACGTTCGTTGTTACTATTCACTATTCACTATTCACAATTTACTTGTAGCTGGTAGCTATTCTTCCGGATACTCCAGCACCCGATACGCCCCCTCCTCATCCACGGTCATCAGGGACAGGGGACGCCGCCACACGGTGTGGATGTATTCCATCACCTTGCGCGAACGCTCCAGGTCCAGGCCGCGGCCGTCCACGGCCGCGTCGTGGTCGAGGATGAGGCTGCCGTCGCGGTGCATCTCGCGTACGCGCACCCGGGGGGCGCCGTAGTTGAACTTGGGCGCCAGGATCATTTCGCGCAGGGCGTGGATGTCGGCGTCCAGCACCCGGTAGCGTTCCTCGCCCGAGGAACCGGAACGGGTGGCGCGCTCGTAGGCGAACAGCTCCAGTTCCTCCGCCAGCTCCCGGCTCAGGTAATTGCGGATGAAGCCGAAGTCATCCTCCTCGGCGCGGATGCGGAAGGCCGCCTCCAGGCCCTGTTCCTGGACGATATGCTCCCACATCCGGAAACCCAGGTGGTAGGGATTGACGGACAGGGCCAGGGAATCGGCGCTGCCGTAGGGACGCACCACGTCGGAATGGGACTTGATGGCATCCACGTACAGCGCGTGCGGCAGGAAATCTGCCTCGCGCAGCAGCCGCGCATGCCAGAAGCTGGCCCAGCCCTCGTTCATGATATTGCAGGCGAACACCGGGTAGAAATAGAAGGATTCCTCGCGCACGCCCAGGAAAATGTCGCGCTCCCAGGCTTCCATGTCCGGCGCGTACTTGGCGATGAACCAGAGCAGGTCGGCTTCCGGGTGCGGCGGCAGCGGCGCGCGCACCTGCTCCTGCCGCGGCGTCTCGCCCGGCTCCTCGCCGGGCAGGGTGCGGAAGCGCGACTCGAATTCGGAGCGCGGCGCTTCCGGGTAGTCCGGGTTGCGCATGAATTCCGGATAGGCCGGCCGGCTCAGGGGCCGGCTGATGTCCACGCACTGTTCCAGCGCCAGGGCGGCGTCCAGCACCTGTTCCACCCGATCCTGGCCGTGGGCGTGGATGGCATCCTCGATCTGGTGGGCACGCGCGGCGGCCTGCTCGACGATGCGGAAGCCCACTTCCTTTTGCATGCGCACGAACAGCTCGTTGTTACGGGAGAAGTCGGCATGCCCGAGCACGTGGGCGGTGACCAGGGTATTGTCGGACAGGCAGTTGCTGTTCTGCAGGTAGGCACGGTTGGGATTGCCGGGGAACACCACTTCGAAGATCTTCGAGGCGCCCATGCGATGCTGCACGTACTGGTAGATATAGCGCACGCCGAAGGACCAGTGCGGCATGCGCACCGGCAGGCCATACACGGCCACCTCCATCATGAAGGTGTCCGGCACCAGCTCGTATTCCACCGGGAAGTAATCCAGGCCGTGTTCTTTTGCCAGGGCCTCCAGCTTCGGCCGGTAATCCGCGAGCTGCGCGTTGTCGTTAGCGTGGGTGTGGGCGTGCATGGCTTACCTCAATATTCCTCTACAACATGAATCCGGCACCAACGCCACCAGGGTGCGTAGATGCAAGGCGCGCGCCGCTTCGCGTGCGCAAGCGTACACGCCAGTACGTTGAGCGCGCGAAGCAAGCGCAACGCCGCAGATGCGTGCCATGGTGGCGTTCCCAAACGAAGTCATAAGACTTTAAGCCGCCTGGCTTGCCTCGTGGTTAAAGAACGCCCGTATCGCCTCCCAGATATCCTCGTGCTCGTGCACCGTGTAGCTGCCCACCGGGAAGTCACGCGCGGACAGGGACCGGAACAGGCGGCCGATCTCGGAGCGGCCGTTCTCCAGGTGATTCTGAGGGGTCTCCACGAAACCCATGAAGTTGACCATACGCGCCAGCTCCGAGAGGCGGTCCTGGACTTCCTGGTGATCGTCGCCGAAGTTGTCGCCGTCGGAGGCGTAGAAAATATAGGCGTTGTAGCGATCCGGGCTGAAGCGATCGTGCAGGATTTCCCCGGCCAGGCGAAAGGCGGTGGAGGCGACGGTGCCTCCGGTGGCGGACACCTGGAAGAATTCCTCCTCGGTGAATTCCCACGCCTCGTTGGTATGGGCCACGAATACCGTGTCCACGGTACCGTACTGGCGGCGCAGGCCGTGCACCACCCAGAAGAAGAAGCTCTTGGCCAGCTTGCGCCGGCCCTCGTCCATGCTGGCGGACACATCGAGGATGAACACCACCACCGCCTGGGTGGCGGGGCGCTTGCGGTGGGCGAGCTGGCGGTAACGCAGATCCTCGTCGGAAAAGGTATCGCCTTCACCCTTGCCGCCGCCATCCTGGGCGATGCGCCGTTTCACCGCTTCGCGCACGGTGCGGCGCCGGTCCAGGCGGGCGCGTGGCCCGCGCCGATCCCAGCCCTCGCGCACGGTTTCCTCATCCACCAGGTTGCCGGCGCTGCGCGGTTCCAGATCCGGCAGTTTCAGTTCCTCCCAGATCCACTCGACGATGTCTTCCATGTTGAATTCGAACACGAAACGCAGTTCGCCGCCGCCGCTGCCGCCCTCGGAACCGCTCTCGCCCTGATCCTTGCCGCCGCGGCGCAGGACATCGCCGGGCTGGGCCCCGCCCTGGCCGACGCCCCGGGGATGTTCGTCATCGCGCAGGCGGAAACGGTAGTGTTCCAGGAAGCGCACCGGGATGTGCATGGTGCGATCCGAAGGACGGGTGAGGACATCGGACTGGGAAATGAGATCCGGCAACTGCTCGCGCACTTCCTCGCGCAGCTTGGCGTTGTGGCGCAGCCAGTCGCGCGCACCGCGCGAGAACAGGTCGTACCAGCGGCCGCCTTCCGTCCCGGTTCCGCTCGCGTCGCTCAAGGCCGCCTCACTCCTGCGACAGCAGGGTGGTCACGTAGTTGAGTGCCTCGCGGGCGCTGTGCTCGTTGTAACCGTAGTCGGCGATGAGGCGGTCTTCCACGGCGGAGATCTTCTTCTGCGCCTCCTCGTCGGGGCGGGCGCTGGACGTGACCAGGCGCAGCACGTCGCGGCGTTCCTCGAACAGGTATTGCTCGATGGCCTCGCGCAAACGCGCATGACTGTCCAGCTTGAACTTCTCGCCGCGCTTGTACGCGCCCATGGCCTTGCGCACCACTTCCTGGCGGAAGCTTTCCTTGCCGGAATCGGAGACCTTGATCTTCTCCTCCACCGAGCGCAGGAAGCGCTCGTCGGGATCGCGCTCCTCGCCGGTGATGGGATCGGTGATCTTTTCCGATTCCAGCACCGCCTCCACCTCGTCCAGGTACTTGTGCAGCAGCTCCTGGGCCTCGTTCTCGAAGGACACGAACAGGGCCTTGTGCACGTCCCGCTTGACCCAGCGGTTGTAGAATTCCTTGCGCACCGTCACCAGGAAATCCTTCCACTGCGTCTTCATGCGCGCGTCCATGCGGGCGTCGGCGTCGATGCTGTCCTTCAGGGACAGCAGCACGTCCATGGCGGTGAGGGTGCGGCGCTCGCTGCGGCTGATGGCGCCGGCCAGGGCATTGATGACGAAGCGCGGGCTGACGCCCTCCATGCCTTCCTCGGGAGATTCACCCTTGATCTTGTCGGCGTCCTGCGGCGAGATGCCCTCCACGTCCTCGTTGGCGTAGATGCGCACCTTCTTGGCCAGATCCAGGTCGGCGCGTTCCGACGGCGACAGCCTGGTCAGCACCGCGAACACCGCGGCGACATTGAGGGCGTGGGGATCCACGTGCACCTCGCGGAAGGTCGGGGTCACCGAGGACAGCTTTTGGTAAATGCGCGCCTCGTCGTGGTAACGCAGGGTGTACGGCACCTGTACGATGACCATGCGGTCCAGCAGCGCCTCGTTTTCCTTCTCCTGCAGGAAGCGGCGGAACTCGGCCATGTTGGTATGGGCGACGATGCTCTCGTCCAGGTGGATCAGCGGGAAGCGCGACACCTTGACGTTCTTCTCCTGGGTCAGGGTCAGGAGGATATACAGGAACTCGCGCTTGACCTTGAGGATCTCGATCATCTCCAGCATGCCGCGGTTGGCGGCGTACACCGAGCCGGACCAGGACCAGGCGCGCGGATCGCCCTCGTCACCGTAATGGGCCACCTTGGACAGGTCCACGGATCCGACCAGGTCGGCGATATCGGCGGTATTGGGATCGTGCGGGGCGTAGGTACCGATGCCGACGCGCGCAGCCTCGCTCAGGTAGACGCGGTGCACCGGCACCTCCATGATGTCGCCGCCGTATTCCTCGCGCAGCAACTGTTCCACGTAGGGCGTAGGCGCGCCCTCGATATCCACGCCGTAGGCGTCGCGGAACTCGGCGCGCTTGGCGGCGGGGATCAGATTCAGGGGACTCTCGTGCACCGGGCTTTCGCTGATGGCGTAAATGGCGCCGTCCTCGGT
>Ga0102944_1000323_pt1 | contig 37711 bp, 39 predicted proteins | sample SalPonD_shore_MG_FD_78172 | JGI IMG/M metagenome (GOLD analysis project Ga0102944, IMG submission 78172) | Salt pond soil microbial communities from South San Francisco under conditions of wetland restoration - Salt Pond MetaG... | ecosystem: Environmental > Aquatic > Marine > Intertidal zone >... | reverse complement strand
GTTGACCGCTATCACACTGCCGACCGAGCTGATCTCGGGCTGCCATTGTTCTGTCTTGACCTGCGCGGCCGACACTGTCGCCGGCGGCTGCGGCTGGGACATCTGCGCCTGCATAGCCTGGATCTGCTGCCACTTCCAGTAGGCGATTCCCCCGGCGATGGCACCGAGGACGAGCAACACGATGATAAGTCTGACAATCAGGCGTTTGGTCATGACGCGAGCAGCCACTTCTTGGAGTTGGTTGAGGCCGTGCCCCGGAAAGAGAGTTCAGCGCCTCCGGACACCGCCGAGCGTTTCTTGATACCGGCGCAGGTTGAAAGACATGTTAGGCTGGCATAAGTATTTGTCAGTGTCGAGTATCTTCACGTTAAAGTAAAATGACCCATACGCCTAACCGAAATGACCGCGTCGACCGGGCCATCGAGCAGTGGCGGGAGACGTGGCCGGAGCTGGAAACGGACGCTTTCGGCGTAGTCGGGCGCATCATGCTGATCAGCCGTCATCTGGAGGCACGCGGCACCGACACCCTGCGCGACTTCGACCTTCCTACCGGTGAGTTCGACGTGCTCGCCACCCTGCGCCGCAAGGGCGCGCCCTACGCGTTGTCCATGAGCGAGCTCTGCCGGGACGTCATACTCACTTCCGGGGGCATGACCCACCGCATTGACCGCCTGGTCAAACGCGGGCTCGTGACCCGGGCGCACGATCCCGACGACCGGCGTTCGGTCATCGTGACCCTCACCGAGCGAGGGCGCGGCATCGTGGAATGCGCCCTGCTCGACAAGGTCCACACGGCGGTCGAGCAGCTCGGGCCGCTCAGCGGTGAGGAATCAAGGCTGCTTCAGGACCTGCTGCGCCGTCTGCTCCTTCACCTCGAGCCAGACGACTGACGAACCGCCCCCCGCAACGCGTACCCCTGCCCGGGTCGCCACGGCCGGGCCGCGTTCGCCGCGGTCGACCTCACGCCCCAACGCGCGCGATCGGTCGGGTCGAGGCAAGGCCGCCCCGGGACGGCCGCTTCCGGCGTCGCTATCCCGCCTCGCGGGCGACTTCCCGCAATGCCTCCACCATGCGTTCACCCACACCCGTGGCCGACGGCGGGTTCTGCCCGGTAACCAGCCGGCCGTCGCGGACCACGTGGACCTGGAACGGTTCGGCCTTGGTGTGGCGGGCGCCGAGCTGCTGCAGACGCTCGTCGAGCAGGAAGGGGACCACGGACTCCAGGCCTACGGCCTGCTCCTCCTCGGTGGTGAAGCACGACACTTCTCTGCCGGACACCAGATGCCGGCCGTCGGACAGCTTCACGTTCACCAGGCCCGCCGGGCCATGACAGACCGCGCCGACGACGCCGCCGCGCTCGTAGATCCGTGCGCAGACGTCGGCCAGCCCCTGGCTGTCGGGGAAATCCCACATGGTGCCGTGACCGCCGGCGTAGAAGATGCCGTCGTAGCGGCTGGGGTCCACGTCCTCCGGGCGGTGGCTCTGCTCGATGGCCTGCTGCAGGGTCGGACTCTCGTGAAAGGCCCGGGAGACGTCGTCCGGATCCTTGGTGCTCTTGGGGTCGTAGGGGACCCTGCCGCCCGACGGGCTGACGAAATCGATCTCATAGCCCGCGTCGTGCAGAACCTGGTAGGGATGGGCCGCCTCGGAGAGGAACGCGCCCGTTTCGCGCCCCGTGTCGCCGAGTGCGCTGTTGTTGGTCAATACGAACAGCAGTCGGTTGGTAGCCATGCTGCCTCCTCTTCGGTCGCAATGCTTCGGATTGTCGATGCACCAGCCCGGCCGCGCGCCGCGCCCGTGAGCAGAAACCGCCCGGGCTCACAGGCGACCACTGCCCCAACACTGGACAATGCGTCCGGTGGGCGCCAAGCTCAATGGCCCACGCTGGCGCGAACACGATCAGTGGCCCCTTGGACGCACGGATGATCGCTGCACGGCTCGCCCCCTCACATCCCGCCTCGGCCCACCCGGGCGCGGTCTCGCGCGTCGCGGCGGCCTGCGGGCTGGCGCTGCTCACCTTTTCCCTGGCCTCGTGCTCCCTGCTGGCCGTGGGCGGCGGCGAGCGCACCAGTTTGGCCTCTCTGGAGGGCGGCGAGGCCCTGGTGCAAAGCGGCGACGGCGCGGTCTTCGTCACCGGCCGGCAGGGTGTATTCCGCCTCCGCGGACTGGACGACGCCAAGCCGGCTCTGGCACCGGTGCCGATCCGCGTGCGCCTACCCGCAGCCTGCCAGTTCACCGGTGCCGCGGTCCAGCAGGGCTGGCTCTTTGCCGCCTGCACCACCGCGGAGCATTCCTACCTGCTCCAGGGGGCGCTTGCTCGCTCCGGCACCGCGCTGACCCAGATTGCGGAGCTGAAGGGCGTCGCCCTGGCCAGCGGCATGGCCGCCGGCGCCGGGGACCGGCTGTTCGTGGCGGACAGCCGCCAGCGCCGCGCCGCCCTGAGCGCGGTCACCGTCACCCGCCACACCCCGCTCGCCGTCGCGACCGCCCCGTGGTTCGACGACCAGGGTACCGGTTTTCCCAACGGCGTTCAGGCCAGCGGAGGTGTGGTGTACCTGACCAGTGCCGGCCGGCTGCTGGCAATCCCGGTACGGCGCGACGGCGCGGCCGGCGAGGCCCGGGTGGTGCTCACGCGGATGACGTTTCTGGACGATTTCCAGGTGCTGGACAGGGGCTTTCTGCTGACGGATTACACCTTCAACCGGCTGCTGCTGGTGAACGGCTCCGGCGCGGGGCTGGGAAGCTTCGCGGCGAGCACCCGAGGGCCCACCGCGGTACTGGTGGCCGCGGGACCGGACGGCAAGCCCAGGGTGCTCGTCACCGAGCGGGAACGCGGGCGGCTGTCCGAGGTGCGCGTGCCCGACTCGCTGCAGCGCTATCTGAAACCCACGGCCGGGCCGTGACGTCACTGGCCGGCGGCGGCCGCGGCCTCCGGCATCGGACCGACCAGCGTGCGGGGATCGACGCGGCTGTCGAACCAGTTCATGCGCCAGTCCAGATGCGCTCCGCTGGCCCGCCCGCTGGCGCCGGTCTCGGCGATGATATCGCCCTCTTGAACACGCTGGCCCACCTTGACCAGGATCCGGCTGAGGTGAAGAAACGCCGAGGACAGGCCGTGGCCGTGATCCAGGATCAGGGTCCCGCCGGAGAGGAGCATGTCCCCGTCGGCCAGCGTAACGACCCCCGCGGCGGGCGCCCTCACCGGCCTGCCCTTCGGCACCGCGATGTCCCAGCCGTAGTGCGGCCGGCGGGGCTTGCCGTTCAGAATCCGCTGGCTGCCGTAGACGCCGGTGATCGGGCCTACCGCCGGCCAGACCCAGTCGGTGACGAAGTCCGTCCTCGGATCGTCGCGCCGGCGGGCCCGGCGTACCATGGCCGCCTCCCGCCGGATACGCTCCAGTGCCTCGCCGCTCGGCGACACCGTCTTTGGCGGCAGGCCATCGATGCGCTGGATGTCGTAGTCCCGTGCGTCAATCCGCAGCACCCGGGTGTAAGCCGCCCCGTCCGGCGGATCGACCTTGAGCGGCATTGAGCCGGGCGCGTCCCGGTCGAACCCGATCACGAACAACCCCTCGTCCGACACCGACACCCGACGGCCGTCGAAACGCACCTCCGCGCCCGGCTGCACATGACCGACCACCACCCCGCCCTGGATCAGCGGCCCGTCCAGCTCCAGCGCCCGGGCCGGCAGCCCCCAGCCCGCCAACAGAATCACCACCGCTGCAAGGATTTCAACCCGCACTCGACCATCTCCCTGCTGCCCGGCACGACGCCACCAGCCCGGGGAAGCGCTGAACCGAACGACGTTCTTCAATGATCCATTCACAACACTGCGTCCGCGGCACTCACAAGGACAGGCTCGATTATCCTCCCGCTGACGGGTAGAGCGTAGCGCATCGGCAAGAACCTGCACTTGCCGGTTGCGATGTATCTGTAACATTGCACGCTCTGTCATAATAAGATCATCCCGTGGGCGGCGGATTTCCCCCGGGCCTGTTTCAGCATGGCGGGAGAAGGCTGTATGTCGCGCGGCTGACCGCAGGTCGCGAGACGACACATCACCCCGTATACCATCTTTGTACATTTGCAGTACATTAAGCTTCACCGTTCATTCGACCAGGACCGCCCCATGGAGCAAGAACTCGCTAGTCACTACAAGGCCATCATCGAGGCGATCGGCGAGGATCCGGAGCGCGGCGGGCTGCAGCGCACGCCGCTGCGCGCGGCCCGGGCCATGGAGTTCCTGACCCAGGGCTACCGCCAGGACCTGCGCGAGATCGTCAACGACGCGCTGTTCGAGTCGGACTGCGACGAGATGGTGATCGTGCGCAACATCGAGCTCTACTCCATGTGCGAGCACCATCTGCTGCCGTTCAGCGGTCACGCCCAGGTGGCCTACATCCCCGACGGGCGGGTGCTGGGCCTGTCCAAGGTGGCCCGGATCGTGGACATGTACGCCCGCCGTCTGCAGATTCAGGAACGGCTGACCAAGGAGGTGGCCGAGGCCATCCAGGAGGTCACCGGCGCCAAGGGGGTGGCGGTGCAGATCACGGCCAACCACATGTGCATGATGATGCGCGGGGTATCCAAGCAGAACTCGGAAATGAGCACCTCGGTGATGCTCGGCACCTTCCGCAGCTCTCAGGCGTCGCGCAACGAGTTCCTCCAGCTCATCCGGACCTGACCATGGCGGACCGGTCGGACGATTACAGCCTGAACCCGGCCTGCATCAGCGTGAAGGCGCTGCGCCTGCGCACCTATGTGGGCTTCAACGAGGAAGAGCAGCAGAAGATGCAGGACGTGGTGCTCAACGTGCACATCGCGCACGAGCTGCACCCCGCCGCCCGCGAGGACCAGGTGGAGCACGCCCTCAACTACCGGACCATCACCAAGGAGATCATCGCCCTGGTGGAGAACAACCGGTTCCTGCTGCTGGAGAAGCTGGTCCACGACGTAGTCGCGTCGGTCATGCGCCATGCCGGCGTGCAGTCGGTGACGGTGGAGGCCGACAAGCCCCATGCCCTGCGCTTCGCCGACTCCGTGTCGGTGACCATGACGGCGCGGCGATAGCTCCCAACCCGGGGGGCCGTCCCTCCAAAACCTTGATAGCCGCGGATGGACGCGCCTCCCACTGTCCTCCGAGCAGCCCCGGCGACAGGCGACGAATTGTGGGAGCGACGACCTCGCCGCGATGCCTCACAACCCTTTCACGCTTTCGACCCGCCCCCTGCCCCTCTGGCTATGACCCGCCGGCGTACCCATCGGCGGCCGGCCGTGGACACCAGGTATACCGCGGCAGACACCAGCACGATGGTGGCCCCGGCCGGCAGGTCCGGCGCGTAGGCCAGGGCCAGCCCCCCGCCGGTGGAGAACAGCGCCAGCAAGGTAGCCAGGGCCATCATGCCCGCCAGGGAACGTGTCCAGTGGCCCGCCACCGCCGCCGGTAGCGTGATCAGCGCGATGACCAGGATCAGACCCACAACCTGGATGAGCAGCACCACGGTCAGCGCCACCATGCACAGCAGGAGCAGGTAGAAGGCGGTCACCGGCACGCCCCGCAGGCGGGCGAACTCCTCGTCGAAGCACACGGCCACGAACTGCTTGTAGAAGAGGCCGATCAGGCCGAGGATCACGGCGATGAGACCGCCCATGAGGTAGAGGTCCGCCGGCGTGACGAGCAGGATGTTGCCGAACAGGTAGCTCATCAGGTCCACGCTGTAGCCTCGGGTCTGGGACATGAACAGGATGCCCACGGCCATGCCCACGGCCCAGAGCGCTCCGATCAGCATGTCCTCGTGCTCGTGCCAGTTGAGGCTCACCCAGCCGATGATCAGGGCCGCGGCCAGCGCTGCGGCAAGAGCGCCGCCCAGGGGCTCGAGACCGAGATAGTAGGCGATGCCCATCCCGCCCAAAGCCGTGTGGGCAATGCCGCCGGCCAGGTAGCCGATGCGCCGGACCACCACGAACGGGCCGATCAGCCCGCAACCGACGCTGGCCAGCACGCCGCCGCCGAGAGCCAGCTGCAGGAAGGGGTGGGCGAGCAGCGCGTCGAGGAAGCTCATAGCTCGGAGGCGTGCTGGACGGCGTTGATGGGATGGCCGTAGAGGTTCTCCATGACCTCCGCGGTCAGCGTCTCCGCGGTGTGGCAGACCAGTGTCCGGTTCAGGCAGGCGACGCGGTGCACGTAGCGGGTAACGAACGCCACGTCGTGGCTGACGACGATGATGCCCATGTATCCATTGAGGCGCCGCAGCAGCTCGAACAAGTGGGTCTCAGCGCGCGGGTCCACGTTGGCGGTGGGCTCGTCCAGAATCAGCAGCTCCGGCTCGCAGGCCAGCGCCCGGGCGATCAGCGCCCGCTGGAACTGCCCGCCGGAGAGGTTGCCGATAGGCCGCGCGGCCAGCGCGTCCAGCTCCACCATGGACAGCGCCCGCTCCGCCGCCTGCCGGTCCTCGGCGCGGTAGCCCAGCATACCCCGGGTGCGGCCCAGCCGCCCGGTCTCCACCACCTCGCGGACCGAGATGGGAAAATCCCGCGAAAACCTGGCGTACTGCGGCACGTACCCCACCCGGCGGCGGCTCCGGCGGGGATTCCGGCCCAGCAGCCTGACGCTGCCCCGCCAGGGCGCCAGCAGGCCCAGGACCACCCGCAGTAGCGTGCTCTTGCCGCCGCCGTTCGGCCCCACCAGCCCGAGGAACTCACCCCGCGGCATGACCAGGTCCACGTCCTCGATGACGGGGCTGCGTTCGTAGCCCGCCGTCACCCCCTTCAGCTCAATCAGCGGCTCGCTCATCGCAGCGCCTCCGCGAATGCCCGGGCCACCGCCCGCATGTTGGCGAGATAGTCCTCGGCCAGCGGGTCGGCGGTAACCACCGTCGCGCCCGTCGCGCGCGCGACGGCCTCGGCATTGGTCCGGCTGTACTGGGGCTGGACGAATATCACGCGCACATCCTCGGCCCGGGCCCGTTCGATGACACGCGCGAGGGTCCGCGGACCGGGTTCGTGGCCGCCCACTTCGATGGCCACCTGGCGCAATCCATAGGTGTCGGCGAAGTAGCCCCAGGCGGGATGGTAGACCAGGAAAGCCTGTCCCGCGCGGCCAGCCAGGGTGCGGCGGATAGCGGCGTCCAGGGCGCGGAGATCGGTGACGAACTGCTCCGCTCTGCGCCGGTATGCCGCTTCGTGGGCAGGGTCGAGCCGGGCCAGCGTGTCGGCAATGCGCCGCGTCATGGCCATCACTCGCGGCGGGCTGGTCCAGACGTGGGGGTCCGCGACGCCTTCCCCGGCCCCGTGTTGATGGCCTTGGGCCTGGTCACTGCCGGCCGGTGCCTCGCCCAGCGGCCGCAGGGTCATTCCAGCGCTCAGATCGACTACCGGCAACCGGGGGTAGAGGGATTGGATGCGACCCATCCAGCTGCGCTCGAACGGGACGCCGACCCGGAAGAAGAGGTCGGCGCCGCCAAGCGCCGCCATCTGCCGCGGGGTCGGCTCATAGGTCGCCGGGCTCTGTCCGGGCTGGACCAGTACCCGCACATCGACCCGGTCACCCCCGACCCGCTCCACGAAACAGCGCAGCGGCACCACACTGACGAACACCCGCAGCGGCGCGGCGAGTGCCTGGGGCGCGACGAGCAGCAGCACCGCCGCCGCCAGCAGGCGCAAGAACGTTATTCTATAACGCATAGAGACGCTTGCCCTGTCCGGACCCGGCGGCCGCTGCTCATTCACCGGCGCAGCGGGGGCAGGTACCGTCCAGCTCGATGGTCTGGCGGCGGAGGCGGAACCCGAGCTGGCCGACCCGGGCCTCCAGCAGCGCCTTGATCCCGGGATCGTTGAGCTCGACGACCGTTCCGCACTCACCGCAGATGAGGAACTGCCCGGCGTGCTTTCCCCGGGGTCCGGCGCAGCCCACGTAGGCGTTGAGCGACTCGATTCTGTGAATCAGGCCCTCGTTCAGGAGAAATTCCAGGGCACGGTACACAGTCGGCGGCGCGGCGCCTTGATGTTCCTCGCGCAGGGCGGCCAGAATGTCGTACGCTTTGATCGGCCGGTGGCTGCGCCAGACCAGCGCGAACACGCGCCGGCGCAACGGGGTCAGGCGCACGCCCCGTGCAGCGCACTGGGTCTCGGCCGACGCCAGGGCTTCGGTGACGCAGCGGCCGTGATCATGGCGCTGCGGGAAGACTTCGGAGCCGATGACACTCATGGTAAGGACGATCTCCGGCAGGTGGCCGATGGCGAAATGTAATGATATAACATCGCGAGTACTGCCAAAACCGGCAAACGGGGGCTAGGGACGGGTTTTGAATCCGATCACGAAGCGGCACGCTCACGTCACGTTCCTCCCAGCGCTGCTCCTGCTGGCATTTTCGGCGGCGCTGCTGCATCCCTACTTCCATGACCCCGGCTCGCGCGACGCCGCGCATTGCCGGATCTGCCTGGTCCAGCCGGGGTGGAAGCCGGCCCCGACCCCGCCGGTACTCCAGGCGCCGACCGCGCTGTTTTTTCTGCAGACGCAGCTTGCCGATCAGCCCGAGCAGGGCACCAGCCGCATCATCACCGCCCCCGGAGCGAGGGATCCCCCGCTCCGCGTCTGAACGGCGGCATCGACGAATGCCGCACAGAACGCGACCCGGCCGCCGGGATACATTGGGCACCCCGGCAGCAGCGTGGGCGTTCCCGCTGCCGAAACGGGCAGCCGCCATCCGGTCTCCCCGGACCGAACGAATGCAACAAGACCTAACGGGCTGAACGATGACGAAGATCCATATCCGGCGGACGCCGCTACTCCGTGCGCTGAAGCGCCGAGGCGCCGCGATGGCAAGCCAGGACCAGGAGCGACCTCGCGGGCTGCAGGGGCGGATGGTCCACATTGGGGTCATGTCGTTCCTGTGCACGGGGGTAGTCAGCGTGTGGCTTTCCTTTCCAGGCAATGCCGGCGCCTATTACACCGCTTCACTGGGGCCGGCACGCTCCGCGCTGCGGGCAGCGGCGGATCGGGAGGCCGCCCAGGACAATCGGACCACCCAGGACAATCGGACCAACCGGGCCAACCGGACCAACCGGACCAACCGGACCAACCGGACGACTCAGGGTACCCAGGGCAGCCGGGGCGTCCAGGCGAACCAGGGCGAAACCGCCCGCATTGCGGACCCGCAGCCCGTGCTGCCGCAGGGATACGTTCTCACCCACGACCCCGCCGCCGGCGAGGAAACGGGACCTTCCTGGCGGACGCTTACCGTCAAGCATGGCGACAGCCTCTCGAGCCTGTTTCACCGGCTGGGGTTGTCGGCGGCGACCGTCGAGGCGCTGGTGGATATGGGCGACGCCACAGCCCCGCTGACGCGGCTCAAACCCGGTGACCAGCTGCGCGTGGCAGTGGACGACGACGGCCGCCTCGCGGGCCTGCGTTACGCGGTGGGGGCGCTGAGCACGCTGGTCGTCAGCCGCGTCAACGGCAGCCTCCAGGCGAAGACCCGCAAGCGCCAGGCGGAACGGCACCCGGTCCGCGTCGCCGGCGAGGTTTCCGGCTCACTGTCCCAGTCGCTTCACCGGGCGGGGGTCGGCACCTCCGTCATCCAGACACTGATCCATACCCTCCGCTACCGGGTGGACTTCCGGCGCGACATCCGCAGGGGTGACCGGTTCTCCGTGGTCTACGAGCAGCTTCTGGATCAGGGCAAGGTGGTCGACACGGGCCCGCTGGATGCCGTCGAGCTCAAGCTGCACGACCGCACCGTGGACGCATTCCGCTACGTTGCCGGCGACGGGACCGTACGCTTCTATGACGAGGACGGGAAATCCGTGACGCCCTCGCTGCTGCGCACCCCGGTGCACTATTCCTACGTCAGCTCGGGCTTTTCCCGCAACCGTTACCACCCGATCCTGCACGTTTGGCGTCCCCACTGGGGCGTCGACCTGGCCGCGCGGAAGGGCACTCCCGTCAAGGCCGCGGGCGACGGCACCATCACGTTCATGGGTCACCAGCCGGGCTACGGCAACGTCATCAAGATCGACAACTTCGGCCCCTACAGTACCCGCTACGCGCATCTGCACGGGTTCGCCAAGTCGCTCAGCCGCGGCGACCACGTCAAACAGGGCGAGGTCATCGGCTACGTGGGCGAGACAGGCGAAGCCACCGGGCCCCACCTGCACTTCGAGATCCGGGTGCACGGCAAGCCCAAAGATCCCCTCCACGTCCATCTGCCCGACGGCAGCCCGGTGCCGAGCGGACAAATGGCCCGATACAAGACCCGGGTTCCCAACCTGCTGGCGGCGCTGCATGGCGACGTGGCGCCGGATGCGGTCAACGGCACCGTGGTGGCGCAGACCAACGACAGCGAATGAGGAATCGCGCCGAGGTCAGTGCTCCCGCTCGGGTTTTGCCCACCTTCATTGAAGCCCTCGTGGGAGCGGCATCCCCGCGATTCGACACGCCAGGGCGGGTATGTGCCGTGGCATGAGTGCCCCGCGAGACACGATCGGCTCGGGCCAACCATTCGCGGCCATGGGCCGCTCCCACGCCTGTCCCAGCGTCAGTGGAGCGGCCATGGCCGCGAAGGTGTCCAAGCGGGACCCTCCCCTGGCTGAGCGATCACGCCTTGCGGCGCTCCTGCAGCCAGGGCCCCGGCCATTTCATCCCTGAACGACGCATCAGCGTTCATCCGCGTCCATCTGCGGCTGGCTCCGCAGCCGATCCAGCGATCACTGCTCGACCGGAATGCGGCGGCTGCGCGCCCGCTCCCGCTTGCCGATCTCGATCTTCAGCATGCCGTTTTCACCGCGGGCCTTGATGTTCTCGGGATCGGCGCTCTCGGGCAGCGCGAATCGGTGATAGAACATGCCTTCGGCACGTTCGACCCGCCGGTAGCCGCCCTCGCTCTCAGTCTGCTCATGACGCCGTTCACCCCGGATGCTGAGAACACCCTTATCCATGGTCACCTCAATGTCCTGCGGCTTGACGCCGGGGATATCCGCCTCGACCAGGAAGCGATCCTGCTCGTCGCGTATATCCACGCTCGGGATCCACTGGCTGATCTTCACGGTGGAGCCGTCTCGGGCCAAATCGAACAGCGGCGACTCGAACATCCGCCTCAACTCGGTGTGCGGATCCCTCAGCGGACGCTCGGGAGTACGACGAACCAGATCCATATGCCTCACCTCCCGTTCGAATACCGTTGATGGAATCGCTCTCTCCGTCTGTATCGTAAAAGGTGGGGCTAACAGTAACTATTTCAATAGGTTGAAGGCGCTTTAGGGAGCCGTCTCAATGGCCGGTGACTCGGTCCCGGAGATAGACCGGCTGAGCCCGGGCCGCATCCACCGTCTCCCCCGCTCGGGCCGCCGCCTCGGCCATCGCGAGGATGTCCTCGGCGCTGGGCAGCAACGCCACGGGCGAAGCCGCCAGCAGGTTTCCCGCGCGCCGGCCGAGCGCTTCGGCGTAACGCGCCCAACCGGTACCCGTGCCGTGCCAGGAGCCGCCCGACGGCAACGGCACCCGGTCCGGGGCGACCACGCATTCCTCCAGCACCGGCGTAACCAGGCCCGCTCCCGTGCTCTCGAACGCGCCCCAGTAGACCTCCTCCATGCGCGCGTCGACGGCGGTCAGCACACGTTCGGCGCCGAGCTCGCGGACCGCGCGCTGCGCCACGGCCGCCAGCGTGGATACCGGGACCAGGGGCAGGTCGCGGGCGAACGCGATGCCCTGGGCGACCCCGGCGGCAATCCGCAGCCCGGTGAACGAGCCGGGCCCCCGGCAGAAGGCAATCAGGTTCAGATCGTCCGGGCGGATCCCCGCCTCCGCCAGCAGCGACTCCACCATGCCCAGCAGCTCGGCGGAGTGGCCGCGGGCGGTCTCCAGGTACCGGCGGTAGGTCCGTCCCTGACAGCGCAGCGCGGCGGAGCACGCCTCAGTGGTGGTATCCAGCCCCAGTATGTTCATCCGCCACCTGCTCCGCTGTCCTGTCCGGCCATGTCCACACCTTGACTCACCCGATAGTCATCGAACTCGTCGCCGAAATCCAGCTCCAGCTGTACCTCGCCGTAGCGCGGATCCAGCGCCGTGGCCCAGGGCGTATTGCGCGGCACGTAGCGGTATTCCGTGTGCTCTTCGCTCGTCAGCTCGGGACCCACCCGATCGCGCAGCTTGGCGAAACCCGCCAGCAGCAGCGCGAAGGCGCCCATGCCGTAGTAGAGCGCCTCCGGTCCGGCGAACTGCATGGCGGCCGAGGTGATGATGGGACCGAAGACCATGCCCAGGCCATGGAGGAGCAGCAGCCCCGCACCCGCCCCCAGCAGTTCCGACGGCTGGACGAAGTCGTTGGCCAGAGCCAGGCTAAGCGGGTAGACGGTGAACGCCAGTCCGCCCCAGAGCACGGACAGCCCGAACACGGCCAGCATGCTCTTGCCAGCCGCGACCACGATGGCACCGCAGCAGACCGCCACCGCCAGGGAAACGGTCATGATGGTCCGACGGCGATCGTAGAGGTCCGAAAGCCGCCCGATCGGCCACTGCAGGAGAAACCCGCCGAGGATGGTCGCGCCCATGAGAATGGACACCTGCCGCGTGGTGAAGCCGGAGCCATGGGCGAAGACGGGGCCGAGCCCCAGGAACGTGCCGTTGATCATACCGGCGATGGCGGATCCCACCGCGCCGAGGGGCGAGATGTCGATCAGATGCCGCAGCCGTACCGGCGCCACCTCCAGTACCTGCGGCGACGGGTAGCGGGTCAGCGAAACGGGCACCAGCGCCAGCCCCAGCAGGATCGACGCGACGCTGAACAAGGCATACCCGCCCGCGTCGCCGACCATGAGCAGGAACTGTCCTCCGCCTAACCCGAGGTAGGTCACCACGGAGTAGACACCGAGTATCTGCCCCCGGTACTCCCTGGGCGTGCGGTCGTTGAGCCAGCTTTCGGTGACCATGTACAGGCCGGCGATGGAGAAGCCGTAGATCATCCGCACCAGTCCCCAGGCCACCGGGTCGATGATCAGGGGATAGATCAGGGTGGAGGTCGCCGCCAGCACGGCCAGGACCGCAAAAGTCCGGATATGGCCCACCGACTGGATCACCCGGCCGCAAACCCGGGTCGCCAGCACGAAACCCACCGAGTAGCAGGCCACCACCATGCCGATGACGTAGTTGGGGAACCATTCCAGCGTCATGCGCACGCTTACCAGGGTGCCGAGCAGCCCGCCGCCGGTGAGCAGCAGGGCGAATGACGTGAACAGGGCGACGAATGCGGTCAGGGTGCGTGTCATGAAGCTCGGTTCGGTGATCGGGGACTGTGCGGAACGGCGCGACAACAGGGTATAGGCTAATCCCATGAGAGTGAATGCCGCGCTCCGCCCGCCCCGTGCGCCAGCCCGGAGACGCGTCTATATATTTGTTTTTATTGCTGTTGTTTGATCGATGCCGACAGCTTCAGCGGCTGTGTCGCGTTGACATCGCGGGCGAATAATGTTCTTATGCGTCAGCACTGGAACTAACCGGTGCAGTGCGTTCATTCCTATCGAGCCTCACAGTACAACGTCCCATGTCACCCTCTGTTCCACCGCGCCGGAGACCCGGATGCGGGCCAAGCGTGCGCGTCTGAAACGGGGCGCGGGCAGCGGACGGTTGAGCATGACGCCCGCGGCCCAAATACTACGGATAAGCACGGGCGTCGTCGGCGCCGCTCACATCCATGGTTGCGGAAAATCCAAGGGAGCTGGTCCGTGGGCGTAACGGCTGACATGGTGACCCTCCGCCGCCCCACTGATGCCCTGTTTCTGCGGCGGATGGGCGTGCGCCCGACCAGCCGGGCACAGGGCATGGGGGCGCGTTTCATGGCGCTGCCCCCGGCAAGCCCGGGCGCGGTGTGCGGCCACGCGTTCGAGACCTGCCTGCCGCCGTCCAAGCAGGCCGGTTACGGCCTGCTGCGGCACGTGGCGGAGCGGCTCGGGGCCGAGCGGACACGGGAGCCGTGCCTCGCAGCCAGCCGGCTCCCCGAGCCGGGTCACGAGGACGAGGCGTTCGTCCGCGTCGGCCCTTACGATCCGGCCAAGACGAATGCCTTTCTAAGACAAGAGGTCGAATCATGGAAATGATGGACATCATCGAAAACTACGAATCCGTAGTCCGCAGCTACGTTCGCAGCTTCCCCACCGTGTTCGAGAAGGCGCGCGGCTCGTACCTGTACGACACCAACGGCGACGCGTATCTCGATTTCTTCGCGGGCGCCAGTGTCATGAACTACGGACACAACCATCCCGAGTTGAAGAAGGCACTGCTGGACTACCTCGGTGACGACAACGTGGTCCACAGCCTGGATATGGCGACGGTGACTCGCGCGCGATTCCTGGAGACGTTCCACGACACCATCCTCACGCCCCGAGGCATGAACCACCGCATCCAGTTCCCCGGACCCACCGGCACCAACGCGGTGGAAAGCGCACTGAAGATCGCCCGCAAGGCCACCGGCCGGCCCGGCGTGATCGCGTTCACCAACGCCTTCCACGGCATGACGCTCGGTTCTCTGTCGGTGACCGGCAACCAGTTCAAGCGCGACGGCGCCGGCGTACCGCTCTCGTACACGGAGTCGATGCCCTACGACAGCTACTTCGGCGACGAATTCGACACCATCGACTACATGGAGAAGATGCTGCAGGACGGCGGCAGCGGCGTCGGCCACCCGGCCGCCGCCATCGTCGAAACGGTCCAGGCCGAAGGCGGCGTCAACGTGGCCAGCGGCGAGTGGCTGCAGAAGCTCCAGGAAGCCTGCCGCCGCAACGACATGCTGTTCATCATCGACGACATCCAGACCGGCAACGGCCGGATGGGCAAGTACTTCTCCTTCGAGGAGTTCGGCCTGGATCCGGACGTGGTGACCGTGTCCAAGTCGCTGTCGGGCGTTGGTTTCCCGCTGTCCCTCGTGCTGGTAAAGCCGGAGTACGACATCTGGGAGCCCGGCGAGCACAACGGCACATTCCGCGGCTTCAATCCGGCCATGGTCGCGGCGCAGCGGGCCATCGAGCTGTTCTGGACCGACGACCGCTTCGAGAAGGAAATCGCAGCCAAAGGGAAGCTGGTCCGCAAGCGTCTGGAACGCATCGTGGAGAAGTACCCCGAGGCCCAGGGCACCGTGCGCGGCCGCGGCATGATGCAGGCAGTGGCGTTCGAGAACGAGGACATCGCCGGGGCCATCTCGAAGAAATGCTTCGAGCGCAAGATGATCATCGAGACCGCGGGACCCAACGACGAGGTGCTGAAGCTGCTCCCCCCGCTGACTACTGACAACGGGGATCTCGAGCGCGGCCTGGACCTCATCGAGGAGTCCCTGGTGGGGGTCCTTTCCGACCTGGGCATCGCACACCAGCAGAGCGCGGCCAACGAATGACAACCCGCGGTGGCCGGGTGCCATCCAGGGGCCCGGCCACCCCCAGAGGAGCGAGCGTATGAAAATCGTCAACGTACAGGACATCATTGGCGGCGAGCGCGAGGTCGAGGGCCCGGGCTGGGTCAGCCGACGCATGCTGCTGAAGAGCGACGGCATGGGGTTCTCCTTCCACGAGACCATCATCCCGGCAGGCGCGGAAGTCCCCATCTGGTACAAGAACCACCTGGAGGCCGTGTACTGCGTCGGCGGTAACGGCAGTATCGAGGACCTGGCGACGGGCGAGGTGCACCAGATCCGGGACGGCATCCTCTATGCCCTCGACAACCACGACAGGCACGTCCTGCGCGGCGGCACCGAGGACATGCGCCTCATCTGCGCCTTCAATCCGCCCATCACCGGGCGCGAGACCCACGACGCCGACGGCTCCTACGATATCGTCGACTGAACCCGTCTGGCAGACTCGGAATCGAAAAGGCCGGGCCAAGCCCAAGGGGTTCAGCTAATCTGTTGAAAATCCCTTGGTAGGCAGGCTCCAGCCCCCTATATTCAAGTGATCGAGTGTAGGGGGCTTTCAATATGGTCAGCCAAAGATCCGGCTCAGGACCGAGGAAGTCTTCCGTATGCTGGCGAACTCGATGCCTGTAGAAGCCCCCACCACATTCGGTCGCAATAGTGCAGGCGCCCTAATACCGATCGTGACGCTCACGCGTACTCCACGGGAAGGCCGGCGGCTCGCCACTCCGGCAGTCCGTCCTGTAGCCGGCGCACGCTGAATCCTCGCGCCCTCAGCGCGGCCACCGCCTCGAAGGACAGGACGCACCAGGGGCCCCGGCAATAGGCGACGATCTCCTGATCGGGGCTGAGCTCGGTGAGCCGGTCCTCCAGCTCGTTGAGCGGGATATTGACTGCCCCAGGCAGGTGCCCGGTGGCGAACTCGTCCATCGGGCGGACATCCAGGACCGTAACCGGTCCGTCCCGCATCCTGCCCAGAAGTTCCTTGCGGGAGACCGGCTCCAGGTCGTCGCGCTCCGCGAAATAGCTCTGCCGGATGACCTCCACCTCGGCGAGATTGCGACTCGCCACCTCGGACAGCGCGGTTACCACGCCGAGCACGGACTCGTCGGCAAGCCGATAGCGCACGTACTTGCCTGCACGCCGCGAGTTGACCAGACCTGCACGTCTGAGCTGCTGTAGATGTTGCGAGGCATTGGCCAGCGTCACGCCGACGCGTGCGGCCAATGTCTCGACGCTGCGCTCCCCCTGGGCGAGATGCTCGAGCATCTCCAACCGATGCGGTGATCCGAGCGCCCGGGCGACCAGGGCGAACTCACCGTAGAGCGCCTGCTTGGGACCGGTTGACATGGGCCTCCGCCTCACATTAAATGATTCAAGCGACTTATTGAATGTAACGATTCCCATCGGAGACGGCAAGGACCCTGAATAATGACCGACACCCTGCTGGCGAACGAGGCGACGATCCGCCTGGCCCTGTTCCTTGGTGTTCTGGTCGCGATGGCCGTCTGGGAGGTTGCCGCGCCACGGCGCCGGCGCGAGATACCGCGCCTGATCCGATGGACCAACAACCTGAGCGTGGTCGCCGTCGACACCATCCTCGCGCGCCTTATGTTCCCCTGGTGGGACCGGCTGCTGGGCACCTACCGGCCGCAGCCCCGTGAAGGCCACGAGACCATGACCATCGGCATCGAGCAGTTTCGCACGCGCCGCGACCTGTGGCTCGACCGCATGCTGGTCCAGCCGCTGCGGGGGCCTGCGAGCGGCTACCCCATCAATCGGGAACGGCGCAGGCCGGAGCAATGACGGTTCCGCTCCGGTCTCGTCGCGCGAGCCCCACAATCCACCGATCATCTCCAGCTGGAAGTCGACATGCAGTGCCTGTTCATTATCAATGACCCGCCCTACGGCACCGAGCGCGTCTACAACGGCCTGCGGCTCGCGCACGCCATTCTCAAGCGCGACGCTGGCGACCAGGTGGACGTCTTCCTGATGGCCGACGCCGTGGCGGGGGCCCGGCAGGGCCAGAAGACGCCGAACGGCTTCTACAATGTCGAGCGCATGCTCAAGCGTGTGCTCGCTGGCGATCGCAGCCGAGTGCTGCTCTGCGGTACGTGCATGGATGCCCGTGGCCTGACCGAGGACGATCTCATGGCCGGGGCGACGCGCAGCACCATGGACGAGCTGGCCGAGCTCACGGCGAACGCGGACAAGGTGCTGATATTTTGAGCCATGTAGCATATTTACCTGGATCACACGCCAGTACGCCGATCGCGCCGGAGGTGGCTGCACTCATGCGCGAGGCCATGGAGGGCGACTAGGGTAACCCCTCCGGCGACCATTGGGCCGGGCGCCCGGCCCGGGAGCGGGTGGTGATGGCACGGGCGCAAGTCGCGTCGTTGCTGAGTTGTACGGCCGAACAGGTTGTCTTCACCAGCGGCGGCAGCGAGGCCAACAGCTTCGCCCTGAAAGGCGTGTTTTCCCAGAGCCGGCGGCCGCGGCCCATTTCATCACGACCCGGGTCGAGCACCCGGCACCATCACCGAGCCGGGCAGCGACGGGGGGCGCTCGGTGTTCCGTGTTCACAAGCGGGATCGGTCCGGGCCCTTCGCCGCACTCGCCTGCGATCCGCGCATACTCGGGTGCGTCGAGCAGCTACTCAATCGTCCTCACCGCGAGTTGCACAGGCCGTTCCCGGCATACCGGGGACGGCCTTCTTCGTTCGATCTCACCGGCGGGACATTTCCCGAAAAAGTTGCAGCGCGGGACCGTTCGATCTATAGGAACGGTTGCGGCCGGCACTGGCCGCACGACGACACAAAATCAGAAACAACGAACGGCCCGGGCCAAGCACCGGCCGCGGGAGGAGGAATGACCAATGAACAAGCCCCTCGCAGCAACTCTGCGGGGCTCGGCCATGCTGGCCGGCGCCCTGCTGGCCGTGGCACTGGCAGTCCCCCCTGTCTCGGCCCACCCTTGGCACAGCCAGGATCCCATCGCCAGGACCCACTACGGCAAGCTCCGCGGCTACGCGGAGGACGGTACACTGATCTGGAAGGGCGTGCCGTATGCCGCGCCGCCGGTGGGTGCGCTGCGCTGGAAAGCACCGCACAGGCCGGCGGCCTGGCACGGCGTCCGAGATGCGACCCAGCCCGCCGAGCCCTGCACGCAGCCGGTCACCACCCGGCGCTGGATCCGCACCGGCAAGGCCACTGGCAGCGAGGACTGCCTGTACGTCGACATCTACCGCCCACAACATCCCGCCTTCCAGCGCGTGCGGCTGCCGGTGTATGTCTGGATCCACGGCGGTTCGAACAACTTCGGCTCGGCGCTCCAGTATGACGGCCGCAACCTCGCGGACCGGGCGAACATGGTGGTGGTCGTGGTCCAGTACCGGCTCGGGCCCATGGGCTGGTTCTTCCACCCGGCGCTGCAGTCGGGCGGCGACCCACTCACGGACTCGGGCAACTTCGGGACCCTCGACCACGTCCGTGCCCTGCGCTGGGTGCGCAGCAACATCGCCGCCTTCGGCGGGGATCCGCACAACGTCACGATTGCCGGCGAGTCGGCCGGGGCCCACAACGTGATGAACATGGTCGTCTCGCCCCTCGGCGCCGGCCTGTTCGAGCACGCGGTTTCCGAGAGCGGCGGCATGACGACGGACACGCCGGCGGAAGGTCTGGCCCTCGCGAGGACGACCATCGAACGCCTGATCCGCGCCAAGGAGCAGGTGAGCGCCGACGTGGCGGCTCAGCGGCGGCAGGAAATGGAGGACAACGGCACGCTGGAGGCCTACCTGCGCGATACGGACGCCGGCACCATCATCGAGGCGATCCTGCAGTTCGGCAGCATGGACACCTATGATGCCGTCGAGGACGGCACGGTGATCCCCGAGGGCGGCTGGATTCCAGCCATCAACAGCGGCCATTACAACCAAGTGCCGATCATCCTGGGAGCCAACGAGTACGAGAGCAAGCCGTTCATGCCCCTGTACGGGCCCACGGTGAAGGCGTTCTTCGGGGTACCCTCCGGCGACTACTCCTGGATGGATCTCATGCGCGTCATGGACGGCGACACCAAGGCCGACGGCACGCCGCTGACCGTGGACGACGTGCTGCCGACCCAGGTGGACCGGGACCTCTATGAGCTGACCGGCTACTACGGTGCCCGGAACTGGCGGGCCAAGTTCGTCGATACGGTCGCCCACCGCCTCGCCGAGCAGCAGGACGGCGTCTACACCTACCTGTTCAAATGGGGCGGCCCCGGCTCGGCGCCGTATCCCTTCTCGTTCGTTTACGGCGCCGGGCATTCCGCGGAGATACCGTTTTTCTTCGGCGGCGACGAAGGCCTGTTCGGCTATCCCTTCGTTCCCGCCAACGAGGCGGGCCGGAAGGATCTGCAGCACGCCATGATCGGCTACATCGCCCGCTTCGCGCGCAGCGGCAACCCCAACCGCTTCTTCGCCTACCCCGGCTGGTGGAACCGCTGGCTGGCGCACTCCGCCGAGCGGGAATGGGCTGACCTCTCCTGCCCGCCGTGGCGCGACCGAAGCTACTCCTGCATGCCGCGCTGGCAGGGCTGGTCCAACGATGCGGGCGCACCGAAGCAGATCATCTTCGACGCCGACTACCAGCGAGCGCAGATCGCCATGGGCAACGAGGAGATCACCATGGAGGACGTCAGCGCCGAACTCGCGGCGGCCCTTGCGGGACTGCCGGCCAACCAGCAGGCAGCGGCGCGGCTGTTCCAGTTCAGCCAGCCGTGGTAGGCGGCTGAGGCAGTGAGGGGGCTCCTTGGGAGCCCCCTTCTTCACCAAGCGCCATGGTGAAGACCTCCCGCATTGGTTTGCGGCAATGGGCTGCGCCTGCATTCGGCGAAGCCCGCGCGCACCCCCCCGTTTCGTGCGTTCGCTCACGGAATCGGAATCCCCCCGGCCTGCCCGCCGAACGGACCACCAGCCCCCTATGGCACCCCGAGACATAAATAGGTATTCTTAGTGCATCTTTTAACGATGTACGTTCAATATCTCTTATAGGGAGGCATCATGAAACCGTCGAAAAGGCTCTGGTGGACCCTGGGGGTCCTGTTCCTGCTGTCCTTCGGCGCCCTCGGTCTGATCGGCGGAGAGATCTACCGGCAGCAGCCGCCGGTCCCCGCCCAGGTCGTCGACGCCGACGGCGCCGTTGTGTTCACGAAGGCCGACATCCAGCGCGGCCGCCAAGTCTGGCAGAGCATCGGCGGCCAGGAAGTGGGCTCCATCTGGGGTCATGGCGGCTACGTCGCGCCGGACTGGACAGCCGACTGGCTCCACCGCGAAGCGACCGCCCTGCTGGATATCTGGGCCCGAAGGGAGTACGGCCATGCCTACCACGACCTCGACCCCGAGCGGCGGGCGGGGCTGCAGGCGCGGCTGCAGGCGGAGATGCGGCACAACAGCTATGATCCGGACACCGACACCATCACGGTTTCCGACGACCGCGCCGCCGCCATCGGGCAGGTGGCCCGGCACTACCGGCGTCTGTTCAGCGCCGACCCGGGCCTGAGCGGGCTGCGGGAAGATTATGCCATCGCCGATAATGCCATCCCGTCCGCCGCACACCGCAGGCTCATGCCGGCCTTCTTCTTCTGGACCGCCTGGGCGGCCACCACCGAGCGGCCGAGCTCGGACGTCACCTACACTGCCAATTGGCCCCACGAGCCCCTGGTCGGGAACGCCCCCACCACGGGCACGGGCGTCTGGTCGGTGGTGAGCATCATCGTGCTGCTGGCCGGCATCGGCGCCCTGGTCTGGTATCACGCGGCGCAGAAGGAAGGCGAGCACCCCACCCCGCCGAGCGAGAACCCGCTGCGCAGCATCCGGGTGACGCCGTCCATGCGGGCCACCGCCAAGTACTTCTACACCGTGGTGGCGCTGTTCCTGGCGCAGATCCTGCTGGGCGCCATCACCGCTCACTACGCGGTGGAAGGCCACCGGTTCTACGGCATCAACCTGTCGGACCTGCTTCCCTACGCCATCACCCGGACCTGGCATACCCAGCTCGGCATCTTCTGGATAGCAACCGCCTGGCTGGCCACGGGCCTGTACATCGCCCCGGCCATCTCCGGCCACGAGCCGAAGTACCAGAAACTGGGCGTGAACCTGCTCTACGTCGCACTGCTGGTGGTGGTCGTGGGCTCCATGACCGGCGAGTGGCTGGGCGTCCAGCAGGCCTTCGACCTGGACACCAACTTCTACCTGGGCACCCAGGGCTGGGAGTTCGTCGACCTGGGTCGGGTCTGGCAGCTGCTGCTGTTCGCCGGGCTGATGATCTGGCTCGGCCTGGTGGGCCGCTCGCTGTGGCCGGCGCTGAAGGCGCGCTCGGAGAACCGTACCCTGCTGTGGCTGCTGTTCCTGTCCACCGTCGCCATCGGCCTGTTCTACGGCGCGGGCCTGGCCTGGGGCAAGCACACCTCGCTGTCCATGGTGGAATACTGGCGCTGGTGGGTGGTGCACCTGTGGGTGGAAGGGTTCTTCGAGGTATTCGCCACCGCGGTCATCGCCCTGCTGTTCAACCGGCTGGGACTCGTGGGCGCGCGCTCGGCCAATAACGCGACCCTGTTCGCCACCATCATCTTCCTGTCCGGCGGTATCCTCGGCACCCTGCACCATCTCTACTTTGCCGGCACGACCGAGCCGGTCATCGCAGTCGGTGCCGTGATGTCGGCGCTGGAGGTGGTGCCGCTGGTGCTGCTGGGCTACGAGGGCGTGGAGAACTTCCGCCACAGCCGCGCCACGGGCTGGATGCAGGCCTACCGCTGGCCGGTGCTGTTCTTCGTCGCCGTGGCGTTCTGGAACCTGGTGGGCGCCGGGCTGTTCGGCTTCATCATCAACCCGCCCATCTCGCTGTACTACATCCAGGGCCTGAACACCACGGCCAACCATGGCCACGCGGCCCTGTTCGGCGTCTACGGCATGCTGGGCATCGGCCTGATGCTGTTCTGCCTGCGCGGGCTCACGGCGGAGACCGCCTGGCGGGACCGCCTCCTGGGGCCGGCGTTCTGGCTGCTCAACATCGGCCTGGCCGCCATGACCTTCTTCAGTCTGCTGCCCGCCGGCATCTACCAGGCCTGGGCCAGCGTGACGAAGGGGCTGTGGTACGCTCGCTCGGCCGCCGTGATCCACTCGCCCGCCATGGAGACCTTCGTCTGGATGCGCGTGCCCGGCGATGTCATCTTCGCCGGCGGCGCCGGGGTGCTGGCCCTGTTCGTGCTGACCCTGTGGTGGGGCAGCCGGACCCGGCGCGCCGAAGCCGGCGCGGGCGTCGAGACCGCCCCGGCACTCGGGGGCGGCGCGCTGCAGCCCAACGCCTACCTGAAAGCGGAGGGCGAGCGGGGCTGACAGGTGCCGGGCGCCGGCACGCGGCGCTAGGGAAACACTGAAGTATTCCCTAAGAGGAAACCGGGGCCCGCCTTGGCGGGCCCTTCCTTTTCCGGGGGCCACAGCACGGGTGCTCACATATGGCACCCGTCAGTGTCGGCACGAAGCCCGTTTTCGGGTATCATGGCGTTTCGCTGCAGCGCAACATACCGTACCGGAAAGGCCGCCTCGTGCTGAAACTCGACTCCGCCGCCGCCACTATCGTGATCGCCAGCCTGGTCGCCCTGGGCCCCCTTGCGACGGACCTCTATCTGCCCGCGCTGCCCGCCATGGGCGACGCCCTGGGGGCAGGGCCGGAAGACATGCAGCTGACCCTGAGCGTCTACATGGCGGGGTTCGCCATCGCGCAGCTGCTTTGCGGCCCTCTCTCCGACCGCTTTGGGCGCAAGCCGGTCATGCTGGGCATGACCGCATCGGCCGCCGCGGGCATCGCCATGGCGGTCCTGGCACTGAGAGGCGTCTTCTCCACCCCGCCGCCGTCATCGCGCCGCAGATGGTCTACATGTTCGGCGTCGGCCTGGTGCTGCCGCAGTCCATGGCCGGCGCCCTGGCCCCGCTCCCGGAACGGGCGGGGACGGCCTCCTCCCTGTTCGGCTTCATCCAGATGGTAGTGGCCTCGCTGGCGGCGTGCTGGTGGGCCAGCTTCACGACGGCACCTCCCGCACCATGGCGCTCGTCATCGCCGCGGCCGCGACCCTGGGCCTGCTGACCTTCATCGTCGGCCTGCGCCGGACGGCGGCATCGCCCGCCGTGGAGTGCCCGGCCACGGATGGCTGAGTGACAAAGCGTTCCAGCCGCAAATGAACGCTAATGGTTTACGGCATCGCGAAGGCGACGCCGCTCCGACGGCTGCATCGTCCAGCGTAGGAGTAGCTCATGCCGCGAACATTGCGGTCCGAACCGGATCGATTGGCGTTCATTTGCGGCTATTCATGCACAATAACTATCAAAATGGTCTAAACAATCGATTTCACATTGATCACGCCGGATGCCAAGCTCACGCCAGCACTGAGTCACCGACAACGAACGGAGGGTTTCCATGAGAGCCAAGGCACCGAAGATCGACATCGGCATTGACGAGTCGACCCGGGCGGAGATCGCCGACGGGCTGTCTCGACTGCTGGCCGATTCCTACACGCTGTACCTGAAGACCCACAATTTCCACTGGAACGTGACGGGGCCGATGTTCCAGACGCTGCACGGCATGTTCGAGCAGCGGTACACGGAGCTTGCTACGGCCGTGGACGAGATCGCGGAGCGGATCCGCGCCCTCGGCTTCGCCGCGCCGGGCAGCTACACGCAGTTCGCCAAGCTCAGCAGCGTACCGGAAGAGACGGGTCAGCCGGCGGCCGAGGAGATGATCCGACAGCTGGTAAGCGACCAGGAGACGGTGGTGCGCACGGCACGGGAGGTGTTCAAGGTGGTGGACGCCGCCAACGACGAGCCTTCCGCCGATCTGCTGACCCAGCGGATGCAGGTCCACGAGAAGACGGCCTGGATGCTGCGCAGCCTGCTACAGTAAGTGCGAGCCCCGGCGGGCCGGATTCCCCCGGCGTTCAACGTCGCCGGAGGCAGACCCGCCACACCGGCGGTCCTTCCGCCACGGGCTCCCACGAGACTCGATCGCCGAGCTCCTGGCGCAGATAGCCGGGCAGGCGCTCCGGCCGCTGTCCGGTCACCAGCAACAGCGTCTCGCCGGGCGACAGAGCCGCGACGCTCTGCACGATCCGGGGCAGCCGCTCCAGCGGATCGAACAGCCTCGCGTCCAGCACGGCCGTGTAGTGAACGGGTCCAGTCACGGTATAGTGGCACCAATCGGCACGTTGAGTTGGCCTGCCATCGCGGATCGGTGGCGGCCAGGGCGGGATGATACCCCATGCTGAAGCAACTGATGCAACGCCTGCTGGGACAGTCCGGGGAACCGCGGTCGGCGGAAGCGGCGGTTACGGAACAGTACAATGGCTACACGATCCACGCCATGCCCCGCAAGGATCCGGATGGCTGGCGGGTTGCCGGGCGCATCGAGCGGGAGGCGGACGGCGAACCCCGGGTTCACGAGTTCATCCGCGCCGACGCATTTCCCGACCGCGAAGACGCGGTGACCATTACCCTGCGCAAGGGCCGGCAGATGGTCGATCAAATGGGAGAGCGCATGTTCGAGTGAGCGGGCTGGCGGGCTACAGTACGCGGGTATCGGCCTGGGCCCCTAGCTGCATCAGCTCCAGCCCGTCGCCCCGGCTTTTCAGCACGGTCACCGAACAGTAGTCCGGACGGCAGTGAACCACCCGGTCGTTGCCTACCGCCAGACCGACCGCCGCATTGATGGCGATGAAGTGGGTGACGAAGACCGTGTCCTCCTCGGCCTCCAGCAGGGCCGCTAACACATCGTCGCGCCAGCGGCGGAGACCGTCGTCCAGCTCGGCCCATTCCCGGCCCGCGATCTCGCGCAGCCAGCGCCCACGCGCCTCGAGATCGTCCGTGGGCGAAGCTATCTCGCTGATCCGCGGTTCGATGCGCGGCTCTGCGGCCCATTGCCGGGCCAGCGGCGCGGCAGTTTCCCGGGTGCGCCGCATCGGGCTCACCGCCAGCTCCAGCGGACCCAGTGCACCCACGGCCTGGGCCAGAGCCCGGGCCTGGGCCTCCCCGGTATGGTCCAAACCCGGATCGGGGTCCGCGTCCCATCCGGCCGCGGCCCGGCCGTGCCTTACCAGATATAGCGTTATCATGTTCGCGTCCCAGCAGCGCGTTCCGATCTGCGGATACTACCTGTCCCGCGAGACACCCGCATCCCCGTTTGCCGGTTACCCACCTTTCAGGACGTATTGCCGGTGCGGACGGGGATTGTGCCCATCGCCGAAATCACCCATTGTCTGCGTTCACGGGCACGGCCCACGACGCCGTCGAGGTTGCGAATGGAAACGTCCCTGGCAATTGCCCTCTGCCTCATGCTGGCGGGTTTGGCGGCCCTGGAGCTGCGGCTCTCCACGGCGATTCTGGAGATACTCGCCGGTGTGCTGCTGGCCGCGTTCCTGCCCCACACGGCCGAGGTCAAGTGGCTCGGCTTTCTGGCCAATTTCGGCATGCTGGCGCTGATGTTCGTGGCCGGGTTCGAGGTGGAGATCGACAAGCTGCGGCGCACCTGGCGGAGCTGCCTCGTCATCGGCATCCTCTCGTTCGCAGTGCCGCTGGCGGGGATCTACGTGCTGTGTACCCTCCTTCTGCAGCTGGTCCCGGTGACCGCGGCGCTGGTCGCCATCGGGCTGTCCACCACGTCGCTGGCGCTGGTCTACCAGGCACTGAGACACGAGAACATCCTCGATACCGCCGAAGGCCAGACCATTCTGGCGGCCGCCTCGGTCGTGGACGTGCTGAGCATGGTGGCGCTGGCCCTGCTGCTGGGCGATATCACCTGGGCCACCGCCGTGGTGGTCCTGGTGGTCGTGCTTTCCCTGGCGGGGCTGCCGCCGATCGGCTCCTGGCTGTTCCGCCGCTACATGGGCTCCACCGCCGAACCGGAGATCCGATTCCTGCTGGTGATCCTGGTGGCGCTGGGCTTCATGGCCGAGAACGTCGGCGGCATCCACCCCGCCATCGTCGCGTTCGCCGTTGGGGTGGCCATGGCCGGGGTCGTCTACGAGAGTACGGCGGTCCGCGAGAAAATGAAGGGTCTGGTGTTCGGTTTCTTCGCGCCGCTGTTCTTCCTCCACGCCGGCACCCAGATCGACGCGGCCCGCCTCAGCCCCGAATTCATCATTACCGCCGCAGTGCTGTTCGTGGCGGCGGTGGGGCTGAAGTTCGCCGGAACGGCGCTGCCGGCGCGGCTGTTCATGCGGGATTCATCGTCGCGGGCGGTGGGCATGCTGTTCAACTACCGGTTGAGCTTCGGCATCATCGCGGCCAACGTGGGACTGGAATCGGGCGTCCTCACTGAGGACCTCTATGCGGCTATGCTGATCACGGTGGCGGGCAGCGCAGCGCTGCCCGCGATGAGCGGTACGGCTACTCGGCGCAAGAAAGCGGCCGACCCGATCCGGTATTGAAGGCATTCGGGCACGGCCTCGCCGCAAAGGCGACTCGGGCCGCCGGGACAACACGATCGAGGAGAAGCACATGTTTCAGGACGGGCTGTTCAAAGGCAAGCGTATCCTGGTGACGGGCGGCGGGACCGGCCTGGGCAAGGGCATGGCCGAGAAGTTCCTCTCCCTGGGCGCCGACATCTATATCTGCGGCCGCCGCAAGGGCGTCTGCGACGAGACGGCCCGGGAGCTGATGGACAGGCACGGCGGCAGCGTCAAGACCTTCGGTCTGGACATCCGGGATCCCCAGGCCGTGGACGACATGGCCGAGCAGATCTTCGCCGAGGGCCCGCTCACCGACCTGGTGAACAACGCGGCCGGCAATTTCATCAGCCGCACCGAAGATCTCTCCACCCGCGGCTTCGACGCGATCTCGAATATCGTCATGCACGGCACGTTCTACGTAACCCATGCCGTGGGACGCCGCTGGATCGCCGGTGGGCATCCCGGCAACGTCCTGTCCATCGTCACCACTTGGGTGAAGAACGGCGGGCCGTTCGTGGTGCCGTCGGCCATGAGCAAGTCGGCCGTCCATACCATGACCATGTCCCTGGCCACGGAATGGGGCCGCTACGGCATCAGGCTCAATGCCATCGGCCCGGGCGAAATCCCCACCGAGGGCATGAGCAAGCGCCTCAATCCGGGCGAGCAGCCGGGGGCGCGCTCCGCCAAGGTCAACCCCATGGGCCGCGCCGGACGCATGGAGGAGCTGCAGAACCTGGCGACGTTCCTGCTCTCCGACGGCTGTCCCTGGGTCAACGGCGAATCGATCATGATGGACGGCGGCGGACACTTGGGCACCGGCGGCAACTTCTACGAGCTGCGCAACTGGACGGACGAACAGTGGGAGGCGGCCAAGGCGGCCATCCAGCAGCAGAACGAGAAGGACAAGAAGCAGCGGCAGTAACGGCCCGGATTCAATCCCGTCGCCCCGAGGACGGGCCTCCCACGATGGCTCGAGTCCACCGGATCTGCTGGAGGAAGGTGGCGGGAGGCGCGTCCCGCGGCGAATCCGTGGTTGGCAAAACCGCCACGCCCATTCGCGGCCATGGGCCGCTCTCTCGCGGCAGCGGGTTCGGCGCAACAGTGGCCCACGGCCGCAAACACCGCACCCCTACGGACTCCGCTGGCTCACCGCCTGCTCGCTGGCCGCCAGCATCACGCATAGTGCGATGCCCTCGGCGGCCTGTTCCACCTCCTGCAGGGAGGGGAAGCTCGGAGCCACCCGGATGTTCGAGTCCTGCGGGTCCTTGCCGTAGGGGAACGCGGCGCCGGCGGGGGTCACGGTCAGCCCCGCCTCCTTGGCGAGATCCACCGCTCGGCGGGCACAGCCCGGGGGCGTGTCCAGGCTGATGAAGTATCCGCCCTTGGGCTTGGTCCACTCGGCCACGTGGGGCTCGGACAGCAGCTTGTCGAAGGTGGATTCCACGGCCCTGAACTTGGGGGCCATGATCTCCCGATGGGCGTCCATCAGATGATGCAGGGCCTGGACGTCCGGCATGAGCTGGGCGTGGCGGAGCTGGTTGATCTTGTCCGGGCCGATGGTCTGCTTGCTCATGCACTGCAGGAACCACTCACGGTTCGCCTGGGCGCCCGCGAACAGGGCGACCCCGGCCCCGGCAAAAGTGATCTTGGAGGTCGAGCCGAACACCAGCGCCCGGTTCGGGTTGCCGGCCCGCTCGCAGGCCTCGAGGAGGCTGGGAATCTCCACCCGCTCCTCGGTCAGGTGATGCACGGCATAGGCGTTGTCCCAGAAGATGCGGAAGTCGGCGGCGGCGGTCTCCATGCGCGCCAGCCGCTGGACGACCTCGTCGGAGTAGACCGCGCCGGTGGGGTTGGAGTACTTGGGAACGCACCAGATCCCTTTCACGGCGGGATCGGCGGCGACAAGCTCCTCGACCCGGTCCATGTCCGGCCCGTCCGGCCCCATGGGCACGTTGATCATCTCGATGCCGTATTCCTGGCAAACGGCGAAATGGCGGTCGTAGCCCGGCACCGGACAGAGGAACCTGACGGGGCCGCCCCGTTCCCAGGGTTGATCGCTGTCGGGATTCCCCTTGAGCAGTGAGAAGACGATGTGATCGTGCATCAGCGTGAGGCTGGCGTTGCCCGCGGCGATCACCTGCTCCGGTTTGGCGCCCAGGACGCCCGCGAACAGCTCTCGGATCTCCGGCAGGCCCTCCAGGCCGCCGTAGTTGCGGCAGTCGGTGCCGTCGCTGGCCGTGTGATGCCCGGTCCCGGGCTTGTCGAGCAGCGACTCCGCCAGATCGAGCTGCTCGGCTGAGGGCTTGCCGCGGGCCATGTTGAGGGCCAGCCCACGACCCTTGAATGCCTCATACTGGGCCCGAACGCGCTCGTGCAGCGCCTTGAGGTCGCTATCGCTGAGATCGGCCAACTGGATCATAACGTTCCGGTCTCTCCGAGTATTGACGTGACTGTTAGCGGCGGCGGCATGCGGGGCTGGCATCAACCCGTCGGGGCGGCCGGTACGCCGTACCGGATTGCCGGGACCGCGTTCGCGACCCGTTATTCTAACAGGTCCGCCGGATGCACGCGGCGGCATCGTGTCCCGCCCGCCACGATCCTGCCCCTGTTGCTCACCGACGCCGCCCACGGCCTGTTCTTCGGGCCCGCGCCCCTGCGGGCGAACGTGCTGTTCGAGACCGGACCGGTAGTCTGGGCGAAGGTCGCCTACGCGTACCTGGCCGACGACCTCGCGTTCCTGCTGCTCATACAGGCAGTCACTCAGTCGAAAGGGCTCCGGCGGCGGCAGTCCGCCCTGCTGCTCGCCGGGGCACTGGTGATGCGCCGCTGGAGAATGCCCTGGAACGCGCGGACGCCGTTCGCGAGGCCTTCGCCGCCTCACCCGTCCCCTACAGCGTGTCCAGCCCATCGCCGTGACGTTCTCGGTTGGCGTCGCCGGCTTCCCCGAGCACGGGGGCGACGCCCGCAGCGTGCTCCGCTCGGCCGACCAGGCGCTCTACCAAGCCAAGGACGGCGGGCGCAACCGCGTCGTGGGCGCGGGCTAGTCCCGATCGCGGCGCCGGAACTCCCCTTCGATGACGTCGTGGCCGCCCGCCGCCGCGCCTCCGCCACCGGCAGGACCGTAGGTGACGTTGACCCGTTTCAGAGCGGCACGGACCAAATAGCGCCGGGTAAACGGTATCAGGCAGGCAAAGCCCACTGCGTCGGTCGCGAAACCGGGGGTCAGGAGCAGTGCACCGCCCACCGCCAGGGCCACGCCCTCGAAGAGCTCCATTGCCGGCACCTGACCGCGGTCCAGGTTACTGCGCGCCCGCTGCAGGGTCTCGAAGCCCTGCTGGCGCAACAGGCTGCCGCCGATGATGGCAGTCAGGACGCACAGCGCGATCGTCGGCAGCGCGCCGATGATCTGGCCCACCTGGATCAGCAGATAGATCTCGACCAGGGGGATGCCGAAAAAGAGAACGATGAATAGGGGCAATGGTTACTCCGTTCGATCCAGGTTTCGACCGCGGGCGCGCCGCGATTCGGGGCGTCGCCCGGCGCGGCTCCAGGGCGGGGCGCCGCGTTCGGGCAAGCCGCTGTGAGAAACGCCCGACGGCGCGGCAAATCCGATTTTGGGGCGTTTCAGACGATTCCAGGAAGCGCTGCACAATTGCCGCGCCCCCTGGCCACTATGACAGCGAGCCGTGGCGCCGGACAACAAGGTGCGGCCTTTACACCTTTGAGACTCCCGCGGCGGCGGTCGGTTCCCTGCCTCGGCGGACGAGGCGAACGGGCGCTTCGAAAACTGGCGCCCGCTGCGGCCGGGTTAGTAATATCCCGCCCGAGACCACTGCAAGGACCCTCGATGAGCGAAGCCCTTTTCACGCGCACCAACGACGCCTACCTGCCCACCGATCTCGCCGGCAGCCCCTGGAGCCCCGGTCACCTGCACGGCGGACCGCCCACCGGGTTGTTGGCGCATGTCCTGGAGCAAGCCGTCGAAGCGCCGCACCTGTGCCTGGCGCGCCTCTCCGTGGATCTCCTCCGGCCGGTCCCCAGGGCGGCGCTGCGGGTCGCGGTGGAAACGGTGCGCGCAGGCCGGCGCCTGCAGCTGCTCGAGGCGACCATGCAGGCCGACGGCGTCACCGTCTGCCGCGCCACGGCGCTGTTCCTGGAACAGCGGGAGGTCAGCGTCCCCGACCATGCCCGGTTCCCCGCGGACGTCCCGCCGTTTCCCGATGACGCCCCCGTTGGCAGCCTGGCCTTCGTCGCCGGCTGGCTGGACAAGGACTCGCTGCAGGGCCTGCACACGACGGCAGAGGCGGTCCGCATCGACGGCATCGAGGGCCGCGGCCGGGGCCGTGCCTGGATGCGTCTGCCGGTTCCGCTGGTCGCCGGCGAGCCCAACACGCCCACGACCTGTGTCGCCACCCTGGCGGACTTCGGCAATGGCGTGGGTCAGCTGCGCCTCAACCCGGCGACGGGCAGCATCAACGCGGACGTCAACCTGCACCTGCACCGGATCCCCGAGGGCGAATGGATCGGCTTCGATGCGCTCAGCCGCATGGAGGAGCACGGCGTGGGGCTCGCGGACACCGTGCTCTACGACCGACGCGGCCCCATCGGCCGCGTGCTGCAGTCACTCATGGTCATGCCGGTCTACGGGCGTTGAGGTTCTCGCCGGCATGGTGTCCCGGCTAGTCGTCACCCACCCGCACGGCCTTCTTGATCAACACCGGCTCCCGCGGGGCGTCCTGGCGGAACGGCCCCGCCGGTCCGGTGGGCACGCTCACGATGGCGTCCACCACGGACATGCCCTTCACGACCTGCCCGAATACCGCGTAGCCCCAGCGGCCGTCGCGGTAATCGAGGTTGCCGTTGTCGGCCACGTTGATGAAGAACTGACTGGTGGCGGAGTCGGGAGAACTGGTGCGCGCCATGGCCACGGTGCCGCGCTGGTTCTCCAACCCGTTGTCGGACTCGTTGGGGATCGGGGCGCGCGTCTCCTTGCGCCGGTAGTCGGACGTGTAGCCGCCGCCCTGGATCATGAAACCGGGTATGACACGGTGGAACAGCGTCCCGTCGTAGAATCCCGCGTCCACGTAGGCGAGGAAGTTCTCCACCGTCTTGGGGGCTCGCTGGTCGAACAGCTCGATGACGATGTCGCCCTGGCTGGTCTCCAGTTTCACGCGCGGTTGCTCACCGCCCACCGCCGTCGCCGCCAGCGACAGCCCGACCACCACGGTCATTGTTCTCAACACGGGCCAGCCTCCTCAGCTTTCAATACGCCTCGGTCGAAGCCGGCATTGTCGCACGCCCCCGGGGGACTGCAAGGCTCGCGCACCCACGCCCGCTAAGCGCCACACCGTTCACGCTAGGTGCCGGCGGAGGTCACTGCCCTCGGCGTGGACTTCGCCCAGGGCTACCACACGGGCCGACCCGTCCCCATGGAGAGCCTGGACGGCGAGCGCGCGCACCGGACCCGCGGCCCCGGCCAGCACTCCTACCCTTCCGGATGACAGGCCGGTCAATGGCGAGGTAGTTTACTGGGGTAATGGCAGGGCGGCTTCCCGCGCAGCGGGCCGCCCGGCCCCATCGTAATCCGAGCTGGGGAGAGAACGCCCGTTTTGATTGAACCCAAACCTGCCGCCACAGTCATCCTCGCCCGCGACAACGGTAACGGATACGAGGTCCTGCTGCTGCAACGTACTCACGAAGCCGTCTTCATGCCCGGTGTCTACGTTTTCCCGGGCGGCGCCGTCGACGATGCGGACCGGTCGCCCGATCTGGCGGCGCTCGTGGACGACCTGGACGACGCTGCCGCGAACCGGATGCTCGGTGTCGAGCGCGGCGGGCTGTCTTACCTGCTGGCGGCCATCCGGGAATGCTTCGAGGAGGCGGGGCTCCTGCTCGCCGGCGGTCCGCTCCAGGACATCGACCTGGACGGCTGGCGCGACCGGGTCGGCGCCGACGCGGCCCAGCTTGCCGAGCTCTGTCGCAGCCGGAGCCTGCGGCTGCACGCGGCGGGGCTGGCCTATCTCAGCCACTGGATCACGCCTCCGGGACCGCCGCGGCGATACGACACCCGCTTCTTCGTGGCGCGGGCACCCGCCGGCCAGGAGGCCCGTCACGACGGGCAGGAGACGGTCAATCATCTGTGGATCGCCCCCGGCGAGGCGCTGGAACGCAACCGACGCGGCCTGCTGCCACTGCGCTCACCGACCATCCGCACCCTGCGTACCCTGGCCCGGTTCGGCAGCACTGCCGAGGTCATGGCCCACGCCCACGGCCCGGCACCGAAACGGGAGCTGCCGTCGATCGACGCCGACGGCCGCGATGGAGCGCGCCAGGTACACCCGGGCGATCCCCAGTATGCCGAGGTCGCCAAGCTCGCGGCGGAGGGCGCCGGAACGCCCGGCTATGAGATCATTCCAGGGGTCGTCACGCGGCTTTCCGCCAGGATCCGCCGCCTCCCCGCCCCCAACCCGAGCGTCATGACGGGCCCGGGCACCAACACCTACCTGGTGGACGGTGGCGGGCGCATCGCGGTCATCGATCCGGGCCCGGCCATCGACGAGCACGTGGAGCGCATCGTGAGGGCGGCCAGCGGCGAGATCCGCTGGATACTGGCCACTCATACCCATCCCGACCACTCGCCCGCCGTGCGCGAGCTCAAGGCCCGCACGGGGGCGGAGGTACTCGGTATGCCGCCGCCCGCCGGCGAGAGCCAGGACCAGAGCTTCCAGCCGGACCGGGTGCTGCGCCACGACGAGCGCGTCGACTTGGGCGACTGCGCCCTGCGGGCGATCCATACACCGGGGCATGCGTCCAACCATCTCTGCTATCTGCTGGAGGAAGAGCAGACGCTGTTCTCCGGCGATCACGTCATGCAGGGTTCCACGGTGGTGATCAACCCGCCGGACGGCCACATGGGCGACTACCTGCGTTCGCTGGATGCCCTCCACGGCGAGGACATCGCCTACATTGCGCCCGGCCATGGGTTCCTGCTCGGCGAGCCCTATCAGGTGGTCAACCGGATCATCTCCCACCGCCAGGCCCGGGAGGCCAAAGTCATGGAGGGCCTGCGGCAGCTCGGCGAGGCCGACGAGCAGGCCCTGCTGCGCGCGGTCTACGATGACGTCCCCGAGGCACTGCACCGGGTAGCCAGCCGTTCCCTGCTCGCCCACCTGATCAAGCTCGAGGACGACGGCCTGATCGAGCGCCGGGGCGATTATTGGACGTTCTCGGCCTGAGCCGGTCGGCTCGCGGTCCGGCACCCGCTTCCCGCGCGCTCATTCGCTCCGGCGCGAGTCGTTCAGTGCCGCCCCGCATGTACAAAGTGTGTGCTGCTCGACGAAGCCGCCTGCAAAGTTTTCGCAATGCCGACCGATAGTTCTCGTCAAGAGAGCACTCCAGGCACCACGGCGTGGCGGAGGAAGTATCGCGCAACATCGACACCATCAACGAGCATGGTGTCAGACTGGCCAGTCGGAGCGACGGCGACGTCGGCATCGTCAGCCGCATGAAGGAACTGGCCGGCGCGCTGGAACAGGCAACGGCGGGCTATCGTCTGTAGTCGCGGCGGCGCTCGAAATCCGCCACGAAGGCCTGGATTCGCGTCTCGTCGTACGCCCGGAGACTACTGATGGTCAGCTTCTTGGCGCCGCTGCCGACGGCTTCGCCGTCAGCGTCGATCCGGAACCGCAGCCGCGCGTCGCCGCGCTTGCCCGCCACGTCCAACGACGATCCCACCAGCTCCATCGCTGGGGCCGTAGCGTCCAGGCGGGTCAGCTCGAAGCCCATGCTGTCGTAGATCACCAGCGGCCGGTCCGGGTTGAACATGACCTGCTTTTCTTCCAGCAGCGGCAGCAGGAAGTGAGGAAAATTCCTGCCGGAGAAGGCCACGTAGCGGCGGACCATTCCCTCCACGACGGCCGGGTCGCCGGTCGTCTCGCCGCCGCGCAGAACCTGCAGGTACACCTTGCCCGCCTGGTCCGCCACGTCGAACGTCTCGCCCGGCTGGTCGGGGAATACCAGCGGCACGTCATCGCCCACCATGCCCCGAAACGCGAACTCCATTCGCGACGAGAGGCCATATCGGCTCAGCACCAGTGCGAACAGCAGATCGCCGGGTACGCAGAAGCGCTTGGCGTCCGGGTCGTGAATGGGGTTGAAGTCGCCGGCGATCTCCTTGGCGAACCGGCTGGCCTGCTCGGCCGTGATCCGCACCAGACCGTCCTGCACGGAGAAATAGGGATCGAGGAACATAGGCACTCTCAGGTTCGAAGGCTGCGGATTATAGGACAACAGTGGGGGCGGAACCTACGTCGATTTGGCCGCGGATGAACGCCAATGAACGCAGATGTCCTGAAGACTGAACCGCGATGTCCGTTTGCGGCCATGAGCAGCGAACGTCCGCTATCCAAATTACTGTCGCATGGGACCGCCGTCCCCGGCGCGAATTCCCTGATGGCTTCGGAAATCCATCAGCCGTGTGCCTCCTCGCGGCGCACGGCGTGGGGATGGATGCCGCCGCTCAGGGCCATGGTTATCAGGCCCAGCACCACCACCGGCAGGAAACCGGCCGCCGCGGAGCCGGTGGCGTCCTTGATCCAGCCGGCGATGACCGGTGCCGCGAACACGATACCATTGCCCACTGCGAAGGCTCCCGCCGCCAGACGGGCTACCTGATCGGGCGGCACCAGCCAGGCCGGCAGCGTCAGCGCGAAGATCAGCATGGAGCTGGTGAAGAAGCCGAATACGCCGGCCGCCAGGACCACCCAATCACCGGGTGCCCAGAGCACCGCCGGCACCGCGAGGAGCGCTCCGCCGACGATGACCAGCAGGGGCCAGCGCCGACCCAGCAACCGGTCGGCGAAGACGATCAGGAGGCCGGAGGAAAACAGCTGGAAACCGTTCAGCGCGGCCAGTCCCGTATCGAGCAGCGATGCGCGCCCGGATTCCGCGAGCACCGAGGATAGAAACACGTTGCCGGTGAAGTACAGCCCGCCCGCGGTACCCAGCAGTATGGCCACCTTCCAGATCAGGGGATGCCGCCAGCTCAGGTGGGCCGCCACCAGCTGCTCGGAGCGCTCCGATTGGGTTTGCATGCCGCCACGACCGTGCACCAGCACGGCCACCACGATCACCGGGATCGGCAGCGCCCAGATGGCGAAGGCCCACTGCCAGGCATCGCCCAGCACGTGGGTCGCCAGCGGTCCGGTCAGGCCCGCCGCGACGAGCTCGCCCACGAGCAGGCCATTGGAATAGACGGCGGTGCCCCTGCCCACGCGCTCCGGCATCCAGCCCCGGGCCAGGGTCGGCATGGACGTCTGAATCAGCGCGATACCCGCGCCCATCACCACCGTGGCGGCCAGGAACGGCGCAAAGGCCACCGGCACGCTGCGGATGGTACTGCCGAGACCGGTCACCAGAAGCCCGGTGACGATGGTCGGAATGACACCCGCCCGGCCCACCAGCCAGCCGCCGACCAGCGCCCCCGCACCGATGAGCAGCGCCGGCAGACTGGTTATCACGGCCACCTGGCTGGTGGAGAATCCCAGCATCGATTCCAGGCGGGGGATGAGGGGCGGCACCACCAGGACGGTCAGACGCATGTACAGCCCAATGGACCAGAGCAACACATACATAGACAGACCGCCGGCCGGCATGCGCATCCTCCAGTGGCGGGCGATCGTCCCGCCTCCGATAGCGAAAGCCGCCCCGGGAGTGGACCCGGCGCGGCGCGGGCCACAAGGTTAGCCGCAACCGGACGGGAGGACAAAAGGCGCCCCAGGCAGTCCGACCGGTTTCACCCTCCCAGAAGATCCTCGGCGGTGCTGACGGTCGCGAACGGCACGGCCAGCGCCGCCATGAACGCGGCGTGAACCTGGGCCGCGGGCACGCTGGCGCCCTGGTGCTGCAGGTCGCGGGTGGCGCAGGCATCGGCGGCCACGGAGCAGCGGAAGCCCAGGTCGAAGGCCGCCCGGGTGGTTGAGTCCACGCACATGTGGCTCATGGCCCCGCACAGCACCAGCTCGTCGGCGTCCGCGGCCCGCAGGGCGTCGAGCAGCCCGGTGTCGCGAAAGCTGTTGGGAAAGTGCTTCTGGATCACCGGCTCGCCCACGTCCGGGGTCACGGAAGGATTGATCTCGGCACCCTCGGTGTCGGGCAGGAAGAAGGTGGCGCCGGGGCGTGTGGAGATGTGCTGAATGTGGAACAGGGGATTCCCGGCGCTCCGAAAGGCTTCGAGCAGACGCGCCGCCCGGGCCGCCGCCTCCTTCATGCCGACCAAATCCATGGCGCCGCCAGGAAAATAGTCGTTCTGGATATCGATCAGGACAAGCGCGCGCGTCATCTGAAACCTCCGGCGTTCGTTGGGAGTGCAACAGCTTACCCCGGATCACCGACCATGACTCGGCGGACCCACGACGGTAGTATGCGCCCGCATACCGGCCGGGGAGGATGAACACGTTGACGATACAGCATCACGAGAGCGCGGTGGCAGCCTCCGCCGTGGTCCTGGTGGGCGTGCTCTGGGGACTCTACTGGCTGCCGCTGCGGCAGGTGGAAGCCGCCACCGGGGGCGGTGCCTGGATCACTGCGGCGGCAGTCGGCGTCGCTTTCGCAGCGCTTCTGCCCTTCGCCTGGCGCGGGCGGTCGCGGCTGCGGGCGTCCAACCGCATGACCCTGTTCAGCATCGCTCTGGGCGGCGGCTCCTTCGTGCTCTACTCCAACGCGCTCCTGTTCGGGCAGGTCGCGGTGGTAATCCTGCTGTTCTATCTGACGCCCATATGGAGCACGCTCATCGGCCGGGTCGCTCTCGGATGGCGGATCGGCATGGTACGGATCGTTGCCATCGT
>Ga0102944_1000322_pt1 | contig 37762 bp, 57 predicted proteins | sample SalPonD_shore_MG_FD_78172 | JGI IMG/M metagenome (GOLD analysis project Ga0102944, IMG submission 78172) | Salt pond soil microbial communities from South San Francisco under conditions of wetland restoration - Salt Pond MetaG... | ecosystem: Environmental > Aquatic > Marine > Intertidal zone >... | reverse complement strand
TGTGCAGCACCTAATGGAGGATGAGCGATCACTAAAAGCCCTTGATGTGGCCGAATCCTTCGCTGAGGGCCGGGCGACAAGGCAGGAATTGGATGCTGCTGCTGCTGCTGCTGTTGATGCTGATGCTGCTTATGCTGCTGCTGCTGTTGCTGCTGCTGATGCTGCTGCTGCTGATTCTGCTGCTGCTGCTGTTGCTGCTTATGCTGCTGCTATTGATGCTGCTTATGCTGCTGCTGCTTATGCTGCTGCTGCTGCTGCTGATGCTGCTGATGCTGATGCTGCTGATGCTGATGCTGCTGATGCTTATGCTAAAAAGGAGTTGCTTAAAAAGTCGGCTGAAATATGCCGTGATATTATTCCTTTTGAAATGATTATAGAAAAGCTGGAGGAATTTACAGAGGAGATACCCAATGGAAAATGAACTAACCCAAGTTGTTGAAGATGCTATGCTTGCTACGATGTGGCATGTGCTAAAGATCACCCTGCTTGTGCTTTTTACGGCAGGGTTCTTCGGCTACCTGTCGTATCACGCATTCAGCACCTGGGGGCTGTGGGAAGATAAAAAAGAGGAGGAGATATGAAAGACGAAAGCGGATACTGGACAGAAAAAACACGAAAAGACTTGCATGACCTCATACGTAGGGAGGCAGAGAAAGTGGTGGAGAAATCCTACAACCACCACATTGACAACTACAAGCGTTTCCCTCCTGGTTTCGCAAATCCTGACGTATGGCTGCCGGATAAAGAATTAGCCGAACGGGTGACAAGTGAGGAGTCCGTTATCGAGGCGCTTGTAGAGCATGTCAAGTGTATCATTGATGATGTGACAACGCCGGTCAAGCGACGTGTGCGGGATGAGCGACAGCACGAAGAGGACATCGAGCAGACAAACCGCAACCTTTCACATCCATCGAGGTTTGTATGAAAAAGCCGAAAATAACACCGACTCCGTGGAAAATTGAGGACCAGAATATAATAGGGAATGAGACGAACGGATATATATGCACGTGGTCTGGTAGAAGAACAAACGCCCGTGCCATATCTGCCGTACCTGAAATTATGGAGGCATTATTTGATTGCGCTTCTTGAACTTGAAAACACATTAAGAAAATACGATATGTGGGGTATAAAAGATGAGTAAAGTATATGAAGTAGCCAACAAAGCGGCCAACGATTCGAAGTACTTTAATGCTCTGAAAGATGCCTATGAGCTATTAAGTGAGGAAGGATTTGGGATGCAGAAATTCCGGGACCTAATCGAAGGAGTTGAAAAGATAAACAAGGGTAAAGATGAGTAACCTACCAACTATAGCAGAACTGACACAAGACAAAGAGCTTGCAAAAAAGACTGACGAGTTTAACTGGCTTGTCAACCAGGACCCTCCGGAGAAATGGGTAAAAGAACACCCCTATATAAAAGGGCATCTTTACATACCTATCGACAAGGTGGAATTGATGCTCAAGCGTCTTTTCAAACGATACCGTATTGAAGTGAAGGAAACAAAGATGCTGATGAATGCTATCCAAGTTACGGTTCGTGTTCACTACTTTCATCCGGTCACGAACGAATGGGAATGGCAGGACGGGGTTGGGGCCGACGAGCTGCAAACGCAGACAGAAACAGGTACGTTAAAATCGGATATGAGCAACGTACAACGCGGGGCCGTGCCAATGAGTGCCCCTATTGCGGAGACGATTGCTATAAAGGATGCCTGCCACAAAATCGGTCGTATCTTTGGGGCCGATATCAACCGAAAGGACATCAAGCCGTTCACAGTAGACAAGGACCTGCAAGATCGTGAGCCTGTAGATGAGGAAGAATTTGAGATGGTTAAGGAATCGATAAGGCTTGGAAGAATGTCGGTAGGTAAGGCGACGGTTATGTACGAGCTTACGGACGAACAGAAGCGGGAACTGGCATCGATAAAGAATGGGAAAGATGAGTAGACCAGCTACCATATCACCCTCGCAGCTTGATTGCCTGATGGCTAAATCAGGGCTTGGGGCAGGTGCGGAAACCTACGCGGACAAAATAGTCATGCGGATTCTTGGGGTAGATTTCTCTGATGAGTACGAATCCTGGGATATGAAGCGGGGAACAGAATTGGAATCTGATGCCGTGCTTTTATATGAGCGCTATAATTATATTGAACTGCCAGAAAAAAAACGTATATGGCACCACGAATACGATTATGTTTCTGGCGAACCGGACGGGCTTGTAGGAGATGACGGACTCATTGAAATAAAATGCCCGCGGCGTAAGTGGCATCTGGCGAACCTTCGAGATGGGACGCAGGTATCAAATTACATGAACCAGATGCAGGGCTATATGTGGATAACCGGACGCGAGTGGTGCGACTTTATAAGCTATGACCCGAGATTCCCGAAAGATCTTAGAATGTATGTGCAACGAGTTGATCGTGATGAAGAAATTATTTCGATGATTGAAGATCGGTGTATTGAATTTTGGAAAACCATAGTGATACCGAAAGCGAAAGAGTTTGATATTGAACTTGAAAAGGTAGCTGCATGAAGCCGATATACTTCCAAAAGCAGGACGGCAAGATAACTGTAGGACGGAAGCGGCTGTTTAAATACCTTGGCAGCCTTGAGGATGGCGAATACGGGGCTTCAATCGAAGAGTGGAAGCAGACCCGCACGAACCTACAGAACGCCTTCATGCACGTATGCTTCGATGTGTACGGGAAGGAAATGGGGTTAAGCCCGGAAGAAGCTAAGTTCTATCTGAAAAAGAAATACGGTATCAACAAATTGTTTAGAGACCCGGAGACGGGCGAGCAGCTGTTATACGTTCGGGAAACGTCCTCGTACACCCTGGATGAAGGGAAAGTGTTTATTGACCGCATACTGAGGCATATGGAATATGACTGTTCAATAATTATAAGGCCTGAAATACGCAAGCAGTACAAAATAGACGAGATAACCGGAGAAATGGAGGAGATATGAAATGGAAAGATTATCCGCACCTATTTGCGAATGGGAAGTTTAAGATAGAATTAAATTCTAAGTCTCTAAACTATCTTGAAAGGGTGATGAAAGATAGGGTTTGTAATTTTAGTGCAAATGTGTTGGGGTGGTTAAAAGAAGATGAGGAACTACTAAAGACCGCCAAATTAATCGCCCGCCCTATAGAAAGCATGACGGATAGGGAGTTAAATAGAATACACAAATGGAATTATGAACATCATTTTTCACCAGACTTAAAGGAGTTTCGGGAAGTACTTGAGGTTACTGCAAATCAAGGAACAATGAGAATGGATAATATGATATGCCTATTGGATTTAGAAGTTTATCCCGGTCCTCAATCCCATTTTGGCGACGGAACGGTAATAGATGCACGGGAGGTAACGGTATGATTAATACACAAGATGGTCGCACAATAACCGTAGAGCAATATCGGGAAGAGGTAGAGCAGGTATTGAAGCCTCTTATACAAGAGAAACTGGATGAGATTGAAGAAGAATTCGAATATGATATATGTATCAAATATATAGAAGTTGGTGAATATGACATTGATAAGAATGAAACGAAAATCAACGTAGACTGGAACAAGGTATAATTTCCCCCATACATCCCGATGCCCCGGCCTGTTTGACGGCGGGCCGGGAGCTTTGACATAATGAGCGGAGGGCAGCAGGAACGTTCCTCCCATGCGCCACAAGGCCCGTGGGCTGCCCCGTAATTGATCGGGGGATGCTGTCCTACCGCTCTACTAATTTGATATACTGAATATGGGTGCAGGAGGGCCAAGCTGATAACTTGGAAGTGGTTCTATACTGCCAAACCCTGACTGCACCCTACAAGCCGGAGTGGCGGAATAGCCAGACCACCGATAACAGCGTAAGCCCATGTGTCCGGGGGCCGTACTGTAGAGAAAACCCGTGCCCGGGGCTGTATTGCCCCGGGCCTTACTAACAACCTAAATCAAAAAAATATGTCTTATACACTAAGAGCAAAATTCTTCTGCCGGAAAGTAGAGGATAACGGAAACAGTGAAATGGCTCAATTGGGTGCAGTCTATGGCACCGACGATAAGGATAACGAAGAGAACAACCAATTCTCCGAAGCGACCCCTTATGGGGAGCTTGAAATGCAGATCGATAATCCATCTGCACAAGGATTCTTCGAGGAAGGTGAAGAATACTACCTAGATATCTCGAAGGCACCCAAGCCGGAAGCTACCGAGGATTGACATACTTATTTGAAGCCAGGGTGCTAAACCCGACTTCGGGGTGCGGAAACCGATCATAGGTGGCAGGAACGATGTGTAGTCCAGTTAAAAGCGCTCTATAAAGTTGCGAAACCTGGATGTTCAATCGCCATAGGCCGCACCCTTAATATTTCATGCAGGTAGGGCAAACGGATAAGCCGCCGGCCTCATAACCCGGAGGCGCAGGTTCGAATCCTGCTTCCGGCACAACCACAACCGGGCTGGGGTAAGTTACCCGGCTCTTAACTAAAGGAGTAGAAGATGAGTGAAGAAATGAATTTATCGGAACTAAGGGAAGGAATGGATAGGGAAAGGCTGAGAAAATTAGCGGAAAAACGAGGTGCTGTAGATTATAGGATGGGTACTAAAGTAGATCAAAATCCATATGAAGAAGGAAGCGAATTATTTGAAATATGGAAGGACTCATATTTACAAGAAAAAGAATATTGGAGCACAAAATGACCCCAACCAAACCCGGCATAAGCACCCACGGCAAGTATACCTCGAAGATGAGAATACCCAAAAGCGGGCTATCCGATAAGGAGTACGACAAACGGAAGCTGCTGGAGCTGCGCAAAAAGAAACGCGACGGCACGCTGACCCGTGAGGAGATTCCCTACCTGCACTATCTTGAAGGGGAGCGGGTACCCAAGCGCTACAAGTATCACCGGAAGGCCAGAACCGAGATTTGCCGGTTGTCGATGCAGATGCCGACCCAGGACATATACGATTTGGTCAAATACGAGGGCAGTGTCATTGAAGATCTGTTGCACGGGTATTACGGGAAGGTGTCGGCCAGCGCCGCCGAAAAGATATATTTTGGATTGAAGGGTGTGGGGGTATGACTAAAGCAGGCATCACACAACGATAATGAATTATTTGAATGACTTGGATGAAACAACATATTAACCCTTGCAAACAGTGCGGAAAACAGGACAAGATAAAAATAGGTCAAACATCGGCTGGGTGCCATCGTTGCGACAGATACGCTGTTAGTACGCATCCTAAAAACGTTGTTTGGACCTGGAATGTTCAAAACAAAAGAGGATGAAATACACAGACTTCTTAGAGACAAAGCTAAAGAAAGTACAACCTAAAGGACTTGAAATAGATCGGGAAGAATTAAACGATAAGTTGTTTGGATTCCAAAAGGACCTGGTTTTATGGGCGCTAAAGAATGGGAGAGCGGCCATATTTGCTGATTGCGGGCTTGGTAAAACTCCTATGCAACTTGAATGGGCACATCAGGTATTTAAAAATACCGGGGAATCTGTTCTTTTGTTAGCTCCTCTTGCTGTGTCACAACAGACACTAAGAGAATCAGGTAAATTTAATATTCCCAATGTAAACATCGTATCAGACCAGAAAGAAGTGCAGCAGGGGATTTCGATAACAAATTATGAAAAGCTTCATAAATTTGACCTGTATTATTTTGGAGGTATTGTATTGGATGAAAGCTCCATACTGAAAAGCTACACATCAAAGACACGAAACCAGCTTATTGAATCATTCCAGCATTATGATTACCGGCTTGCATGTAGTGCGACACCTTCACCTAATGACTTCATGGAGTTAGGAAACCATTCAGAGTTTTTAGGGATATGCAGTCGTGAAGAAATGCTGGCAGAATACTTCATACACGATTCATCCAATACCCAAAAATGGAGGCTAAAACAACATGCCGAAAGGGAATTTTGGAAGTTCGTTGCTCAATGGGCGGCGGTTGTAGAACAGCCATCAGATTTGGGGTATGGTGATGGGCGGTTTAAGCTGCCTGAACTGAGTGAAGAAAACATACAGGTTCATCCTGAAAATATGAAACGGGACGGGTTGTTTCATGAAGTTGCGGTGACGATGACCGAACGTAGGAACGCCCGGAAGGAATCACTTAAAGAGAGAGTAAATAAGGCAGCAGAAATAGCCAACAGCACGGATGATCCGGTATTGGTATGGTGTAACCTAAATAGGGAATCTAAGGCACTCACGGAATCAATACCGGACGCTGTAGAGATAAAAGGGGCTGACTCGGACACTCATAAAGAACAAGCAATGCTTGGTTTTGCTGATGGCGATATAAGAGTTCTCGTTACCAAACCGTCTATCGCAGGATTTGGCATGAACTGGCAGCACTGCAATAAGATGATATTTGTCGGGCTGTCGGATTCTTATGAACAGTACTATCAGGCTGTGAGGAGATGCTGGAGATTTGGCCAGGATAAAGATGTTGATGTCAAGATCATAACGTCCATACGTGAGGGTAGAGTTATAGAAAACATAAAGCGCAAAGATGAGAACGCTCAAAAGATGAACCAAATGGTAAAGGAGTTTATGCCAAAAGTAATAAGCGAAAACAAAGGACTATCTACAGAATCCTCATCATATAACAGGACGTCGGCGCATGGGGATCGGTACGATATATACCTTGGTGATTGCGTGGAGGTCTATCGGGATCTTGAAGATGAATCAATCGGGTATTCTATTTTCTCTCCTCCTTTTTCGTCACTTTATACGTATTCTGACAGCGAGCGAGATATGGGTAATTCCCGGACCGATGAAGAGTTTTTTGAACATTTTGGGTATTTGGCAGAAGAATTATATAGGGTGACAAAACCGGGTAGGCTCCTAAGCTTTCACTGCATGAACCTGCCTACTTCGAAAGCTTTTGACGGGTACATAGGGATACGAGATTTTAGGGGCGACCTTATACGCCTGTTTCAAGAAAAGGGATTTATCTATCACTCCGAAGTAACAATCTGGAAAGATCCCGTTATTGCTATGCAGCGCACAAAGGCATTAGGACTTTTATGGAAGCAGCTTAAAAAAGATTCTGCAATGAGCAGGCAGGGTATTCCTGATTATATTGTGACAATGAGAAAACCCGGAGATAATCCAGATCCGGTAGGACACCGACCAGAAGATTTTCCTGTTGAAAAATGGCAAAAGATAGCTTCTCCAGTTTGGATGGATATAAACCAGTCGGATGTATTGGATTACCGGCAGGCAAGGGGCGAACGAGACGAGAAGCATATTTGTCCCTTACAATTGGATGTAATACGCCGAGCGCTTTACCTGTGGAGCAATGAAGGTGATATAGTGAGTAGCCCGTTTATGGGTATTGGCAGTGAGGGATATATTGCATTGAAGATGGGTCGGTCTTTTATTGGGGCTGAGCTAAAACCGAGCTATTATAATATAGCAGAACAGAACATTAAAGTAGCGGCCGGTGAGTTTGGACAGCAAAAAGAATTGTTCGAACATATTAAGATATGAGAGCAAGTAAATCCAAAAAGCACGCAAAGAAAAAGGCCGACCGATACTTTTCTAAGTATATCAGAAAGAGGGATGCCGACCATAGAGGGATTGTTCAATGTTGCACATCTGGTAAATGGATACATTGGAAAAATGCTGATGCGGGTCATTATATATCACGTAGGTTTGAAGCTACACGATATGATGAACGAAATTGCCATGCTCAGTCAAGACAAGAAAATAGGTTCCACAATGGGAATCAATTAGTACATCAAAAATACATTGAAGAACGGTATGGTGAAGATGTGGCAAAACAGCTTTACATAAAATCGAGAATGAAATGCAAGAGGACACAAGCTGATTACGAGAGAATAGCAAAAAAGTATAAGAAAAAGCTCGAAGAGCTTGAGGATGGTAATACCATTGTGTAAATTACACAAAAATAATGTAAAGTTTACGAAATGGGTAAAAGAATTAGCGTCGATTCTGGTGAAAGATATGGCAAGTTGACTGTCGTAAAAGAAGTAAAGGAATTCATACAACCATCTGGACAGAAACAACGTGCCTTTTTGTGCAAATGTGATTGCGGTAATAAAACAAAGGTTAGATTATCACATTTAAGACATAATAGAGTAAGGTCATGTGGCTGTATTATTGGAGAACATCATGGGGAAGTAGGAACGAAGTTATATAATATTTGGCGTGGCATGAAAACAAGGTCAAAACCATATCATTCAGAGTCACACTTGTACCATGATAGGGGTATTGATATGTGTGATGAATGGGAAAATAGTTATTTATCATTTAAAGAATGGGCTATGGGCAATGGTTATAGTGAAGAATTAACAATCGATAGGATCGATAATAATAAAGGATATTTCCCTGAAAATTGCCGATTTGTAACACAAAGGGTTAATAATGCAAATCGACGAAATACAAAGGTAGTTATGTATAAAGGTGAGGAAATGCCTCTAACATTGCTCCTAAGAGATAAAGGATTAATGGATCATTATAATGCTATTTATATGCGACTGGATAGAGGATGGGGTGTTGATGAAGCAATAGATACACCTATAAGGCAAGGCGATTATAAGTGATTATGAATGGATAGCGAAGGAGCTTAAAGAGAAACTGTATATATACGTAAACACGAGATAAAGGAGGAGATATGAAATGGAAAGATTATCCGCATCTATTTGCGAATGGAAAATTTAAGTTCAGGGACCCTGGGGGATGGGACTGGGATATAGTTGGCATCTGTGGCGATATGATTATTGGACATATTGAAGATGAGAAGGATACAGAAACAATCAGGATTGTATATTGCACTCTCATCGCCCGCCCTATAGAAAGCATGACGGATGAGGAATTGATGGCTCATTTAGGTGCAGATAGTAAAACATATTATGAGGAGGTGACAAGACAAGGAGCAATTAAAATTATCACAAAGGAATGTATAGCAAATTCAGAAATAGGGATTATTGATATTAATCTGCTTGATCTCGGCGTCTACCCTTTCGACCAATCCCATTTCGACGACGGAACGGTAATAGATGCACGGGAGGTAACGGTATGACAACCACAACCGAAGTAAACGAAAAGCCGATCATTTTTAACAGCGAAATGATCCGTGCTATCCTGGACGGGCGAAAGACGCAGACGCGTAGAGTTATTAAGCTTAAAGATGGATTTTGTGACCCGTACTGGTCCGAGGACAACCAGGAATTTTTGTGCTATAGTGAGGATGACGACGGAGATAAGTGGGGAGGACATAAATTAAACTGCCCATACGGTAAGCCCGGCGATGAACTTTGGGTACGTGAGACATGGAAGCCGATTAGGCAAGATCCGGACGATGGAGAATGGACTGTAGAATACAAAACGGGAAATAAAGTCAATGTTGGTCGGATGTGGCCCGTAGAAGGGCATTATAAGGAGATCGATCTGTCTGAACGGCTTGCAGAGGAGTACGAAGACAAAGGATATATGCCTTGGAAGCCATCTATTCACATGCCACGCGGGGCCTCCCGCATTCAACTACTTGTAACTGATGTCCGCGTGGAGCGGGTGCAGGATATATCAAATAAAGATGCTCAGGCAGAAGGCGTAGATGATAGCCTTGGGAAGACCATTATGACTTCTAAAGAATTGTTTCATGAGCTTTGGGATTCCATCAACGCAGATAGAGGGTACAGCTGGGAAAGCAATCCCTGGGTGTGGGTAATCGAATTTGAAGTGAAGGAGGATAAGTGAGCGGACCAAACAAAATAAACGAATGGGAAGATGAGCCATCAAAGGATTTTATTGAACGGCTTTCTTAGGAAATGCAGATGATGGACAAGGTACGCAACATGGATAACCGGGAACTTGCGATGATTTTAGGGGACTTCGGACATCCGGGACACGACTACGCATGTATCGAGGCAGCCGAACGGATACGGTGCGCAGACTTAACCGAACATTTTGGGGATAACTGAATATGAATTTTATTTAAACTAAAACACTAATTACAGGTAATGATATTTGACAGGTTTGTAGCCGGTCAGCTTGATTTGCTTGTTATTCAAACAACGAGGCACTAATTATGCAGACACGAAAAGACGGAGAAATATTAGAAGCAACGACCGGAGAATTTGATGAACTATCTGATAGACTTAGTTCAAAAATAAAATCTGGTGAAGTAGATAGCGGGACAATTGGCAACTTGCCCGAAAAAGGGAAAGAAGTCGAAATCAATGGGCTTGTATTTCAGGTCCAGCAGATTACAAAATCTGGAAACGTTGTTCTTGAACTTAAAGGCAAGTAGCCCGTTGTTTGAATAACATCATATTATCCTGCATCCGGTGATAAAGTAAAACGATGATATAAGTTATAGGTGGTACCTAAAAGAAAAGGAATCCGGAAGATATATTTATGTATAACATCATAAGAACTGAAACCAAACAGAGGAGATATGGATAAGGAAGATGTAATTAAAAAATTCGGAGTAAACCCGGACGCAATAGGTAACAGACCGAGGGGGTGGGGGATAGTTGACGAAATAGAATATGAGGAGAGGCGGGCTGGAGCAGAAATTGGTGATTTATGTGTTAAAACTCGTGATGGGGCATCTAATCCCATTGATCCAGAGGCATTTAAGGTAGGGAATTGTATAGGAAGTATGGAAGATGGTTTCGACTCTACTTATAGATATTATTATTACAGATCAATAAATGGTGAAGGAGCAAAAATGCGAGGAATAAACCTACACATGCGCCCCGGCGACTGGATAGCGATCCTGATAGGAATCGTACTATTGGGGTTGGCAATACTTGTTCTGTCTAAATTATGATCTACATGCAATTAACCCTGAATTTAACTATAATTAGGTATGACATACTTTTTTGCTATACTTGGAACACTAGCTGGATATTGTGCCGCCGCCTACCTGGGTAACCGCATAGGATACCGCGACGGCTTCAATGAGGGGTGGAGGGCATGCAAGGACTGGAACGGGTATAAAGACACCATACAGGACGTAGCAGATCAAATAAAATGGGAACAGGAACAAGATGTAGAATTCCCGCAAGAAATGCTGAACTGATATGCCCGTAAAAGAAAACTTTGAAAATATCATAGTTCATGACAAAGACGGGAAAGAAATATGCAAGATTACGTCTACAGAAGTAAACGAAAAGAGCTGGAAGGGGTACATTGTAGTAGCAACAGATTGGATAGATATAACAAGGCAAATATTTGAACGTGCTCTAATGTATATCAGCAGGTTTAGGAATTAATGTATATTATAATAGGTTCTATAATTTCAATAATGGTATTGTACATCATCATAACAGAACTGGTCTATCATGGGGCCTGACAAATTGGACATTCGCACGCGATGGCATACACTGACAAGCAAATAATAGACGCTCTTGAAAAGACAGAGGGGAATATATCAGCTGCGGCGCGTTCTTTGGGATGTTCGCGTACAACTGTCCACAATCGCATTACAGAAAGCGACAAGGTAAAACAGGAATACGATTCAGTAAACGAGGCCAATCTGGACAAGGCCGAAAACCGGCTGATGGAGCTTGTAGGGGACAAAGACCACAAAGACCATTTTAAAGCATTGAAGTTCTACCTGCGCACAAAAGGACGGCAAAGAGGCTACGGCGACAGGGTAGACTTGGGGGGCGACCTGAATGTATCCCTGTTTGACGCACTTACCGAAGAGTATGAACCCGATACAGAAGATTAGAGACGACAAGTATGTATTTAAGGCTCATAAAGGCCAATGGCAGGCCTTAAACAGTACCGCACGCTTTATATTACTTCTGGCAGGAACCCAATCAGGCAAGACGGTAACAGGTCCTCTATGGCTTAAGAACGAAATAAAGCGCAAAGGCAAGGGGGATTATATAGTTGCGGCGCCTACTTATCCGCTGATGCAGAAGAAAGTATTACCTGAATTCCTGAAGATATTTGACCCGTTCGGCAATTACCAAAAAGGAGACCGTATATTCCAGCTTGACACCGGGGGGATAAAGGCCAATATCTTTTTCGGACACGCACAGGACCCCGACTCTCTGGAAAGCGCAACGGCTAAAGCAGCTTGGCTTGACGAGGCCGGGCAGAAGAAATTCAAGTATGGTAGTTGGGAAGCTATCATACGCCGCCTTAGTATCCACCAGGGAAGAGCACTTATAACCACCACTCCGTACGTTTTAGGATGGCTTAAAAGCGAAATACACGACAAGGCCGACGGCGAATATATTGAACTTATACAGTTCGACAGCCTGACAAACCCCGCATTTCCCGAAGAGGAATACCGCCGTCAGCAAGATCATATGCCACGCTGGAAGTTTAATATGATGTACAAAGGAATCTTTGAGCGGCCGGCTGGTATGATCTACGACTGTTTTGACGAGAAAAACAAGTGTAAGCGTTTTAGCGTGCCGCCGGGATGGAAAAGGTATATAGGACTTGACTTCGGAGGGGTTAATACCGTGTGTGTGTATATAGCAGAGGACCATGAAGACCATACCCTGTATGCTTATGACAGTTACAAGGATGGGGGTAAGACAGCTGCCGAACACGCAAAATCGATAACGGGATCGCGCAACGGATACACGGCTTACGGGGGAAGTTGGAGCGAAGACCAGTGGCGAGATGAGTTTAAGGCAGGTAGGTTGTATATTCATAAACCGCCGATAAAAGATGTTGAGGTTGGTATTGACCGCGTATATTCGTTATTTAAGGCAGGTAGGCTTATTGTATTTGACGACCTGAAGGAACTAATAAGCGACCTGGAGTCATACAGCCGGGAGCTTGACGATCAGAACAAACCGACCGAAAAGATAGAAGATAAGCAGTCTTTTCATCATTGTGATGCAATGCGATATATTTGCAGCTACCTGGAAGATAAACATACAACTACAAAGGGCGGCGATACCGTACACTTATGAGTCATTGGTTTGATGCTACACACCCTGTCTACAATGAATGGGAACCCAAATGGGTTTACACACAGGATCATTATAACGCCGAAATATTGGATAAGCTGGATACTTACCTGCAAAAGCGGGCAATGGGCGAGGCTAGCGAAGCTTACGAGGAACGAAAGAATATATCTGACTACACGCCTTTTTTTGGCCACATAGCCGATACGCTGGCTGGCTACCTGTATGCGGTAGATGATAAGACTATACGGGTGTGGCAGGATGAGGGGCAAAACGACGGGCTTGGAGACCCGGATGAAGCCGATACGATAGCTCACGCCATACAACAGAATGCCGACGGTCGGGGCATGAATTGGGGAACATTGTGGAAACAGGCTACTATTGATCTTGTCGTGAATCAATGGCTTTGGGTCCTTGTCGAAGGGCAGGGGCGCCGGGATATGCCGACTCGCACACGCCTGCTAAACCCGGTGGATGTTATAGACTGGGTGGATGATGAAAGTGGGCGTCTTGTTCAGGTGAAGGTACGTGACCAGATATATGATCGTAGTAGCATACAGGATTTGGCCGAATATGAGGATTGTTGTTTTGTGTATTTCCTTGACGGATGGACGCAGTACAAAAGGGAAGTAAAGACCTTTGATGACCCGCGAAAGGATGATGAGGTTACGATACGGGAGATTGACGGTGGCCCTTACTATTACGAGGACAGCAACGGCAATCAGACGCTTCCTATTCGCCGGTTTAAGCTGCCCCTTCGAAGATATGTAGGGTATAACCTCGCCAAAAAGAACAACGCTATATTTAACAAGGAGTCTGCCAAAGACTTTTTGGAGTGGGTAGCTTGTTTCCCGCGCCTTAACGTGGTTGGGAAGGATGAGCTTTACGAAAAGGTGGTGGAAAAACTTAAGGAAGGGTCAAGTGTGTTGCAGAATGATCCGGATTCAAGTAATACCCATGACTACATCGCCCCGGCGACAGCGCCTGCAGAGAAGCTACAGGAGAGCCTCAAACAAAAGGTAGAGCATTTCTTATATGTAGCATTTCAGCAGTACTCGGATTCGGCCCGCGAGCGCACGGCGACCGAAGTTCGGCAAGACCTTAGCAAAGGTATTGGGGCGTTTTTGCAACTATTGGCCGGCACGGTTGACGAGGCCGAGAACTTCGCGTTCTGGATAACCGAGCAAACCTATTTCCCAGCGCGCAGCTTCGACATGTCGGGTGAAGAGGTTACAGTTGAGGAAATGGGGGCAAACCGACAGATTTGGGGACAGGCTAAAGTAGAGCGTACGACCGACTTTATGCCGATAGACGTGGAGAAACGTATTACCGCACTTAAAGATGGCTTGTTTGGAATGGAAACGGTTCCTGCTGACAAGACGGCTATTCTGGATGCGGTCAAAGAATGGCTGGATCATTACAATATCAATTACGAAGAAGAGGAACTCCAGCAAGTCATTGAAAGCAGGCAGGCCCGAAAGACAAGATCATCTGATTTTGACCGAGAGCTTAAAGATATTGTTAACGGCAGCTGACCTTGCCCTGCAAGGTTTAATTTATGCCAAAAAATATAATTAATGCCCTTTGATCCAAATGCATATCAACAGAAGATTCTTCGAGGCCGGCGTCTTATATCTCGCCGTTCTACTTCTGGATTGGAGGAGCGTATCATTCGACGGTGGGTGGCTGAACTCCGTGGCGTACTTCGGCAGCTCAGGACCGGGGACATATCGCCCGAAGCAGCCGGGCGACTGAGGCGAGAGATCATCTCGTCGATACAGCGATGGAGCAGCGGAGTGGATGGTATCGTCAAACGGCAGGCCGATCAGGCAATATCCGGGGTGCGACGTCTGCACGAAGAGCTTATAAAGCAGGCTTCATCCCAGGCGGGCGTGAATATCAATTACTCGTTTGAAGGATTTAACATTGATGCTTTAGAGGGTATGTTTACCCGGCGTGGTATTGATGTAGTTAATTCTTTTAAGACCTTGCAGAACTCGCGCATTTCAAGTGCTTTGTCGGGGCCTTTGTCGGATCTTATTGAGCGGGGTATCAAGAGCGGTGACTGGCAGGAGACGACCCGCAGGATAGCGCGGCTTCTATCATTAGGTGATGCGCCCGACATTAAAGCCTTGCAAAATATAGCCGATGAGCAAGGAATTTCACTTACCGAACTTATATCGGCTCGAATGGAAGAAATACCGGACGAAGTTGGATTTTCGGAGGCTATGCGCCGGCAGATGTTCAACGCCCGAAGGATAGCGCAGACCGAGATCGATGTAGCTATCCACGAGGGCGAACGCGTGGCCGCCGAGCGCAACCCGGTAAATAAGGGCCTTAAATGGCAGACGTCGGGCAGACACAGCGGTTTAAGAAGTGCGCCTGATGTGTGCGATGTTTTTGAGCGGTACGACTTTCACGGGCTGGGACCGGGTATTTACTACCCTTCAACCCTGCCGGCTAAACCGCACCCGTTTGATGGGTGTACAAGGTTGTATGTGATGCGACAGCCCTCCGAGTGGGGGATGGATAGAGAGGACCCTGTAAAGCCTCGCATGATTCAGGATCCGGAAGTTGCACAGCTTATGGGATCTTTGGTAACCTCGCGTTCAAGGGATTTGACTCCCCGGTATATTTCTTATACTACAAGTCAGGCGAACCGGTACGTACAACTCGCCTGGCAGTCATGGCAACAACAACAAACGCAGGTAGCATAATGTTTGTAACATTAACAGCAGCATTTAAGGGCGAAGATCAGCCTGATTTTGAGGGACTTGGAATAGATCCTAAGCCTGAGGATTTAATGATGTTGAATGGGATGATCTAACAATATATTATGATTATATATGCAATATAAGTTCTGCTGATACAGGTGATACTAATATATATTTAATCAATGGTCAAAAGTGGACAGTGAAACAGAGAAAGGATGAAATAATTAAATTGGTAAAACAGGCATTTAAGGAAAAAGAAAGGTTACGCAATGGCGACACTTAAAGGGTATACAAGATTCAAATACGAGACGGATTTAGACAATCTGCCCGACGAAATCGAATCCGGCACACTATCGTTTGGGGTTACGATGGATGGGGATGATTTTATGAACGGGGAGACCCAGGAGATTGGGCTAAGTGAGGAAAGTATAGGCCTTCCCGGTGACGCCGGATCTAATCCTATTGTCTGTATTGTCAACCTTGATAATGACAACTTTGTTGAGATAGGCGCATCCGGCGTATTCCATCAAAGAATTGACCCGAAAGAGTATGCCGTATTCAGAGTGAACGGTGTTACTCTTACTGGTAAAGCCGATACGGCCGCGGTTAATATTCACAAGTTCGCATGGGAGGACTGATGATTGTTGTTGTGGCAGGTATGAAGCGAAGCGGCTCAACCCTACTGATGAATATCATACGTTTAATATTGGAGGAGTCATACCGGGTCTATCCGAGGGAGAGCAACTACCAGCCTCGTAATATTGATGATGTTGATCTGGTTAAAATACACCCGTACCGGCCCGAACTGGCGAAGGCAGCCGATTACATATTTACCTCATCCCGCAACATAAAGGAAGTACATTCCTCGTGGGAGCGTTTCTATGGGGAGCCGTTGGAAGACCCTCTTTATAGCAAGTGGAATATGTGGCTTCGATGTTGGGACAAGCACGCCGACTACCACGCTGTATACCCCGATATTAGAGATCACACGAATCACTTTATAGGGGTGATTGCAAGAGTATTGAATACCGAGTGTAACGTTAAAAGAGTGCAGGAAGATATTGCCACCCTTTCCCCACCCGAGGAGGGATTTGACCCGAAAACCTTTTTATTTCATAATCACATAAGCAATGTATGAGCCGGTTACGTATAGGATCAATGGCGACCATCCCGAAAAGAAAAGATATTATAGGAAAGGTTGTGGCATCTATCATTCCACAAGTAGACAGCCTGCAAATAAAAAGGGGGGATAATGATTTGGGTGATGCCAACAAGTTCTGGCGTGTAGATCAGATGGAAGGGTATATATTTATATGTGACGATGATCTTCTATATCCTTCGGACTACGCCGATGTGATGGTTAGCAAGGTGGAGCAATACAATCGAAAAGCGGTCATAGGACTGCATGGAAGAACCTTCCATACACAGCCCATTCGATCCTACTACAAATCGCCCTTTGATTGTATCCGAGCTCTTGATCGTAACGGTGCGGACCAGTTTGTGCAGATCATTGCTACCTGTGCGCTTTGTTTTCATTCGGATACTATTGAGATAAGCATGGAGGATTTCAAGGCGGCAAATATGGCTGATATATGGTTTTCTATTGCCTGCGAGAATCAGGGCATTATGAGGGTTGCTATAGAGCACGAGGAGGGGTGGATTGGATATTTGAATCCCGATTGGACTATCTACGAAGAGTATAAAAAAGACCACAAAACCCAAACAGATGCGGTCAATTCCATCCGGTGGAACCTGCCCGACACAACCGATTATCCTTTTAAGCAATGAGATTAGGACTCCTTACTTTGCTCTGGAAGCGTCCCCGCCTGTCGCGTATTGTACTATCCTATTATAATGGATTAGACCTTGGCGGTATTGAGCTTGTCAAGCACGCGGTAGGAAGTGAGGGGGACAAATCGAGAGTGGTGGCCGAAGATAGTGGCTGGCGATACAGCGAGCACCCAAATCAACCCTTTACCGACAAATGGAACGCGGCCATGTCCCCCTTTAAAGAGTGGGATGTGGAGGGAGTGATGATTATAGGGTCCGACAACCTTCACAACCCGGAATATTTTTATATGGTGAAAACGCTGCTTGAGGGCGGGATGGATTCTATTAGAATATATTCACATTATAATCTGGACGTATTTACGCGCCGAATGTACTGTTTCCGCAACCGGACGATAGGCACCGGGCGAACCCTTTCAAGCAGGCTATTGGAAGCGGTGGACTGGAATCCCTGGCGGCCCGGCAAGCGGCGTAATGCTGATGGTCACCTCAATAACAACATTTGGCCATGGGAACGGCGCATAGCACCCATCTGGCGACCCGAAAGGGTGGGAGCGACCTCTCTTAGTATTAAGACCGGGGAGGATATGCACCAGTTCGACAGGATACAGGAAAGCCTTAATACTATAGATGTTGACTACAAGGAGTATTTTGACCAATATTTTCCCGTGATGCGCCCCATATTGGAATCGTATAAGGTTGAAATTAACAGTACATAACAGTATTATAGTAAAAACCGCAACCGCTGGCGTACAGCGCGAGACGGATTACCGTTGACCATAACCAACGTGATAGATGCCAAAGATAAAAGCAAAACGAGGCGATGAAACTGTCGATTTCGAATACGATGAGATAGTGGAACCGCCTGAAGGACTATACACTGAAAGTGATCTGGAGGACAATTACGTTCGCAAGGATTATTTTCAGGATGAAGTAAAACGGCGTATTTCAGGAGCCAAAAAGAACGCCCGCGAGGAATTGGCTGAGGATGAAGAGTTCATCCGTAATCAGATCCGCAAGCGAGGCGGTGAGTTCGATGAAAACGGCAAACTGAAGGCGCCTAAAGATGTTGATATTGATAAGTTGACCGAAGATATACGCTCGGAAATATATTCCGAAGAGGTAGAACCTCTGAAAAAAGAAAACAAGAGCCTAAAATCTTCGCAACTTTCAAGCCAGGTTTTAAGGGTCGGCCAGAAAGAAGGGTTGACCCAGCACGCACTACGGCCGGTACGCGGCGGCAAGTCGCTTATTGAGCTTATGGCCGAGGATCAGTTTCGATGGCATCCCGACAAGGGCAGATATGCTCAAGTGGATGAAGAAGGAAATTTCCTGGGTGGTGCGAACGGGCTTCGAACTATCGAAGACTGGTTTAAGGACCTGAAAAAAGACCCTGAAAACGAGGACCTGTTCAAAGATCCCACGCAGGGCGGAAGCAATTATCAGGGCGGTCGCCAAGGCGGCAAGCCCGATAATGACTTTGAGCAGATGAAACAAAAAGTAAAAGAAATTAGGGGTAGATAACCCTCGTACCGCCGCGTCAAGGCGTGCCATGAGGTTACCGTCAGCCTATCTAATTGACGAGTTAAGCAAAATATAACTTAACAGAGGTAACTATTATGGCTGTAGCAACACAATCCGACCTGGTGATCTATGAAGATGAATTCTACACCGGGCAATTCGAAGTCAACCAGCAGATGGTTGACGTATTCAACGAAGCAAGCCGGGGCGCTATTCAACTAATGCCCCGTATCCACGAAGGCAATAAGACGGCTCAGGCCTTTTGGCAGAAGATATCCACCCTGACCAGCCGGCGCGATCCCACTTCGACGTCCAATAAAGATTCCATTAAGCTGACCAGCGACGACAACAACTGGCCGAAGGTCTTTGGGACGATTGGACCTATCGAAAACACCCTTAACTCGCTTAAAGCGGTAGGAAGTGACGACCGGGAGTTCTCCCGCATTTTGGGGCAGATGGCCCAGCGCAACAAGCTGGCCGATATGGTCAACACGGCGCTGTTGGTCTTTACCACCGCCGTAAGCACCGGAACGGCGAGCACCAACTACTACAGCGGTACCGGCGCTGTCATAGACTATGACCGCCTGTCGAACCTGCTTAACCTGTTCGGCGACCGTGAGGGACGGCTGGTAACGTTTGTATCCCATTCCAAGCCGCTTAACGACTTGCGTAAGGCATCGTTCGATATTCAGGTCGAAAACGTGGCCGGGACTTCCATTACCACCGCTTCGACGCCTTCGCTGGGACGACCTATTGTTATCAGCGACTCGTCCAGCCTGAAGGATACCGACGGCGCCTCAACATCGCCCAATATCGCCTCATACAAATGGTGCGCACTTACTGAGGGAGCGCTTGTTGTTGAGGAATCCGAAGAGGATGAGTTGGTAAGTGAAGTCGTGACGGGGAACGACAACCTGTCGATTCGTATCCAGGGTGAATACACGTTCACCATCAAGATTAAAGGATACGATTACACCGGATCAACTCCCATTACTGCCGACTCCGACCTGAGCACGACGGGCAACTGGAATCAGACGGCCAACGACTTCAAGGATACGGCCGGAACTTATTACGAGGTACGTTAATGATCGTTTACTTATATGTTAGTAACGATGAATTCGACGAGGCCCGACCGCTTGCGGAACAGGATATCGATGAAAATGATACCCTGCGGTTCCGTAATCCCGATTACTTTGGACAGCCCGGTGAGCTTCATCGGGCTGACAAAGTATTAGTCTATGGGAAGCATGATGATGTCTTTGATGCGTGTGTCGAGACCGATACACCCCTTGTGCACCTTACCTATGACGGGCAGATCGTTGAGTCGGGCGATGAGTCCAAGACACCGTCGATGCAATGGCTGCGTGGGGAGCTAAAGGCGTATGCGGAAGCCAACGGGATAACGGTACGGCAGACGGACACGAAAGCGGATATAATGGAGATGATAGATGAGGCTGGCAACCGCTAAACAGTTTGTCCTTGAATACGGCGTTGTAGAGATAGGGCAGCTTCTTACAAACAAAGGTATAATTGACGGTAGCGTCATAGATGACGACCGAACCTCTTATATCTCCGATATGTTTGTAGATGACAACACGTCCAACGATTTGGAAAGCGATATTGAAACCGAACTCAACAGGTATATAGATCGAGCGCAGGCCGATGTTGAACCGCACCTGAAACGCTTTTATAAGTGGCCGCTTCAGTCTGACGGGTTTGACATATTACAGTCCGACGTGCCCGGCCTTATTGTAGACATCATACAGGAGATCACAAGGTACTATCTTGATGATGAAAACACCCGGCATGTAGAAGATGTATCAACGATTTACCATCGGTATAAGAAAGCGCTTATGAAAGCCCGATTTATTGGGGACGGAGAATACCGGCTGGACCTTGACGAAAAATATGACGACACCAAAATACCCTATGTGATATGAGCGACGAGTCGCGGCGCTGGGTGTACGAGCAGGAATACGATATTGAACATCCTGTGCCTTTCTACAAGATAGGGACAACGACACTTGAACATATTGAGGTGGTGCTTAGATGATACAAGAATTCTGGAAAAAATATTGGCATACGATCTTGACATGGCTTACGATGTCGGCTATCGGTCTTATAGCGATGTCTACGTGGGCAATGGTTAATGTGTATTACCAGGTGAAAGAAATTGAACCTATGATTGAGACTGTTCGGTACATTCAGATTCGACAGCAGCAGCATGAGGCCGTTCTTATACAGTTTGCCAAGGCCTCGGATGATTATACTATAAAAGAGATTCTTGAAATCATTAATAACGCCCCTTACAGGAGTCCGTATGACAAGCTTGATTAAGCAGATATTTTCGCTGGAAGGCATACAGCAATTCCTGCGAGTTCGAGATGATCAGGGAAAGTCATGAAGTTTAAACATGATGTACGTCTTTTTGGTGCGCGGCCTGAAATGATTTGGGCGGCGCTTACAGCCGGGCAGGTGTACCGGGAGCTTGATAACTATGATAACTTTGTGGTTACCAGCGTCCGAGACGGCACTCATAAGCGAGGCAGCGATCATTACGTAGGCAATGCCATTGATATTCGCGTGTGGGATTTTACTGACGCCCAGAGAGCGAAAGCAGCAGATATGATAGCCGAAAGGCTGACGGACGAATACGAAGTATTTGATGAAGGTGATCACATACATATAGGATTTGACGTTCAAACATTGAAATAATGCCCATATTCGGACTCATAAAAAGATTGATTAAGCCTGTGACCGACGTCATCAGTGAGGTCGTGACGGACAAGGACAAGGCCAAGGAGCTGGAGTATAAGATTGAGATGGCTTTGAGTGAGTCTCTGGATAAGGAGCTGGAGGCCAAGCGTGATATAATAGTGGCCGAGGCTGAGGGCGAGAGCTGGCTGCAACGAAGTTGGCGTCCAATTACGATGCTCTCGTTTCTTGGACTGCTTTTTATTTACTGGTTTGGGCTTGCACCCGAGTACATTGTAGACAACCCCGACGTGCTGGATTCGATATTTGACTTGCTCAAGATCGGTATAGGTGGGTATATTGTCGGCAGGAGCGGGGAAAAGATAATGAAAACTTATAAAAAGTGATTCGTAAAATTACCCGGTGCGTTCAGGGTATCATTTTAATAATCGCAATATGGATAATCGCAAAGTCCTCATAGCAACGCTTACAAATTTAGCCTACATCCTTGCCGGATGGTCGATGTTGCAGTACGACCCCTCGCTACGCAATCCGGCGGGTTCTGTGGCTGTTTTGGGCGTTCTGAGCGGTGTTCACCACTATCATCTCGGCACGAAGCGATCCAACTCTACCCGCAAGCTCGATTACCTCGGCATGTACCTTGTCCTGATATCACTCCTCCTTGTCGGGGCTGGGCTTGTGGGCCAAATTGGCGCAGCCCTTGCCGTGCTGTTGTCCCTTGTGGTTATATTCACCGTAGGCGTTTCCCGTGTGGCAGTAGGGGTGGGGATAATGGCGGTATTTATCATTTTAGTGAAATCAAATCCTGCCGGTGCGCTACATGCGTCTTCGTTTGGAGCGATAGCGTTTGTGTTTAATTACATGGGTGACAATCCCCATGATGATATTCATTCACTTGTGCATGGGTTGGGATGGCATGTGCCGACAGGATACGCGCTATTTTTAACCGGAGTTTACCTGATATGAAAATACAATTAGAAGACAACCTGGCTGAGAAAGCCCGGCAACTTGGAGACGATCTTTCTGGGACGATGGTATTAGCCTTGCAGGCTACCTTAGATGAGTCTGTCAACTACCTTAGGAGCTTTGATTATTCCCGCGGCAGCCAGCAAGGGGCGAAGATACGAACGGGGCCTTCGGGACCTTACTACTATTATTCGCATGCCCTGCCGCTACGAAAGCCGCATCCCGGCGGGTGGGCTGATGTGACGGGCAACCTTTCAAATCAGTACGGGAAGGAAGATGCCCGGCAGAGTGGTGGAGATGTGATAGGCACCCTTTTTAACCTTGCCGAGTACGCATCGGATCTGGAAGGCAACCCGCGCAGGTTGGGAGGTATCTATTGGGTGCTGGCAGGAATAAACCCCGGCAACCGATTAGGCATACAACCGGAATTTGATATAAGCGAAGTATTTGCCCGTAACCTTGAATCACAAATAGATGGCAACGAGTAGAGAAGCGCGTGAGGATTCAATCGTAAACGACCTGAAAACAGCGCATAGTGACGCGCAGGTGGCGGCGTACCCGGACGATCCCACCTCGTTTGATACGAAAAAAGAAAAGGTTATTTTGGTAGCGTACACTGGAAAAAACATTGATGAAGATATTAACTCGCAAGGCACATACCAGCATAACAGGCAAAACTTCACCATAACGCATATGTTCCGTAACCGCAGGACGCACCAGGGCGTGCTAAGTGCATTACTCACAACCGAAAACACTTTGGCAGGGAAACAGATTGACAGCCAATTTATGCGTCTTATAAGCGAGAACTTTGTGCGGTATGACCCGCAGTTGAAACGGTGGGTTTACAACCAGACGTACCAGATATCAGAAATATACAACAACGAGGCATGAGTTACATTATAACTACAAACCAGCGGTTCCGCGACATCCCGAAAGGGACCGAAGCTCAGGCGTATGAGCGGGACGGGAGAAGAATGTACCGTTTTACCCTTGACAGTTCGTTTGCAGATTTTACCGATTTGTCATGGGATTACATCAAGGATAACAAGAAGTATTTCAACATAACAAAACCCAAAGACGATGGCTAATACCAAACCACAAATATACATTAAGATCGAAGTAGGTGCGGCGGGATTTACCAAAGGCGGGGGAACCGAATATACCCTTACCGATGCCGATAACATCACCATCAACCATGAGGAACAAACAACAACGGTGGAGGACGGACAGACTATCATAAATGCCTTCGATGCCGATGTAGACATTCTTCTGTACGATGAGGATATCTTGTCGGACGCCAACGTGCAGACGGATGCTACCATTGTATCGGAAGCCAAGTTTATCCTTATCGGTGCGACGGGTGTTGACGATCTTGCCGTTGACAATGTGCGCATGAGGGCCTTTGAGGATTACGATACGGCTCTTAGAAAGGGCGTTCGTTTCCGGGCCTCGCAACGCGCCACCTCTACTCCATACGCAACCTCATGATTAATCACCTTAGAAAAATAGCTATCGTTGAAGACGCTTCGCCTGACAACGTGGTGGTCCTTTCCAACGTCACCGAGGGCGTTGACGGGGCTGCCACGTTCGGGTATTCCATGTCCGAGCAGACAGTCACAGCAGAGAACGGGCAGACAATCATGGACATGATGGACCATGAGCTGGATATACGTACTTTAGTAGGTAGTTCTTCCGAGGAGACCGACCTTGACAGCTTTGTATCGAGTGAGACCGAGGTTTACGTGGCGGGCCTTTTGATTGACGGTTTCCTTCATTTTGGCGATAAACAGACAACCTCGGAGCTTGCGCGGATAGGAAAGGCTAATAAGTACTCCGACCGGAAGTCGCATGGCATAATGATCACCAAGCGAGGGACCCCCGGCTTTGACCCGTCTACAGGAATCCACTCCGGAGGCGTTAAAGCAGGAGCCAATGGGCTTGGACTCTACGTTTGGGGCGATGCCGACTCAAGCGGAGTAGCCGACGGATGGAGTGCAACCGGGTTTACTACCTCAACCTTTGCGACCGGAACGCAGACATTAGAGGCCGATACTACTCAAAGAGATTTCGAGCGAGCTATCTATTTTCCCTTTGAAAGCGAACAGATTACCTTTGCCATCAACAATGACTCTCGAACAGGGACTTATACGACCGAACAGATAGAGCTTGAATTTGTCGACTCCTCTGACAGTGTGATATCATCGCAGACCACGACTTTCTCCTCTACAGGCCGCAAAATCGTGACCGGGACTACGCCCGCAAACACCGTTCAAGTTGTCTGCCGCCTTTCCCTTAAGGCTACATCGGGGACAGTGACCAACGAGGTAAGCGACCCCTCCCTTAGAATCGGAACCGAAACCACATATACTAAATACTGATGAAGTTAGGCGAACGCATCGAATCATCCTTTGACGGCAAACCCATAAAGTTAAAATGGCGCACTACCGGCAGGTTGCAAAAGATGGCCGAGCTTGGAGAGAAACTGCAACAACAGACCGAAGACGCCGGCGAAGAAGAAGCCTCACAGGCTTTGTACGAATATTACCGCGAGGCTTCGGATGTGATGTTTGAGTTTGACGAAGGACTGCCCGATGTAGAATGGTTTGCAAGAGATGAGTTCCCGGCCGGTCAGTTCGACTTCCTCAGGCAGGTTTTTATGAGACCGCAGGCCTCGATGTAGGTGCTGCGGTCGAGCGTCTTTTTTCCTTGCAGGACGTACCTATTGACGTGTTTGTAGGTGCTTATGTGAGCGAGGACCAGCGGGTTTATGATGATCCGTTGTTGTATTGGTGCCAATACCTGGCCGGGTGGGATCTGGATAAGGCGAGGTCGTTTTATGAGAATTACTCACCGTTCCAGATATACCGGGCGGCGATGGCAAAACAGAAAACAGAAAATCCACCGATAGATGGCTGATGCCCGACTAAATATACGTGTTGACAGCGAAAAACAGGAGTTTACCATTCTGGCCAACCAGGCCGAACGTGCCTCCAATGATATGGTCAAGAGCGTTCGTAATGTCAACAAGGAGCTAGCCCGTCAAAAAGAAGTTACCGAGAAGGTCAGCAGTTCCAACCGTGTAATGCGTAGTACAATATCAGGTGCCAACCAGACGCTTTTCTCCTTTGGCGATATTGTCAACGACGCCCAACAGTTTCAGTTTGGGTTTGCACAGGGGTCTCGCGCTATCGGCAATAACATTGCCTTTATGAGTGAGCAGTTCGCCAACGTGTCCAACAGGGCCGGGGGTTTTACTGGGGCATTGAAAGCGATGGGTTCTTCCCTGTTGGGACCGGGTGGTATTATATTAGGTATTAACATTGCGATAACTGCTATATCACTGTTCGGAGAAAAGCTGTTTGGAGCTAAAAAGGCAACAGATGAACTTGATAAAGGGGTTGAGACCCTTACTGACCGGCTTGATAGTTTGGTTTCGGCATTGGGAGAGCGGGAGTTTTTTGGTGAAGATGAATTTAGTATAAAACAGCTTGAGTTTAAGAAACAGCGCATACAGGAGGAGATAGAACGAACGCAAAAACTTCAAGAACGATTCGATCTGACAACAGAAGAGGAAGTACGACTTGTAGCTCAGGCGTTTGAAAAATATGGAGATAATAAGTCGCTTCTTCGGGCGCAATTAAATTTTATACATCGCCAGAAGCAGAATGCTGAATCCTTGGATTCCGACCTTGCTATACTTCGAAAGAAATATCAGGATATAAACAAAGAACTTCAACGGAAAAGGGATCTTCAAGAGGATGTAAACAGGCTAACGGGAGGGGGTGGAGGGGGTGGAGGAAGTCCGATTGACATAGGACGAGCTGGCGAAGTTGGCGGCGTGAGTGTGTTTGGTGCAGGAGCCGAAGCCGAGCGACAGCGTGAGGAGGCGCGGTTTGCCGAGCTGGGTACGACGCGGACAGAGTTTTTGCAGGAGTTGGCCGACAGGGAAGTACATATAACACAGGAAAAAGAAGACAAAAAAACCCAGATACAAAAGATAGCAGAAACACAGAGATCGGAGATTATGACCAATGCTATCTCGGCGGCATCCGACCTTATAGGGCAAGCTTTTGGGCAGTCAAAAGGTCTTGCTATAGCTCAGACCCTTGTCAGTACGTATGCCTCGGCGCAGAAAGCCTACGAGTCCCAGCTTGCCATTCCCACCCCTGATGCGCCCGCGAGAGCGGCGGCTGCGGCGGCGGTGGCGGTTGCTCAAGGGCTGGCACGCCTTGCAGCTATTCGCTCTACAGATATAGGAAGTGGCGGTGGATGGGGCAGGCAGGGGGGCGGACAGCGAGGAGGATCAAGGCAAGGCTTTAAAACCGAAACATTGTCGTTGGCCGAACAGGAGCGCCGAAGAGGATTAAATGCGGGCATGTTTGAAAACCAGTTTGCCCGCCGGCGTGCCATACAGGTGAACGTGACTAATAAAATAGATCGAAAAGGGGCGGCCCTTCTTGTCCGGGACGGGGAGCGAGAACTTAAAAATGACCTTATCAGCGTATAATGGGTACACTTAGTTCTAATACTTTCTCGATGCGAAGCGGTGATATGTCGCTGTCAATGACAAACGCTGCTTTCGCTACGACTTCGTTTGAGGTGTCAAGTATTTCATCCATGAAGGGAACATGGGATGTTGCGTCCGATGAGGAGTCGGCCGATTCGGTCTACTTTGATTTGGGGGAGTTTACATTCAGCGCTTTCGACAAGATGGACGACGGGTCGAGTATGATAGAGGATATGATGGCGATAGGAAGCAGTTTGGTGACGGTCACAATATCACATACCTTCAAAAGTGGAACTTCTTTTACCGACGAGTTCAAGTTCAAGAAAAAGGATGTATCCTACGACCGCGAGTCAAGAGAGGTAACAATAAAGTCGAGGACCGACTGGACCAATGGAACTCCTATAGATGTTTTTATTACCGGTGCAACAACAACATATTTAATAGAACAAAACGGAGGAGGAGGTACTCAATATGACTGTGTCCATATTAGTGATTTGATAGAGGGGGGATTTTCAGATGAAGTTAATTCTTCTGGGACTTTCAGTATTGCTTCTGACAATTTTGTATCACATAGCTCATCAAATACCTATGTAGCAGTAAATAATGGAGAAGCCTCTAATTATACAGTTGAAGATGTCATTTTCTGGATGGCGGCGGTTGAAGGGGGGATATTGGGATCTATGCTGGGGTATAACTTTTACGAGTACCGCCTTGATACGACCAATGCCGTGACTCTGTCGGAATCTGATGTGGAGAGTATAAATTTGAATTTAGGGGCTGAGGAATATTTTGATATAACTGTGACGCTGGATAATTCGAATATTAATTCACCGCCACAAGGTACCTGGTCGGAAACATCTACCACGCAATTCAATACGTTGGCAAAAAAATCATTATCGGTTAGTTTTTCCCCTGTTCCTATAAACCGGGCTGATTGGCAGGGATCAGGTCTTTATTACGCTGATGCTGGTACAACTTTGTCCTCGGTCGTAGTAGCCGACGGTGTAAGCGCCTATGGAAAAGCCTACGGAGCTGATGGTGCGAAGACGATTACCCTGACTGTACACGGTATAGAGACCATCAAACCTTATGAGCCTATAACGCTGGACACTAGTTTCCCGGCCGCCCTTCAGAATACGACATGGAGGCCTTCGGAGATAGAATATGATTTTATGGCTGATAAAGTTAATTTGATAGCATACGAGATATGAGCCTTGCAAAAAAGATAACGGCGGTCCATTTTGAGAACTCCAACTTTTCAAATGGAGACGAAAACACAGGACAGCGATATACGATTAACGTATCTGATTACAATATTCAGATTGACCCCGAATTCTACACCGGATCTTTTGCTGATAAGGCTTTGAGCGGGAAGTACCGACAGAACCTGCGGGGGCTGCGGCCGTCGGTGGAGCTTCGCTATGACGGATCTACTCAGTCAACCCGCATGAGAAACCTGTTCAATGATATTATTGTAGCTTTTGTGACCAATAACGCAGATTCAATTACTTTTTACCCGGATGCCTCGAAAGCTGATAATTTCGAGGTGGTGTTGGAACCCTCCTCCTATGGGACCAATTATCGCAATACAACCGGGACTTTTGTCCCGTCGCTTCGGCTTGTCTCCCTAAATGAAATAACAAGCATCCCAAGCTATCTTGAAGGACCATGACGCTAAAAAATATCACATTCTATACTCAATCCGGGGGCTCGCAGACCCTCAAGGTGCAGGATTACGATGTTACCACCGACCTCGAAGATTGGGGTCGGCCAGACAAGGCTTTGGACGGCACGCTCCGGCATAACATAAGAGGGATTCGACGTTCATACCGAATCCAATACCGGAGATGCCTGGAGCCCGACACTTATAGAAGCGTGTTCAATAACATCGCATCCGACTTGGACGGGGGTAGCTCTTTTACAATAAGCGAAGGCACAGACCTGTCAAATGCCCGTGTGGTGGTTCCGGCCGGAACATTTGCAAATAGAATTGAGTACGGTAAGACAATAGGAGGATATGTGCCTGATATTGATGTGATGGAAGCAGAAATTGTAACCACGACATTCGGCTCTTATGTTGAGAGCGGGTATGTCGATGTAGGATATGTGCAATGAGCAAGACACTTCGGACACTTACGGATGCTGATTTTACGACGAAAGGTAATACCCTTACTCATTCTGAGTTGGATCAGAATTTTATCGACCTGTGGGACAAGGTCACCGACGGCGCACAAAACATATCCATCAATAACCAGACGGTTAATGGATTTATCGACCTTGACCAGATTTCGACCCCGGCTAATCCTTCCGGCAATATCGCCCGTCTTTACAACGTAGATGAGGGCGGATTTTCGACACTTCATTATGTGAACTCATCTGGTATTGACTTTGAGTTAAGCCGCGACGCCGTACAGATTGTGCGAAACAATTCTGGAGCTGCGATAAGTCAGGGCGAGGCCGTTTATATTACCGGCTCTAACGGAAACTTTCCTACCGTCGATCTCGCTGACGCATCGGACAGAAACAAGATACCTGCCTACGGAGTAGCAGTTCAGGATATATCCGATAACTCATTTGGGGAGGTCTTGACACGAGGGGACGCTTCGGGGTTTGATCTTTCCTCATTCAGTGAGGGCGATACGGTATACCTGTCGGCTTCCACGCCCGGTGGGATTACGGGTACCGAGCCCACAGGCGACAACGTAGTTCAGATTATAGGAGAGGTCATCAAGAATACCGCTTCTGGTATACTGGCTGTGCGACCGGCTACGATTTTTGACTTCCAGCAGGCGGGGCTTAACGCTGACTTTAATGCTATCTCAATAAACGGCACTAATCTTTTCCCCGACGACGACCCGCAGGCGCTGGGCACGGGTGACAACGTACGATTCGCAACAGGTGCATTTGGCACCTCCCTCACTTCCGGCAGCACGGTGACCGTCGGCGGACTAATTGTGAGTCCAGATATTAGTGGTGAAGAAAGATTGCGGTTTATTGGCAACGACACAAGCCCGCACAATCCTTTTATATCGTGGTATAATGGAAGCACGAGGCAGGGATTTTTTCAATATAGGTTTGGTGATGATCAGATTAAACTTGCGAATGAGTATGGATCAATATCTTTTTTGACTCATCCTGATGGGACAAGTGGTGAGATCGAAAGAATGCGTATTCATGGTGGTGGGGGCGTCTCAATAGGCACTGCCTCTCTCACCGCCGGCAACGTTTTTACCGCAGTCGGGGATGCCGACATTCAGGGGGATTTGGAAGTGACGGGGACGGCTGATATTGCAACCGCACAGATTGACACCCTTCGCACTACCCTGTTCAAGCCTGAGACCGTTTCAGGCATGGGGGGCGAGTTTGTAGCAAGTGCCGTATCGCAGGTGGTAAGCATTGACACAGGATCGAATACGATAACGGTGGAAGATGAAGTATTTGACAACGGGGATGATGTTGTCGTATCCAGCGGGGCTTATGGGGTTACTGGATTCTCAAACGTATTCTTGAGCATCACAAGCGGCCACAGCGGGAGTGCGGGGTCCTACACCTACAGCTACAGCGTAGACAGCGGGACCGAGGGTGATATAGGTGCTGGTGATACCGTATCACGGCTTAACGGGGACTCCATATATATTAACGCCACGAACGCTGGCGACAGTCCGGCTATAAAGGGATTTGACAACCTTGCTAACGGATCAGACCATCCTATCAATGGAGGGTCTGCAAGTCCTGTTTGGGAGCTTACGGCAACGGGGGGGATCATAGGTGGATATAATATAGACTCTACGCATCTTTGGACCGAGGACGGATCGCAGACGGCAGGGACGTTTTCCGGGATGATACAGCGTGGAGCAGCTTCTACAAAGGTATTCTTTGCCGGGGCGGATGATAAGGATGGGGACGGTTCACTTTTTCATATTCTTGCAGATGGTACATTCTTTTCATCACAAGCGCTTCAACTTGTATATCAAAAAAGTGATGCGGCTACAGGGTCTGATAATGATTCAGCAAGCATAACACCTGTCACATGGACAACAACAGATAGTAGTTCAGGCGGTGATTTTAGCACAAACCAACAAGTAAAACTTGAAGTTGATGTACTGAAAAAGCCAACCCATAAAAAACTAAAAATATATGGCTCGGATAGTGATTCTCTTTCTGTATCAGGAACAACAGGTGGAATCGGAATAACGGTGACGGCAAAGATAACAGCGCAATTTGTAAGCTATGCAGGAACAAATACGGCAACTGTAACGAGTGGAGGTTCAGCTAATAGTAAATCATTTACATTAGAAGTGGATATTGGTTCTATGACGGATGGTACTAAAGATACTCTGCAAGTTGTGCTTGTGGTAGAAGTTGATGGGAATGATTCAAATGATCCGGGCGATACAAATACGGTAACAGGAGAGCTTAAAGATAATATTCTTATAACTCTTGAAGGGGATTAATTAAGAGGGGCTTTCGCCCCCCCGGATGTTAGAAAAGCGGAAATGTAACTTGAAAAGTATCGAACCCGGTATTGTATTTTCCGAGTCCCAAATTGGAAATATGCACGTATGAAAGACGTACACCATTAAAAGTATATCCGGCATCAATAATAAAATTGACTTGATAATCAGAATCAGTAGGGAATGGACGACTAAATACCATAACCCCAGCCTTTAATACTTTTTGGAGTATCGGCTTTTTATATGATGCAGCAAAACTTAGTTCCATTTCGTTGCCTTGATCGTTCACATGGCGCCCCCTCGGTGCAAAAATATGCAAACCAAAGTTTTCATATTCAGCACTTATTGTGGCTGTTTGTGGGGTTTGTCCCCATAATTTGGCCGAATAAGGAGCGAATGAAACTGTCTGGCATATTGCAGTAGTTGTGATTAGAATCAATGGAATGATCAGTAAACGTTTCATAACTTACAGGTTAGTTGCGATTGATTAAGCATTAGTAATATAATTTATATACCCATTTTAGCGAAGTATTTTCGGTTGAACAATCAGTATAAAATTACAGGTTGAGAGATAGTTGCATCATATCCATACCAGGATTTACATCATTCATAATACCGAATCCATTACTGATATGAACATATGATACTCGAACTATTCCAAATGAATATCCAGCCGATAATTTAAAATTAATTTGAGATCCAATCTTTATCGGAAAAGGCCTATCAAAAATAATAGCACCAGCTCTCAGTATATCCTCTACGTTTATAGGAGTATATGATATGGCAAAAGCAGGAGTTGTTTCAGGACCATTTCCCTCATAATTTTCATTCTTCCAATACAATGTTTTGTACGGATGGAAATAGTGAATGCCTATATTTTTATAGGATGCTGAAATAGATGAATAATATCCAGTTTTACCCCATGCCTTAAATGAAGTAGGAGCTACAGAAATGGATTGTGCCGCAATAACTGACGGAAGTAGTAGAAAGGTTATCAGGTATTTCATAGTGTTTTTTTTACTGCCTATTATGTACGTTGCGGTTATGTGATATATTGGGTTTCTCAAATGGTCTGATTCATTTTTATAATATGGGTTTCTTAAAAAAAATGATTCATTTTAACATATTGGGTTTCTTAAACCATCTGATTCATTTTCCTATCATGGGTTTCTTGGGAGTGATGATTCATTTAAACTATATGGGTTTCTTGGGAGTCATGATTCATTTCAAAGTCGTGGGTTACTTATCACACATGATTCATTTTAACATTTTGGGTTTCTTAGGAGAAGTGATTCATTTTAGGCGCTTGGGTTTCTTTTTTATCATGATTCATTTTTGCTTCATGGGTTTCTTAAGGAACGTGATTCATTTCAACTTTATGGGTTTCTTTCCAGTGTTGATTAATATTCCCACCCTCTTTCCTCTGGATAAATCCAGTTTTTATGTCCTAACTTTTCTATCGGGTAAGGTTTTGGAGTATCAAGTCCTTCGAGCGTACGGTGTACGATCCACCAATCGGCAAGGAAATGCTTCATAATTTGCCGTATAGCGGCTCCATGCCTGTGTGAAGGCTTGGTGTCCTTCCACTTGCATTCAATAAGATTACCTTGCGTATTTCGGCTCTTAGTAATCTTTTCACTGACTTCAAGCTTCGCCTTTGTACGGTCGTAAACATCACGGTAAGCACCGCGTCCGCGTATCTGCGATTCGGCCATCGTATAAAGGGCGGTCCGAAGTGTTTTGTTCCCGCCGGAAGTTTCCCCTTTCTTATATCGTTGGTGCGATGATGTGTGAAGGCCGGTATATTTCCACATACTTGACACGTAGGGAGCTTTCTCTATGTCAATATAGATCATCATATAAGCTACTGTAATCGGACCTACAGAATCCACATCCAGGGCCGCATTAATGATTTCATGCGGCATTCTTTCCAGATGCTTTTTAACCTTGCGGTCTATCTTTGACAAACGTTTTTTTGCTGCATCCTGTTGTTCTTTGAGCCAATCAATCGTATTCACGTCAAGGTCATCTGTTCCCCGTTCCATTGCTAAAATACGGTTGCCCGTTGCATTGACATGCTGGCGAACTTTCTCTCTCCCGTCCATGATTACCTTCAACTCGTGCAATGCTTCCTCGCGGTCCCTGTAGTTGCCGTGTCGTTTCATGTGAGCGACAGGATCAACGACACGGGTGTTCTCGGTCGTATAGATACCACCGTCCTTTTTTTGTAGAATTCGGTCGGTATCAACTAGCATGAGGTCGGGCTTTAACGGGGCTTCCGACAGAGCACATTCACCATTTTGTTTTTCTATGATCGCAGTTTTAAGGGCTTCTTTAGACATATTGACTCCTTTTAGTTATGATTCATTTCAACTACTTGGGTTTCTAACTTATTGTGATTCATTTTAGCATCTTGGGTTTATTAAGCGTACTGACTCGTTTCAGTTTTTTGGGTTTCTTATGCACACTGACTAATAAAAAAGCCTGAAAGCTAAAATGTGGTGTGCCTCACATTCGCCTTCAGGCTAATTTGTTGGGGGATCGCCCCTGATAGGGCACACGACTTTCAGGAATGATCCATTCAAAATGTCAACGATTAAAATATCGGCAAGTACGGTCACAATTTCAAATAACTTTTGTTATATTTAAGAAACTAACTAAAAAACACTATGCGTAGAAAAAACTTTCTTACATCACTTCCCGCAATACCGTTAATGCCAGCAGCCCTTGTTCCTGAATCAAAGACAGAGATAGGGGACAAGTCCGATATAGGCGATATATCGTGCAAAATGAGAACATACGGTCATAAAAGGCATGGAATAACACGTGCCGAAATAGATCTACCGAGAGAACTAATAGGTAAGGCAAGAATCAAATTATCCGGTAGTGAATATGATCAAACATTCGATGTGGAAAAGCCGACTCATGTTATAGGCTTGGATGATGTAAATGACGGCGAAACATACGGGATTTGTATTTATACCGATGATGCTACATGGAAATCTATAGAAGATAAACTTGACAAAATCTACGTAATCCAAAAATAACTATGCCTAAATACAAGCTATCCGTTTGGCAGCGCAAAAACCTTCACGCCCTATTTTCGAATATTCAGATGTCCGGGGGTATCAGCCTGGGGCAGATTGACCAGTGCCTGAAAATAAAAAATAAACTTGAATACACTGGCAAAGCCTCCGAGGATACCGATACTGAACTGGAGTTGGAACCGGCTGACATGAAATTGATTAAGCAGAAAGCCTTCGCCGCTTCTGGCTGGCCGGTTAATAAGGAAGTGAAGCAGCTTAAAGACCGCCTGGAAAAATACGCTGGAAACGGGCAAGCGTAACTTGTAATAGTTGCCTTAAATAATTAATATAAAGCATTGACTTATTTATGGTGAACTGTGTGAGTGACAAGGACTGACACGGTTTCCCGATAAACCGAATATTAAGCCGATACTTCTCAGAGCCTTGTCCTCTGAGGGGGTCGGCTTTTTTTATTATGGACATACAAGAAATACAAGACTGGGTCTATTACGAATTCGATCAGGAAGATGTAGAAAGTATGCCATACCAAGACCGAATCATGGCGTATGAGAGGCTCAAATTTAAGCTACAGCAGGAGCTATTGACTCCCGACGAGTACACCTCGTCAATCATAAAGATAAGTGAGTATTTGGAGATATGAGTAAAGACTTGCCCTATTTCAGATTCCATGTAAGCGAATGGCTAAATGATGATATTTCGCTGGAGTCATATCAGGCACAAGGGGTGTTCATTTCTGTTTGTTCATATTATTGGTTTCAGGATTGCAGCATAACTATAGCAAAGCTTAAGAAACGCTTTAGCAATGCTACAGCAGAGATAGAGCAGCTCTTAAGTGTTGGTATAATTGATAAATCTGATGATGGTTTTGCAAGGATAAAGTTTCTTGACAAGCAGTATGATAAACTATCTGAAAAGCGGAAAAAACGGGTTGAGGCTGGTAGAAAGGGTGGTTTGGCACGTGCAAGCAATGCTAAAGCAAACGTTAAGCAAAGCTTAAGCTATAAGGATAAGGATAAAGAAAAAGAAAAAGATAATAGTGCACCCCCCGATTTGGAAGAAGTGAGAGAGTATTTCAGTGATTCCGACATATTAGCCAAAGACGTGGAACTGGAAGCGGAGAAGTTTATTAACTACTATGAAGATATGGATTGGAGAAAAAACAAGGGTAAGGGTAAACGTATAGATAACTGGCACAGGCAGGCAGGAACATGGATTGCCAACTACAAGCAATACAACGGGGATAGGATAGAGGAAGAAAAAAAGGGTGGTTATCCCTGGAGAAAGGACGCGGTACATTTATGATTTCAGCACCCGAAATAGAACGCGCCCTTCTTGGTAAGGCTTTAGATAGCGAGGATGCTTGTAGCCTAATGCTTTCGCTTGTGGGAGAGGATGATTTCTACAACGAAAACCACAAATTGATATTTACGTCTATACGCAGCGTGTTTACCAGCGATGCCCCGTTAGGTGAGGCGGCCCTTCGCGACAGGCTGAATGGGCAGGCCCACCTCGTACCGGATATAATTGAGGCCGCAAAAGGGGTGAAGGATCAAGGGATTGAAGTAGCCTGCCAGTATCTTGTGCGCTATCGGAAGGCGCGGGAGTTTTCTCTGTTATGCCAGAATTACGCAAGAAAAGCTAAAGAATACGGGGCCGAAAGCGACCAGCTGTTTGCTGAAGCGGGAACGGACTTTTTTAATCTTTTGTCGGATGAGCTGACAGAACGCGAATCGCACCTGCCGGAAATAATTGACGAGGAAACACGGAAGCTATATGAGCCTATCGAGGGGGGTATAAAAACAGGGCTGGATTTGGATAATATTACACAGGGATTCAGGCCGGGAAATTTGGTTGTGCTTGCCGGGAAGACGGCGCACGGGAAAAGCTCGTTGGCCCATCACCTTTGTCTGCATATAAGCCTACGGGACCCGGTGGCGCTTGTTACGATGGAAATGACAAAATCGGAAATAATAGAGCGCTTCTATGCGAACATGGCTGACGTACCTTACCAAGCCATCAGAAATCGACAGATACGCGACAGGGCGGCCATATCGGAGGCTAAAAAGAAGATGAAGGGGTGTAGGCTCACTATCATCGATAAAGGCTCTATGGACATTGACCAGCTTTATGCGACGGCGCGACGCCTGAAGCTACAAAAGGACATATCAGTCTTAGTAGTTGATTACTTGCAGCAGATTATAAGCAAAGGGCAGACACGGGAGCGGGAAGTAGCACGTATCATGGAAGAATTAAAACGTATAGCGCAGGACCTTGATATTGTTGTTATAGCGCTCTCGCAGTTTAACAGGGAAACAAAGCATACCACTCGCCCGAAACTGCACCAGCTTCGGGAATCAGGGGCTATAGAGCAATGGGCGAACACGGCGATACTTCTTTGGAACCCGATGGCCGACGGGGTTGAATACTTCCCTAAAAGTGACCCTCCAAAGTGGTCAGGTAAGCATACTGATAATATTGTAGAGCTTATCGTAGCAAAAAACAGGGGTGGAAAGACGGGATCGGTAAAGATTGGATTCCAGGGGGGCTACCAACGATTTCACAACCTTGTAAAAGAACCTGAATTCTTATGAGTCCTGAAGAACTGTACAGCAAGATAAAAGCAAAGTACCCCGAACTCGAATTGGACCGTGAAACCGAAATAGAATACCCGCCACACCCCCCGCTTTCAGAAAAGCAGTTAGAGCTTTTAGAGGCGGGGTTTCAGGTGGAAATAATACAGTAAATTAAATTTGATCTATCGCTTGCATCTGTCATATGATGTACATAGATTGTAATAAGATTATAAACAACACTATTATAAAATGACCGAAACGACAGATACAGATCGATTGGTAGTTGAATTAAATGAACGCCTTAAGAACGACTTCAAAGAAAGGGTAAAATCTGAGGGACGTTCGATGACTTGGGTAGTGACGAGGTTTATAAAAGAATACACATACGACCGTAAACCAGTGGATAACCGATGAAAACATTTAAAGAACGCCTTGTTGAAATGAATGCCTGCTCGGAAGCCGTCGAGTGGGTGGGCGAGCGAACCCTGAAGCAAGCCTGGGCTGAGTGCGAGCGTGGGGACTGGATGCTGTGGTTCGCCGCTAAAATGGATGTTGATAT
>Ga0102944_1000321_pt1 | contig 37983 bp, 30 predicted proteins | sample SalPonD_shore_MG_FD_78172 | JGI IMG/M metagenome (GOLD analysis project Ga0102944, IMG submission 78172) | Salt pond soil microbial communities from South San Francisco under conditions of wetland restoration - Salt Pond MetaG... | ecosystem: Environmental > Aquatic > Marine > Intertidal zone >... | reverse complement strand
GGCTACCCCGCATGCGCGGGGATCGACCCTTCGAAGAACAACTCAAGCGCGTCCAGGCCGTGGCTACCCCGCATGCGCGGGGATCGACCCGGAGACACCATGCCGACACCGCAGGAGATCATGGCTACCCCGCATGCGCGGGGATCGACCTCTCGGCATCGGCTACGAACGCGGCATGGGCGAGGCTACCCCGCATGCGCGGGGATCGACCCCCGCCGTCGTGCTCCATGATCGCGGAGCGTTCGGCTACCCCGCATGCGCGGGGATCGACCCATGGCTATCTAACGTCAACTACTTTGGCCGGTCGTGTTGCCTCGCCTAAGAATGTTACCGGGTTACCTTATGATGCTTGTTACCAGGCTCGGCCGGTGTCTTGGCTACGGTTCCAGACAGCGGGTGGTCAGGCCGTGAGATCGTCTCCCTGGTTGATGCCGAAGACCAGTTGATGCGCCCTGTGTCGGCGCCATTCCTTCACGCCGCTGTTGCCCAGGGCGTCGGTCCGTTGCCGCATAGGCAGCTCAAAAAGACGCGGACTGGGCATATTCGCGAAGCAAAGGCGATAAGCCGTATGCCTGATTCAGAGGAGGCCTACGACGCCCCGCAACGCGTGTTCCACCGCGGCCATCTCGGCCTCGGTAGCGGCGGTGAGCGGTCCATCGCCGAAGCGCTTCCTGTCGATGGCGCGGACCTGTTCGACGCAGACGTAAGAGGGTTTGAGAAGACGGTCCCGCGCGGCAACTCGCACGCGCAGGGGCTCCGTATCGGCACGAAGCTGGGTCGACAGCGGCACCACCACCACGGTGGGCAGATCGGCCCGCGTCAGCTCAGTCGCTTGCAGCACCAGTATGGGACGGGTCTTGCCGATCTCACTGCCCTGGTTGGGGTTGAGACGTGCAACCCAGATCTCGCCCCGCGCTGGGTTCACCGCCACCAGGCGTCTTCACCCGCATTGTCGCTAGAACCGTCTCCGGTGCTGTCGGAGGCCTCCTCCTCGAGTGGCCGGAATGTCTCGGCCATTGCTTCGGCCTCCTGTCGGAGCGCGGAATCTTGCCCAATGACCCGCGCGGAGCGACTCAGTCGCTCCATGAACCGATCCCTTTCCATGCGTGTGAGGTATTCCCGGATGGCCTCCCGTGCCAGCTCGGAACGCGATCTGTGCGTGAGCTGGGACTCCAGCGACAGGCGTTGTTCCAAATCTTCGGGCAAACGGACGTTGAAGCTGCTCATGGCCCCGGCCTGCTACGGTCTGTAATGCAATTAGTATGACAGATTCGCGTACAGAGTGTTCGGCGGGTTTCCCGGCGTCTCGGCCCAATGACGTTTCCGGGCGCTTGTTAGCGGTGATGGGGCCATGGGGCGAGTCCCGGGCGTGCAGCTAGTGTCCCTTAACAGAAGTTCGTCGCCCATTTGCCGCGAGCGCGCCCGTCCGAGTGGCCCGAAGAGAGCGTGGCGTCGGACGCCGCACGTCGTTGCGCTGCTTCACTGTAGAATGACTAAAGCGCTACACAGCGCGCCTCTTTCAGCAGCCGCCGCCGCACTCAAATAGGCGACGAACTTCTGTTGTTGCATGACATTCTTCTGCAGCTGGGGTTCAGCTGCTGCGAGACCGCGCAGCGCTGTCACCGAATCAGCGAATCGATCTTCTCCAGCAACGTCCTTGGTATGGACACGCCTTCCCTCCGCGTGCGCTCCCGCGCCGCGAACCGCCGCTGGGACGGCAGCCGCGTGCCCTCCTGGCTCAGGATGCGCTCGAACAGCCGCTCGGCATGGGCGAACTGGGCCGTGCGGTCGCCGCCTGGGGTACAGCGCGCCGGGTCGATGGCGATCATGAACTCGCCGCCCTGGGGTGCGCCGGTGTGGTCCGTGTCCCGCATGCCGGCCTCGAAGCTGAACAGATCGCCGATCACGGCGCCGGCGAGCAGCTCCACCATCAGTGCGATGGCGGCCCCCTTGTGGCCGCCGAAGGGCAGTTGGGCGCCTTGCAGCGCCACGTCGGGGTCGGTAGTGGGCTCGCCGTCCGGGCCCACGGCCCAGCCCTCGGGGATCGGTTTGCCTTCGCGCCGATGGATCTGGATCGTGCCCCGGGCGCTGACACTGGAGGCCTGGTCGAAGACCAGCGGCGGCCGGCCCTCTCGGGGCCAGGCAAAGGCCATGGGGTTGGTGCCGTAAAGGGGTTTTGTGCCTCCGGCAGGCGCCACGTAGTCGATGGCGGCCGTGAAGGCGAACGCTGCCAGACCCTGCTCCGCCAGCCGTTCCACCTCCGGCCACAGGGCCGCGATGTGGAACACGTTGTTCACTGCCAGGGCGGCGATGCCCTGGCTCCGGGCGCGCTCCGCCAGCGGCTCGGCGCCCATCTGCAGCGCCAGCGGTGCGAAGCCCGTCTTGCCGTCCACCCTTGCGATGCCAGGCGCCAGCTCCGAGACCGCCGGCTCGGCCTGCGGATTGGGGCGGCCGGTGGCGATGACCCTGGCGTAGAAAGGGATGCGGAACAGGCCATGGGCCTGGCACTCGTCGCGCTCGGCGGCGGTGACGGTGTCGGCGACGGCCGTGGCCTGTGCAGCCGAACACCCCAGGCGCAGCAGGGTATCCCGGGCCAGGGCGTGGACTTCTTCCAGGGTCATTGGGACGGTCTCTGGCATGGTTATCCCGAGGTGGTTTGGCGCTGCCGGGATTATGGCAGATTCCGGGATCCCCACTCCCCAAACCCCTCTCCCGCGAGGGGAGAGGGGCTTTTGTTCGCGGCTTCGAGATGCTGATCGGAGCCGTCAGCGCCCCTCTCCCCTTGCGGGAGAGGGGCCGGGGGAGAGGGCGTCAAGCCGCCAGCCCGCTGTGTCTCAGCAGCGGCTCGATGCTGGGCCGGCGGCCGCGGAAGGCCACAAACAGGTCCATGGCGTCCTCGGAGCCGCCCTTCTCCAGGATGTTCTCCAGGAAGCTGCGGCCGGTTTCCGGATTGAATACGCCTTCCTCCTCGAAGCGGGAGAAGGCGTCCGCCGAGAGCACTTCCGCCCACTTGTAGCTGTAGTAGCCGGCCGCGTAGCCGCCGGCGAAGATGTGGCCGAAGCCGTGGGGGAAACGGTTGAACGCCGGCTGCGGCACCACCGCCACGGCCTCCCGGACCTCCCGCAACAGCTCCATCACGCGGGCGCCGCGGGCGGGGTCGTATTCCAGGTGCAGGCGGAAGTCGAACAGGGAGAACTCCAGCTGCCGCAGCATCTGCATGGCCGACTGGAAGTTGCGTGCGGCGATCATGCGCTGATAGAGCTCCTCCGGCAGCGGCTCGCCGGTTTTCACGTGCGCCGCGAACAGGTCCAGTGCCTCTCGCTCCCAGCACCAGTTCTCCAGGAACTGGCTGGGCAGCTCCACGGCGTCCCAGGAGACGCCGTTGATGCCGGACACGGCCGGCACATCCACCCGGGTGAGCATGTGGTGCAGGCCGTGACCGAACTCGTGGAACAGCGTCTGCACCTCGTCGTGGGTGAGCTGGGCGACCTCGCCGCCGGTAGGCGGCGTGAAGTTGCAGGTGAGATAGGCCACCGGGGTCTGCATGCCGTCGGGGTCCGCCCGGCGCATGCGGCAGACGTCCATCCAGGCACCCCCGCGCTTCTGGCCGCGCGCGTAGACGTCGGTGTAGAACTGCCCGCGCAGGTGGTCGCCGGCGTCGCGGATCTCGAAGAACTGCACGTCCGGATGCCACGTGTCCACGTCCTTGCGCTCGGCGATGCGGATGCCGTAGAGGCGCTCGACCACCTGGAACAGACCCGCCAGGACCCGGTCGGCCGGGAAATACGGGCGCAGGTCCTCGGCCGAAAGCCGGTGGCGCTCCCGGCGCAGCTTCTCCGAGTAGTAAGCCACGTCCCACGCTTGCAGGGCCTCCAGGCCGTCGATGTCCCGGGCGTGCGCCTGCAGGGTCCGGAACTCCTCCTCGGCCGCGGGCTTCGCCCGCTTCGCCAGCCGCTGGAGGAAGTCCATGACCTCCTGTGTCGACGAGGCCATCTTCGGCTCCAGGGACAGCTCGGCGTAATTGTCGAAACCGAGCAGCCGGGCCTGCTCGTTACGCAGCGCCAGGATCCGCTCCATGACCTCCGAGTTGTCCCAGCGGCCGGCATGGGGCCCGGTATCGGAGGCCCGGGTGTTGAAGGCCTCGTAGATCTCCCGGCGCAGCGCGCGGTCGTCGGCGTAGGCCATGACCGCGAAATACACCGGGAAGTCCAGGGTCAGCAGGTAGCCGTCCAGGCCCTTGGCCTCGGCCGCCTGCCGGGTGACGCGCAGCGCCGAGTCGGGCACCCCGGCCAGGGCGGCGGTGTCCGTTACGTGCTTCGACCAGGCGTTGGTGGCGTCCAGCAGGTTCTCCTCGAAGCGTGCCGAGAGTGCCGACAGCTCCTGGCTTATGGCCTTGAAGCGGGCCTTGGCTTCAGGTTCCAGGGCGACGCCGCCGAGCCGGAAGTCGCGCAGGGCATTGTCCACGGCTTTGCGCTGTGCGGTGGTGAGGGTCTCGAACGCTCCGCCGTCGTGGATACTGCGCACGGCCTTGTAGAGGGCCTCGTCCTGGGCGAGCTCAGTGGCGTAGTCACTGAGCTTGGGCAGGCAGGCGTTATAGGCCTCGCGCAGGGGTGCCGAGTTCATGACCGCGTTCAGGTGGCGCACCGGGGACCAGGCGCGCTCCAGGCGGTCGTTGAGATCCTCGAGCGGCCGCAGCAGGTTGTCCCAGGTATAGTGGTCGGTGGCTTCCAGCAGCTCGCGGATCCGCTGGCGGTTGTCCGCCAGGATGACGTCGACGGCCGGCTCCACGTGCTCGGCGCGGATGCGGGAGAAGGGCGGCAGGCCCTCGCTGTCCAACAGGGGGTTGCTCATGGGAATCCTGATTACTTTGCTCGCCTGGGAAAGGGTTGTTTACTCTAACCCACTTCATGGGTGCCGGTGTCCCGGCTCTCAATTGCTGTTAAGCGCCGGGACCAGCGGCTAGCGGACAAGGCGGACCAACATGGCTGAACACTACGACCTCATCTGCATCGGCGGCGGCAGCGGCGGTATCGCCATGGCCCGCCGCGCGGCCAGCTACGGCGCGCGCTGCGCCGTCATCGAGGAGTCGCGCCTGGGCGGCACATGCGTCAACGTGGGCTGCGTGCCGAAGAAGGTGATGTGGAACGCGGCGCACACGGCGGAGATCGTCGAGCGCGCCGCCGATTACGGCTTCCGGGTGGAGCCGGGCAAGCTGGACTGGCCCACGCTGAAGTCTCGGCGGGCGGCGTATATCGAGCGCCTCAACGGCATCTACGGCCAGAACCTGGACAAGTCGGAAGTGACCCTTTACCGGGGCCATGGCCGGTTCGTGGATACCCGGACCCTGGAGGTGAACGGCGAGCGCATCAGCGCTGAGCACGTGGTCATCGCCGCCGGCAGTCGGCCAGTCTGGCCGCGCATCCCCGGCGCGGAGCTCGGCATCGACTCGGACGGTTTTTTCGACCTGGACGAGCAGCCTCGGCGAATCGCCGTGATCGGCGCCGGCTACATTGCGGTGGAGCTGGCCGGCGTGATGCATCACCTGGGCAGCGAGACGTCCCTGGTGATCCGCCACGATGAGGCCCTGCGCAGTTTCGACCCCATCATCCGCGATGCCTACATGGCTTCCACCCAGGTGGCTGGGCTTCCGGTGGTCACCCAGGCCCGGCCGGAGTCGGTGGAGCGGGACTCGGACGGCACGCTCACCCTCTCGGTGGGCGGCGGGCGCCGTCTGGAAGGGCTCGACAGCGTTGTCTGGGCCATAGGCCGCCACGCCAATGTGGAGCACTTGAACCTGGAGGCCGTCGGGGTCCATCTGGGCCATCATGGGGACATCGTCGTGGACCGGTGGCAGCAGACCAACGTGGACGGCGTCTACGCCATCGGCGACATCACGGGCCAGTCCCAGCTCACGCCCGTGGCCATCGCCGCCGGCAGGCGGCTCGCCGACCGGCTGTTCGGCGGCCAGCCGGAACGCTACCTGGACTACCGGAACATCCCGTCGGTGGTCTTTACCCACCCGCCCATCGGCACCGTGGGTCTGACCGAGGACGAGGCCCGCGCCGAGTACGGCGAGACGGTCCGCGTGCACGAGACCCGGTTCGTGCCCATGGACTTCGCCCTGGGCGAGACCAGGTACCGCAGCGCCATGAAGCTGGTAACCGTCGGCGAAGAGGAGCGGGTCGTCGGCGTGCACCTGTTCGGCGTCGGCTCCGACGAGATGCTGCAGGGCTTTGCCGTGGCGGTGCGCATGGGCGCCACCAAGCGCGACTTCGACGACACCGTGGCCATCCATCCCACGGCGGCCGAAGAGCTGGTGACGATGGGGTGATACCGCGTGAACGTATCGGAAGGCCGCGGCAAGGGCACCGTGGGAGCGGCGTCCCCGCCGCGATTCCTAAGACGCCGTTTCGCGGCGAGGTCGCCGCTCCCACATCGCTTCGTCCGCCCGTGGGGGGGCGCGCTCCGCGGCGATAGGGTGCGGTGGCGATCGGCACCCGAGAGGATAATCCGACATGATCCGGAGTTTCGAGCAGCACACCCCGTCCATTGCGGACAGCGCCTACGTGGACGAGACCGCCGTGGTCATCGGCGATGTGGCCCTGGCCGAGGACGTCTCCGTCTGGCCCGGTGCAGTGCTGCGCGGTGATGTGAACTGGATCCGCGTGGGCGCGCGCAGCAACATCCAGGACGGCGCTGTGGTCCACGTCACCCATGCGGGGCCGTACACGCCGGAGGGCGGCATCCCCACCGTCCTCGGCGAGGACGTGACCGTCGGCCACCGCGCGGTCATCCATGCCTGCACCCTGGGCGACCGGATCCTGATCGGCATGGGCGCCACGGTGATGGACGGCGCGGTGGTGGAATCCGACGTGATACTGGGCGCCAATGCGCTTGTGCCGCCCGGCAAGACGCTGGAGTCGGGCTATCTGTACGTGGGCAGCCCGGCCAAGCGGCAGCGCTCGCTGACCGATGTGGAAAGAGCGTACTTGCGCTACTCGGCGGGGCACTACGTGAAACTCAAACAACGCCACGAGAAAGGCTGATCATGGCAAATTCGGTGGTGGAGATCGCCGGGGTCCGGGTCGCACCGGGGCAGCGGCAGACCGTGGATATCCCCGCGGCGCTCATGTACACCCACAACCCCATGACACTGCCGGTGCACGTGGTCAACGGTCGCCGGGACGGTCCGTGCCTGGTGGTCTGCGCGGCCATCCACGGCGACGAGATCAACGGTGTGGAAATCATCCGTCGGCTGCTGCAGCATCGTTCCCTGAACAAACTCTCGGGCGTGCTGTTGGCCGTGCCCATTGTCAACGTCTTCGGGTTCACGGACCGCTCCCGGTATCTGCCGGACCGGCGCGATCTGAATCGCTCCTTCCCGGGATCCGAGCGGGGCTCGCTGGCCGGGCGTATCGCCAACCTGTTCAAGACTGAAGTGCTGGATCACGCCACCCACATCATCGACCTGCACACGGCCGCCATTCATCGGGACAACTTGCCCCAGGTGCGGGCCAATCTCGATGATGCGGGGGCCGAGTCCATGGCGCGTGCGTTCGGCACGCCCGTGATGATCAACACGCCGCTGATTGAGGGCAGCCTGCGGCACACCATGGATCAGGCGGGTATTTCCGCGATCACCTACGAGGCGGGCGAGGCGCTGCGGTTCAACGAGGCCGCCATCGGGGCCGGCGTGCGGGGCATCATGCGGGTCATGCGGCATCTGGGCATGATCGCCCGCAGCCGTTCCGGCAGGCGCGCGGTGGAGTCGAACTACGTGGCCAACAGCAGCAGCTGGGTGCGGGCCGAACAGGACGGGATATTTCGCGCCGTGGTGGCGCTCGGTGCCCACGTCCGCAAGGGGCAGTTGCTGGGCTACGTTTCGGACCCGTTTGGTGAGCGGGAGATCACGGTGGATGCGCCGTTCAGCGGCATCGTCATAGGCCGCAACAACCTGCCGCTGGTGCACGAGGGTGAGGCGCTGTTCCACATTGCCCGGTTCGACGCCGCCGGCAAGGTGGCCCGGGACGTGGAAGAGTTCAGCCGGAACCTGGCGGAGGAAGAGGGCTGGCAGGGCGAGCCGCCGATCGTCTAGCGGAAACTTTCCCTTTTAGCCACAGATGAACACGGATGGACACAGATTGATCGTGCTTCATCGATTGGTTATGGGCGAACCGGCTGCGCCGCGGTCTCCTTCCGGTAACGTCCCGAGGACCGGGCGCCCACAGGTCGTCGATTGACGATGGTCGTCGGCGGAGCGCTGTGCGGGCGGCCGCCGCGCCGCAATTGCTCAAGAAATCCGTGTTTATCCGTGTTCATCTGTGGCTAGAACATCAGTCTCCTTCCGGAGGCGCCTCCCGCAGCGTCAAGTGCCACCACGACACGTCGTGCCACTGTCCAAACTTGCGGCCGACGCGTCTGAACGTCCCGATGGGCTCGAACCCCGTCCGCTGATGCAGGGCGATGCTGGCTTCGTTGGGCAGCGTGATGGCCGCGTAGGCGTTGCAGTAGCCGCGTTCGGCCAGGCGGGGCATCAGCGCCTGGTACAGGGCGCTGCCCACGCCCTGACCCTTGACTCCCGGGGCAATATAGACCGACGTCTCCAGTGACCAGCGGTAGGCGGCGCGGGCGCGGTGCGGCCCCGCATAGGCATAGCCCAGGGTCCGTCCGCCGCGCTCCGCGAGCAGCCAGGCCCAGCCTGCCACCGCCCGTTCGATGCGATCGGCGAACTCCGAAACCGCGGGGGGTGAGAGCTCGAAGGACACGGCCGTAGCCGTGACGAAAGGGGTGTAGATTTCCAGCAGCGATGCCGCATCGCGGGCTGTGGCGGAGCGGATGGTCGTTGCGCTCACCGCAGCGGCGGGTACCGGCGCAGCAGCCGGGCCAGGATCGGCGGGGTGAGGGTGCAGGTCACCAGCGAGACCACGGTCATTGCGCCGTAGATGGTGTCGTCGACGGCCCAGGTACCCAGGGTGTGGGCCTGGTCCATGATGACCATGGCGATTTCCGCGCGCGGCACCATGCTGACGCCGATGATGGCGGCGCCGGTGGCGGTGGTGGTGAGCAGGGCGGGCAGGGTGGTGCCCACCACCTTGCCGATCACGGCGGCCACCAGCAGCGCGGCGCCCATGCCCAGGGCCGGCGTCATTGCGGCCGGATCCAGCTTTACGCCGATGCCGATGAAGAAGAAGGGCGTGAGGAAGTCGTAGAGGATCTGGTAGGAGCGGTCGCTCCAGATCGTGCCCGGATTACGGCTGAATATCAGCCCCGCGAACAGCGCGCCGATGGCCAGCGAGAAACCCAGCCAGCCCGCCATGGCGGCGATCATCATGCCCAGGCCCGCTACGCTGAGCATCCGCGCCGGCGGCCGTTCCAGTCGGGTGAGCGTGCGGGACAGGGCCGGAACCAGGAAGTGGGCGAAGACGAAACAGAAGCCGGTGAACAGCACCAGCTTGACCGCCAGGATGCCGGCGGCACCGCTCAGCGCCCCCCAGAAGTCGCCATTGCCCCAGCGCAGTACCGGCAGTACCGAGAACAGCAGGGCCATGGCCAGGATGCCGGAGACGTCGTCCAGCTCCGCCAAGTCCACGGTAGTCGCACCGTCGTCGGTGTCCAGGGCGCCGGCCTGCTCCCAGACGGGGACGGTCACGCCGATGCTGGTGGCGGTTAGTGCGGTGCCGACGATCAGCGACGGGATGAGCGCCAGTTGCAGGGCGAATCGGGCAACCAGATAGCCCAGCGCCCCGGACAGGGCCACGTTGCCTATCCAGGCCAGACTGGCACCGGGCAGCTTGCGAAGCAGGCGCTTGGGATGGCTGCCGACACCGACCCGGAACAGCAGCGCCACGAGGCCCAGGCTGGCCAGGGTGTCGAAGGTCTGGCTGACCGGCGGGGTGATCCACAGGCCTTTCGCGTCCACCGCGCGCAGTCCGAAGCCGAGCAGGACGTAACCCACCAATGGTGGGATGCCGACGGGTTCCAGTACGGCCTTCAGGGCCATGGCCATGGTGGTCGCGGCCCCGATCAGCAGGACCAGACCAACGTTGATATCGGCAAATTGGATCATGGCGAGAGCTTACCGGGTTGCACCCGCCGCAGGGGCGACCTGGATCAAGCCGCCGTCGTCAGGCAGAGCCGCGGAACGCCGCGATCACCGGCGCCGTGTCGGGGCGCACGCCCCGCCAGAGGAAGAAGGCCTCGGCGGCCTGCTCGATCAGCATGCCCAGGCCGTCGACGGCGGTCCCGGCGCCGTGTTCCCGGGCCCAGCGCACGAACACGGTGGGTGCATCGGAATAAAACATGTCCATGCAGGCCGCGTCGGGGGTCAGCAGATCGTCGGGCAGGGGCGGCATCTCGCCGCTGATGCCGGCCGACGTGCCGTTGATCACCACGTCGAAGCGTTGGCTGTGCAGGTCAGCGAAGCCGCAGGCCCGCAGACGGCCCAGGTCGGCCAGCTCGCCGGCGAGAGCCTCGGCCTTGGAGACCGTGCGGTTGGCGATGATCACCTGCCCGGGCGACTCGGCCAGGAGAGTGGGCAGCACCCCGCGAACGGCACCCCCCGCGCCCAGCACCAGGATGCGCCGGCCGTCGAGCGCAACCTGATGGTTGTCGCGCAGATCCCGCACCAGGCCTACGCCGTCGGTGTTGTCGCCGTACAGCGCGGAGCCGCGAAAGGCGACGGTATTCACAGCGCGGGCCCGCTCGGCGCGCTCCGACCGCTCCGTCATCAGGTTCCACGCCTGCTCCTTGAACGGCACCGTGATGCTGAGCCCCTTGCCGCCCTCGGCGGCGAACGTCTCCAGCGCCTCACTGAGCCCGTCCAGCGGCACCAGGATCTTCTCGTAGACCAGATCCTGCGCGGTCTGCTCGGCGAACCGGGTGTGAATCTCCGGCGACTTGCTGTGAGCGATGGGATTGCCCATCACGGCGTAGCGGTCCATACAAAACCCTCAGATCCAGCCACAGATGAACACAGATACACACAGATTTCCGGGGAATCGCGGCGGGGATGCCGCTCCCCCATGGCTCCGCCGACCGCCATGCTGAATGGAAGGCCTGCAGGAGCGACACCTTGAGTTAGCCAATAGGAATTGCCCGGCAAAGCCGGGCTCCCCAAAGCTTCGAACACTCGCCGAGCCGTGTCCCGGCCGTGGGAGCCCGGCTTCGCCGGGCGATTCCTCAAACATCCGTTCGCGGCTACTCGCCTTCTTTCAGCCACCCCGCCACGGCCTTGGCGAAGTAGGTCAGCACCCCGTCCGCGCCCGCGCGTTTCATGCCCAGCAGGGATTCCAGGGCGCAGGCGCGGCCATCGAGCCAGCCGTTACGGTCGGCGGCCATGAGCATGGCGTACTCGCCGCTGACCTGGTAGACGAAGGTCGGCGCGCCGAACTGGTCCTTCACCCGCCGGACGACATCGAGGTAGGGCATGCCCGGCTTGACCATGACCATGTCGGCGCCTTCCTGCAGGTCCATGGCCACCTCGCGGAGGGCCTCTTCGCCGTTGCCGGGGTCCATCTGGTAGGTGTGCTTGCCGCCGGCACCCAGGTTGGCCGCCGAGCCCACAGCGTCGCGGAACGGGCCATAGAAGCTGGAGGCGTACTTGGCGGAGTAGGCCATGATGCGCACATTGGTGTGGCCGTCGGCCTCCAGGGCCTCGCGGATGGCGCCGATGCGTCCGTCCATCATGTCCGACGGGGCGATGACGTCCACGCCGGCCTCCGCGTAGCAGCGGGCCTGGCGCACGAGAATTTCCACGGTTTCGTCATTGACCACGTAGCCGGATTCGTCCAGCACGCCGTCCTGGCCGTGGGTGGTATACGGGTCCAGGGCGGCGTCCACGATCACGCCCAGCTCCGGAAAGCGCTCCTTGAGAGCGCTGATGGCCCGTGGCGCGATGGCCTTTGGGTTGTGGGCCTCGCGGCCATCGGCGGTCTTGCGCTCGGATGGTGTGACGGGGAACAGGGCGATGGCCGGCACGCCCAGCTCCAGCAGGGCCTCCGCCTCGCGGAGCAGCAGGTCGATGCTGAGCCGCTCGATGCCGGGCATGGAGGCGACGGGCTCCCTTTGATCCTCGCCCTCGTGAACGAACACCGGATAGATGAGGTCATCGACGGTGAGGGTGTTCTCACGCATCAGCCGCCGCGAGAACGCGTCCTTGCGCATACGGCGGGGGCGGCTGATGGGGTAGTTGCCGAAAATCGTCTGGCGCACGGTCACTGCAATGCCTCCCCGCAAAGTAAAGCTGTTCACAGCCTGCTGGAAACCTCACATTATGACGGTTGGGCCGCGTTTCGTGTAGGGCGGCCGCGGATCAGGAGGCCGGACGATTCCCGATGACCAGTTACGCCGACATCGCTGCGCTGGTTCGTGACAACGAGCCGGTCATCCGCCTGGCGGTCTTCGCGGGCCTGCTGGCGCTGCTGGTGTCCGCCGAGTGGCTGGCGCCGCGCCGCAGCACCGTGTTCCGCCGCGGCCGCTGGGTGCCGAACTTTCTCGTTCTGGTCACCGATACCCTGGCGCTGAGGCTGGCCTTCCCCTTGCTGGCGGTGGATGCCGCCCTGCTCGCCCAGGACGCCGGCTGGGGCGTCCTCAATGCCCTCGATGTGGCGCCGTGGGCCGCGTTGGTCGTGTCGCTGCTGGCCCTGGATTGCCTGATCTACGCCCAGCACGTGCTGATGCACAAGGTGCCGGTACTCTGGCGGCTGCATCGGGTGCATCACACCGACGTGGAGTTCGACGTCAGCACCGCGGTGCGCTTCCATCCCGCGGAGATTGCCCTGTCCATGGGCCTGAAGATGGCGGCGGTGATGCTCCTGGGTGCGCCGCCGCTGGCAGTGATCGTCTTCGAGGTGCTGCTGAATGCCACGGCCATGTTCAATCACGCCAACTTCAGTCTGCCGCTTTGGCTGGACCGCGTGCTGCGCCAGGCGGTGGTGACCCCGGACATGCATCGCGTCCATCACTCCGTCCACCACGACGAGACCGACAGCAACTACGGCTTCAACCTGCCGTGGTGGGACCGGCTGTTCGGCACCTACACCGACCAGCCCCGCGACGGGCACTCGGCGATGCAGATCGGCCTGCCCTATCTGCGCGCGCCGAGGGACCAGCGGTTTCGGGTATTACTGATACAACCTCTGCGCCGTATCGGAAACAATGGGACCCCGGCAACAGAGAGGAGCCCATGAAATCGGTTACATTGATCCGCGGCGCGGTGGGGCTGCTGGTGCTCGCCGCGGCGGTTTTCGGCTACGTATACCGGGACAGCCTGACCCGCGAAGGCGTACAGCACCTGATCGAGGGCTTCGGCCTCTGGGCGCCGCTGGTGTTCGTGGGCCTTTACGTGGCGGCCACGGTACTGTTCCTGCCCGGTGCCGTGTTCACCCTGGCCGGCGGCGCCCTGTTCGGCGTCTGGGAGGGCACGGCGTACAGCCTCACCGGCGCGACGCTGGGTGGTACCCTCGCCTTCCTGCTGGCGCGCTATGTCGCCGCCGACTGGGTGGCCAGCAGGACCGGCGGCCGGCTGAGGCGCATTATCGACGGCGTCGAGGCGGAGGGCTGGCGGTTCGTCGCGTTCACCCGCCTGGTGCCGGCTTTCCCGTTCAACCTGCTCAACTACGCCCTGGGCCTGACCCGTATACCGCTGACCCAGTACGTGCTCGCCAGCGCCGTCTGCATGGCACCGGGGGCTTTCGCCTATGCTTACCTGGGGGACGCATTGGCACGGGCGGCCCAGGGGGTCGCCGGCGCCGGCGCGGAAGAGGGCCTGCGGGCAACGATCCAGAACGTCTTCATCGCGCTGGGCGTGTTCGCGGTAGTCATGTTCATGCCCCGGGTGGTCAGGCACTGGCGCAGGCGCGGCAACGCCGGGGAGGAACGGGGAGTCGGTCAATGAAGGTCTTTGACTTGGTCGTCATCGGCGGCGGCGTCGGTGGATTGGTTACCGCCAGCGTCGCGGGTCAGCTGGGGGTATCCGTCGCGCTCATCGAGAAGGAACGGGCCCTGGGGGGCGACTGCCTGCATTTCGGCTGCGTGCCCAGTAAGACCCTGATCAAAACTGCCCGCGTGGCGCACCTGATGCGGCATGCCGACCAGTTCGGGTTGACGGCCGTGGAGCCGCAGGCGCCGCCCGGCGCCGTGGCGGAGCGGGTCCGGGCCGTCGTTGAGCGAATCCAAGCCCACGACGATCCGGAGCGCTTTCGCGGCTACGGCGTCGAGGTGCTGTTCGGCGCGGCCCGCTTCGTGAGCCCGCGGGAGGTGGAGGTGAAAGGGGAGCGCTACGCCGGGCGGCGCTTCCTGGTAGCCACCGGCTCGCGCCCGGCCGTGCCCCCGGTGGATGGGCTGGAGGAGGCGGGCTATCTGACCAACGAGCAGGTCTTCGACCTGCAGGAGCTCCCGGGTCGGCTGGCCGTGCTGGGCGGCGGTCCGGTGGGCATCGAGCTGGCCCAGGCCTGCCAGCGCCTCGGCAGCCGTGTCACGGTCCTGGAGATGGCCCAGGAGATCCTGCCCAGGGAGGATCCGGATATTGCCGCGGAGCTGCGGCGGCTGCTGATGGACGAAGGGCTCGACGTGCGCACGGAGGCCCGGGTGGAGCAGGTGCAGCTCGGGGGCGAGGGCGGCAAGCGCCTGGTCTGCAAACGTGGCAACGAGTATCTGCCGCTGGACGTGGACGAGATCCTGGTGGCGGCAGGCCGGGTCCCGAACATCGAGTCGCTGGACCTGGACGCCGCCGGAGTGGTCCATGATCGTATAGGGATCACGGTGGATGCGCGCATGCGCACGTCTCGACGTCACATCTATGCCGTGGGCGACTGTACCGGGTTGTATCCGTTCACCCACGTCGCCGAGTACCAGGCGGGCATCGCGGTCAGCAACGCCGTTTTCCGTGTCCCCCGCAAGGCCGATTACAGCGTGGTCCCATGGGTGACGTACTCGGATCCGGAGCTGGCCCGCGTCGGGATGACCGCCTCGGAGGCGCGCGCACAGGGACTGGAAGCCGAGGTGCTGAGCTTCGCCTTCGAGGACGTGGATCGGGCGCTCATCGAAGGTGAGAGCGCCGGTCGCATCAAGCTGGTGGTGCACCGCGGACGCATTCTGGGGGCGACGATACTGGGTCCCCATGCCGGTGAGCTCATCCACGAGATCGTCCTGGCCATGCAGGCCGGAGTCCGGATCGGCGCCGTCAGCGCGGCCATTCACGCCTATCCGACGCTGGCGCAGATCCATCGACGTGCCGTCAACACCCATTACGGGGCCAGGCTGTTCAGTCCGCGCACCAGGCGGCTGGTGCGCTGGATCAACCGCCTGCTGCCCTGAACGCAAGAGGATGCCATGCACGACACCCTGCAACGCCTGATCGAGAGCGAGTTCCCCGCCATTCAGCGGCGGCGCCTGAATACGCTGCAGATGAACCTCGGCTACCTGTGCAATCTCGCCTGCATTCACTGTCACGTGGCCGCCGGACCCAAGCGCACGGAGCTGATGAGCCGCGAGACCATCGACGCCGCCCTGGAGCTGATGGAGCGTCGCCGGATCGCCACCCTGGACCTCACTGGCGGGTCGCCGGAGATGAACCCGGATTTCCGGGCCCTGGTGAGCGAAGCCCGCCGGCTGGGCGTGCACGTGATGGATCGGCTCAATCCGACCATCATGAACGAGCCGGGCTACGAGTGGGTTGGTCCATTTCTCGCCGAGCACCGGGTGGAGGTGGTTGCCTCCCTGCCTTGTTACCAGGAGGACAACGTTGACGCCCAGCGCGGGTTCGGCGTGTTCCGCCGCAGCATCGACGCCCTGCGCACGCTGAACGGCCTGGGTTACGGTGCATTGGGCAGCGGACTGGTGCTGAATCTGGTCTACAATCCCGTCGGGTCGGCGCTCCCGCCCGACCAGGCCGCCCTGGAGGCGGACTACCGGCGGCATCTCGGGGACGCATTCGGCATCAGCTTCAATCACCTGTTCGCCCTGGCCAACATGCCGATCAAGCGCTTCGGCAGCATGCTGGTCAGCAAGGGCCGGTTCGACGAGTACATGACCCTGCTCAAGTCCTCGCATCGGGACGCCAACCTGGACAGCGTCATGTGCCGGGACCTGATCAGCGTGGACTGGCAGGGCTATGTCTACGACTGCGATTTCAACCAGATGCTGGGCATCCCCCTGGGGGGCTCGCCCCGGCCGCGGACCCACCTACGGGATCTGTTGGACCAGGACCTGGAAGGACGTCCCATCGCCGTCGCCGACCACTGTTTCGGCTGCACTGCCGGCCAGGGCAGCAGCTGCGGCGGGGCGTTGAGCTGACCCGACGCGGCTGGCGCCCGGGGCGCAGCTCCGCCGCGAAAAGCGGCTCCGGCTCAGGGCTGCGCGGCCTGCTCCGCTTTGCGTACCACGTGCTCCCAGTGGCGGTCCCGGTCGGCATGGATCTGGGCATAGCCCATCTTCAGCTGTAGGTTGAGGCCGGCCGCAATCGGCAGGTGCGTATCGGCAACCGCGCGCTGGATGCGCTCGACGATGAGCCGGGCGCGTTCGGCGTCGGGGGTATGCAGCAGGATGACGAAACGCCCGCTGGACCAGCGGCCGACGGTGTCCTCCTCGCGGATACAGCCGCGGACCGTCTCGGCGATCTCCCGCAGCACCGTCTCCGCGTCCGTCCTGCCGAGCCTGGGGATCAGCTCGCTGTAGCCCGGCAGGTCGGCCACCAGCACGCCGCTGCCGGGTCCCTGACCCCGCGCCAGCCGCTGGATCTCGACCCCTAGCAGCTGTTCGAGCATCCCCCGCGTATAGGTGCCGCTGGCCGGATCCACCATCTGCCCCTTCCGCAAGCGGCGCACCTCCGCCTCCCGGCCTTCGAGGCGCAGGACCAGCCCGGCATACTGTTTGCCGAGATAGACGAAGGTGGATACGAGCAGAATCCCGAAACCCAGCCATAGGAGCGGCGGGCCCGCCAGTCGGAGGCCCAGCAGGCGGAACAGGTCGTGATAGGCCGTCAGGCAGGCGATGAGCCCGGCCGTCGGCAGCACCGGCCATGGGCCGCGGCGGCGCCGCCACAGCCGGCGGACGGCGGCCCAGGCCAGGTAGGTGATCAGCGCCCCGCCGAGCGCCCCGTAGACCACGGCCCCCACGCCCGAGTAAGGGGCGATCAGACCCTGAGCCGTATTCACGCGAAAATCGAGGAACAGGCCGTAGGGCGCCGGGAGCAGCGCGGCGAGGGCGAACAGGACGACGCCCGGGATCACGAACGCGGGCCGGGCCAGCCGATTGCCGCCGGGTGCGCCGATGAGCCGGCGCACCAACAGCCAGTACGCGACGCCGCCGAGCAGGGCCGAGGCCAGCATCAGCCGATAGCCCAGCATCGACCACCCGGGCCGGCCCGTCAGGAATCCGCCGTAGGCCGTGCTCTCCGCCAGCAGATAGACCGCCGTGAGGGTGCTGGCAGCGGCGAACAGCCGCAGGGCCGCGAACCGTTCGCCGCGGTGGGCCGGCGTGAGGGAAACGACCAGCGCCAGCAAGGCCGCCGTCAATGCGAAGCACCCCACCAGCAGGGGCCCGAGGGTCAGGGCGATCAGAGTCCATTCAGGCATTGTTACTAACCTTCCCGGAAGTATTGCCTGCCGATCCACGTCCCTCCATGGGGCGGCTGCGGGCACCCGGTCGCAGCGCCGCTGGGGTATCGGCCATGTTGGGATACTAACAGGTACCGGTCCCGGGGGCGCCTGGCATTGCCACGGGGTCATAGGACCTATGGCTGCATCGGACGCCTGCGTCAATGAGGGGTAACGTCTGTATCGGGCGTGGACTGCAGCATCGGGCAACAGGGAATGCTGCTGCCCCGGCGCGTGCGAAGACGGGTTTCAGGGGTGGTGAAGCCGCTCCAGTGTCCACTCCAGCACGCGCTGCACGCGGGGTGCAGCCAGGGACATGGCCTGCTCCACTTCGACCCAGCGGTACTCCTGGTGCTCGGGGCGGCCGAGCTCGGGCGAGATTCCGAGGGTTACCTCGATCTGGCCGGTCTCAGCGAGGTAATAACGGGCCACCTTCCCCCGGGCGTAGGGGCCTGTTTCGATGAAGTCCTCACCCCAGTGGAAGCGCAGTTCAGTGATGCCCGTTTCCTCCTCCACCTCCCGCTTGGCCGCCTCCATGCACGACTCGCCCTGTTCCACCTGGCCTTTCGGAAAGTCCCAGTACTGGAATGCGCGAAGCAGGAGATACCGCCACTGGCCAGCCTCCCACCGAACTACCGCGACGCCCGCGGAGCGGATACGGATGCTGCGTCGGCGGCGCGGCCGATGGCCCTCAGCGTGCCGTGTCTCCCTGTTTCCTTGGCCCATGGTATTGACGACTCAGCTCATGCACGGCTGCCACCAGTGCCCCCGCGTGCTCGGGTGGGACGTCCGGATTGATGCCGTGACCCAGATTGAAGACATGGCCCGGTCCGGGGCCGTATTCCGCCAGCACGGCGCCCACTTGGCGGCGGATCGTGTCCGGGCCGGCATAGAGGATACAGGGGTCCAGGTTGCCCTGGATCGCGACCCGTTCGCCCACGCGCCGCCGTGCCTCCGCCAGGTCCACGGTCCAGTCGACCCCAAGGGCGTCCGCGCCGGAATCGGCCATGGCTTCCAGCCACAGACCGCCGCCCTTCGTGAAGAAGATGGCGGGCACCCGAGTTCCGTCGGGGCGGTCACGCTCCAGCCCGGACATGATGCGGCTGACATAGCCCAGCGAGAATTCCCGGTAGGCCTGGTGGGCCAGCGCTCCGCCCCAGGTGTCGAAGACCATAACCGCCTGCGCCCCCGCCTCGATCTGCGCGTTGAGGTAGTCGGTCAATGCGGTCGCCAGCTTCCCCAGCAGGGCGTGCAGAATCGCCGGCTCCTCGTAAAGCAATGTCTTGGTCCGCGCGAAGTTGCGGCTGCTGCCGCCCTCCACCATGTAGGTGGCCAGGGTCCAGGGGCTGCCGGCGAAACCGATCAGCGGCACACGCCCGGCCAGCTCGCGGCGGATGAGCGACACGGCGTCGGTGACGTAGCGCAGCTCCCGGTCCACGTCGGGCACGTCCAGCGCCCGTATTTCGGCGCCGCTGCGCAGCGGCCGTTCGAACTTGGGGCCCTCACCGTGCTCGAAATGGAGGCCCAGGCCCATGGCATCGGGAATCGTCAGGATGTCCGAGAACAGGATCGCCGCATCAAGCGGGAATCGCTCCAGTGGCTGAAGGGTCACCTCGCAAGCCAGCTCCGGATTGCGGCAGAGCGCCATGAAGCTGCCGGCCTGCTCGCGAACGCGCCGATACTCGGGCAGGTATCGGCCGGCCTGACGCATCATCCACACGGGCGTGCAGTCCACCGGCTCGCGGCGGAGGGCGCGCAGGAGACGGTCGTTCTTGAGCTCGATCACGGCGGGGTCCTGATGCCTGGAAAACGTCGCGGTGCAGTGTATCACGGGGTGTGTCGGTGGACGGCCCGTGTTTTTAGCCACAGATGAACACAGATAAACACAGATCGTTTGTGGTGAATGCCGGGCCTGGAGACGAATCCAGTCGCTCTGGTGGGTCGTTCCGGTAATCGCCCCGGGGACGGGGCTCCTACACGCCTTCGATTCGCCATTGGGGCTGGCCGCGAGATGTGGGAGCGGCGTCCTCGCCGCGATGTCCTCAAGATCTGTGTTTATCTGTGTTTATCTGTGTTTATCTGTGTTCATCTGTGGCTACAGAAACAAAAAAGGCGGCCGTCAGGCCGCCTCTGCCGGGGGCGCTTCGGAACTAGACGCCCAGATACGCCAGGATGCCCTTGGCCGCCTCGCGGCCTTCCCAGACGGCGGTGACCACCAGGTCGGAGCCGCGGACCATGTCGCCGCCGGCGAAGATCTTCTCGTTGCCGGTGCGGTACGGGAACTTGCCTTCCTTGTCGATGCGCACCCGGTCGCGCTCGTCCACCGCCACTCGGTGGCTGTCGAACCATTCCGCCGGATTGGGGCGGAAACCGAACGCGATCAGCACCCGGTCCGCCGGGATGACCTCTTCGGTGCCCGGTACCGGCTCGGGCCGGCGGCGGCCCCGGTCGTCCGGGGCGCCCAGCTGGGTCTGGATGACCTTGACGCCTTCTACCTTGCCGTCGCCGACGATCTCGACGGGCTGGCGGTTCCACAGGAACTGCACGCCTTCTTCCTTGGCGTTGTAGACCTCGCGGCGGGAGCCGGGCATGTTGGCCTCGTCGCGCCGATAGGCACAGGTGACGCTCTTCGCGCCTTGGCGCAGGGCCGTGCGGTTGCAGTCCATGGCGGTGTCGCCGCCGCCGAGGACCACCACACGCTTGCCGTTCATGTCGATGTAGTTGCCCGGCTTCTGCTCGTAGCCCAGCAGCTTGTTGATGTTGGAGACCAGATAGGGGAGGGCCTCGTAGACGCCGTCCATGTCCTCGCCGGGGAAGCCGCCGCGCATGTACGTGTAGGTGCCCATCCCCATGAACACGGCATCGTACTGGTCGTAGATTTCGTCGAAAGAGACGTCGGTCCCCACGTCCACGCCAAGGCGGAACTCCACGCCCATGCCTTCCATGATCCGCCGCCGGGTGAAGATGACCTCCTTCTCCAGCTTGAACGGTGGGATGCCGAAGGTGAGCAGGCCCCCGATTTCCGGGTAGCGGTCGTAGACCACCGGCTGCACCCCGTTGCGCACCAAGATGTCGGCGCAGCCCAGGCCCGCCGGTCCCGCGCCGATGACGGCGACGCGCTTGTCCGTCTTGATCACGTCGGACATGTCCGGCCGCCAGCCCTGCTTGAAGGCCTCGTCGGTGATGTATTTCTCGATGGAGCCGATGGTGACCGCACCGAAGCCGTCATTGAGGGTGCAGGCGCCCTCGCAGAGCCGGTCCTGCGGGCAGACCCGGCCGCAGACCTCGGGCAGGGAATTGGTCTTGTGGGAAAGCTCGGCGGCCTCGAACAGGTTACCCTCGGCGATCAGCTTCAGCCAGTTGGGTATGTAGTTGTGGACCGGGCACTTCCACTCGCAGTAGGGATTGCCGCACTCCACGCAGCGGTCCGCCTGGGCAGCCGCGGTGTTGGGATCGAACTGACCGTAGATCTCGCCGAACTTCTGTACCCGCGCCTCGGCCGATTCCTTGGCCGGGTCCTGACGCGGCACCTCGATGAACTGAAACTTGTTACCCATCTATATCCGTCTTCCGTTGTCTGCTTGGCAGCCGGGCGTCAGGCGGCCTGACGCAGGGTGTCGAGGATGTCCTGCAGGTCGGCGGCCTTGGGCTTGACCAGCCAGAACCTGCCCACGTAGTCCCGGAAGTTCTCGAGGATCTCCTCGCCCCATTCGCTGCCGGTCTCGTCGACGAACTCGCGCATCATGCCCTGCAGGTAATGGCGATGGGCCTCCATGCTCTCCGCCTGGACCCTGTGGATGTCGATGAGCTCGTGGTTGTAGCGGTCCACGAAGCTGTTGTCCTGGTCCAGCACGAAGGCAAAGCCGCCGGTCATGCCGGCGCCGAAGTTCAGACCCGTCGCACCCAGCACGCAGATCACGCCGCCGGTCATGTACTCGCAGCCGTGGTCGCCGATGCCCTCGACCACCGCGTGGGCGCCGGAGTTGCGCACGGCGAAGCGCTCGCCGGCCTGGCCGGCCGCGAACAGCTTGCCGCCGGTGGCGCCGTACAGGCAGGTATTGCCGATGATCACCGTTTCGTTGCTGCGGAAGGCGCTGCCGGACGGCGGATGGATCACCAGCTTGCCGCCGGCCATGCCTTTGCCCACATAGTCGTTGGCGTCGCCCTCCAGATGCATGTGCAGGCCGCCGGCGTTCCAGACGCCGAAGCTCTGGCCCGCCGTGCCGGTAAGCCGCAGGACGATGGGGTCGTCGGCCATGCCCTGATTGCCGTGGCGCCGGGCGATCTCGCCGGACAGCCGCGCGCCGATGGAGCGGTTGTTGTTCTTGACTTCGTAGCGGTACTCGCCGCCCGTCTTCTTGTCGATGGCCGGTAGGCAGTCCGCCACCATACGCTCGGCGAGCTCGCCCTTGTCGAACGGCACGTTGCGCGGCACCTGGCAGAAGCGCGGCTTGTCCGCCGGCACGCCGCCGTCGGAGAGGATGGGGCTCAGGTCCAGGCGTTGCTGGCGCTCGGTCTCTCCGGGGAGCACATCCAGCAGGTCGGTGCGGCCGATGAGCTCCTCCAGGGAGCCGACGCCCAGCTTGGCCAGCCACTCGCGGGTCTCGCGGGCCACGAAGGTGAAGTAATTGGCCACCCGCTCCGGGGTGCCGACGAAATGCTTGAGCCGCAGCACTGTCTGTTGCGTGGCGACGCCCGTGGGGCAGTTGTTCAGGTGGCAGACCCGCAGGTACTTGCAGCCCATGGCGATCATCGGTGCGGTACCGAAGCCGAAGCTCTCGGCACCGAGGATGGCCGCCTTGACCACGTCCAGCCCGGTCTTCAGGCCGCCGTCGGTCTGCAGTCGGATCTTCTCCCGCAGGTCGTTGGCGCGCAGGGTCTGCTGAGTCTCGGTCAGGCCCAGTTCCCACGGAGTGCCGGCGTACTTCACCGAGGTCAGCGGGCTGGCGCCGGTGCCGCCGTCGTAGCCGGCGATGGTGATCAGGTCCGCGTAGGCTTTGGCCACGCCGGCCGCTACCGTGCCCACGCCGGGCTCCGCCACCAGCTTCACCGAAACCAGCGCCCGGGGGTTGACCTGCTTGAGGTCGAAGATCAGCTGCGCCAGATCCTCAATGGAGTAGATGTCGTGGTGCGGCGGCGGCGAGATCAGCGCGACGCCGGGCTTGGAGAAGCGCAGCTTGGCGATCATCTCGTTGACCTTGTGACCGGGCAGCTGGCCGCCCTCGCCGGGCTTGGCGCCCTGGGCCACCTTGATCTGCAGCACCTCGGCGTTGACCAGGTAATGCGGGGTCACGCCGAAGCGGCCCGAGGCCACCTGCTTGATCTTGGACATGCGCTCGTTGCCGTAGCGCGCCTCGTCCTCACCGCCTTCGCCCGAGTTTGAGCGCCCCCCCAGCCGGTTCATGGCGATGGCCAGCGACTCGTGGGCCTCCGGGGAGAGGGCCCCCAGGGACATGCCGGCGGAGTCGAAGCGCTTGAGGATGGCCTCCACGGCCTCGACCCTTTCCAGGTCCAGGGGTCGCGCGGCCAGCTTGAGCTTGAACAGATCGCGGAAGGTGGTCACCGGCCGCTCGTTCACGGCCCGGGCGAACTCCTGATAGCGGGCGTAATCGCCGGTGTAGGCCGCCTCCTGCAGGGCACGGACCACCTCCGGATTAAAGGCGTGATACTCGCTGTCGTGCACGTACTTCAGCAATCCGCCCTGGCGCAGGGGTGCCGAGGCTCGCCAGGCGGCCTCGTGCAGGTCGCGCTGATCCGCCTCCAGGTCCGCCAGATTGGTGCCCTGGACCCGGCTCACGGTGCCGCGGAAGCACAGATCCACCACCTCCTGATGGAAGCCGACGATCTCGAACAGCTGGGCGCCCCGATAGCTGGTAATGGTCGAGATGCCCATCTTGGACAGGATCTTGAACAACCCCTTGTTGATGCCCTTGCGGTAGTTGCGCAGCAGATCGGACAGCGGCGTGCCCTTGATCTGCCCCGTTCGGGTCATGTCCTGGATGATCTCGTAGGCCAGGTACGGATAGACCGCCGTGGCGCCATAGCCGATCAGCGCGGCGCACTCGTGGGAGTTTCGCGCCGTGCCCGTCTCCACCACGATGTTGGCATCGCAACGGATGCCGCGCTCCACCAGGCGATGATGGACCGCGCCGGTGGCCAGCAGGGCGTGCACGGGGATGTGTTCCCGGTCCAGATCGCGGTCGGACAGCACCAGAATGACCTTGCCCCCGCGGACGGTCGCCTCGGCATCGTCGCAGATGGCCTCCAGGGCGCCGCCCAGGTCGCCGTCCAGCGGGTAGTCCAGGGCTATACGGTGGTGGGCGTAGTCCGGATCGGTCTCCGCCACCAGGGCGGCGAACTTCTCGTCCGAGAGGATCGGCGAGTCCACCACCAGCCGCTTGGCGTGGGACTCGGTCTCGTCGAACAGGTTCTTCTCCCGGCCGAAGCAGGTCTCCAGCGACATAACGATCTGCTCGCGCAGCGGATCGATGGCGGGATTGGTGACCTGTGCAAACTGCTGCCGGAAGTTGTCGTAGAGCGGGCGCACCTGCTTGGACAGCACGGGCATGGGCGTGTCGTCGCCCATGGAGCCAATGGCCTCCTGACCGCCTTCGGCCGTGGTCCGGATAACGCTGTCCCGTTCCTCGAAGCTGACGTTGAACTGCTTCTGATAGACCGCCAGGGCGTTGCTGTGCAGCGGCTGCCGGTTCTCAGCATCCTCATCGAGCCGGGTCTCCAGGGAACGGGCGTGTTCCTTGAGCCAGCGCTTGTAGGGCTTGCCGCTCTTGAGGCGGCTGTCGATGTCCTCGGGCAGCAGCAGCTCGCCGGTCCGGGTGTCCGCCGCCAGCATCTCGCCGGGGCGCAGGCGGCCCTTGCGCACCACGTCGGAGGGGGCGTAGTCGTACACCCCGATTTCCGAGGCGAGCGTAATGTGACGGTCCTTGGTGATGACCCAGCGTGCCGGGCGCAGGCCGTTACGGTCCAGGGCACAGGCGGCGTGGCGGCCGTCGGTCAGGACGATGCCCGCCGGGCCGTCCCAGGGCTCGATGTGCTGGGAGTGGTACTCGTAGAACGCCCGCAGGTCGGCGTCCATGCTCTGCACGTTCTGCCAGGCCGGCGGAATGAGCAGGCGCAGGGCCCGGAAGATGTCCATGCCGCCGGTCAGCAGCACGTCCAGCATGTTGTCGAGGCTGCAGGAGTCCGAGCCCTCGCTGTTCACCAGCGGCAGCACCTCCTCGATGTTGGGCAGGTGCGGGGTGGAGAACTTGTGGGCGCGGGCATTGGCCCAGTTGCGGTTGCCCTGGATGGTATTGATCTCACCGTTGTGGGCGAGATATCGGAACGGCTGGGCCAGGCGCCACTGGGGCAGGGTGTTGGTCGAGAAGCGCTGGTGGAAGACCATCAGCGAGGTCGTCATGCGCTCGTCCTGCAGGTCCTGGTAGAAGACCGGCAGGTTCGACGGCATGACCAGGCCCTTGTAGGCGAGCACCCGGCTGGACAGGCTGGGGATGTAGAAGACGTCGTCCACCGGCTCCAGTGTCTTCTCGGCGTGCCGCCGGGCCGTGAACAGCCGCCGCTCGAACTCCATCTCGTCAATGTCGTCCGGGGCGTTGACGAAGACCTGCTCCACGTCGGGCAGGGTCTCCAGGGCCTGCTCGCCGCAGGCGCCGGGATCCGTGGGCACCGGCCGCCAGCCGGCGACCTCCAGGCCCTGGTCGGCGAGCACCTGATCGACCACGCCGCGAGCCTTTTCCGCGGCGCCGGCGTCGCGGCTGAGGAACACACAGCCGACGGCGAACTGGTCCCGGAGGGTGATACCGCACTCACGGGCCACCGCCTCCAGGAAGCTGGTGGGACGCTTCATGAGCAGCCCGCAGCCGTCGCCGCTCTTGCCGTCGGCGGCCACCGCGCCGCGGTGCGTGAGCCGGGCCAGGGACTCGATGGCCGTCTCGACGACCCAGTGGCTCGGCTCGCCGTCCATGTGGGCTATGAGCCCGAATCCGCAGTTGTCGCGCTCGAACTGCGGCCGGTACAGGGTCGGCTTGTCCTTGTCTAGATACCTCACGGGATATGCCTCTGGATTATTCACATACGGGGCGGGCAACCCAGGCCGGTCACGGGCGTGCGCCCGGGGATCTGACGCGGTGCGTGCCGCTGGATCGCCCCGGATTCGGGCTGGCTTTCATCCCCGCGCAACCGCCTCGGTCCCGGCGCACCGCTGCCATATTCCCCATCGACACCCGCCGCCTCATCCGGTTGCGCCGCGGGTTGCACGCGGCCCCGGTCACTGGGCAAATGGCCGCATAGTATAGCGGGACAACGGGGGCTGAGCAAAGACGGCAGCGCCCGCCAAGCGGGCCGGAGCCTCGTGCTCAGGTGAGGTGCAGGGGGTCGCGCAGACGCTGGTATTCGGCAATGGCGTAGCGGTCGGTCATGCCGGCCACGTAATCCGCGACCACCCGGGCCCGGCCATTTTCGCCGGCAGCCGATTCCAGAGACCGGGCGCGGGCGCTTTCCTGGGGCGGCATCAGGGCCGGATCGTCGAAAAAGGCCTGGAACAGCGCCCGGACGACGCCTTTGGACTTCTCGGCCATCCGGTACACCCGGTAGTGACGGTAGAGATGGTGGAACAGAAAACGCTTGAGGGCCGTATGGGAGGCGAGCATGTCGTCGCTGAAACGGATCAGCGATTGGGCGGCGTCGCGGACTTCGACCGGGGACTGCGGCGCCGCGGCCGCCAGCCGCGCCGCGCTGGACTCGACCAGGTCCGCCACCTGGATGCCGATCATCCGCCGTACCACCTCGTAGATCCGCCGCCGCGGCGGAAGCTCCGCATAGTTGCGGTCCACTTCGTCGAACAGGGCACCGGTGAACGGGATCTCGCGCAGCTGCGCCACGTCGATGAACCCCGCCCGCAGGCCGTCGTCCACATCGTGACTGTTGTAGGCGACCTCGTCGGCCACGTTGGTGAGCTGGGCCTCCAGGGAGGGTTGAGTCCCCTCCAGAAAGCGCTGCCCCAGCTCGCCCAGCGTCCGAGCCTGTCGCCGGGAGCAGCGCTTGAGGATGCCTTCCCGGGTCTCGAAGGTCAGGTTCAGGCCGTCGAACTCCGCATAGCGCTGCTCCAGCTCGTCCACCACCCGCAGCGACTGCAGGTTGTGCTCGAAGCCGCCGAAATCGCGCATGCACTCATTGAGGGCGTCCTGGCCCGCGTGCCCGAACGGGGTGTGGCCCAGGTCGTGGGCCAACGCGATGGCTTCCACCAGATCTTCGTTGAGCGCCAGTGCCCGTGCCATGGTCCGGGCAATCTGCGCCACCTCCAGGGTGTGCGTCAGCCGGGTGCGGAACAGGTCGCCTTCGTGGTTGACGAAGACCTGGGTTTTGTATTCCAGGCGCCGGAATGCCTTGGAATGGATGATCCGGTCCCGGTCCCGCTGGAACTCGCTGCGATAGGTGGGCGGGGGTTCCTCACGCAGGCGTCCCCGGCTGTGGCTCCAGGCGGTGGCGTACTGGGCCAGGAGCAAACGGTCGCGATCCTGGGGGGCCGTGGGCATGCGCTCGACCTCAGGCCGCCTGTCCCGAGAAATGGGCCAGCGTGCGCTGCAGGGCCTCGGCTGGGAAGTCGCCGGTAACGACGGCGTGGCCGAGCCCCTGGAGCAGTACCAGGCGGATGCGTCCGGACTGGGCCTTTTTGTCGATCGACATCAGCTCCATGAAGCGCGCGGCCGGCAGCGCCGGAGGCCGAGTCGGCAGGCCGGCGGACTCGATCAGGGTGGTGGCTCGGGCCAGTGCCGAGTCGTTGATCCAGCCCAGCTCCCGGGACATGTGAGCGGCCATGCACATGCCGGCCGCCACTGCCTCGCCGTGCAGCCACTCGGTATAGCCGGTGGCGGTTTCGATGGCATGGCCGAAAGTGTGCCCCAGGTTGAGCAGTGCCCTCTGCCCCGCCTCCAGCTCGTCCGCGGCCACTACATGGGCCTTGTTGCGGCAGGATTGCTCGACTGCGTACATGAGCGCCTCGCCGTCGCGCTCGAGCAGCTTCTGCAGGTTGCGCTCGAGCCACTGGAAGAAGGCGTAGTCGTCGATCAGCCCGTACTTGATCACTTCCGCCAGCCCGGCACGGAGCTCACGGTCGGGCAGCGTGTGCAGGGTGTCCACGTCGGCGATCACGCAGCGGGGTTGGTGGAAGGCGCCGATCATGTTCTTGCCGCGGGGGTGGTTCACTGCCGTCTTGCCGCCCACGGAGGAGTCCACCAGCGCCAGCAGCGTGGTCGGCACCTGGATGAAATGTACCCCGCGCTGAAAGGTCGCCGCCACGAATCCGGCCAGGTCGCCGACCACGCCGCCGCCCAGGGCGATCACCGTGGTCTGTCGGTCCATGCGCGCCGCCAGCAGCCGGTCGAATACCCGGTCCGCCGTGGCCAGGGTCTTGTGCTGTTCGCCGTCGGGCAGGATCACGGTTTCGGTGCGATAGCCCTGCAGGGAGTGGCCCAGACGTTCGCCATAGAGCGGTGCCACCGTTTCGTTGGTCACCACCAGCACGTTCCCGCCCGCGATGTGGCGCGAGAGCAGCTCGGGTTGATCGATCAGGCCGCTGCCGATGTAGATCGGGTAGCTTCGTTCCTGCAGGTCGACGTGAACGGTGCGCATGGTGGCATTGCCGGGAATCGGGTCGAAAAATGGACCGCGGGGTCAGTCCGGGAGCTGGTCCAGGATGTCCTGCACCAGTCCGCGGATCCCGCCCTGGTCCGTGGACACGATGATATCAGCAATCTCGCGATAAAGCGGCTCGCGCTCGGCGGCGATCTCGGCGAGTCGGGCCCGCGGGTCGTCGGTCTGCAACAGCGGCCGGGTCGTGTCGTGGCGGGTGCGGTCAAACTGCTTGTCCACGGATGTCTGCATGTAGACCACCGTCCCGCGGGCGGCGAGGTGGCGTCGGTTGTCGGGATCGAGGACGGCACCCCCGCCGGTGGCAAGCACGATCCCCTCCCGCGCCGTGAGCTCATCCATGATCGCCTTCTCCCGGCGGCGGAAGCCTTCCTCGCCCTCGTACTCGAAGATCACCGGGATGTCCACGCCGGTGCGCTGCTCCAGCGCCCGGTCGCTGTCGTGGAACTCCAGTCCCAGGCTGCGAGCCAGGCGTTTGCCCACCGTGGATTTGCCGGCTCCCATGGGCCCGACGAGGAAGATATTCGTGCGCGTCTTCGCCATGGTGGCGGAGATTGCCAGGATTGCGGGGAAGCTGCAATCGGACACCAAAAGTGAGCCGCAGATGAACGCGGATGAACGCAGATTGGGATAGGTGTATGAGTCACTGCGGCAAGGACGCCGTTTCCCCAGCGCTTTTGTCTGACACCGTCGCGGATCGAAGGCCGTGGCAGGCGGGGCCGGTCGGCGGTTCGCGGCCATGGGCCGCCGATACGGCACTCCCGATCAACCACGGCGATCAGCGGAGGTTATGCGGTACCGGCGTCCCCGCCGCTGCGCCGAGTATCGTGCCGACTCCTGACAATCGCGCCGGGGACGGCGCTCCCACGCGGGCTTCTCCAAATGCGGGAGTGCGCCATGACAGCGAACCCATCGGCTTGGGCGAGGCCGTTTGACGACTTCGATCAACACGTATTTGCGGGCATTTGCGTTCATTCGCGGCTAAAACCAAAAAAAGGGCGCACCGAGGTGCGCCCTTCTCAACAGGGTCCCAAGCCTCCGCTACTTGTTGAGCGCCAGGCTCTCCTTGAGGATCTTCGGTGTGACGAAAATCAGCAGCTCGCTGTTGTTGTCGACCTTGGTGTTGTTGCGGAACATCCAGCCGACGAAGGGCAGCTCGCCGAAGAACGGCACGCGGTTGACCGTGTTGGTCTTGTTGCGCTCGTAGATGCCGCCGAGGACCACCGTCTCGCCGTTGTCCACCAGCACCTGGGTGGTGACCGACTGGGTGTTGATGGCGGGCCCGGCCTGGGTGTCCTGGCCGCGGCTGTCCTTGCTGACCTCCAGGTCCAGCAGGATGCGGTCATCCGGCGTGATCTGCGGTGTCACGGTCAGACCCAGCACCGCCTTCTTGAACGAGACGCTGGTGGCCCCCGAAGAGGACGCTTCCTGGTAGGGGATCTCCACACCCTGCTCGATGCTGGCCGGGGTCTGGTTGGCGGTGATGACCCGTGGGCTGGAAATGATGTCGCCGCGGCTCTCGGTCTCCATGGCGCTCAGCTCCAGCTGCAGCAGGTGACTGCCGATACGGCCGATGGCCAGCCCCAGGCTGGCGCCGGTCGCCTCGGTGGGCAGGTCGACGATCAGGCCCTCGTTGCCGCTGCCCGCCGGGGCCTCGAAGCCGGTGATCTGGCCGCCGTTGTAGCTGAAGCTGCCGTCCTGGGTGCCGCCGACCAGATAGCCGTTGTTGCCGGCCGAGCCGTTCCGACTGTAGCCGAACTGGACCCCCAGCTCATGGCTGAAGTCGTTGCTGGCGATGACCACCCGCGACTCGATCAGCACCTGGCGAACCGGGATGTCCAGTTGCGTGACCATGGCCCGGATGTCGGAGATGTTCTGGTCGGTATCCTGGACGATCAGGGTATTGGTCCGCTGATCGACGGTGACCGAGCCGCGCTCGGAGAGCAGGGACGTGCCCTTGTTCTTGATCAGGTTCGCCAGGTTGCTGGCCTTGGCGTAATTCACCTGCAGGAACGAGGTATGCAGCGGTGCCAGCTCCTGCTGCTGCTGCTGGGCCTGCAGTGCCTGTCGCTCCTGCTCGGCGATCTCCTGGGCCGGAGCCACGCGAATGACGTTGCCGGTACGGCGCATGGCGAGGCCCTTGGTCTTGAGGATGATGTCGAGAGCCTGATCCCACGGCACGTTCTGCAGACGCAGGGTGATGTTGCCGGAGACGCTGTCGCTGACCACGATGTTCAGATCGGTGAAGTCGGCGATCAGCTGCAGCACCGAGCGGACCTCGATATCCTGGAAGTTCAGGGACAGGCGTTCGCCGGTGTATTTGGGCTTCTGCGCCGCGCCGCCGGCCTTTTCCGGCTTCACGGGCTGGACCTCGATGGTGAAGGTATCGCCCGCCTGGTAGGCGAGCTGCTCGTACTTGTCGGTGGGCGTGACCTCCACGCGCACGCGGTCTCCGGCCTGCTGCGTGGTGACGTAGCTTACCGGCGTGGCGAAGTCGGTGACGTCCAGGCGGCGCTGGAGTTTCTCCGGGACCTGGGCATTGAGGAAGTAGGCCACGATCTTGCCGCCCTCCTCCTCCACGTTCACGGGGATGGACGGATCCGACAGCTTGACGATCACACGGCCGGCACCGTCTTCGGAGCGGCGGAAATCGATGCCCTCGATGGTGTTTCCGCCTCCGCCGGCCGGCCGCGATGCGGCCGCGCTCTGCATGCCGCCGGAGCCGCCGCTCCGGGCCGCGCTTTGGGAGGTGCTCTGTGCCATCTGGCCGCCACTGGAATGCACGGTGAGCCGCACCGTGTTGCCTTCCACCTCGGTTTCGAAAGGCACCAGGCGGGCCAGCCGCAGTACGGCGCGGGTCCGGTTGCCGGCCTCCACGGTGGCCACGCTTTCCACGACACCCACGCCGATGTCGACGTCCCGCTCCTTGAGGCCGTTCTTGGCGCCCATGAAGTCGAGGGCCACGCGGGCCGGGTTCTCCGTCTTGAAGACCGAAGGTTTGTCGACCGGTCCGGAGAATTGGAACGAGATTCGCACCAGGTTGCCGGGCAGCGAATTGAAATCGATGTGTTCCAGCGTGTTTCCGCCCTGGGCATGGGCCGGGGTGACCGGCACCAATGCAACGGCCGCCAGCAATGCTAGGGCGGCGCCCCCAAGCCTTGCCAGCCTCAGCAAGCGGCAAAGGCGGTCAAAGCCGATTCGACCTGGCATATCCAAATTCATCGTTCTTGCTCCTAAGACTGACCATCCCTGAGGGCGATCGAGTTTTTGCGTTCCAACCATCCGCCGTTAGGCTTCTGCACCAGCTCTCTGAGCTTGATGCCCTGCGGCGTGATGGCAACGATCCGTCCGTAGTTCTGTCCCAGGTAGTTGCCCGTAGAGACCCGGTGAATCGTGCCGTCCGGGTCGCGCACCAGTGCCCAGGTGCTGTGATTCTGGGTCAGCGTGCCCACATAGCTCAGCGAGTCCAGCGGGTACTCCTCCAGTGCCTCTTTGGCTCGGGTGGGATCCGGCTTGGGGCCTGCATCCGCATTCTGTTCCTGCTCCGGGGCGCTGGCCGCCTCCTGGCCGAAGCCGAGCGGCTGGAACGGATTGCGCAGATTGGCGTTAGTCGGGTACGTGTAGCTCTCGAACGGCTTCATCTCCGGAATCGGCTCGATATGGCCGGACTTCCGGGACTTGACCTCAGCCACGTACTTGTCCAAGTCACTCATATTCCGCGAGCAGCCGCTGACGACCGTGGCCACGGCGACGGCGGCGATCACGCAGAATACGCTTCCCAGTCTGTTTTCCGCCTTCATTGCTCTCGTGATTCCAGGTAGCGGTAGGTCTTCGCGGTCGCGCTCATCTGCAGCTTGCTGCCGCTCTTTGTCGGCTGAATGACGATGTCGTGCAGCGTGACGATGCGCGGCAGGTTGGCCACTCCGCTCACGAAGCGGGCCAGCTCGTGGTAGCCGCCGGTGACGCGTATGGCCACCGGCAGCTCCGCGTAGAATTCCTTCTTGATCTCGCCCTTGGGCTGGAACAGCTGGAACTCCAGACCGGCGGACAGTCCGGTCTGGGTGATGTCGTCCAGCAGCTTGGAGACCTCCGCCTTGCTGGGCAGCTGCCGCAGCATGCTGCCGAACGACTCGCGCATCTCCGCCAGCTGCTTCTCGTAGGCTTCCAGGTTGGAGGCGCGCTTGTGTTTGCTTTCGAACTCCTTGCGCAGGCTCACTTCCTTCTGCCGGGCGCTCTGCAGCTCCTGGAGCTGGTTCTGCCAGTCGAAATACCAGCCGGCGCCGACGGCCAGGGCTAATGCCAGGACGATGGCCACCGCCTTGGCCGGCCACGGCCAGTTGCCGGCGTTGTTGATATCCAGGTCCAGCTCGTTGATCCGGGACAGGTCCATCAGGATGCGCCTCCCTGCTTGTCCTTCTCCTCGCTGGGGGAGGTTTCCTTCACTTTCATGGTGAACCGGCTCACGCGGCTGTTGCCCTTGTCCTGGACCTCGATGATCTGCAGGTTCGGATTGGTCAGCCAGGGAGAGCCGTCCAGGTTTTCCATGTAGTTGGAAATGCGGCCGTTGGATTCAGCGACGCCGTCGATGTTCAGGCTGTCACCCGCCTCCGCGACCTTGGTCAGATACAGACCATCCGGGACGGTGCGGACCAGCTGCTCGAAAACGTGCACCACCTGGGGGCGGCCCTGCTGGAGCTCCTGGATGACCTTCATCCGGGCCAGCAGCTCCTTCTTGGTCTTCTCCAGGTCCTTGATCTTGAGGATCTGCTTGTCGAGCTTGGTGATCTGGTCACGCAGGAAATCGTTGCGGTTCTGCTGGTAGGCGATCTGGCCGTTGAGATGGGTATGCACCCCGAACCAGACGCCGGCGCCGGCGACCAGCGCCAGCGCCAGCATACCCCCGAACTCCCGCTTGCGCTGGTCGCGCAGCTCCTGCCGCCAGGGAAGTAGGTTGATCTTGGTGGCCATCGTTAATCGAAGCTCCTCATGGCCAGGCCGCAGGCGATCATCAGGGCCGGCGCATCCTCGGCCAGGGCCTGGGGCCGTATGCGGGATGCCACGGCCATGTCATTGAACGGATTGGCGGTCGAGGTTTCCGTGCCGGTTCGTTCGGCGATGATCTCGGCAATCCCGGAAATGCTGGCGCAGCCGCCGCAGAGCATGATGTGGTCCACGGAGTTGTGCTGGCTGGCACCGAAGAAAAACTGCAGCGAGCGGCTGACCTGCTGGCCCATCGCTTCCTTGAACGGTTCCAGCACCTCTTCCTCGTAGTTGTCCGGCAGACCGCCCTGGCGCTTGGCCCGGCCGGCCTCCTCGTACGATAGGCCGTAGCGGCGCATGATCTCCTCGGTGAGCTGCTTGCCACCGAAGACCTGCTCGCGGGTATAGACGATGTGAGCGTTCTCGAGGACGGTCAGAGTAGTCATGGTGGCCCCCACGTCGATCACCGCGACGGTACCGTCCGGATCGCAGGGCAGGGTCGGGGCCACCAGCTCGAAAGCGTTCTCCATGGCGTAGCTTTCGATGTCGACGATCCTGGCGCTGAGCCCCGCAGAGGCGACGCAGTCAACCCGGGCCTCCACGTTCTCGCTGCGCGAGGCAACCAGCAGCACCTCGACTTCGTCCGGGTTGCTGGGCGCCGGGCCGATCACCTGGAAGTCGGTATTGACCTCGTCCAGCGGATAGGGGATGTACTGGTCGGCCTGCAGCTCGATCTGCGCCTCCATCTCGTCATCGGAAAGCCCACCCGGTAGAATGAGTGTCTTGCTGATCGCGGCCGATGCGGGAACGGCAATGGCCGCGTCCTTGGTCTTGGTCTGCCCGCGCTTGAGTGCGGCGCGAATGGTGTCCGAAACGGCTTCCGGATTCGCAATGCTCTTTTCGACCACGGCGTTCGGGGGCAACGGCTCCACCGCATACGCCTGCACCCGATACCGCGTATCCTGGCGTCCCAGCTCCAAGAGCTTCACCGCGGTAGAGCTGATGTCGATGCCGATCAGGCGGGTCTGTTTCTTGCCCAACAGCGCCACGGGGTTTTTTCCTTATACGTTTTCGGGTTATGCGTTATAGGTGCCCTAACACATTCAATACCATGCTTAACTGTAGATCAAGTGCGGAAAAAGCAATACAGTGCACGGTTCGGAGAATTGGCCGGCTGGTATACTCCGCGGCCAGTGACAGTGCAGGTGTCCGGTGATGAAATCCTTCTCGAAAGTCACGGCCTACCTCCTTAGCCTGGGGCTGGCTTTTACGTTCCTGGGCTTTGCGGCGGCGGGTGTGGCCTATCTCGTACTGGCTCCTCAGCTCCCCGCCGTCGACGCCCTGCGCGATGTCGAGCTTCAAGTGCCGCTCAAGGTCTATACGGCCGATGGCAAGCTGCTGGCCGAGTTCGGCCAGAAGAAGCGCACGCCCGTGACCTACGAGCAAGTACCTCAAGCGCTGATCGATGCGTTCATTGCCGCCGAAGACCAGCGTTTTTATGAACATCCGGGCGTAGATTACCAAGGCTTGTTACGTGCAATCTGGTACCTAGTTCGCACTGGCGAAAAAGGACCGGGGGGCAGCACCATTACCATGCAGGTCGCCCGGAACTTCTTCCTGACCCGTGCCCAGACCTACCTCCGCAAGGCCAACGAGATTCTGCTGGCGCTGAAAATCGAGCGGGAGCTGTCCAAGCGGCAGATCCTCGAGCTCTATATGAACAAGATCTACCTCGGGCACCGGGCTTACGGCGTGGGTGCCGCGGCCCGGGTGTACTTCGGCAAGAGCGTGGACCAGCTCAGCCTTCCGGAGATCGCCATGATCGCCGGCCTGCCCAAGGCCCCCTCATCGCTGAATCCGATCACCAATCCCAAGCGCGCCCGGGTCCGCCGCGGCTACGTGCTGGGCCGGATGCTGGATCAGGGTTTCATTACGAAGCAGCGCTATGACGACGCCATGCAGGCACCCATGGTGACCGCCGGCAGCGAGGAACCCAAGCCGGAGGTGAGCGCCCCGTACGTGGCGGAGATGGTGCGCCAGCAGATGATCGACAGATTCGGCGAGGAAAACGCCTACACCCACGGCTACCGCGTCTACACGACCCTCGAGGCGGACCGGCAGCGGGCGGCCGTCCGAGCCCTGCGTCTGGCGCTCCATGAATACGACGAGCGGCACGGCTACCGGGGGCCGGTGGACCATCTCGATGTTTCGGCGAAGACCAAGACCGACGAGCTCCGCCTGCATCTGAGGGACTACGATTCGGTGGGGAACCTGAGCAACGCCATCGTCACCGCCGTCGCCCAGAAGAGCGCCACGGTCATCATTGCCGGGCAGCAGAAACCCGTGCAGCTGGACTGGGATGCGCTGAGCTGGGCCAAGCGGTTCGTCGACCGCTACACGGTGGGCGCGTCGCCCGACAAGGCGGAGGACGTGCTCTCCGTGGGCGACGTCATCCGCCTGCGGCAGACGGACGACGGCTACCGGCTGGCGGAGATGCCCGAAGTCTCCGGCGCCCTGGTCTCTCTGGCGCCTGACGATGGCAGCATTCTCGCCCTGGTCGGGGGCTACGATTTCTACCAGAGCAGCTTCAACCGCGTGACCCAGGCCCGTCGCCAGCCCGGCTCCGCATTCAAGCCCTTCATCTACTCGGCGGCACTGGAGAACGGCTTCACGCCGGCCACGCTGGTCAACGACGCGCCGGTGGTGTTCCGGGACAAGGCCCTGGAGAGTACCTGGCGGCCGGAGAACTACAGCGGCCAGTTTTTCGGCCCCACGCGGCTGCGCAAGGCGCTCTATCATTCGCGCAACCTGGTTTCCATCCGCGTGCTGCGCAGCGTGGGCATCGATACGGCCATCAAGTACGTTTCACGGTTCGGCTTCGATCCGGAACAACTGCCCCGCAACCTCTCGCTGGCGCTGGGCAGCGCCAGCGTGACCCCGCTGGAGCTGGCGCGCGGCTACGCGGCGTTCGCCAACGGCGGGTTTCTCGTGGTCCCCCACTACATCGAGCGCATCGAGGACGGCGAGGACCACGTGGTGTTTCAGGCCGATCCGGTGCATGCCTGCGATCCATGCGAGGAAGCCAAGGCGGCGCCGGCCGCCGCCCCGGCCGGATCGGCGCAGAACGACGGGCAGGACGTGCGTTCGGCGCCGCGAATCATCACGCCGCAGAACGACTACCTGATCGACACCATGCTGCAGGATGTCATCACCAAAGGTACCGGTCGGGGTGCGCGCGTCCTCGATCGCAGTGACCTGGCAGGCAAGACCGGGACCACCAACCAGCAGCGTGATGCCTGGTTCTCCGGCTTCAATCATGGCGTCGTCGCCACTGCCTGGGTCGGCTTCGATCAGGTTCAGCCCCTCGGCCATGCCGAGACGGGGGCGCGGGCGGCGCTCCCCATGTGGATCCATTACATGCGCCATGCTCTGAAGGGTGTCCCCCAACTGCCGCTCAAGCAGCCTCCCGGACTGGTCACCGTACGTATCGACTCCGAGTCCGGGCTGCTCACCAGCGCCGACAACCCCAATGCGATCTTCGAGACTTTCCGGGAAGGCAAGCTGCCCAAGGCGGACTCCTATCTGAGCTCGGGCGAGGAGGCGCGTACGCCGGAGAGCGCGGAGAAGTCGCTGTTCTAGATCTCGTCAGGGTGATGCGGTGACCAAACGCGCCGGGAACAAGGACGCCAGAATGCGCGAACGGCTGATTCAGGAAGCCGCCCGCATCATGGCGGACGAAGGCATCAAGGACTATCTGCAGGCCAAGCGCAAAGCCGCCCAGCGGCTCGGTGCGCCCGACACGCGGAACTTACCGAACAATCGCGAGGTGCAGGAGGCGCTGCTGGACTATCAGCGTCTGTTCCAGGCCGACAGTCAGCCGCGGCGCCTGTCCGAGCTGCGGCGATTGGCCCTCGAGGCCATGGAGTTCCTGGCGCGGTTCCGGCCTCGGCTTGTCGGCTCGGTGCTGGAAGGCAGCGCGGGACCATACTCGGACGTCAATCTCCATGTGTTCGCGGACACGGCCGAGGAGGTGGCGGTGTTCCTGATGGACCACGACATCCCGTTTGAGACCCAGGAGCGGCGGCTGCGCTTTGGCAAGGACGACTACGCCAGCCTCACCGTGTACCGCTTCACCGCGGACGGCGAGGTGATCGACCTCACTGTCTTCGGCGAGGCGGGTCGCCGCGAGGCGCCGCGCAGTCGAGTCGACGGCAGCGCCATGGTCCGCGCCAAGATCGAACAGGTCCGGGCCCTGATCGACGAGGCTGGGGACAGCGCTGCAGTTTAACTTCTTTTAGCCGCGAATGAACGCCAATGAACGCGACTCTTCCTATGTAAATTTGATTTGTCGCAGTGGCTGGTGATACGGCCAGAGCCTCGCTGACCATGGACTCGCGGCGGGGACGCCGCTCCCACAAGAGTTCGATCGATCGAGCCGGGGAGTTGATCGAAGCGGTCGGATGCTGCTGCCAGAACGCCCCGACCGATCGCGCTGGTAGGCGAAGCTGTGTGGGAGCGGCGTCCCCGCCCCGCGAGTCCATGGCGGACAAAACCAGCGAGCCGGCTCATCGACTGCGGTCATGTAAATGCCGCCTGCCCCGAGTTCACCTCCATCCCCTCGCTAGGAGTCTGGGCGGCAGCAATCCAGGGGCTCTGGCCGCGAGGCGAGTTCTCAGTTTGTTGCAAGTGCCGGTGGTGCCAGCCTCGGCGTTCGGCGGGCTTACGCTAGCCCGAGTCGATTGCT